>Ga0105046_10005142_pt1 | contig 20733 bp, 18 predicted proteins | sample MAT03_FD_78385 | JGI IMG/M metagenome (GOLD analysis project Ga0105046, IMG submission 78385) | Freshwater microbial communities from Lake Fryxell liftoff mats and glacier meltwater in Antarctica - MAT-03 (megahit assembly) | ecosystem: Environmental > Aquatic > Freshwater > Ice > Liftoff...
GCGGCCGATCAGCGGCAGCCGCTTGCCCTTGAAGCGCGCCATCAAAGCGCGATCGGCGGGGTCGTTGCTCTCCGGATAGCGCACGTCGCGATAGGTCGGGCTGGCTTCGAGCACGATCTTCTGGCCACGCCGCCATTCCTTCAATCGGTAGGGGCCCGTCCCCACGGGATTGGCCATGACCCAGCCTGCGCCATCGCCGTAGGCGTCCACCACTTCACGCGCCACCGCGGCCGAGGTAGTGCCGGTCAGGTCGGCCGCGATGTCGTAGGATGCATAGTTGAGCATCAACCGCAGCGTATAGCGATCGAGCAACTGCATGCCTTCGACCGGCATGTCGTAGTCGAACTTGCCGGTGGCCTTCGCGTTGGCCAGCACGGCGTCCATGCCGACGATCTTGCCATCGAAGAGTTCGAGCGCGGGCGAACGCATCTTCGGGTCGAGCGTGCGCTTCCACGTGTAGAGGTAGTCGGCGGCGGTCAGCTCGCGCTTCACGCCCTTGAACGCGGGATCGTCCGCGAAGTACGTGCCGGGCTTCACCTTAATCGTCCAGGTCTTGCCAGCATCCGCCATCTCCGGCATCGCAGCGGCCGTATTGGGAATGATCTTGTGCGGCCGCGCGAGGTAGTCGAAGCGGAACAGCGGATCGAACACCGACCGCATGACGTAATTGGAGTACACGTCCGACGCGGCCTGCGGATCGAAGCCCGACTCCGCGATGAGGAACGCCACGCGCAGCGTTTTGTTCGGATCGGGCTGCGCGCGGACGGCGCCGCTGCCAAAGGCAAGCCCGGCGACCACACCGGCCACCAGGCCGCGACGCCACGACATCAGAGCACTTTCTCGATATCGGCGGCGATCGACTCGGGCGTGTCCTTCGGTGCGAAACGCGCGATCACGCGGCCTTCACGGTCGACCAGGAACTTGGTGAAGTTCCACTTGATGCCTTCGCTGCCCAGCAGGCCTGGTTTTTCCGTCTTCAGGTATTTGAACACCGGGGCCGCCGCATCGCCGTTGACATCCACCTTGGCGAACAGCGGAAACGTGACGCCGAAATTGAGCTCGCAGAATTCCGCGATGGCCTTCGAGTCCCCCGGCTCCTGTTGGCCGAACTGGTTGCACGGGAAGCCCAGCACTTCGAGACCCTGGTCGTGATACTTCCTGTACAGCGCTTCGAGGCCCTTGTACTGCGGCGTGTAGCCGCACTGGCTGGCCGTGTTGACGATCAGCATCGGCTTGCCGCGGTAGCGGTCGAGGTTGACCGGCTTGCCCTTGATGTCGGTGACGGAAAAATCGTAGATCGAGGCCATGGCAGATCCTGAGGTATTGGACGAGGATGCCCGTCGAAAAGGGCGCAATTATGAGGCACCCGCGCGGCTTTCCGCCACCCTCCGCCCCGCGTGTCGCGGTTGGACCCCGAAACCGGTCAGTGGGTTCGCGGCGGCAGCAGGAAATCGCGCGGCGACAAGAACAGATGGGCCAGCACAGCCCAGCGCAGCCGGCGCCGCGAGACAACGCCGCGGCCGGTGGAACGAATCGCCACCCACATCGCCAGCGCAAACGACACGGTGAGGTTCATGAGGCCGATGACGCCGATGCCGATCACCGCCCACCAGAACGCACCCAGCGCAAAGACGCCAGGCCCGTGCGCCCACGACGCCAGTGCCAGCTGGCCGGTGGACAGCGTCACATGGCGCACCTCGATCGGCGGGCCGAAGAAGAGTGCGACGACCGGCACCATGCCGAGCAGGACGCCCAGCGAGATGTTGCCGCCCAGCGCGGCCAGGTTGTTGTCCACGGCCGTCGCGAAGCGCGTAGCGCCCGCATCCCCCAAGAGCCGCAGCACCACCCGGCTGCGCCCGATGGCCTCGGGCAGGTGGCGGAACGTGGCCCAGTTCTCGAACCAGCCGGCGGCGAGCGCCGACAACCACAACAGCACGCCGGTGAACGCGGCAAATAGCGGCGTCGGGCCGATGACGGACAGGCTGTCGATATAGCGGCGCGCGTCCTCCGGCTTCGGCAGGTGGTCTCCGCCCACCGCCAGCAGAAGCGCCTGCAACAACAATGCGGCCGGGACCACCAGCAGCAGGTTGCCCATGATCGCCGCCACCTGCGAGCGCACCAGCCCGGCCACTTCCGCCACGAAACCACGCACGCGCCGCTCGTGGTGCGCCGCATTGAGGTGATCGGCGAGCGTGGCGGCCGTCATCGCCGGCTGCTTGGTGGCGAGCGTGCCATGCAGAAAGTGGATCAGCACGAACGACAGCGCGTAGTTGGTCGAAGCGACGAGGCCCTCGAGGAAGGGTGGCAGGCCGCTCCCTGCCGTGGCGAGCTTGACGATGACCGTGGCGCCGGTCACAAGCCCGCCTATCGCGGCCGAGACCAGCATTGCGCGGTATTCACGGCCGTCGCGCGTGATGTAGTGCTCGCCGGTCTTGCGCGCCGACTCGACGATGCGCCGGCTGAGCAGCATCGTGTTCTCGGCCAGCAGCGCGCGGATGCTGCGCTGGGACGCATTGGCGCGGATCAGCGACGCCGCGAAGTGCGCGCTGGCCACGATGTCGACCGCAGCCGCCGCGCGCAGCGATGCGAGCGACTCCATCCGCTGCAGCGACAGGCGTGCACGTTCGATCTGGTACACGAGGTCGATCGACACGCCATAGCTCGACAGATGCGCCGCGACGTCCATCAGCGCACGCGTGCAGCGCGCGATGTGGCTCTTCACCGCTGCATAGGAGGGTTCGAACTCAGGTGCCGCGCCCGGCGTCTCGACGAACTCGTGTACGGCCGTGGCAAGGCTTGCGAAGGGTGAATCGAGCGGGCGCTCCGTCGACGTGCGCTGGCGCACCCGCTGCGACATGCCGATCGCCTGCACCTGACTGGCCAGGATCATCAGCGCATCATCGGCATCACGGCCCAGCCGGTGCCACGGACCTACGCCGGGCGTTTCCTGTTCCGCCATGAAGAGCGCGACGAGGCCATCGAGCGTGGCCGGCGGCAATGTCACAATCCAGTCGGCGTCGTGCGCGTCCGGAAAGAGCCGCCCGAAGAGCGCCGCCAGGTCGTTGGGTGCGGGCGGCGTCGGCAGCAGCTTCAGCGCGATGCGGCCCGAAAGTTCCTGGAAGAACGCAGAAGCACGCGGCAGACCCGTGTCACAAAGGAGACCGATGCCATCCATCGCGCGCAGTGTGGCGCGCAGCAGTTGCGCCACCGCCGCGCGACGCTCCGGATGCCGTTCGAGCACGCCAAGGAAGAAGCGCAGCCGCGTGGCGGGCGACGCGCCGCGCTCGGAGGCTTCCTTGTCGGACGCGGCCTCACCCGGTCGGCCGGCGCGCAGCCAGCTGCAGAAGTGTTCCAGCCACTCGACCTGGTCGGCGAGCGGCGCGTCGCCGCGCGCGCCCGCCACCAGCCAATCGATGCCGACCGTCGGCGCCGCCTGGTCCTGCGTCATGCGGCGGCGATCATCCGGCGGGGCTGCCGTAGCCACCGCCGCTCGGTGTCTCGATGACGAAGATGTCGCCGGGTTGCATCTCGACCTTGCACGTGGCGCCGAATTCCTCGCGCGTGCCGTCGGTGCGCTCGACCCAGTTGCGGCCCAACGCGCCGGGCGCGCCGCCCGCCATGCCGAACGGCGGCACGCGGCGATGGTTGGCCAGCATCACTGCCGTCATCGCCTCGAGAAAGCGCACGCGCCGGACCGACCCATCACCGCCACGGTACTGGCCTGCGCCGCCACTGCCACGGCGGATGCCGAAGGATTCGAGCCGCACCGGGAAGCGCCACTCCAGCACTTCAGGGTCGGTCAGCCGCGAATTCGTCATGTGCGTTTGCACGACACTGGCCCCCGCGAAGCCGGGACCCGCACCCGCGCCGCCGGCAATCGTCTCGTAGTACTGGTAGGTCGCGTTGCCGAACGTGAAGTTGTTCATCGTGCCCTGGGACGCGGCCAGCACGCCCAGCGCGCCGTAGAGCGTGTCGGTGATCGTCTGCGATGTTTCGACATTGCCCGCGACCACGGCAGCCGGATAGCGCGGGTACAGCATCGAGCCCTCCGGGATCACGATGTGCAGCGGTTTGAGGCACCCGGCGTTCATCGGGATCTCGTCGTCGACCAGCGTGCGGAACACGTAGAGCACCGCCGCCTTGCACACCGCCGAGGGCGCGTTGAAATTGGTCGGCTGCTGCGCGCTGGTGCCGGTGAAGTCGATCGTCGCCTCGCGCGCCGAGCGATCGATCGTGATGGTGACGACGATCGTTGCGCCGCTGTCCATCTCGTACTCGAAGTGGCCATCGTGCAGCACGTCCAGCACACGCCGCACGGACTCCTCCGCGTTGTCCTGTACGTGCTGCATGTACGCACGCACCACTGGCCGCGTGAAGTGCGCGACCATCCGGCGCAATTCGTCCGCGCCCTTGGCGCAGGCGGCCACCTGCGCGCGCAGGTCGGCCAAATTCTGGTCCACGTTGCGCGACGGGTAGCGGCCTGAGGCAAGCAGCGCGCGCAATTCCGCTTCCAGAAACCGGCCCTGCGCCACCAGTTGCACGTTGTCGAGCAACACCCCCTCCTCGTCCACATGGGAGGAGTCGGGCGGCATCGAGCCCGGCGTGATGCCGCCGATGTCGGCATGATGGCCGCGCGACGCCACGAAGAACTCAGGCGTCGAATCGTCCATGAACACCGGCGCGATCACCGTCACGTCAGGCAGGTGCGTGCCGCCGTTGTAGGGCGCGTTCAGCACGAACACATCGCCGTTCAACATCGTGCCTTCGCGCTTGTCGATCACTGTGCGTACCGACTCGCCCATCGAACCCAGGTGCACCGGCATGTGCGGCGCGTTCGCGATCAGGTTGCCGTCGCGGTCGAAGATCGCGCACGAAAAATCGAGACGCTCCTTGATGTTGACCGAGTACGCCGTGTTGGCCAGCGTGACACCCATCTGCTCGGCGATGGCCATGAAGAGGTTGTTGAAGACCTCGAGGAGCACCGGGTCGGCGGTGGTGCCGATCGCATGCACGCGCCGCAGCGCCTCGACGCGGTCCAAAATCATGTGGTCGCGTGGCGTCAGCGTGGCCTGCCAGCCGGGTTCGATCACCGTCGTGGCATTGCGTTCGCGGATCACTGCCGGACCTGCGATCACGTCGCCGGGGCGCAGGTCCGCGCGGTCAAACACCAGCGCATCATGGAAACGGCCGTCCGTGTAGAGCCGGTGCGCCTGCAACGCCACCAGCGGACCGCCGCGCGGCGCGAACACCGGCGCCTCGTCCGCCGCCGATTGCATGCGGCCGATGGCCTCGACCGCTGCGGCTTCGATCACCAGTGCCTTGCCCAGCATCAGGAAGCCATATTGCTTGCGGTAGCGCCGCTCGAACTCCGCGATGATCGGCGCAGGGTCCTGTCCATGCGGAATCTCGAGCGTCGTGTCGGTGCCGTCGTACTTCATGTGCAGCCGTCGCTCGCACGCGATGCGCTCGCGCGGGATGCCCTGGCGCGCCACTTCATCGACAGCGTGGCCCTCGAGCGTGGCGCAGGTGTCTTCCGCCGCGCGCAATGCGGATTCGGACAGCACCGATTCCACCGCCCGCTGCCGCAGCGCCCGTACGTCGGCCAGCCCCATCCCGTACGCCGACAGCACGCCCGCCAGCGGATGGATGAACACGCGCGTCATCCCCAGCGCGTCGGCCACCAGGCACGCGTGCTGCCCGCCCGCGCCACCGAAGCAGCACAGCGTGTACTCGGTGACGTCGTAGCCGCGCTGCACGGAGATGTGCTTGATCGCGTTGGCCATGTTCTCCACCGCAATCTTCAAGAAGCCCTCGGCCACTTCCTCGGACGTGCGCGGATGGCCGGTGCGCGTGGCGACATCGGCGGCGAGTTCGGCAAAGCGCTGGCGGACGACGGCGGCATCGAGTGCCTCGTTGCCCTCGGGACCAAACACCTTCGGAAAGAGTTCCGGCACCACCTTGCCGACCATCACGTTGCAATCGGTGACAGTCAGCGGGCCGCCACGACGATAGGCCGCCGGCCCCGGATTAGCACCCGCCGACTCCGGGCCGACCCGAAAGCGCGCGCCGTCGAACCCACAGATCGAACCACCACCTGCGGCCACCGTATGGATGCTCATCATCGGCGCGCGCAGCCGCACGCCCGCCACCTCGGTGACGAATGCGCGCTCGTATTCGCCAGCCCAGTGCGTCACATCGGTGGACGTGCCGCCCATGTCGAAGCCGATGATCCGATCGAAGCCTGCCAGCCGGGACACCTCTACCGCGCCGACGATGCCGCCGGCCGGCCCGGACAGGATCGCGTCCTTGCCCTGGAATAACTTCGCGTCGGTGAGCCCCCCGCTCGATTGCATGAACTGGAGTCGCGGTCCGCCGGACCCGGTGCCGCCGGTGAGGTCGGCCTCCACCTGCTCCACGTAGCGACGCAGGATCGGCGACAGGTACGCGTCGACAACGGTGGTATCGCCGCGCGACACGAGCTTCATCAGCGGGCTCACCTCGTGCGACACCGACACCTGCGCGAAGCCGATCTGCCGCGCCAGCGCCGCCAGCTGCTGCTCGTGCTGCGGAAAGCGATAGCCATGCATCAGCACGATCGCGACCACGCGGATGCCGGCGGCGTAGGTGGCCAGCAGGTCGCGCTCGGCCGCGGCGAGATCGAGTGCCTGCACCAGTTCACCGCGCGCGCCGATGCGCTCGCCGACCTCGACCACGCGTTCGTACAGCGGCGCGGGCAAATCAATCCGGCGCACGAATAGCTTGGGGCGATTCTGGTAGCCGATCTGCAGCGCGTCGGCGAAACCGCGCGTGATCACCAGCGCGGTACGCTCGCCCTTGCGCTCGAGCAGAGCGTTGGTCGCCACCGTCGTGCCCATCTTGACCGCATCGATGATGGCGGCCGGAATCGGCGCCCCCGGGGCCAGGTCCAGCAGCGCGCGGATGCCGGCGACCGCGGCATCGGTATAGCGGCCGGGATTCTCGGACAGCAGCTTGTGCGTGACGAGCGTGCCGTCAGGCCGCCGGCCGACGATATCGGTGAACGTGCCGCCGCGGTCGACCCAGAACTGCCAGCGCGCCGGAGTCGCAAGCGAAGTTGTCATGCCGCGATTCTAAAGCGACGCCGCCGCACGCGCGGCCTGGTCGTAGCTGCCCGACAGACTGCGCAGGAAACGCGCGAGTTCGCCGAGTTCGAAGTTCTGGCCGGCTTCGCCACTCATGCTGGACACGAGGCAGGCTTCCCGTACTTCACGATATTTGGCAATGTGCTGCTGCCCTTTGGCGGTCGTGGCGAACAGCACCTCCTTGCCGCGCTTGTCCGACTTCACGAGCCCGAGTGCCAGCAGCTTCTTCAGCGCGTAGGCCACCACATGCGTGTCCTCGATGTTCATCATGAACGCGATGTCGGCCAGCTTCTTCTCCCGCGCGCGATGGTTGACGTGATGCAGCAGCAGCACTTCCAGCGTGGTGAGGTCGTGCACGCCGGCCGCCGCCATGCAGCGCACGACCCAGCGGTCGAACGCATGGCCCACCACGATCAGCCCGAACTCGAACTCGGACAGTTCGCGGCTCTTTTCGGACACGAGGTGCGACGACGACACGAAAAGGCGCGGCGCAACGACCTCCGTCGCCGGCGCAGCCCGCGCAGACGGCGGCGGCGTGGTCCTGGAACGGCGGGTGGTCATGGGCTAACTCCATTGGTGGCGGAACAGTTCAAGCCAATATTGCGAAATCTTGTTGACAAGATGCTAACGATATCTCAGTATTTTGTCATCATCAGCGCATCCTGTGGCGACGCGGGATGCATTTCGGACCCACCACGAGGTTCCACGCGTGCTCGGCATCCTCACCCTCGACACCCGGTTTCCGCGCATTCCCGGCGACGTCGGCGCAGCCCGCACCTTTGCCTTTCCGGTGCGCATTGCGACGGTGGCCGGCGCGGACGTCGCGGGCGTGGTGCACCATCCTGACGACACGTTGCTCGAGCGCTTCATCGAGGCCGCGCGCGCGCTGCGCGATGCCGGATGCCTTGGCGTGGTCACCACCTGCGGATTTCTCGTGCGCTGGCAGCGGGACCTGGCCGACGCGGTGGGTATCCCCGTCTTCACGTCCGCCTTGCTGCAGCTCCCCGTTCTCGCGCGCTGCGTGGCGCAGGATCGCCGCGTCGGTGTCATCACCTACTCGGCACAGGATCTCGACGCACCGGTGCTGCAGGCGGCGGGCGCCGCCGCCGATACTCCGGTCGAAGGGGTCGATCCCGTCGGCTACTTCGCGCGCACGATCCGCGATGGTGCAGCTACGCTCGATCGTGCGCGGATGGCCGCGGATGTCGTCGCCGCCGGACAGCGCCTGTGCGCCCGTCATCCCGACGTCGGCGCCATCGTGCTCGAATGCGCGAACATGCCGCCCTATCGCGATGCGCTGGCCGCTCAATGCGGGCTGCCCGTGTTCGATGCCACGCAGGCCATTGCCTGGTTCCACAGCGGATTGCCGCGCGCGGCGCCGGTGTACGGCCGCAGCGCTTCGTGGTGATTTATGGTTAATATTCCACCAACCGCGGGCCGGGCCTTCGCCCCTCCGCGCCCGACAGGAGATTTCCGATGAAACGTCGCACCGCCCTAGCCCTTGTTTCCGGCATCGGCCTCGCGTTCGCGCTGCCCGCGTTCGCCCAGACCAAGTGGGACCTGCCCACGGCCTACCCGCCGACCAACTTCCACACCGAGAATGTCGTGCAGTTCGCCAACGACGTCGACAAGGCAACGGCCGGCAAGCTGAAGATCCAGGTGCATCCGAATGCCTCCTTGTTCAAGGCGCCCGAGATCAAGCGTGCGGTGCAGGGCGGGCAGGCGCAGGCGGGCGAGATCCTGCTGGTCAATTATGAGAACGAGGACCCGCTCTACGGCTTGGATGGCATACCGTTTCTCGCCACGTCATACGGCGAATCGCTGAAACTCTACAAGGCATCGAAGAAGGCGCTGGACGACAAGCTCGCAAAGCAGGGCATGAAGCTCCTGTACACGGTGCCGTGGCCGCCGCAGGGCATCTACTCCAAGAAGCCGCTGGCCAACGTGGGCGACATGAAAGGCCTGAAGTGGCGCGCCTACAGCCCCGCCACATCGAAGATTGCCGAACTGGTCGGCGCGCAACCGGTCACCGTGCAGGCGGCCGAAGTGTCGCAGGCGCTCGCGACCGGCGTGATCGATTCGTACATGTCCTCCGGCGCCACCGGCTTCGACTCGAAGACCTACGAGCACATCAAAAACTGGTACGACACGCAAGCGTGGCTGCCGAAGAACGCCGTCATCATCAACCAGAAGGCCTTCGACGCGCTCGACAAGCCCACGCAAGCTGCAGTGCTGAAGGCGGCCGCCGAAGCGGAAACCCGAGGCTGGAAACTGTCGGCGGAAAAAAACCTCTGGTACGTCGACCAGTTGAAAGGCAAGGGCATGAGCATCATCAAGCCCAGCGAGCAGCTGACGGGCGATCTTCGCCGCGTGGGCAACTACATGCTCGCCGAATGGCAGCGCAAGTCCGGCGACGACGGCAAGAAGCTCATCGAAGCCTATCGCGCGCAGCAGTAATCGCGTGCGCCGCGCACTCGATCGTCTGTACAACGCCGCCGGGATCCTGGCGGCGTTGTTCTTGGTGGGCACGCTGTTGATGGTGCTGACGGGCATCGCGGGCCGGCTGCTGCATTTCCACGTGCCGGGCACCGATTCGTATGCGGGCTACTGCATGGCCGCGGCCGGTTTCCTGGCGCTGGCGTACACGCTGCAGAAAGGCGAGCACATCCGCGTGACGTTGCTGGTCGAAAACCTCGGCCCGCGAACCGGGCGCGCGCTGGAACTATGGTCACTTGGCGTGGCCACGGTGCTGGCCGGTGCGTTCGCGTACTACAGTGTGCGCCTCGCCTACCAGTCGTGGGACTTCAACGACATCTCCACCGGCAACGACGCCACGCCGCTGTGGTTGCCACAGCTGGCAATGGCCTTCGGCGTCACCATCTTCTTCATCGCGTTCGTCGACAACTTCGTCCGCGAATGGAAGGGCCAGCGAGTTCGCAAGGCGCCGGCGGAGGCGATGCACAATGAATGAAGCGCTGATCACCACGCTGCTGGTCGTGGCGCTTTTCCTGCTGCTCGGCAGCGGCGTCTGGATCGGGCTGGCCCTGGCAGGCGTGGCGTGGATCGGCATGGAGCTCTTTTCATCGCGGCCCGCCGGCGACGCCATGGCCGTCACGATCTGGGGAGCGTCATCCTCCTGGACACTGACCGCATTGCCGCTCTTCGTGTGGATGGGCGAGATCCTGTTTCGCACACGCTTGTCGGAGGACATGTTCAAGGGGCTGGCGCCGTGGCTCGAGCGGGTGCCCGGCCGCCTGTTGCATACCAACATCATCGGCTGCACGATCTTCGCCGCGGTGTCGGGCTCCTCCGCCGCCACCTGCGCCACCATCGGCAAGATGACGCTGCCGGAGTTGAAGCGACGGGGCTATCCGGAAGGCATCACCATCGGCACGCTCGCAGGCGCAGGTACGCTCGGCCTGCTGATCCCGCCGTCGATCATCATGATTGTCTATGGCGTCAGTGCCAACGTCTCGATTGCGGAACTCTTCATTGCCGGCGTGATTCCGGGCGTGTTGTTGGCCACGCTCTTCTCGGGGTACATCGTCGTCTGGTCGCTGCTTCATCCGGACCAGATCCCCGTCATCGTCGAACGCACGGGTTTCATGCAGAAACTTCACGCGTCGCGGCACCTGATCCCCGTGGTGATGTTGATCGCACTGGTGCTGGGGTCGATCTACGCAGGCGTCGCCACCGCAACGGAGGCCGCAGCCTTCGGCGTCGTGGGCTCGTTGATCCTGTCGTGGTCGCAAGGGTCGCTCAACCGGGGCACGCTGTTCTCAAGCCTGATGGGGGCGACGAGCCTCTACTGCATGATCGCGCTGATCCTCTCCGGCGCGGCATTCCTCACGCTGGCGATGGGGTATATCGGCTTGCCGCGGCACCTGGCGGAATGGATCGGCGGGTTGGGCTTGAGCCCCTTTGTGCTGATCGTTGCGCTTACGGGTTTCTACATCGTGCTGGGCTGCTTCCTCGACGGCATCTCGATGGTGGTGCTGACGATGGGCGTGGTCCTGCCCACGGTGGAGAAGGCTGGCATCGACCTGCTGTGGTTTGGCATCTTCATCGTATTGGTGGTCGAAATGGCGCAGATCACGCCACCGGTTGGCTTCAACCTCTTCGTGCTGCAGGGAATGACCGGCAAGCAGATCACATGGATCGCCCGACATACTGTTCCCATGTTCTTGCTGATGGCCGTCGCCGTACTGCTGATCTGGTTCGTGCCGGAGATCGTCACGTACCTGCCGCAGCAGATGAAGGTGGGCTAGTGGCCTGCTGGCGATGAGCACGACCGACGCCACGCTGATCGACGCCTTCTGCGACCAGCTGTGGCTGCAGGACGGCCTCGCGCCGACGTCACTCGACAGCTATCGCCGCGATCTCAACGCGTGGGCAGCGTGGCTCGACGGCCGCGGCCTGCTGGCCGCCGATCGTGGTGCCGTGGAAGGCTGGCTGGCCGCACAATACGGCGACGGCGCGAAGGCCACATCGGTGGCGCGGCGGCTCTCGACGTTGCGCCGCTTCTACCGGCTGCAGATGGAGCGCGCCACCATCCGCGACGACCCCACGTTGCGCGTGCGCGCCCCGCGCAAGCCGCGGCGGCTGCCGAAGCTCCTGTCCGAAGCACAGGTGGAGTCGTTGCTGGCCGCCCCTGACGTCAACACGCCGCTCGGACTGCGCAATCGTGCGATGCTCGAGACGCTCTACGCCACCGGCTTGCGCGTGTCGGAGTTGACCAGCCTCAAGATCGCGCAGGTGGGACTGTCCGCCGGCGTGGTGCGCGCGCTGGGCAAGGGGAGCAAGGAACGCCTGGTGCCGCTGGGGGATGAAGCCGTGGCGTGGCTGCAGCAGTATCTCGATACTGTGCGGCCGGGATTGGCGGGCGACGGCAAGGACGACCACCTCTTCCTGACGGCGCGGCAGGGACCGATGACGCGGCAGGCCTTCTGGGCCCTGCTGAAGCGGCTGGCCGTGGGTGCCGGCATTCCGGCCGCGGCGCTGTCACCGCATGTGCTGCGGCATGCCTTCGCCACGCATCTACTGAACCACGGCGCGGACCTGCGGGTGGTGCAGCTGCTGCTGGGTCACGCCGACATCACGACCACAACGATCTACACGCACGTTGCGCGCGAGCGGCTAAAACGCCTGCATGCGCAACACCACCCGCGCGGTTGAAGGCGACACGCGTCGCGTACAATCCCGGCGTCTGGCTTCCTGCCCGGACCGCTATCCATGAGTCCTCTCGCCGCCGCTTCGAAATTTGCCCAGCGCCAGATGTTCCGCTGGCAATTCCGGCGGCAATGGCGCAAAGGTGATGGCGGCGATCCGGCGGCCATCGCGCCGGACATGGCCATTGCCTACCGCTGCAACCTGTGCGGCACCGCCAATTGCAACACGCTGGCAGAACTGGCGCGCGAGTCACCATCGTGCACCCACTGCGGTTCGACGGTGCGCACGCGCGCGATGGCGTACCTCGTCACGCGGGAAGTGCTCGGCCGGCCCGCGGTACTGACCGAACTCACGTCGCATCCCGCCATCACGGGGATCGGCCTGACCGACGCCGAGGCCTATGCCAAGCCGCTCGCCACCGCCTTCGCGTATGAGAACACGTGGTTCCACACGGAGCCCCGTGTCGACATCACGCAGATCGACCCTGCGCGCGAAGCTCGCTACGACTTCGTGATTTCCAGCGACGTCTTCGAACACGTGTTGCCGCCGGTGAGCCGCGCCTTCATCAACACGCGGCGCATGCTGAAGCCGGGCGGAAAGTTCATCTTCACGGTGCCCTTCAACCTCGAAGCGGATACCACCGAGCACTTTCCCGACCTGCACGATTGGTCCATGTCCGAAGTCGACGGTGCTTGGACGCTGACCAATGTCACGGTGGAAGGTCGCCAGCAAATTTTCACCGATCTCGTCTTCCATGGCGGGCCTGGCTCCACGCTGGAGATGCGGCTCTTCTCGCTCGACGCATTGAAACGCGAATTGACCGCTGCAGGATTCAGCCGCATCCGCATTGCCGCCGAACCGTGGTTGCCCTTCGGCATCCACTGGCCAGAACCATGGTCGGTCCCGATCGTCGCCTACGCCTAGGCACGTCGCGCCGCAGGTCCGGATGAGCAAGGAACGCTTCCCAACGACCAATGCGGTGCGCGTGCTGCGCGATCACAACGTCGCGTTCACGCATCACCCGTACGACTACGAGGAACGCGGTGGCACCGCCGTTTCGGCACGTGCGCTGGGTGTTGCCGAACATGCGGTGATCAAGACGCTGGTGCTGCAGGATGACGCGAAACATCCCTTCGTGATGCTGATGCACGGCGATCGCGAAATATCGACCAAGACGCTGGCGCGCCTCCTTGGCGTGAAGTCCGTCGCGCCGTGCGTGCCGGCCGTGGCTGATCGGCACTCGGGCTACCTGGTGGGCGGCACCAGTCCCTTCGGCACGCGTCGGGTGATGCCGGTCTACCTGCAGGTCACCATCGCGGACCTGCCGTTCCTCTACATCAATGGTGGACGACGCGGGTACCTCGTGGGCATGACCCCCGCAGATCTCGCACGTGTGTTACGGCCGATCCGCGTGGACGCGATGGCCTGAGCATTACCCGGTTCAGCGGGAGCGCTCGATCTCGATGCCGATTTCGCGCACGCCGGGCAACGCCCCCAGCTTCGCGACCCGCACCTTCACCCACGGCGCGCCGAACTCGTCCAGCACCAGTTGCGCAACATCCTGCGTGAAACGCTCGAGCAAGGGTGCGGGGTCGGCCTTGGCAAAGGTCACGAGCCGCGCCACCACGGCACTGTAGTCAAGCGCATCGACGAGTTCGCCCGACGTGAACGGCTGCGCCGATGACATCCCGATCTCGAGATCGAGGCGGATCGTCTGCGGCAGATGGCGCTCCCAGGCGTAGACGCCGATACGTGTCTCGACGCGCAGGTCGTGAATGAAGATCTTGTCCATGGCGGGGTCATTGGTTGGGACGTACCGGGGTTGGTAACGCGCTGCAGCGTGGCGCCGCGACCGGGAAGTCCGGCCGCTGCACCACTGTTGCGCTAGAATCGTTGCGGATTCTACCCTGCACCAACGCCCACATGGACCCGCCATGATCGTCGCCCTCCTCATCGTCGCCGGCGCCTATCTCATCGGGTCCGTTTCGTTTGCGGTGATCGTCAGCCGGGCGTTTCGCCTGCCCGACCCGCACGAATATGGCTCGGGCAACCCGGGCGCCACCAACGTGCTGCGCACCGGCAACAAGAAGGCCGCGATACTCACGCTTGCCGGCGATGGCTTGAAGGGCTTTGTCGCCGTCGCGCTGGCGCAATCGTTGCTGCCGCACGCCGGTGGTCTGCCCTGGGTAGTGCCGGCAGCGACACTTGCAGTATTCCTGGGGCACCTCTTTCCCGTGTTCCACCACTTTGCCGGCGGCAAGGGCGTCGCCACGGCCGCTGGCATCGTGTTTGCGTTGCATTGGCCGCTGGGCCTCGTGTTGCTGGTCGTGTGGGCGACGATGGCCTTCGGCTTCAAGATCTCCTCTCTCGCGGCACTCACCACCGCGGTGCTGCTGCCGCTCGGCATGTTCTATGTGTTCGGCAACGTACTCATCGCCTGGACGATGGTGCCGATCTGCCTGCTGCTGTTCTGGCGGCACCGCGCCAACATCCGGCAACTGCTCGATGGGAAGGAGCGCTCGATCGGGCGCACCTGACCGGCCACCAATGCCTGCGTTCGCCCGTGCCGGTGTGGATCTCTACTTCGAGGTGCATGGTCGCGGCAAGCCGCTGCTGCTGATCGCCGGCCTCGCGGCGGACAATGCCTTCTGGTTGCCGGTTCTCGACACGTTCACGGCAACGCGGCAGGTGATCGTGTTCGACAACCGCGGCTGCGGCCGCACCACGCCACTCGACGCCGGCATCAGCATGCGCGCCATGGCGGACGACACGATGGCGCTGGTGCGCCATCTCGGGCTAGCGAAGGTGGATGTCGCCGGACATTCGATGGGCGGCATGATCGCGATGGAATGCGCGGTGCATTACCCGGATCTCGTCGACAACCTTGTGCTGGCGGCCACAGGCCCGGTGAACAGCCCCCGCAACAACGACCTTTTCGCCACGTGGGTGCAACTCTTCGGCACGATCGACCGCGCGACCTGGTTTCGCAACCTCTTCTACTGGGTGCTTACCACGAAATTTTTCGGCAATGCGGCGACGGCGGACGCGTTGGTGAAATTGGCCGCTAATTATCCGTACCAGCAATCCACCGTGGCGCTACGCAATCAAGTAGCCGCCGTCGCCGCATTCGATGCGACGGCTGCGCTGCCGACGATCCGGGCACGCACGCTGGTGCTGGCGGGCACGCAGGACCTGTTGTTTTCGGTGGCAACCAGTGCCGCGTTCGCAACGAAGATTCCGCGCGCCACGTTCGCGGCGATCGAGGAATCCGCACATTCGATACCCATCGAGTTCCCGGCGGTATTCGCGCGCCGCGTGCTGGATTTTCTGGCAACCCCCTAGACGGCGCTGAGCGACGATAATTCCCAGCGCGGCCGCACGCCGAAGGCCGTGTCGCGCGGCGGCGCGTGCAGCAATCGCAACGCGCCTGCCAGCGCGATCATCGCGCCGTTGTCAGTGCAGAACTCGAGATCCGGAAAATACACGCGCGCGCCGCGTGCGCCGAGGTCGCGTACCAGCCGTGTGCGCAGGCTGCGGTTGGCCCCGACGCCACCCGCCACCACCAGCCGCGAGCGCCCGGTGGCCGCCAGCGCGGCCATGGACTTGGCCACCAGAACATCAACGATGGCACTCTGGAACTCGAGGGCAATGTCGGCCTTGCGGGTGTCCGCCAGCGCCTCGGGGGCGCGGCCGCCGGCTTCACGCCGCGCTAGCATGGCCACCGCAGTCTTCAGGCCGGAAAAGCTGAAATCGAGGTCGCCGGAGTCAAGCATGGGCCGCGGCAGACGGACGGCGCCGGATGTCCCGCGCTCCGCCAGCGCCGCCAGCGCGGGTCCGCCCGGATAAGGCAGCCCCAGCATCTTGGCCGTCTTGTCGAATGCCTCGCCCGCAGCGTCGTCGAGTGTGTCGCCCAGCAACTTGTAGCGCCCCACGCCTTCGACATCGAACAACTGGCTGTGGCCGCCGGAAACCAGCAACGCCACGAACGGAAACGCCGGCTTGTCCGCCGCCAGCAGCGGCGACAACAGGTGGCCTTCGAGGTGATGGACGCCGATGGCGGGTTTGCCAAGCGCCATGGCCAGCGCGGATGCCACGCCGGCGCCGACCAGCAACGCACCCGCCAACCCCGGTCCTTCCGTGTAGGCGATGCCGTCGATGGCGTCGAGTTCGAGCCCCGCAGAGGCCAAAACCTGCCGGATCAGCGGGACAACGCGCCGGATATGGTCGCGCGAGGCCAGTTCCGGCACCACGCCACCATATTCCTGGTGCATCGCCACCTGTGAGTGCAGCGCGTGCGCCAGCAGGCCGTGGTCCGTGTCGTACACGGCCACCCCGGTCTCGTCGCACGACGTCTCGATGCCCAATACCCGCATGGCTGCCCTGGCTGGCCCCAAAAACATGAAATCATACAGCGGCTTGCAGGTTTTCCCGATCTCGACTATAGTAGCGGGCTGCCGATCAATCGGCCGGTGACGCCACGGATTTTCGAAACTGAGGAAACTGGGTTACGAAACTGAGTTACCTGAGTTACGGAACTGAGGGCGTCGCACCACCACCCCGATCAAGAATCAAGACAGGAAACAACATCCATGCCGAGCGTCCGCGTCCGCGAAAACGAGCCCTTCGAGGCAGCGCTTCGCCGTTTCAAGCGCACCATCGAAAAGACGGGCCTGCTGACGGAACTGCGCGCCCGCGAGTTCTACGAAAAGCCCACCGCCGAGCGCAAGCGCAAGAAGGCCGCGGCCGTGAAGCGCCATTACAAGCGCATCCGCAGCCAGCAATTGCCGCCGAAGTTGTTCTGATCACGCGGTAGCCGCGGCGTCCGTCGATGGCGGACATCGCGCGAAGCACGACCAGGGGCGAAGCAATTCGCCCCTTTTGCATTTCTCCGCCCAGCCGCGATGTCGCAGCCGCGGTGCACCCGAAGTTGCAAGATTCGAAGTTGCAAAATTCGAAGTTGCAAAATCGTCTGCACGCCGCATCTACGTGTTGCCCAACGACCACGAGACGACGATGACCCTCAAGGAACGCATCACGGACGACATGAAGAATGCCATGCGCGCTAAGGATGCTGCGCGGCTGTCGACGATCCGGCTGGTCCTGGCCGCGATCAAGCAACGCGAAGTCGACGAGCGCCGCGACATGGCCGACACTGACGTACTGTCGATCCTCGACAAGATGGTCAAGCAGCGGCGCGATTCCATCACGCAGTTCGAGGCCGGCAAGCGGCCGGACCTCGTCGCCATCGAAAAGGCCGAGCTCGACGTCCTCGCCACCTACCAGCCGCAACCGTTGTCGACGGCCGAAATCGAGGTCCTGATTGTCGCGGTGATCGCCGCCACCGGTGCGGCAGGTCCCGCCGGCATGGGCCGGGTGATGGCGGAACTGAAGCCCGCGCTGGCAGGCCGCGCGGACATGACGGCCGTGGCCGCGCTGGTGAAGGCAAAACTCGCGTCCTAGGTCACCACGGTTGCGTGGCAATGTCCGCGCGGCTGGCGCAACATAGGACGAAGGAAGCCCGCGACGATGATCCCCAACGACTTCATTGAGACCCTGCTCGGTCGCGTCGACATCGTCGAGGTGATCGACCGGTTCGTCCCGTTGAAGAAAGCGGGCGCCAATTACATGGCGTGCTGCCCGTTCCATAGCGAGAAGTCGCCGTCCTTCAGCGTCAGTCCCACCAAGCAGTTCTATCACTGCTTCGGCTGTGGCGCGCACGGCACCGCCATCGGCTTCCTGATGGAGCACGCCGGCAAGTCCTTTCCCGATGCGGTGGAAGAGCTGGCCCGCGACGCCGGCCTTGACGTGCCGCGCGACGAACGCCCCGGCGACAAGGAGCGCCGTGCGCAGGCGCAGGACCTGAACGAACTGTTGCTGACCGCCGCCCGGTTTTATCGCGCGCAACTGAAGGATTCGCCGGCCGCCATCGCCTACCTCAAGTCGCGCGGCCTTACCGGCGAAGTGGCGGCGCGCTTCGGCATCGGCTATGCGCCGGAGGCCTGGCAATCACTGGCCGCGGTCTTCCCGCAGTACGACGAGCCCGCGCTCGATTCCGCCGGACTCGTCATCAACGGCGATGGCGGCAAGCGCTACGATCGCTTCCGCGACCGCGTCATGTTTCCCATCCACGACAGCCGCGGGCGCGTGATCGGTTTCGGCGGCCGCGTGATGGGCGCAGGCGAGCCCAAGTACCTCAACTCGCCCGAGACACCGGTGTTCTCCAAGGGGCGCGAGCTCTATGGACTTTTCCTCGGCCGCAACGCGATCCGCGATGCGGGCCGCGTGGTCGTCGTCGAGGGCTACATGGATGTGGTCGCGCTGGCGCAGCACGGTGTCGATTACGCGGTCGCCACCCTTGGCACCGCGACGACGCCGGTCCATGCGCAGAAGCTATTCCGCATGACCGACAACGTGGTGTTCTGCTTCGATGGCGACAATGCCGGGCGCAAGGCCGCGTGGCGCGCGCTCGAGAACGCCTTGCCCGTGCTGGCCGACGGCAAGAATGCGTCGTTCCTGCTGTTGCCCGACGGCGAGGATCCGGACGATTTCATCCGCCGCCGCGGCAAGGCCGCGTTCGAGGCCGCGATGGACGCGTCGATTCCGTTATCCGAATTCCTGTTGGCTGAGTTGGTGGCGCGCCATCCGCCGGACAGTGCGGAGGGACGCGCCGCGCTGGTTGCTGCCGCGGCACCGCTGCTTGGCCAGATCGCGGCGCCGGTGCTGGCGGCGATCATGCGCCGACGCCTGGCTGCCATGTCGGGCCTGCCGGATGCGGAACTGGCGGCCTTGCTCCCGAAGGCACCCCCGCGGCCGGTGGACGTCGACCATCCGGCCATGGCGCCCTCCAGCACGACCCGCCCCGGGCGACCGCGCGCGCGCAACGCAGTTCGGCAACCCCCTTCATTGGCCCGGCAATTGATCCAGGGGTTGCTGCTGGCCCCGGCGCTCGGTCGCGTGCTGCCCTTTCCGCGCCCGGACGACGGCTCGCATGAGTCCAATGCGCTGGCGGCGCTGGCCGGATACTGTGCGGAATCCTCTGGCGACCTCAGTCCCGCCGGCCTGATCGAGGCCTTTGCCGGCAGCCGGCACGCGGCGCTGCTCGGCGAAATGCTGGCCGCCGCGGACGATCATGGGCTCGATGCCGCTGCCATCGAAGCAGAGGTGCGCGACGGCCTCGACCGCTGGTGGCAGCAGGCGCGTCGCAGCGGCGACGCCGTTCCTGCGGACAACCTGGCGCCGGCCTCGGACGAGGAGTCCAAGCGATTGAAACAACTCGACTTTATTCGGCAGCGCGTGGCCGGCGTCGCAGGCGCGGCACCTGCCGAACGGGGTCCGGCGGGTCCTGCCGGGGACCCACTCGCATGATATAATTTGCGGTTTTTCGGCGCTGGCCCCACATAGGCTGCCTCGAATGGTGCAACACGCATGTCGCAACGCGCAGCCGGGGTCGCGTCCGCCGCATTATCCGACCCCGCGTTGCCCCTCGCATTTAGCCGTCGCCCCGCTGCCGCGTTGATTCACACAAGGATGACCATGGCCACCAAGCCCGCCCGGAAAACCAAACTGAAGCCGAAGGCCAAGAGCCGTCCGGCCAAGCCCGCCTCCCGCAAGACGGGCAAGGCCGCCAAGCCGGCGCGCAAACCGGTCACGCGCAAGGCCGTCGGCAAGGCGAAGCCCGCGGGCAAGAAGCCCGCGCGCCCGGCGCTAAAGAAGTCGTCGGCCAGGAAGCCCGCCACGGCGGCGAAAAAGAGGTCCGCGCCCAAGACCAAGCCGGTCGCGAAGAAGCCCGTCGCCAAGACCAAGCCATCCGCCAAGCCGGTGGTCACGAAGGCGCACGCCAAACCCGCGACGAAGCCGCCTGGCAAACCCGCGGCCAAGTTGCTGCCGAAGAGTGCGGCCAAGGCCACGGTACCGGCCAAGGTTGTCGCCAAGGCCGGTGCCACCGTCGGCAAGGCCACCCCCCCGAAGGTTGTCGCACCCGCCAAGGGCGCCACCGCTCCCACGAAGGGCGCGGCTGCTGCGCCTGCCAAGGTCGTGCCATTGTCGGCCAAGGCCCAGGCCGCTGCCGCCAAGATCGCCGCCGCCATTGCCAAGGCCAACGCTGCCGCGGCGCCTGCGCAAAAGTCCACGCCGAGCGAAATTGCCGCCAAGCTGGCTGGCAAGCGGGCGGAAGATGCCGCCACCAAGAAGGGCCGCAAGCACGCCGAGCTGGCGCCGCGCGAACTCACGCCCGCCGACGTCGAGGCCCGCAAGCGCCGCCTCAAGACGCTGATCGTGCTCGGCAAGGAGCGCGGCTTCCTGACGTACGCCGAAATCAACGATCACCTGCCCGACGATATTCTCGATGCGGAGCAGATCGAGGGTGTGATCTCGATGATCGGCGACATGGGCATCCAGGTGTACGACGAAGCCCCGGACGCCGACACGCTGCTGATGGCGGAAA
>Ga0105046_10005143_pt1 | contig 20732 bp, 12 predicted proteins | sample MAT03_FD_78385 | JGI IMG/M metagenome (GOLD analysis project Ga0105046, IMG submission 78385) | Freshwater microbial communities from Lake Fryxell liftoff mats and glacier meltwater in Antarctica - MAT-03 (megahit assembly) | ecosystem: Environmental > Aquatic > Freshwater > Ice > Liftoff...
CGGCGGATTTGTCCTCAAGGCCTGCTGAGGAGAAGGTGGCTCCGTGAACGCCATCGCGACCGGTGCGGCCACCAATGGCGATGATGCGGTCTCCCGGTTTGGGCTGGCCCTTGACCTTATCGCGCGGAATGATGCCGATGCAGCCGCAGAAGACCAGCGGGTTACCGATGTAGCGATCGTCAAAGAAGACGGCACCATTGACGGTGGGAATACCCATGCGATTGCCATAGTCGCGCACCCCGGCGACAACCTGCTTGAGCGTGCGCGCTGGGTGAAGCAGGCCCTTGGGCACTGCGCGCTTGCCCAGCGCGGCCTCGGCGGCCGTCGCCGCGAAGCTGGACGGATTGGCAGTGCAGAAGACATCGGTGCTGGCGATTGGCTTGGCGCCGAGGCCGGTTCCCATGATATCGCGGATGCAGCCGCCGATGCCGGTGGCCGCGCCGCCGTATGGCTCGATGGCGCTCGGGCGGTTGTGCGTCTCCACTTTGATGCAGACGCCCAGGGTTTCGTCGAAGGCGATGATGCCGGAGTTGTCCTTGAAGACGCTGAGCGTCCAATCTACACCCTGATCGATGAGATCGAACGTGGCCTGCGCAACCGTTGACTTGAGCAGATTCTCAATGCGCACGGTTCCATCGTGCTGCACAGTGTGCCCGGCGCGACCGTTAAAGTCGAGCGACTCGCCCTGCTTGGGCGGCGTGTAGAGCACACGGCTCTTGAGCGTCTTGTGTACGCAGTGCTCGCTCCACGTCTGGGCGAGTGTCTCGAGCTCGATATCCCGCGGGTCGCGGTTCAGGCGGCGATACTCCGCTTGGATGGCCTGCATCTCTTCCAGCGAGAGAAAGAGGTGCGCCTCGCGCGAGAGTTTGACGAGTTGCTCGTCGCTGAGTGTGCGAATGGCCACCTCGGCTGGTGAGCGATCGTGGCTGACTGCCTTTGGCTCCGGCTTGTTCTCGACTGGCTGGCGATAGACCTTTTGAATCACACTGTTCGATAGCGCGGTGCGTGCCAGCGTGTCGGCCTGTTCGCTGGTGAGGCCCAAAATGTCGTAGCGCTTGCCGGTCGTCACCGTCGCGCTGATGCCAATCACATCGGCAATGGCCATTTCCACCGTCTGCGCAACGGGGTCCATTACGCCCGGCAGTGGGTGAACCTCAATGACCTGCACGCCTGTCTGCGGGGCAGCTGCGCCCAGCACGGCCTGCTCGGCGACGGCGTCAGCCAGCAGCGAGCGGGCGATGAGGTCAGTATGGGCGGAGGTCAGCGGCTGATCGCCCTTGGGAGCGACAAAATAGATCTGGCGAAACGTAACGCTTTCGGGCGTGAAGCCCAGTGCCCGCGCCTCGCGCAGCACCCCTTGGGCGAAGGGGTCAATCTGCCCCGCTTTGGGAGAAACCTCAAACCGAATGGTGCCGCTGGCCATGGACACTTATAGCCCCGCCATCGCGTGCCAAGTCGCCCGCCGCCTCCGCCGCGGCGAGCGCGCACAGGGTGTGGGCCACATCGCGTGTTAGTTGACCCCGCAGCGCATCGAGCCCGGCGAACTTGACTTGCTCGCGCACGAAGGCGACGAAGTCGAGCTTGAGTCGCCAGCCGTACTCCGGCAGACCGCTGAGATTTGCCTGCCCCGGCTGGCGACGTGCCCCGATGAGGTGGGCCTCGATGGTGCGATTTACGCCGCCGACAGTGGGGCGGGTGCCGATGTTGGCCGCCGCGGGAAGTCGGGTGCCGTCTGGCAAAGTAGCAATGCATGCATACACGCCGTCTGCGGGCAGGCAAACGGCTTGCAGGGGTGTGGCCGATTCGTGTTGGCCATTTTCGCCCTGTTCACCATGCTCTGGGGTCAGGTTGGCAGTGGGGAAGTCGATGGTGCGGCCGAGGCGGTTGCCTTGGGTGACCGCACCCCGAAGTTGGTACGGTCGGCCGAGCAGGATGTTGGCATCAGCTGCGCGGCCCGCAGCGAGCAGGGCGCGAATGCGCGTGGACGAGACTTCAACGATTTGCTGATCCAGCCCCGCGGCCTCGACAGGGGGCACGGTTAAGACGGTAAAACCGTGCGCCGCGCCAAGCGTGCGGAGCATGTGGATGTCTCCGCGGCGGCTGTGGCCGAAGCGGAAGTCCTCACCCTCGACGAATGCCACGGGGTTGTAGCGGGCGCACAACTCGGCGATGAAGGCCTCGGGCTCTTGGTGCAGCAGGTCTGGGTGGGGGTACATCTGCACCACTTCGTGTGCGCCATGGCGCATGAGCAGTTCGACCCGGTGCGGGAAGGACGTCAGGCGCAGGGGCTGCGTGCCGGGCCGCAGAATGGCGCGAGGAGAGGGATCGAAGGCGAGGGCGATGACGCGGGTGGGCGCAGATGCACCGAGTGCTTCATCATGCGTGCGAGCGAGCTCGCACGCATGATGAAGCAGCGATTGGTGGCCGAGGTGGACACCATCAAACGAGCCGAGGAGCAGGATGGAGGCAGTCAAAGCCATGGCGAGCGGACGCAAAGTTAGCAGTGTCTGCTACGGAGATGCCAAACGGGGGGGCAAACCGGCGTTCGTCAGTCACTAACAGGTCATATCGGTCAATATGAGGGAACGTCAGGGAACATCAGCCAACATCGGCGAGGCCAAGCCACTGACCGTGGGCTTTGAGCAGGCGGCGACGCAGAATCTTCTCGTCGGGGTGTGAAAGGTTGGGGGAGCGCTCGATCAGCGCGAGTGCATCGCGGCGGGCGAGAAGCAGCAAGTCCATATCGCGGGATACATCGGCCACTTTGAAGGGTTGCAGGCCGGATTGCCGCACACCGACGACATCGCCGAAGCCGCGGAGGTCAAAGTCGCGCTCTGCGAGTTTGAAACCATCGGTGGTGGTGCGCATCACTTCGAGGCGGTCGATACCCGCGGGTGTGACGGGGTCGGCCACGAGCACGCAGGCGGACTTGTTGCTGCCGCGGCCGATTCGACCGCGGAGTTGATGGAGTTGTGCGAGGCCGAAGCGGTCGGCATCGAGCACGATCATGACTGAGGCATTGGGTACGTCTACACCCACCTCGATGACGGTGGTGGCCACCAGCACATCGATGAGGCCGGCGCGAAAATCATTCATGATGCGCTCGCGGGCATCTCCGTCCATCTGGCCGTGCAGCGCGGCGATGCGCCGGCCCGCGAGGGGGCTGGCGGGCTGTGTCAGCTCGGCGAGTGTGCTCTCCACGCTTGACCAGACTTTGGGCGCGGGCACCTCGGAGCCATCGCCGGAGGCCATGCTCACGAGGGCCTCATGGAAGGATTCGTCGCGCTCCTGCTCGCGAATCATCGGGGCGACGATGTAGCCCTGTTCGCCCTTGTCGATTCGCTCGCGCAGAAACTCGTAGACCTCGGTGCGCAGCGAGTGACCGACGATGCGGGTGGTGATCGGCTTGCGGCCCGGTGGCAGATGCTTGATGGTGGAGACATCAAGATCGCCAAAGAGTGTCAGCGCCAGTGTGCGCGGGATCGGCGTGGCCGTCATGACCAGTGTGTGGGGGGTGAGCGGCCGCTTGTCGATGTTGGCGCTGGCCGGGCTGGTGGCAAGCTCGGTGAGGGCTTGCAGCGTCATTTGCGTGCCGCGGCCGGGCGGGTTTGCACCCTCCGCTGCGCCTTTCTCGCGGAGTTTGGCGCGCTGCGAGACACCGAATCGGTGCTGCTCATCGATGACGATCAGAGCGAGCGAGGAGAACTTGACGGTGCCGGTGAGCAGGGCGTGGGTGCCGATGACCATGTCGATGCTGCCATCGGCCAGGCCTGCGAGAATCGCCGTGCGCGCCGGTGCACTCATGGAGCCGGTGAGCAGTGCAAGGCGAACTTTGCTTTGCGCCAGCAATCGCGCCATTGAGCGATAGTGCTGTTCGGCCAGCAGCTCGGTTGGCGCCATGATTGCGGCCTGGTGGCCCGCGGCGACGGCCAGTAGCATGGCGTAAATGGCCACGGCGGTTTTGCCCGAGCCGACATCCCCCTGAATCAGGCGGTTGGCGGGGGTTACTTTGGCCAAATCCGCGGCGACTTCATCGATCACATTTTGCTGATCGAGCGTGAGAGTAAACGGAAAGCGCGCACGGATGTGCGCGGCGATGGCGGGTGGATGTGGCAGTGAGAGTGCACGAAAAATCGCACTTCGCTCGCTGCGCTGCATGGCGATGGCGAGCTGGAGCAGGAAAAGCTCGTCGTATGCCAGTCGCCGACGCGCCGAGGCGATCTCGCTCTCCTCGGCGGGTGCGTGGAACATGCGATAGGCGTCGGCCAGCGGCGGCAGCTCGTGACTTGCGCGAAAGGTAAGCTGAAAGTGATCGTCGATGAGCGGTAACGCCGCAGGAAGCACGGTTTGGATGGCGCGTTCGATCTCGCGGGAGGTGACGGCCTCGCAGGCGGGGTAGACGGGGCGGAGGCGGTCGGACTCGCGCGGCTGTGTCTCGTGTTCTGCCGCCCAGCGCGGATTGACCATCTGCATGCCGTAGCGTGAGCGGGTGAGCTTGCCGTGTACGACAATGCGCATGCCAGCGTGCAGCTTGGTGCGCAGGTAGCCCATGTTGAAGAAGACGAGGTCGAGCCGAGCGGTGTCATCCTGGATCGCCACGTTGAGCCGGGGTTTGGGGCCAGCGGAGAACTTGACGGCGGTGATCTCGCCGCGGGCAGCGACGACGGCTGGCGGCGGGGGTTTGGCGGCGCTTTCTCTCTCGCTGGTTGCAGAGGCGGGCGTGAGCGGCGCGATGAGCGCGGCGATGGGGGATTCTGCCAGCTCAAGCTCGTGCCGCATGGGAAGATGGGCGACGAGCTGCCCCACGTTGCGCAGACCAAGCTCGAGGAAGCGGTCAGCGCGCTGCTTACCGATGCCGGCGACCTGTTCGAGAGGTGTGGCCAGACCGCTGATGAGAATTGGCGGTGCAGGGCGGCGCACCGCTGGCGGCAGAGGTTCGCTTGCGGGCGTTGGAGCTTCTTCGCTCACTGGGGCGGCTCGCCAGACTGCTTGGTTGCTTCTGCGGCGCGGGCGGGGTCAATCTCCAGCAGGTACGACCATGAGTAAATACCGGTGCGGTGGCCATCGCTGAACTCGATGCGCAGGGCGTAGTTGCCTACCAGTGCGGCGGTGGTGGCGGTCAGATTCTCGCTCTTGGCGTAGGAACTGGGCAAAATAGCGAGGCGATTGGTGGCCTGCTCCTGTCGCAGCTCGCGAGCATCGGCAGACGGAGACATTCGCCGCAGGTAGAGCACCGGGTAGACCGAGACGGAGCCGTCTGGCCAGTGCAGCGTGAGGGCGGAATCCTTTTTGAGATCGATCTTGTCTGGAATCATGCCTGTGGCTCGTGCGGTGAACGTTAGGTGAGGGTAGAAGGGAAACGGCGCGCACAGTGGTGCGCGGGGAATGTCGCAGGCGGAAATGAAAAGCCCCGGTGTGCGCCATGTGGGGCACAGCCGGGGCTGTAATTCCGGGGGGGACTTTTAGCGGTTCGTCACTCTCGGGCGATCAGGTGCTGCCGCTGGCCCACTTGGCGTGGCCAGAGCTGAACTTAGCAGCCGGCGCCGAAGGCGTTGAGGAAGGCCTGGAAGTCGTTACCGTCGGCACCGTCGCCGCCCGGCGGGTTGCCATCACCACCGACGAGGTCGGCCAAGCTGGATCCCGCGCCGAAGGCGTTGAGGAAGGCCTGGAAGTCGTTACCATCCACACCGTCACCGCCTGGCGGGTTGCCATCACCACCGACGATGTCTGCCAGGCAGACAGGCGCAGGGTTGACGATAGCGTTGACGATGTTGAAGTCGGTCAGGTTGATCAGACCATCGCCATTGACATCACCAGACGACCAGCAACCTGAGGTGTTGAGGTTGGCGTTGATGATGTTTAGATCAAGCTGGTTGACGGCGCCATCGAGGTTCACATCGCCCATCGAGGTGCCCAAAATGGTGAGCACCTCGGTGATGTCATCGATGTTCACCTTCAAGTCGCCGGTCAGGTCGGCCGAGAGGTCGAAGGTGATGGCTTGCGAAAGGTTGTTCCAGCTGACCTCGCCGGCGATGGCCGTCGGGTTCTGGGCAAACTGGGCGAAGATGTAGCAGATGTCGCGTGCATCGACGATGCCGTCGGCGCCAACCGGTGCCCAGCCACGGGCAACGTTGCCAGAGCTGCCGATGACATCGGCGCGAGATGCGCCAGCCGTGTATGGTGCACCGGTGATGAGCACCGTGCTGAACACGTTTAGCGGCAGGCCAGCGGCCAGTGCTGCGTTATCGACGGCGATGAAGCCGGCCTTGCGGTCAACGCGGCCCGATGGTGCAACGGCGAGGCCGTCGGCAAAGTAACGCACATCAGCAAGCTCGAATGAGCCGTTGCCATCGAAGTCACCGAGGATCTCGATGACCGCATCGCTGCCGGGCTGGCCAGTGATGGGGCCGGTGCCCATCGGTGCGTTCCAGACCGGGCCGCCGCCGCGGCTGCGGAGGGCGCGCATCATCTCGACGGTGTCGCCGATGTTGCGGACGCCGTTGCCATCGAAGTCGGCAGCAATCTTGTTACGCAGGGAGAGGGCCGCGCCGTAGGTGACGACCGCGCCGGCCTGGCTGATGTAGTTGGCACCGTTGGCGACGCCATCAGAGTAAACAGTACCGTTGGTGCGGGTGGGGACGCGGCCGGCGTGGGTGAAGTTGGGGGCGTTGAAGCGAGGGGTGTTGTAAATGCTGCCGCCGAGAGCGGCGCTCTGCACCGCGGCGTTGAAACCCGGGTTGGCAATCAGCAAGACGGCATCAAAGGGAGACTGGATCAGAGTGAACGCGGCGTTGAGCGTGAACTGCGTGGCAGCATACTCGCCGGGCATCCCAACGTTGGCAACGTTGGCAGGGGACGCAACAAAGGCCGCGATCGAGCGGGTGGTGTTGTTGAGGAATGCGGCCGCGGCCTTGTTGGTCATGCCTGGGGTTGCGAGACCCTGGCCGCCGACTGCGACGGGCTCAGCGAGGGGGTCGCCCACGGTGGCGAGCACGGCGGGACCGCCGATGACCCAGCCGTTGCCGCCTGAGAACACGATGTTGGTGGTCGTGGGGCGGACAAAGTTGGTGCCGCCAACGTAGATGTCATTACGCACCGAAGGGATTTCGAGGGCGAGATTGGTGAGCCAGGAGCCGGAGCCGCCGCCAGTGACACCGCGCTCGCCACCGGCATAGCCAATGCCGAGGCGGGCGTTACGCAGGGTGGCTTCCATGTTGCCGTTGGAACTCTTGTTGGTCGGGCTCCACTGGCTGCCGATGTTGTTGTTAACCGTAAGCACAGATAGGCCGCCGATGTTGTCGCCCACACCGAAGGATGGGTCAAGGCCGATGCAGTTGTAGAAGGCGTTGCGGGTGCCCGAACCGATATCGCGGGTGATAACCTGAAGGTTCTCGCCGGTGATGGTGCGGCCGGTGGCAAACATGTGCCGCAGCTCGGTGCTGGTGACCTGCGTGATGCCGGTGCCGAGCGAGACGATGGGGCAAATCACCGCGTAAGAGAGCGGGTTGTCAAAGATGGTGTTGGCGTTGGCGTTGGCGGGCACACCGTCGTACAGGTTGCGGCTGCCAAGTTGGGCCAGATCGTTGGGGAGATTACCAAAGCCGGTGGTACCACCGTTGCGGTTGACGGAGCGGCGGGCGTTAGCGCCGTATCCGGCATCAGCGGGCTTATCAAACGCTTGCGGGGTGCCGGCTTTCTGCACACCCCAAAAGACGGGTACATCGGTTGGGGCAATGTCGATACGGACTGAGCCAGGCGCCGAGGCGGGGGCGGCAATCCATGAGGCCAGAGCATTCGCGCTCAGGTCGCTGCGGTAAGGGGCGCCACCTGGGTTGCCGGCGTTATAGACGCCGGTGAATCCGCCGCCGGTGATGTAAGTCGCGCGGTTGACATAGGCAACCGATGCATCGCCCGTGATGGCGGGCATGCTGTTCGGACGCGCGCCGAGGATGCCGCCGGTGGCGTTGGGGTTGGCATCGTTGCCAGTCGCAGCGTTCGGTGAACCGAAGAGGAAGAGTTCCTTGATGCCGTTGACTGAACCGACGACGCGGTACTGGATGATCCAGCGCAGGTCGGGTGAATACACGCCGCCGGTGGTGGCGGGGGCGAGCTGATCAACGCCGGTTCCGGCGATGCCCGAGATGCCATCGAGATCGACATCGATGAAATCGTTGGTGGCGGCGGGGAAGCGGATATAGTTTTCCAGCAGCGTGGCGCCGGAGATGTTGATGACGCTGGGCTGCGCGAGGGCTGGGACGGCAGCGCCGCAGCAGGCAAGCAGGGCGAGGATGTTCAAGGCGTTACGGTTCATGAGGGTCTCTCCAAAGCTCACAGGCACCAAAGGAAGGCCAGCGCGCACCGCGCCGGTAATCAGGTCGCTCGCCAAAAGTGACAATGGCATAACCCACAAAGTGACCTTGGGCACTTTGGACGGCTTGAGCACTATCACGAACACTGGCTTGCGGAAACACCGGTTTTCCGCTTTCGCGGAATACCGACGGTGTGCTGAATCTCGTCCCTCAGTTGCGCCTCAGCCAAGCTGGCTGGGCGACGTACAAGCCGGCGGGGCTTGCGTTTGTTGCAACAAGTGTGGTCTTATGGGGTCGTGCGGATGTCCACACGGTTGTCGCCGGTAATGCTCCAGAAGCGGTCGCCCCACTTGCGCTGCTGCATCGAATCCCAGAGTGTGAGCTGCTCGACGTGACCATCGACAAACGCGAACTGGCTGCCGCCGCCGAACTTGTCCTTGTTGGGCTGCTGACGACCGACAACGTTCCAAGGCGTGTCGCCCTCGATGGAGCCATCCGGCACATCGTCAACCTTCTGGATTTCATTCTCACGTGGGTAGCGGAAGCGGCCAAAGCCGGTTCCGGCACCACCGGTTGGCTCGGCATACGGGTTGCCACCAGCGGAGATGCCGTAGAAGGGGGTGACGGGGCGGTGGCTCTTGATGACGCCTTCGCCCGTCTTCATGGGGCCATTGCCGTTCTTGTAGATGATCTCGCAAGCCAAGATGGACTTGGAAGGGTTCTGAATCCAAGCATCGCGCACAAGCTGGTTGATGCGCTGCTCGCCACCGTTGCGGACGAACTTGTTGCGGGGGAAAATGGCGGCATTGCCCATGAAGGCGATGCGCTTGACCTGGCGGTCACTCGGTGGGTTTGACGGTGTCGTCTGCCCTTGGTCGTTGACCTGGCCGGGATCCCAGTCGTCGCTATTGGCACCCGGGTTGGTCGCGGGGAGGCCGCCCTTGGTGGGGATGAAAGGGCTCTTGAACGCATCCTCAGGCACGCCGCCACCCTTGCCATCACCGCCGAAGAGCGAGTATGACCAGTGCACGTAGCCGTTGGCTGGGCTGGGGTTTGATTCCTGCTGATCGGCCATCTTCCAGCCCATGGAGTCTGGCTCGGAGCCGTATACATAGCTGGGTGGGAACAGCGCCTGGCTGGTGGCGGTGTAGGTTGCCACACCGATTGCAACCTGGCGGGCGTTGCTGGCGGTGGTCACCGCGCGGGCGGAGTTGCGAGCACTCGCGAGCGATGGCAGCAGGATGCCCACCAGCAGCGCGATGATCGCTATGACGACGAGAAGTTCAATCAACGTAAAGCCGCCGATGCGGCGAGATCCGATCTTCATCACAGGTTCCTTCGCAGAAAAGCAGTTCGGACTTGAGAATGCAACGCACCTCTCTCGTCGCAGGCAGTGGCAGCTTACCTCCGATGCGAGCTGCAACCGAGTCCATCACTGTGAGTGTTTTGCGAAGGAGGGCCGCGTTCAACGAGTCTTTACGCGGCGCTAGGGTGCGATACGAACAGAGTGTGATGAACGTGTTGCCGTTGCGCTAAGAAAGGCGCAAATGCTGTGGAAGAACTTGACCAAAAATGGGCCGGCCGCGCTTCAATCGCGATCGGGTTGCGTCAGCAGCTCCATCACATGGCCGAGCCGCGGCGGCACGACGCGGAGCTTTGCCCCGCGGTCGGCGGCAGCGCGCACGGCTTCACTCAATCGCACCATCGGCTCATCCATTGGCTCATCGGATAGTCGAAAGGTGGAATGATGCACCGGCAGCAAGGCGTCAACGCGAGCCCGCTCGGCCATGTCGACGACCTGCTCGGGCGTAGCGTGGGCATCAACCCACGGTTGATATGCGCCAATGCCGAAGATGCCGAGATCAATCTGCGGCAGGCCCTCCGCGGCAAGCGCGGCGAAGGTGTCGGTCATGGCGGTGTCACCGGCAAAGAGCACGCGCTGGCGTTCGGCGGAGCTCGCAGCGCCATCAATCACATAGCTGTTGAAGCCGCGGTGGCGATCCCACGCCGTGCGCGCTCCCCAATGCGCCGGACGCATGGCTGCGATGGCGATGCCATCGATGCTCACTTGCTGCTCCCACTTGAGGGCTGCCACCTCGCCATAGCCGCGGGGTATCAGGCGGGCTGTTCCGGCTGCGGTCAGCACCCGCGTCGACTTGCTGGCGAGCGCCTTGAGCGTGGGCACATCGAGGTGATCAAAGTGGGCGTGACTGACCAGCAACAGGTCTACCGGGGGCAGCGAGCGGACGTCGATCTCCGCTGCGAGACGTTTGGGGCCGACGGTGAGCGGGCCGATGCGCACGCCGATGCGAGGGGAGAAGACAGGGTCGGTCAGCACGGTGTGGCTGCCGAGCTTGAGCAGTACGCTGCAGTGGCCAAGCCAGCAGACGCCGTTGATTCGCCCGGCAGTGTCGGGCAAGTTTCGCCACGTCTCGGCCAAGGGCACCTCGGGCAAGGTCGCAGTCCTGGCGCCGTCGGTGTGCGCTCGCGCCTCAACGGAATCACCGGGCGGGAAGTTGGCCAGATCGCGTTGGCGGAGCGAATCTGCCACATCCTGCGGGTAGCGGCCCATGGCGGAGCGCGCGGCCGCAGCCATGGAGCCAAGCTTCTGGCCCACAGTTCGTGCGCTCTTTTTGGAATCGCCCTTCGGCATCAATGAATGTTCGTTCTTGGAAGAGTCGATGGCGTGCGGGCAGCCTGGGTTAGGTGAGACGAGGTGCTTTGGCTAGAGAATCGGCGCGAACAGCCGGGCCACACGCTCCAGCACCCGGCGGTGCCACGGCCGCCGCTTGCGCGTGGCGAGCGTAATCTCAGAGCAGCGTAAGAGATCACGCTGCAACATGGCTTCGATGTGCATGACGAACGCATCATCGCAGATTAATGCCATCAGTTCAAAGTTGATACGTAGCGAACGGTTGTCGAGGTTCAGCGAGCCGATGGCCGCCAGATTATCGCTCAGCAGCACCTTTTGGTGCATGAATCCGGGCTGATAGATGAACATGCGGACACCGGCGGGCAGCATGTCATCCTCAAAGCTGGCGGAGGCAAGCTCGACAAGCTTGCTGTCGCTCGCGGCAGGGATCATCAGGCGGACATCGACGCCGCGGATCGCGGCGAGCTGCAGCGCTTCGATGATGGAACCGTCGGGCACAAAGTAGGGGCTGGCGATCCACAATCGGCTGCGGGCAGAGCCGATGAGATGCAGCATCATGAGCGCGCCAGTTTCGAGCTCGTCGGCTGGGCCGGTTGATGCGACGACCACACGGGCATCGTCGCTGCTGCGCGCCACCATCGCATCGGCTTGCGGTGGCATGTCTGCCGCGGGCACGGGCACCCACTCAAGCGTGGGCGTGTGGCCGGTGACGAAGGCCCAATCCTCGAGGAAACTGAGCTGCCCTTCAAGCGCAGCCGGGCCGCGGATAATCAGCCCGGTATCGCGCCAAGGGTTGAGCACAGGGTGCTTGTGGTTGTACTCGTTACCGACATTGAGCCCGCCGACGAGCATGGTGCGCCCATCGGCCACCACCAGTTTGCGATGATTGCGAAAGTTGATCTGAAGGCGGGTTCGCGGGCCGCGGGCCGAGCGAAATGTCTCCACCTCGATACCTTTTGCCTTCAGCGTGCTGACCACCTTTCGCGGCAGGTTGGCGCAGCCGATGGCATCGATCAGCAGCAGCACACGCACCCCACGATCCGCCGCGGCGTAGAGGTGGGTCACGAACTCGCGGCCGACATCATCATCATTCATGATGTAAAACTGCACGAGCAGCGTGCGATTGGCCGCGGCCACAGTGCTGAACAAAGCGGGGAAGAACTCAGGACCATCGACAAGCAGCTCGGCGCGATTGCCGCGGGTGCATGGGGTTGTCACCATCCGCGTGATGGCTTTGCCACCCATGCGGCCGGGGTCGAGACTGGTTACGAAGGGTTCGAGCGAGGCGTTGAGCTGACGCAGAGACTGGCTTAATCTCGCGCGGCCCTTGCGGCGCGCTTTCACATAGCCCTCGAACCTGCGCGCACCAAACACAAGATACAGGGGCACGGTGATGATGGGAATGACAAGCAGGCCCAGTGCCCAAGCCAATGTGCCCTGAGGCGTTCTGCCCCGCAAAACGGCATCGATGGCAAAGCCAACACCTGCAAGCTGCGCAAGGGCCAGGGAAATTCCCAGAATGGTTGTCCATTCAATCACCTCGCATCGTTGCACGCCTGTGCTCGCAACGCGCCGCGGGGCTTAGTGGCCCTTGCCGCCCGCATCGGCCTTCTTTGCCGGCGCATCGGCCTTGGCTCCGTGCGCGGCATCAGCGGCGTGAGCGGTAGATTGTTCCACGGCGAGCTTGGCTGCCGCTGCGCGAATTGTCTTGCTGGCGTCGCTCTCAACCGGTCCGGCGAGCGTGGGCTGCGGGCCCAGGGCCACCGGTGCCTCTGGCGGGCCTTTAAGAAGCGCGTAAGCCCAGATCACGCCAGCGTTGAACATCGTCAGACACGCCACCCAAGCCACCGTTTGCCGCGTTTTTGGGTTGCGAATGGCGACGATCTTGAGAAATGGCCTCAGCGCAGCTTCGAGCAGCGCGAGCGTGCGCGCCGAGATGGCCGCGAATGCGCGCACAATCACGCTTGGCCGCTGTGGTAGCGTCGGCTGCGCCGCTGGCGATGGCGTAACCGCTGCCGCGGCGGCAGAAACAGGTTTGGCGACCGTGGGAGCGGTGACAGGAGCGATATCGGCGACGGTGAGCTTCGTCGCGGCGGCAGGTGCGGCGATTGCCGCAGCTACAGGCACGATCAATTCTCCTGGTTCCGGCGTGGCCTCTGGCTTGGCGGCGGGAAGGTGCTCCGTGCCGTCGGTGAAATCATCCTCGGCAAGGAGCGCAGAGGTCTGCGCGAGCTTGGCATCGAGCGCAGAGAGTGAGTGTTGAGCGGTGGGCACCGTGGACGCGGGGAGAACTAACTCTGGCTCGCCTGTATCTCCAGTGGCCTGCTTGGCCAACTCGGGCGAGACTGTCGTTGAAGCGGCAGCAGATTGATCTGGCGGGACGAGTATCTCGGATGCCAGATCCTGCGACTTGCCCGCTTCTGGAACGATGTTGGGGAAACCCCCAGCCGTAGAGCTATCAGGATTTTCCCCTGTGATTGCGAGCTTCTCACTCTCATCATCACTGGGTGCGCGAAGTGTCGTCGCATCAGCGCGAAGTGCCGCTGCGGCAAGCATGGCATCAGTCTGCTGCGCGAGCGCGTCATCAACAGCCTGCTGGCTCACGGCATCGTCGCCAAGCGCGGTGCCGCCGGTAAGCGGGGTTTGCCCAGCCGCGGCCTGTGCAGATGCCCCGTCGGCCAATCGGGCCTCGGCGGCGGCGCAGGCATGATCGATGTTTGCGACCAACTGATCAACTGCCGCATCGAGGGCGGTGTTGTCCATCAGTACAGTTGTTTCTGTCGCAGGGCCAGACATGGGCGGTTCACACTCCTTACAACATATACGCTCCGCTCTGCGGCGCACAGGAAGTTGGCTCTGTGGTGAATCGACGGGTTTTCCCCAAGTCCTTACTGGCGGAGCCGTGGAACTTGCGTCCGCGATCACGATACGCTGCGCCGTGAGTATTCATCGCCTGTTCTCGGACGCTATCCCCAATCAAGCCGACCTCGAACTTCGCATCACTGGCGAGGAGGCGCATCACGCTGCCAAGGTGAAGCGGATTGGCGCAGGGCAGCAGGTATACGTGCAGGACGGCGCCGGCACCGTGGCACTTTGCGAGGTGCTCAGCTCGGAGAAGGTTAGAGGCCTGATTGAGGTGCTTGTTCGCATCAACAGCGTGCAACTGGTCGCGCAAGATGTGCCAGAGATTCATGTCTATTGCGCGGCGCCAAAGGCCGACCGCATCGCATGGCTCGCCGAGCAGCTCTCGCAGGTGGGATCTACGTGCTGGACGCCGCTGGAAACAGAGTTCTCATCTCAGGACGGTGCTGACCTCAAGCTCGATCGCTTGCGGCGGATTGCCAGCGAATCGAGCAAGCAGTGCGGCCGCCCGTGGCTGATGGCAATCAACCCGCCACTCGCACTCGCCGCTGCGCTCACGGCCACGAAGGCGAACTCGTTGTGCGCGGTGTTGATTGGCGATTCGGATGGGGAGCTGCCGGACCAAGCTCTTGCCCGCGCGGCACCAGAACTTACAAAAATCGGTGAAATCGCTATTTTTATCGGTCCTGAGGGTGGGTTTTCGTCGCGAGAGACTGAGCAGTTCGCCAAGCTGGGCGCAACGCGGATCAACCTCGGTCGCCACATTTTGCGGATCGAAACTGCCGCGGTGGCCAGTGTGGTAGCCGTGAGGCAGGAGCTTGCCCGCCGCGGCGTGCGATAGACTGTGCGTATGCCGATTTACGAGTATCAAAGCGAGCAGGATGGCACGGTCGTTGAGTTGATGCGTCCGATGGCGGATGCGGACAAGCCGGTGAGCGACCCGGATGGCAAGGCGCGGACGTTTCGGCGGGTGATGTCGACCTTTGCAGCCCAAGGCACTGGCACTAAGGGCAAGGGTGCTGGCGCATCGCTGCCGATGGGTGGGTGCTGCCCTTGCGGCAAGAACGCGGGCAGTTGCAGCCGCGCGTGAGGTTCGGGCGAAACAGCGCTGCGCTAGCGAGTTGGAGGGGGCGGGTAGATTGGCGGCAGGCCGCGGCGTTTTCGCTCAAGCGGATGGTGTACCCCGACCACCTCTCGGAGGCGCGATCGATCAACGTGGGTGTAGATTTCAGTGGTGGTTACGTTGCTGTGACCGAGCATCTCCTGCACGGCGCGGAGGTCGGCTCCGCCCGAAAGCAGGTGCGTGGCGAAGGAGTGGCGCAGCGCGTGCGGGTAAACGGCGGTTAGTCCGGTGGCCTTGCCATGTCGTTTAACGATCTGCCAAACCGCGACGCGCTCGAGCGCGCGGGCGGTGCGGGAGATGAGCAGGGTGCCTGGATCAGGCCGGCCAGCGAGAAGCACCTTGCGCCCGCTGGCGAGAAAGCTTTGCGCTGCGGCGAGCGCTGGCTTGCCGATGGGCACCAGTCGCTGCTTGTTTCCTTTGCCGATGACGTGGATGACTCCCAGTTCGGGCTTGATGTCATCGGTGCGCAGCGTGGCAACTTCAGTCGCGCGCACGCCGCAGGAGTAGAGCAGTTCGAGCAGTACACCATCGCGCTGGCGCAGTGCTGCATCTATTGCTCCGGCAACATGGCCTGAGTTTGCATCGTCTTGCTTCGCGGCGCCGCGTCGAACGGGCTTAAGCGCCACTGCCGCGGCTGGCGACTGGATCAACCTGCTGATCTGGCCGACGGTCATGACCTCAGGCAGTTTGCGCCAGCGTGTCGGGCGGAGGAGCGCATCGGTCGGGTCGCTGGTGATGGTCCCGCGCTCGCGCAGAAATCTGAAGAAGACCCGCAAGCTGGCCAGATGGCGGGTGATCGTGCTGCCGGAGAGGCGCGTGCCGCGGTGGGCCTTGGTGGCATCGGCAGTGCCTCGGCTCCGCAGCCAGGCCAAGTGGTCGGCAAGATCGCGCGCCGAGAGCGCAGCCAAGGTCTGCGAGCTGCCATGCGTGGTAGTGGTGTGACGGCGCAGCTCCAGCACATCGCGCAGATATGCGGCCTGCGTGTTTCCGGAGAGGCCAGACTCGACCCTGAGCCAGGCGAGATATTGGCGGATCTGCGTGTGCTCTGTGGCGAACTCCGGCGCGGCAAGCAGGCGATCGGCCGCGAGCTTTGGCCGCGGCGGTCGGGCATCGGGTTTGGTAGTTTGGGCCATCTGGGGTGAGGCGGCGCAAGGATTGCCTCGGCCGTAGCGCAACATCGGCCAGTGAGTGGACTCAAGCATAATCAAAAACCCCCGGCGTGGTGCCGGGGGCTGAAAGGCGAATCTGGTTTTTGTGTTGGCGGACCGGTTTACTGACGCAGCAGGGCCAGTGCAGACTGCGGAGCGGAGTTGGCAAGGCCCAGTGAGTTCTGTGCGGCCTGGGAGAGAATCTGTGACCGCGTGAGCGCCGCAGTTTCGGCCGCAAAGTCGGCATCGCGAATAACGGATTCTGCCGCGGCGGAGTTTTCCACGCTGATGGAGAGGTTGCGGATGGTCGCGCCAACGGTGTTCTTTTGAAAAGCGCCGAGCCGGCCGCGGAGCGAGGAGATTTGGCGAATGGCTTCGTCAACGACTCCAGCAGCGGACACAATATCGCCATCGAGAAGGTTGGCGACTTTGCCAGCCGCGAGGTTGGAGAGGAAGCCAACAGAGTTGTTGCCAAGCTTGCGAGAGGCGACATTTTGGATGCCGATGGCGACTTTGCCGGCAATGTCCACCTTGCTGGCGAGCTGGAATTCAGCGCCGCCACCGTTGATGGTGAGGGCGTTGGTCAGGCCGCGCGCCTGGGCGATACTCGTGCCAAAGGTGACTTCAACATCGAGAAAATCGGTGTTAATGCGTGCGGTGCGACCTCGGCTGGTTGCAGCCACGCCGTTGACGGTCGCTACCAGATCCTGTCCGGCATCTCGGATGCCGTTACGAGCATTCGATGAGTTAAAGGTTGCGGTGAGCGTGGTCGTCGGTGCGTTGCCGTTGGTAGCGGCGGTGTTGTAGACGCCGATGTTCACGCCCTGAATGTTGGCGGCGTTGACGATGCGCACCGAGGCGAACTCGTCGGAACCAAACTCGCTAGATTTGATGCGGATGCCATTTTGCGAACCAGAGGTGTAAACTGAGGCGGAAACACCGGTCACTGAGGAGTAGGTGTTGACGGCATCGACAACCTGCTGACGGGTGGTGCCCGAGGCGAAGGAAAGCTCGCGGCTGCCAAGGCGGCCACCGATTTCTACCGTGAACAGGCCGCTGCCACCACCACCGAGATTGATGCTTGCACCGGTGGAGAGATAGAGCGCACCCTGCTGAGCGGAAGTTGTGATGAGCGCCTGCACCGCGATGTTGCCGCCGCGGGCCACCTTGGCGGAGTTGACACGGAAATCGCTGATTCCGGTGGCGACGTCGGAAGTATTGAAATCGAAGTTGCCGTTGAGGAGTTTGACGCCCTGGAAGTTGGTGCTTTCAGCAAGGCGGTCGATGGTCTGCAGGATCGAGTCAATCTGCAGCTGGTTGGCGGCCTTCTCCTCTCGTGATAGGCCACCGGTGTTGGCGGTGGCAGTGACAAGCCCGCGTACTTCAGTCAGTAGATTACTGAGCTCCTGCAGGCCACCCTCGGCAATGTTGACGAGTTGGTCGGTGCGCTCTGCGTTGCCGATCGCTGCGTTGAGTGCTGCGCCTTCAGCGCGGAGGTTCTCGCTGGCAATCAGGCCTGCGGGGTCATCCTTGCCGCGGTTGATGCGCAGGCCCGTTGAGAGCCGCTCCAGCGTGTTGTTGAGGGTGCGGTTGTTTGCCCCCAAGTTGCGTTGGGCAATCAGCGAGGCGGGGTTGGTGTTGATGCGGCTCATGACAGAATCCCTTCAAAGCTGCTTATCTGTTAACGGTGGGCCCGAGGGCACACTTGGTCAACTTCGCGACAGGGCCAGAGTTGCCCTTACGCAGCGGGGTTGCCGGCTTCCGTGCCGGCAGCAAAAGGCACCCGCGTGCCGCGATACAGACGGTGCCGACTGGGCGGGTTGCGCCGGTCGTCACTGTCCGATAGCAGTGTCGTCCCATAGCCGGAAGGGCTTTACGCAGAGGGTCGCAAAAAGGGACGCAGCAGCCCGCACATTCGTCACAGACTGTCGCAACGAGCCGGTTTAACGCGTTGGCCAAATAAAAAGCGGGCCCGAACGCTGCGTCCGGGCCCACTCCAAGGAAGGGTTCAAACTAGTTTAAGCCGCCTTTGCGGCTTGGGATTACTGACGCAGCAGCTGCAGAGCCGACTGCGGAGCCGAGTTGGCCAGGCCCAATGAGTTCTGGGCGGCCTGAGAGAGAATCTGCGAGCGTGTGAGCGACGCGGTTTCGGCGGCAAAGTCGGCATCGCGGATGACGGATTCGGCAGCTGCCGAGTTCTCGAGCGAGATGTTGAGGTTGCGGATCGTCGCGCCGACGGTATTCTTCTGGAACGCGCCCAGGCGTCCTCGAAGGCCCGAGGTCTGACGGATGGCCTCATCGACAATGCTGCCCGCTTTGGTGAGATCGCCATCGACCACGTTACTTGAGCGTCCTGAGGAGAGCGACGAGAGGAATCCGATCGAACTGCTGCCAAGCTTGCGGGCAGCGACGTTCTGAATGCCGATGGCCACCTTGCCGCCGACATCGACCTTGCTGGCGAGTTGGAACTCTGCTCCGCCACCGATGATAGTGAAAGCGTTGACCGTACCGCGCGTTTGGCTAACGGTGTTATTGAAGTTGACCTCAACATCGAGGAAGTCGGTGTTGATTCGGGCCACTTTGCCCTTGGTTGTGGCCGCAACACCATTGATGGTGGCAGCCAGATTCTGACCGACATCGCGCACACCGTTGCCAGCCACTGAGCCGCCAAAAGCCGAGACAAGGGTGGTCGTTGGTGCACTCCCATTGGTGCCAAGCGTGTTGTACACGCCCGTGTTTGCGCCTTGGATGTTGCCAGCGTTGACCACACGAACAGAGACGAACTCATCGGTGCCAAACTCGAGAGAACGCAGACGAAGGCCCTGGGTACCACCGCCGGAGCTATAGACGGAAGCAGAAACGCCGGTGACGGAGGAGTAGGTGTTGATGGCGTTGACGATGTCCGCCCGCGTGCTGCCGGAGGCGAAGGAAAGCTCACGCGAGCCCAGGCGGCCACCAACCTCAATGGTAAATAGACCGCTGCCACCGCCGCCGAGGTTAAGCGAGGCACCGGTGGAGAGATACAGCGCGCCTTGCTGAGCCGAGGTTGTAATCAGCGCCTGTACGTTGATGCTGCTGCCACGGGCGACTTTGGCAGAGTTGACGCGGTAATCGGTCACGCCTGCGGCGACGCCGGTTGCGTTGAAGTCAAAGTTGCCATTGAGCAGCTTGACACCTTGGAAGTTGGTACTCTCGGCCAGGCGATCAACCGTCTGGAGAATCGAGTCAATTTGAAGCTGGTTGGCAATCTTTTCCTCTCCGGACAGACCGGCACTGTTTGCCGATGCAGTGACGAGGCCTTTGAGATCTGTCAGCAGGTTGCTAAGCTCCTGCAAACCACCCTCGGCAATGTTGACGAGCTGATCGGTGCGCTCAGCGTTGCCGATGGCGGCGGTAAGGGCCGACTTCTCAGCGCGGAGGTTCTCACTGGCGATCAGACCAGCGGGGTCGTCCTTGCCGCGGTTGATGCGAAGGCCCGTGGACAAACGCTCAAGCGTGGTGTTCAACGTCTTGTTGTTGACGCTGAGATTTCGCTGTGCGATCAGAGAAGACGGGTTTGTGTTGATGCGACTCATATTGACCTTCCTTGTTGAGCGCCGCCGGATAGGGCGGACCTTGCTACCAAACTTCCGAGAGTGCAACTGCTTACGCAAGCTCGTGTGCAAATCTCGCTGCCGTTGACGGGCTCCATCCGTGAAGCCTGCCGCGGGATTGACACCTTGCCGATCCACGCTGCATGTCCGGGAACATCGAGTGTGGCGGCTTCATGCTTCATCGAGAGACCCGCAGGAATCTCTTGGCTAACCGGGTTCTCTTGTACAGCCGCCCCCGGCGTTACAGGCCGTCAAGTCGCGTGCCCGATAAGCAAAGCGCACGGCACTGGCGCCGATGCGAGGTGCCATTTGCGGACCGTCCCAAGATCAGCGGCGGCGGTGAAGCGGCAGGTGGGTGCGCTGGCGATTGGTTATCTGAGCTGACGAGCTCCGAATAACCAACGGTTGGGCGGGACTTGGGGGGATCGCGCGAGTCCGCAAACCGGGTACCTCTGTTCGGATTGTGCCCGTTGCGCGATCACTGGCCAAATCTGGCTCATGGCAGCGGCCGGGCCCATTCCGGCGGCGGCGCAATGTAAGTGCTGGACGATCCGTCGAACATCGCGGCGTTGAAGCGATTGCGGGTGCCATGCACAAGGCCGATACGCGCGGGGTTGTGCGCGCTGTTGCGAAAATCAAGCACGCTGGAGGTGCTGGTGGCTGGCGGCTGCTCGGGCCCAACTGGCGGCACCGAGGTATCAAGCAGCAGGCAGGCCCGTGAAGGAAGCGTGATGCGGGCCACGTTGATGTGGCTGGTCATGCTGGCATCATCAAAATTGTCGGGGTCGGCAGGGTTTGTTGCAGTGGCAGGTCGCCCGGCGTGACCGGTGACGTTGATGCCGTAGGTGCGCGTCATGGCATCGCTCAACGCGGATTTGGCGGAGGGGCATACCAGGATTGAGTTTGGGCTAAGCAGCTCGGCGCCGGTACTGCCAGCACGCCCGGTGGCGGCCTGCACCACGACCGACCAGTTGGGCAGTTCGCGGTAGGGCCGGCCCAGCGCGGGCGACTTGCCCTTGTAGTCGTCCGCGTAAGACAGGCAGA
>Ga0105046_10005144_pt1 | contig 20724 bp, 21 predicted proteins | sample MAT03_FD_78385 | JGI IMG/M metagenome (GOLD analysis project Ga0105046, IMG submission 78385) | Freshwater microbial communities from Lake Fryxell liftoff mats and glacier meltwater in Antarctica - MAT-03 (megahit assembly) | ecosystem: Environmental > Aquatic > Freshwater > Ice > Liftoff...
CGGTTGGGGACTCGGCTCGTCCTTCGTCGACGGGTTGTTCCGGATCGATGTGGCGCGAGGGATCTATCCACGTAAGGGGACGCGAGTCGACCTGTCGCTGGGTGCTCGCTTTTAGTGTAGTGGTCAAAGCGTAGAATCGAATGACGAAGGTGAAGGATGGAGTGTAGCGAAGCGCCGTGCGCGACACGGCGCGTCTCACACCACGCGCAGCCGCCCTTCGGACATCAGCACTGCGCTTCCACCAACGCGCACTGCTGTGATCACGCCGTCCGCCTTGTCGACTTCGATCTCGAGGCGGCTTGGGCGACCCATCTCGATGCCCTGTTGCGACGTCCAGCGGAGAAGTCCCTGTCGTGGCGTGCGTGCGGCCAGGTAGCCACCGAGCGCCGCATTCGCGCTTCCGGTCGCGGGATCTTCGGGTACCCCATCATCGGGGCAGAACACCCGACAGTGGAGATCGACACCGGGAACATCGTCCACCGTCGCGAAGACGAGCACCATTGCGCACGCGGTTCCGCGCAGGGTGCGGGCAAACACTGCGTCATCCACCCGGGCCCGCGACACCGCGTCGCGTGAGACCAGCGGCACGATCAGAAACGGAAGCCCGCACGAGGTGGCGGCGGGTGTGTATTCGGGCGACGGATTGAGATCTGCGACCGACAGCCCGAGGAGCCCGGCGACCACCGTTCGCTCCATCGGCGGGTGCTCCACGGGGTGTTGTGCAGTGGAGAGTTGCGCCCACACCGGTACACCGTCGTGCAACCGTACCGTGACGGGTACAGGTCCGACGTTCTCGCCGAGAACGAGGTGTGCGACATCACCAGTCGCGGACACATCACCGGAGTAGACGAGAGCGATCGCCGTCCCAATCGTGGGGTGTCCGGCAAACGGCACCTCGCCCCCAGGCGTGAAAATCCGCACCCGGCGCGTGGTGTCCGGCGACTCGGCGGGCAGGACAAACGTCGTCTCGGAGAAGTTGAACTCCCGGGTCACCTGCAGCATCTGCTCGGATGTGAGTTCACGGCCATCCAGAATCACCGCCAGCGGATTGCCGCCGAAGCGCTGATCGGTGAAGACATCCAACGTGAAGTAGTGAACGAACAGTGGCTCGGCGCTCATTCCGCGAGGAACGGATACTGCCACTCTGTCGGCGGTACGAACGTCTCCTTGATCGATCGCGCGCTGACCCAGCGCATCAGATTCATCTTGGAGCCCGCCTTGTCGTTGGTGCCCGAGGCGCGCGCACCACCAAAAGGCTGCTGCCCGACCACGGCCCCGGATGGCTTGTCGTTGATGTAGAAGTTGCCGGCCGCGTTCCGCAGCACCGACATCGCATCCAGCACCGCCTGTTTCTCACGCGCCCATACCGCACCGGTCAGTGCGTACGGGCTGGTGGCGTCCACCAGCTGCAGCGTTTCCAGCCACTTGTCATCGTCGTACACGTAGGCGGTCACGATCGGACCAAAGATCTCTTCGTTCAACATCCGGTGATTCGGATCGTCGGTGCGCACCAGCGTCGGCTGCACGAAATATCCGATCTCATCGGTGGCGGTGCCACCGGTGATCACTTCACATTCGCGCTGCGCCAGCGCCAGATACTCGGCGTGCTTGTCGAACGCCTTCCTGTCGATGACCGCGCCCATGAAATTGGAAAAGTCGCGGATGTCGCCCACCTTGATCTCACTCGCCATCTGTGCGACGTGATCTCGCACGGTGGGCCAGAGCGACTTGGGGATGTAGACTCGGCTGGCCGCCGAACACTTCTGTCCCTGATACTCGAATCCGCCACGCACGATTGCCACGGCGAGTGCGCGCGCGTCGGCTGACGGATGGGCGATGATGAAATCCTTGCCACCGGTCTCACCCACGATCCGTGGATAGCTCCGGTAGCCGCCCATGTTGCGGCCGATCGTTTCCCACATGCCGTTGAAGACGCCGGTACTGCCGGTAAAGTGCACGCCGGCGAGATCGGGATGCGCGAGCAGGGTATTCGAGATCGGTCCCGGATCGCCGGGCAGGAAGTTGATCACGCCGGGCGGCAGGCCCGCTTCCTCGAGAATCTGCATGACGTACCACGCCGAGAGCATCGCCGTCGACGCCGGTTTCCAGATCACCGTGTTACCCATCAGCGCCGGTGCGCCTGGCAGGTTCCCGCCGATCGCGGTGAAATTGAATGGCGTCACGGCATAAACGAACCCTTCCAGCGGCCGATAATCGGATTGATTCCAGGTCGCGTTGCTGCTGACGGGCTGTTCCGCGTAGAGCTCCTGCGCGAACGCGACGTTGAAGCGCCAAAAATCAATCAGCTCACAGGCGGCATCGATCTCAGCCTGATGCACCGTCTTGGACTGGCCGAGCATGGTGGCAGCGTTAAGGGTGGCTCGACGCGTGGTCGTGAGCAGTTCGGCTGCTTTCAGGAAGACGCCCGCCCGGTCTTCCCAGCTCCACGCTGCCCATTCCTTCCTTGCGGTGGCTGCAGCGGCGATGGCAGCGGTGACCTCCGCTGCGCCCGCCTTGTGCCAGTCCGCCACCACGTGACGGTGCGCATGCGGCATCACCTGCGTGCCCATGTTGCCGGTGTGGATTCGCTGGCCACCGATGACGATGGGGATCTCGAGCCGTTCTGTCGACATGCTGGTGAGGCGAGCCTGAAGCTCCGACCGCTCGGATGAACCCGGCGCGTAGTTCCTGACCGGCTCGTTGACCGGGGCGGGGATGCGGCGTGAGCCGGCGAACTGCGAGGCACCGACGGGCGCGACGAGAGGAGGCGTCATGGCTGTGCAGAGTAGAGTGAGGCAGGGGGCGGTGCACGCACCGACTATGGCAGAATACTAGCGGGAGATCACGATCCCACGGACCGCGTAGATTGTCGGGATGACGAGAGTGTTGCGCAGTGTGGTGGCCGCGATTGGGGTGGCCGGCTGTTCGTGGGACGCGCCGCCAATCGAGTGGCAGGCACCGGCACCAGTCGCGTCGCGGGTGGACACCGCGGCGCAATTCACGGCGCGGCTGGAACTCGGCGCAGGCGGGGCGACGCCGACGGTGGTGGTCGCGGCGAGTGATTCGACAGGCGGCGCGGGCGGCGATTCGAGTGCCACCGTGGTCAGCGCGACGACCGAGGTTGCCGCCTGTGCCGGCTCGTGGGCGCGTGCAGCCCAGGTGCGCGGGAGCCGCTGGTCGGCGTGGTGGAAGATCCGGACCGACAGCAGCGCCGTATTGATCGCCGAGCAGAGCGACAGCAGCGGCGCGATCACGCAGCGGATCACGGTCGACTCACTCGATCGCGCCTCGGTCGGCTGCGCGCGCCCCGCTCCCGCCATCGCTGTCGACAGCATCAACGGCTACGTCCACATCGGCTACTTCATGGTGGCGCCGGAAGGGCCGGGGCTTTTCTACGCGCATCTGATGGATGCACGACTGCAACGCTTCGAGACACCGTTGGCGATCGTCTACGGTGAAAAGCCGGTGCGGGTGGCGGTGGCCAGTCGCGGTGATACCGTCGCCGTTGTCTACGAGGATCCGAACAGCGAGGTCGGGCGCATTGCGATGAGCGTGTCGCTGACGGGGGGGCACCTGTTCGAGCAGACGGCGCGGCTGATACCGGTGAGCACCAGTTCGCAGCAGGCGTCCGCGCCGCAGATCGTGCGGCTTTCGGCCGGACATCTGTGGGTCGGATGGCGGGAGCAGTCGCAGTCGGGGAGCGCGTTTCTGGTTCGGCGCGCGCGGATCGTCTCGCGATAAACATTCCACGTTACACAACCATGCCACGACTGATCGGCGCACATACGATTGATACCGGTGGGATTGCGATGGCGGCCCGTCGCGCCGGCAACGCCGGGATGACGGCGCTCCAGATTTTCAGCGCAGTTCCCAAGTTCTACAACGAGAAAGTGAGCGTGAAGCCCGAGCGGATCGCCGGGTTTCATGCAGCGTTGCACGACGCCGGCATTGCACGCGATGCCGTGGTGGTGCACGCCGGCTATGTCCTGAACTGTGCCACACCGGAACCAGAGAAATGGGAGCGCGCGGCGACGGCGTTGACCAGGGAGTTGGAGCGCAGTACGGCGCTGCAGGTGCGTGGCGTGTGTTTTCATCCGGGCGCCGCAACGGATCAGGATCGTGCGGCCGGTGTGGCGCGCGTGGCCGTGGCAATGACGCGCGCACTGGAGACGGTCGACGGCACGACCAGGCTTCTGGTGGAGAACAGCGCAGGGGCCGGCAACACCATCGGGCGAACGGTCGATGAGGTGGCGGGGATTCTGGCGCAACTCCCACCAGCGCTGCGGCATCGCGCCGGATACGGCCTGGATACCTGTCACTTATTTGCATCAGGCTACGATATCAGTGCGTCACAGACCGCCTGCACGGCGGTCCTCGATGCCTTTGAGCGGGCGTGTGGAGAGCCGCCAACCTTTCTGCACCTCAACGACAGCCTCGGTGGCCTCGGATCCAACAAGGATCGACACCTGCTGATCGGCGATGGAGCGATTGGTGCCGAGGCATTCCGATGGCTGCTGTCCGATCCCCGGACCCGTGCGATTCCGCTCCTGCTCGAGACCCCGCAGGCGAACGAGGTGATGGCGGAGGACGACGCCAGCGCCGATCCCGACGACGTGCGGATGGTCGAGCTGTTGCGCTCTTTCGACGTCGTCGCCTAGCGCCCGCGGTGCACGCCGACTGACGTCGCCTGTTGCGCCCGGGGACCCACTGTGTACCTTCCCGCCCGTCATGGTCGTTTTGTACGGCGGTCGCCGTCGATTGCCACGATGAGCGCGCGAGTCTCGCTCCCTGTTCGGCGAGCGTCGCTCGCCCCTCCCTCACACTCGAGGATCTGCGATGCCCCCTGCGAAAAAGGCTGCCGCCAAGGCACCGGCCAAGAAGGCCGCTGCGAAGGCGCCTGCGAAGAAGGCTGCTGCGAAAGCACCGGCCGCCAAGAAGTCTGCGTCGGCCTTCAACAAGGCCATGACGATCAGCCCCGAACTGGCTGCGGTCATCGGTGGCGATGCCCGCCCGCGCACCGAAGTCACCAGTGCGATCTGGACGTACATCAAGAAGCACGACCTGCAGGACCCCAAGAACAAGCGCAACATCCTTGCCGACGAGAAGCTCAAGGCCGTGTTTGGTGGCAAGAAGACGGTCACCATGTTCGAGATGACGGCGCTTGTGTCCAAGCACCTGAGCTGAACCGGATCACCCGTCTCCGGACGGGTTATCTTTTGCTGGACCGAATCGAGGGCGTGTCCTCCTGAGGGCAGGCCCTCGATTGCGTCTGCTCCCGACCGCCGCACATCGCTCACCGCTGCCCCCACCGCCTCGTGGCCGCCGATCCGAAATCGAGTTCCGCGCCGACACCGGCGCCCAATGTCGTCGCAGCCGCCCGTGGCAGGAGCGGCGCGGCCCCGAAAAGCGGCTGGGTGGACGGCCTGAAGAGTTGGATCGCGCCGATCCTGATCTTCTTCGTCATCCGGATCTTCTTCTTTCAGGCCTATCGCATTCCATCGCCCAGCATGCAGCCTGAGATGATGGTGGGCGACTGGCTGTTCGTGAACAATCTGGTGTACGGTCCCAATATTCCGTTCACCGATGTCACGCTACCCGGGTACGCCGAACCGACGCGGCGCGAGATCGTCGTCTTCAAGTCCCCGTATCAGGCCGACGAAGCGCAGATCGGCAACGATCCGCAGCCGACGCTGGTCAAGCGCCTCTGGGGCCTCGCTGGCGACACCCTCTACATGCGAGACGGCGTGGTGCATGTGAACGGGACGGCGTTTCCGCAGCGCGCCGACGAAAGCACGATGAAGCTCGGCGCCGATGAAACCCACCCGCTCTTCGAGTGGCAGCATCAGTACGAAGTGAAGGCGTCGAGGTTCGGTGACCCGCCACCGGTGCCGACCCACGACAACTGGGGACCGCTCGTCATTCCGGCCGGCCACCTGTTCATGCTCGGCGATAATCGCTACGAGTCGAAGGACAGTCGCTACTGGGGAATCGTGTCGCGCGACAACCTTCGCGGGCGACCGATCTTCGTCTACTACAGCTACAACGCCAACGACTCCGATCGCGCGCTGCCGTTCATCACCGACATCCGGTGGTCGCGCATCGGCCACCTGTTCCGCTGACCGAATCCGTCGCGCCAGTTCGCCGATTGACGCTCCTTGGCGTCGTCGCGCTGGCGGTGGGAAACATGGTGGGGACGTCGATCTGGACGCTGCCCGCCAGCTTGGCAAAGATCGCCGGACCGCTGGCGTTGGCGGCGTGGGCCGTGACTGCCGTTGGGTACTTCTTCATCGCGCGTACCTACGCCCGGCTCGGCACACGATGGCCCACGACCGGTGGCGCATACGTATACGTGCGAGAGGCGTTCGGCGATTTTGCCGGCTTTCAGACGGTGTGGAGCTACTGGTTGAGCGCGACCATCGGCAACGCCGCGATCGTCACCGCAGTGGTCGGCTACGCCACCGGTTTCTCGACGGGCCTCCGTGAGTCGCCACTGCAGCAGTTTGCGCTGGCACAGCTGTTGTTGTGGGGGTTCTGTGCACTCAACACGATCGGTTTGCAGCACAGCGCGCGGTTGCAGATCGCGCTCATGTTCCTCACTGTCGTGCCGTTGGTGCTGGGATCGTTGATTGCGCTGCCGCAGGTGCGTCTCGCCTATTTGACACCATTCGCACCGAATGGATGGGGCGCGCTGGCGCCGGCCTGTGCGCTGGTGGTGTGGGCGTTCTCCGGCGTCGAGTCAGCCACCGTGCCGGCCGATGAGGTGCAGGACAGCGCGCGCACTCTGGGGCGAGGGACGATGCTCGGCTACTGGGTGGCGACGGTTGTCTTCCTGCTGACGGCGCTGATGGTGATCGGCACCGTCCCGACCGCCGAACTCGCCGAAAGCCCGCGTCCGATCGCCCTCAGCATGGGACGGATTCTCGGACCGTGGGCGGCGGTGGTGATCGGCGTCGTCGCGCTGGGCTCAAACCTGGCGACATTGAACGGCTGGGTACTGATGGCTGGGCGGATTCCCGTCACTGCCGCGCGCGATGGACTGTTCTTTCCAGCGCTCGGTCGATTGCATCCCCGCTATGCCACACCGCACATTGCGATGTTCGTCGGCACCCTGCTTCCGAGTGCGTTGCTGTTTCTCTACTTCTCGGCCTCGTTGGTCAACGTGTTCAGGTTCGTGGCGCTGCTGGCAATTCTCACCACGCTCCTCCCGCACCTGTATGCGTGCGCTGCCGAACTGCTCCTCGTCCGCCGGTTTCCCGAACGCTACCAGACAGAGAGTGTCCGGCGCGTGACAATCGAGGCCAGTATCGCCTTCGTGTTCATTCTGTGGACGATGTATGGTGTTGGGGGAGACACAGCCATGTGGGGATTCTTGGCGATCGTAGCCGGTACACCGCTCTTCGTCTGGTTGCAGCGTGGCACGCCCACTCGCTGAGATGCCTCGCTCACGCCGGTGGTTGGCGAACGCACGGCTGCGACGCTGTGCCGGTGTGCTCGTGATCCTGGCGGTGAGCGTGTCGCGCGTGCTGGCGCAGTCACCGGCTGCGGCGCGTGGCACTGTGCACACCGAACGAATGTGGTCACAGGCACTCGGCGTCACCAAGAGTGTGGTCGTGTATCTCCCGCCGTCGTACAGCGCGCCCACCGCTGCCGCGCGTCGGTATCCACTCGCCATCTATCTGCACGGCGTCTGGGGGAGCGAAACGGATTGGACGATACACGGGCGGCTGGCCGAGACGATGGATTCGCTGGTCGCCGCTGGTATGCCAGAATTCATCGTGGTGATGCCCGATGGTGACGACGGCTGGTGGACCACGTGGCACGGCCTGAACGACGTCGCCGCCTGTCGGCGCACGCCGCGTCAGGAGAACGCTGACACGTACTGCGTGCCGTGGCCGAAATACGACGATTACGTGGCCTCCGATCTGATTGCCTTCGCCGACGCGCGCCTTCGCACATTGCCGTATCGAGCATCGCGCGCGATCGCAGGGTTGAGCATGGGAGGCTACGGCGCGATGAGCATCGCAGCACGGAATCCGCGCGTCTTCGCGGTTGCCGCCAGCCACAGCGGTGTGTTGCGCCCAGCGCTGTTCGCCGACAGTGGCGCGGTGGCCACCGGTGGCGCGGTGGTGTGGCGCGACGGGCGAACACGCGAGGAGTTGCGCACCGCTGCCGGCGGTCTGTGGACGACGCTCGAACCGAGCTTCGGCGCGGATTCAATCGCCTGGTTGTCGCGCGATCCCGCGCAGCTCATCGCGACCGCGCGCCGTCGCGGCGACTCGTTGCCGGCGATGTACGTTGACATCGGCGTCGACGATCGCTTCCTGACGCAGGATCGATCGTTCCGCGATCGGATGTCGGCGATGCAGGCGCCATTGACCTACGCTGAATTCAGCGGGCGCCACGATTGGGCGTACTGGCGACAGCGGCTGCCGGAGAGCCTCCGGTTCATCGCGCAGCATCTGGTACCTTAGCGAACGGTCGGCTTGCCTTTCTGGCTCCTTCATCGTCAAGTTGACACCATGGTTCGTTTCGCCCCTGCCACTACCACCGCCTGGGACGCCTACGAGGCGAGTGCCGTACGGAGGTTCAGCCGGTCGCTTTCGTCGATGGCGATCGTCACCGGCGTCTTCTGGCGGTTGTGCCGCGCCATGCTGCTCGGCACGGGCCCCACCGAGTCGCCCCTGTTCTTCGGATCGGTGATTGCGCTCGGTGTGCTCGTGTTCTTCGGCAGCGCGACGCTGCATATCGGGAACTTCACGCTCAAGCGCTGGCTCTGGCGGGTGCCGGTCTTCGCGTTGGTGGAGGGGGTGGCTGAAGTCGCGACATCGGCGCTCCTGATTGCCCTCAATCGCGAGCCGTACGGGAGCACCGTCGCCGAATGGACAGATCTCTCGAGCATTGCGACAACGGTGCTCTCGTCGCACGTACTGGTGCTCAGCATCTACGCCGCGATTCTCGCGCTGGTCGTACAGGGCATCCGCCGGTCGGTGACTGCGGCCGGTGATGTCGTGATCGACGACCCCAGGGACGACCAGAAGGACGACCAGAAGTAATCGCTTCACCGCTTACAATCGCCATGACCAAGAATACCGGAGCTTTTCTCTCTCGCCGTGTTGCCATGCGTCTCGCGGTGGCCGCCGCCGCTGTGGCTTCACCGCTGGTCGCGCAGATCGGGCCGCACCTGCCCAACGCCGATGCCCGGCGACCACTTGGCACACAACGGGAATGGTCGACGACGCAGCAGGAGTGGCTCCGTCTGCGGCTGGAGCGCACACTCCCGGCGCTGATGCGCCGTGACAGCGTGGATATGTGGATCGTTCCGATGCGAGAGTACAACGAAGATCCCGTCTTCTCCTCGATCGTCTCGCCGACGACCTTCGCCGCCCGTCGGCGGACGATCTATGTGTTCTTCGACCGCGGTGGTGACCAAGGCATTGAACGGCTGGCGCTGGGGGGTACGTCGCAGGGTGGCATGTATACGGCGGTCCGTTCCGGGATTGCCGCGACGAATGTCAGCACCGGACGCACGACCGCCGAGCTGTGGGGATCGGCGCAATGGGATGTGTTGACGAAAGTCATTCGCGAGCGAAAGCCAAGGAAGATCGCGCTCAATATCGATTCCACGTTTGCCTTCGCCGATGGGCTCACGCTCGGCGAGTACACCGGGATGCTGTCCCGTGACGTGTTGAAGCCTGACGGCGAATGGAAGCCGCAGATCACGACCGCTGGCCGACTCGCCGTCGACCTGATCGCGATTCGTCAGGCAGAGGAAGAGGCAACGTTCAATCGCATGAACCGTCTGACATGGGACATCATCGAGGAGGCGTTCTCGTCGCGCGTCGTGACACCCGGCGTCACGCGAACGGGTGATGTGGTCTGGTGGATGCGGCAGCGCATGGCCGACTATGGCCTGACGACGTGGTTTCAGCCATCGGTGGATGTGCAACGTCGCGGCGCCACCGATCGCGATCTCGGCGACGATCCCGTCATCCAGAAGGGCGACGTACTGCACTGCGATTTCGGGATCACGGCGCTGCGGTTGAACACCGACACGCAGCACATGGGCTACGTGTTGCGCGACGGCGAGTCAGGAGTGCCGCCGGGATTGCAACGTGCACTGGCCACGACGAACAGGCTGCAGGACATCGTGTTCTCCGAGATCAGGGCAGGACGGAGCGGCAATGAGGTCCTCCAGTCGTCGCGGCAGCGCATGTCGCGGGACAGTATCGACGGGACGATCTACTCACACCCGATTGGGATGCATGGGCATGGCGCAGGTCCGCTGATCGGGCTCTGGGACTATCAGGACGGCGTTCCGGGTCGCGGCGACCATCAGATGCAGCCCGGCACCTGGTACTCCATCGAGTTGCAGGCGACGTCCAGGGTGCCGGAGTGGGGGAACCAACCGGTCCGTGTGGGGCAGGAAGAGGATGTGATCCTGGATGGTGCCGGCGTGGTGAAGTGGGGGTATCAGCGGCAGACGAAGTTCCATCTCGTTCGCCCGAACGGTGGCGCAATACGGAGTCGTCGGTAGCTGCGCGCCATGTTTGACCGTGACGGTGTAACTTTCGGTGAGGGCTGTCGGACACACCGCCAGCCGGAATTACCCGGGGCTGGTATGAAGAAGAAGAACAAGGAGCTGATTGTCGTCGGCGATCGGGTGCTCGTGGCCATCGAGGATGGCGAGGAGCGTTCGTCGGTGGGGTTGTACCTGCCTCCGACGGCGGTGGACAATCAGGCGGTGCAGGGAGGGCGAATTGTGGCCACTGGTCCCGGATTGCCGATGCCCGATCTCACCGCGCAGGACAGCGATGAGCCGTGGAGAAACGCCCAGCAGGGTGCCGCCGCCGGCTCGCGCCACGTGCCGATGCAGGCGCGGACGGGTGACTACGCACTGTTCTTCCGCAAGGCGAGTGTGGAAATCACTTTCGAGAAGGATCGCTATCTGGTGGTGCCGCAGGCGGCCATTCTGGCGCTCGTTCGCGATACGAATGTGGCCGACGACATCCTGTTTTGAGTCGCGGACCGTTTCACTTTTTTATGCAGGAGCTGCACGATGTACGATGAGCGCTTTATTGCCCCGATGCGCGCCGAGCTGACGGACCTCGGTGTGCAGGAATTGAAGACCGCCGCTGACGTTGACCAGATGCTCAAGAACGCAGATGGTACGACGCTGGTGGTGGTGAACAGCATGTGTGGCTGCGCGGCGCGTAATGCGCGCCCGGCGGTGAAGACGGCGCTGGCTCACACGGCAGTGCCCAACAAGAGTGTGACGGTGTTTGCAGGGCAGGACCCCGAACCGACCCAGGCGGCGCGCAGCTACTTCACGGGCTATCGCCCAAGCAGCCCGAGCATCGCCCTGATGAAGGACGGCAAGGTGGTCTTCATGCTCGAGCGTCACCAGATCGAAGGCCGTTCTGCTGACGAAATCTCGCACGACCTGGTTGGCGCGTTCGATACGTATTGCGCCTGATGCATGCACCAGACGGCGGCCGCAGCGATATCGCTGCGGCCGCCGTGTCGTTCACGAGTAGCGCAACCACTTGAACAGTTCGGCGAACGACGGACGCTTGCCGTACATCAGAAGCCCCACGCGATAGATCCGCGCCGAGAACCAGATCGCTGCGACACATGCGATCAGCATTCCACCCAGGCTGACGGCCACCTGCCAGGCTGGGACGGCGACGAGGCTCATTCGCATCGGCATCATGATCGGCGCCGAGAACGGGAGCATCGACATCACGGCTGACAGCGTGCTCTGTGGTGCCAGCGCGACAGGTTGAATGAACACTGCACTGAGGATCAGCAGCATCACGACCGGTGTAGCCGCCTGCTGCGCTTCCGACTCGCTGTTCACCGTGCTGCCGACGGCGGCGTACAGACACGAATAGAAGATGAAGCCGAGGATGAAGAACAGCAGGAGCGCCACCAGCAGCCCAAGAGAGAAGGTGGGGATGTTGGAGAGCAGATCGTTCGATCGTGCCAGGCTGTCCGCTGCGGCCGCTCCCATTCCAGGGGAGCGACTCTTGAGGAACATCGGCACGACGTTGGCGCCGATCCAGAGCGAGCTCGCCATCCACACGGCCATCTGGGTGACTGCGACACCACCGATGCCGATGATCTTGCCGGCCAGCAGAATCTCCGGTCGGACGCTGCTGATCACCACCTCGGCCACACGCGTCGTCTTCTCTTCAATGACGCTGCGCAAGACGGTCTGTCCATAGAGCACGAGCACCATGTACAGCAGGAACGCCACCACCAATCCGAGGATGGTGCTCCCGGCGCCCGACTTCTCGCGACCAGAATCACTGAGCTGGGTTTTCTCCAGGCGCACGTCAACGCGCGTCAGTGAGTCGATGCGTGATTGTGTGAGGCCGGTGCCTTCCAGACGGAGCGCCAGCACCGCCTTCTCGACCGCGTTGCCGATACGACTCATATCCGGCACGGTGGTTGAGTTTCGGCCTGCGTACCGTGCCTTCGAACCCTGTACCGTCAGTGAATCGAGGATCAGGTAGCCCTCGCGCGACTTGTCGCGGACCGCCCGTGTGGCAAGCGATTCAGCCTCGATCAGCTCCGACGGCAGTGTCACGCGCACAAGCGGAGTGGTTTTGGCGGTGTCTCGCAACTGCGCGGCCACCCGTGCACCGAGGCCGGCGGCCGTGGCGTCGATGATCGTGATGTTCGTCGATTCCACGGATGCCTTCGTGCGAGATACGAACAGCACCGGTAGCACAGTGATCGCAAGAAAGAGGACAGGACCGAGAAGCGTCGCAATCGCAAACCACTTTGTTCGTACGCGCTCGAGATACTCGCGCTTGATGATCGCAATCAGCTTACCCATGTCCGCTCATCCCCGCTTCCACGCCGGTGGCCCCGACCTTCTCGAGGAAGATGCGATGCAGCGATGGCTGCACCCGTTCGAAGCGCTGCAGTGATGCGCCGGCGGCAACGAGTCGCTGCAACAGTTCCCCGGCGGTCGCGCCATCGGCCAACTCCAGCTCCAGGAACCGGTTCTGGTCGTCCATGTTCGCCACCATCGACCGGTCGCGCAGCACGGCGTCTACGGCGGCATCGGGCGCACCATCGAAGGCCACCACGACCGTACGTCCGGCGTGCGCCGCCTTCACTGCGGACACGGCCCCGTCCAGCACCTTCTCGCCATTCGCGATGATGCAGACGGCGTCGCACAGCTTTTCGGCGTTCTCCATGATGTGCGTACTGAAGATCACCGTCTTTCCGCGTGCCTTCAGCTCCACGACGGTGTCCTTCAACGCCTGCGCGTTGATCGGATCGAGTCCGCTGAAGGGTTCATCGAGAATCACGAGGTCGGGGTCGTGCAGCAGCGTCCCGATGAACTGGACCTTCTGCTGCATACCACGACTCAGCTCATCGACCTTCGAGTCGCCCCAGTCCTTGTCCGCTGTCTTGAGGGACATCCGCTCCATCCATGTCACGATGCGGGTTTCGGCCTCGTTGCCGGGGATGCCCTTCAATTCGGCCAGAAACTTCAGCACCTCGCGCACCTTCATCTTCTTGTACAGGCCGCGCTCTTCCGGCAGGTATCCGACCCGGTCCAGCACACCGTTGTCGGTGTGGCGCTTGCCAAAGAGCGTGATCGAGCCCTGGTCGGGCGCGATGATATCGAGGATCATGCGGATGGTGGTGGTCTTGCCGGCACCGTTCGGGCCGAGGAGCCCGTACACGGCGCCGCGTGGCACCTGCAGCGAAAGGTCACGAACCGCAACGTGTTCAGCGTATCGTTTCGTGACTCCACGAATATCGATGGCGAGATCGGGCATAGGGGTGCCAGAGGAGACCGGGGTGCGGCAGATGTGCCGCGCGTCGTGAGGAATCTACGTCGGTCCGAGCCGCCGGTTTCGCTGCCTGCCGGGCACTCGCGCAGACGGGGCGGGGCGCGACGCGCAGGGTGACGGGCGCGTCACGTCATCGCGGTGGCGATAGTTTACGGGCATGCGGCGACCCCTTCTCACGTCTGCGTTGGTGCTGCTCGCGCTTCCTTTGGCCCTCGGGTGCAACGCGAAGACAGCCGGTGCACCGGAACCGCTGACGGTATTCGCGGCGGGGAGTCTGGCGCGCCCGTTGCGGGCGGCGCTCGACTCGATCGCAGCCACCAGCGGGACGTCGGTCCGGCTCGAGGTCATGGGGTCGCGCGAGATGCTGCGCGCCATCACGTCACTGGGGCGCACCCCGGACCTCGTCATCACGGCGGATGCCGACGAGATGGAGCGAACGTTGCTCCCCCGCTACATCGCGGGCAGTGCAACCTTTGCGCGAAACCGGGTTGTCCTGGCGTTGTCGCCACACGTCAACCTGGCGGTCGAGATCACAACCGCCAACTGGCCCGACGTACTGCTTCGCAGCGACCTGCGCGTGGCACGAACCGACCCGGCGCGTGCACCGCTCGGGTATCGCACACAGCTGGTGTGGGCGTTGACCGCGCTCACGAGCGGCAGGCCAGGGCTGGCCGACTCGCTGATGGCAACCGCACCCGCCGCACTGATGCGCGGTAGCGAAGCCGATCTGGCGGCACTGCTGGAAAGCGGTGACGCTGACGCAGCCTGGTGCTACGAATCGCTGGCGCGCGCGCTGCACCTGCGGTACGTGCGACTCGGTGATGCGCGCGATCTTGGCTCGGCGAGTGATTCCGCGCTCTACCGCACCGTGTCGGTACGCGTCACGGGCAATACGCCTGGTGATTCGATCACCGTTGCCGGCTCGCCGATTCGTTATGCGATGGCCATCGTGACGGGGAGCCGACGCGCCGATGCCGCTGCGGCGCTTCAAGTGCGGCTGCTGGACACGTCGAGCCGCCGGATCATGCGACAGTTCGGTCTCGATGTCCTGGATACGCTGCGCGTTGTGACGGCGGTCGCACCTTCCGTTCCAGCGCCGTGAACGGTACCCGCTCGCGATTGGTGTTGACGACGGTCGCAACGCTGCTGGGATCGTTGCTGGTCGTCGCGCTCGTGCTGCCGGCGGGGACGCTGGTCACTGGTGCCGGAGTGTCGGGCCTCGCGCGGGCGTTCGCTGACGCCGACGTGCTGGAATCGGTGCTGCTCACGGTACTGTCGGCCACGGCCGCCACCTTGGTGACCGTGGTGGCCGGGGTGCCGCTCGCGTATCTGCTGGCGCGGGTACCGTTTCGCGGCCGTGCTGCGGTGGAAGCGTTGCTCGAGCTGCCGCTCGTGATTCCGCATCCGGTGATCGGCATGGCGCTCCTGCTCGCCGTCGGCCGTGGCAGCGCGGTGGGCCGGTCGCTGGCGCCGCTCGGTTTGTCGATCGTGAACTCACCGCTGGGAATTGTGGTCGCGATGCTGGTCGTGAGTGCGCCATTGTTCATTCTGGGCGCGCGTGAGGCGATCGCACGGGTGGATGAGCGCCTGGAGCTGGTCGCCCGAACGCTCGGTGATGACCGGTGGGCGGCGGCGCAGCGCGTGACACTGCCAATGGCGCGCAACGGAATCGTGACGGCGGCGACCGCGATGTGGGCACGCGCCACCAGTGAATTCGGCGCGATCGTGCTCGTCGCATACCACCCTCGTGTCGCAAGCGTTCTGGCGTACGACCGCTATGTCACGTACGGGCTTCAAGCCGCATTGCCGGTGGCTGCGGCGCTGGTCTGTGTGGCGCTCGTGATACTGCTGATCGTGCGAGCTTCACGTCGTCAGGAGCGAGCATGATCCGCGTCACAGGACTGACCGTCAGCGTTCCACAATTCACGTTGCGCGACGTGACGTTCATCGTACCGGCTGGTGGGGTCGGTGTGGTGACCGGTCCGACGGGGGCCGGGAAGACCACGCTGCTCGAAACCATCGCCGGTGTGCGGCGGGCCACCAGTGGCACGGTGCACCTCGGCGATCGCAATGTGACTGCACTGCACCCCGAGCAACGGAGTGTGGGGTTGGTATATCAGCAGGCGTGGCTGTTCCCGCATCTCTCGGTGCGCGCGAACGTCAATTACGGGGCGACGAATGACGGAACGGTTGCGGCGTTGATCTCTTTGCTGCGTCTCGACTCGCTGCTCGAGAAGCCTGTGGGAACGCTGAGCGGTGGTGAACGGCAGTTGGTGGCGTTGGCACGCGCGCTGGCACGTGAGCCGGAGACATTGCTTCTCGATGAACCGTTCGCCGCGATGGATACGCCGTTGCGTGGCGGCATTCGTTCGGCGGTGCTCGAATGGTCAGCGGCTCGTGGATGTACCACGCTGCTCGTGACGCACGACGCGACCGAAGCTCAACTCGCAGGGGGCGTGCAGATCCGCATCGATGCAGGTACCGTGACGCTTCGCCCACACTCAGCGACCGAGCAGGCGGTGCCGGAGTCGAAGCAATGATCCTGCGCTGGCGCGCAGCAGCAACACGTCGATGCTGAATCGGAGAACACGTCCGGCCGTGAGCGCAGCGGCGAACAGCGGAAAGGCCATGCCGGCGGCGCCGGCGCCCATGGCCACCGCCTTCGTGCTCAGCGGCGTCAGTGTGCTGGCGAGGATGAAGAGCCAGCCGTGTTGCGCCAGAAGTGCGATGGCGCGCGCCAGCGTCGCGTCCGACACACCCAACAGCAGCAATAGCGGCTTGCCGATGGAGGCAAACGCCGCTGCACCGATCCAGAACGCGACGAACCCGCCGAGAATCGAACCGGCCATGGCGGCAATCGCCAGTCGCCAGGCGCGTGGCGGGTCAGCGATCGCCAGCGGAGCCAGCAACAGCTCGGCGGGACCGGGGACCACTGAACCCTGTCCGAAATTCCAGAGAAAGACGGCGGGGATGGCGCCGCGCGCATGGGCGAAACGTTCGACTGATGCCCAGACGCTGGCCCAGAACCTTTGCATTCGCACAATGTATGCATGCCATGCGCTCGCGCGCTAAATTCACGGAATGACTCGCATCGCGTTCGTCAACGGCGCATTTGTCCCCGAGGCAGAAGCGATGGTCTCGATCTTCGATCGGGGCTTTCTGTTCGCCGACGGCGTCTACGAAGTGATCGCCCTGCTGGATGGGCGATTTGTGGATGATGGACCGCATCTCGATCGGCTTGAACGATCGCTGGCCGAGATTCAACTCCACCTGCCCGTCACGCGCGCAGCACTGCACGCAATGCTGATCGAGCTCGCCGCCAGGAATGGTATCGACGAAGGACTCGTGTACCTGCAGGTGACGCGAGGCCCCGCCGAACGCGATTTCGCCTTTCCGACGGCGCCGACGCCCACCATCGTCGCGTACGCGCGTCCACTGGCGGTGATCGATCACCCCCGCGCTGCCACCGGTGCGACGGCGATTACCGTTCCCGATCAGCGATGGGCGCGTCGCGACATCAAGAGCATCGCGCTGTTGCCACAGGTGCTGGCCAAGCAGGCGGCGCGCGCTGCGGGGGCATTCGAGGCGTTGATGGTGGAGGACGGCGAGCTCACCGAGGGTGGCGCCGCGACCCTGTTCATGGTCAAACATGGTGCGCTCGTGACACACGCCCTCGGCACGGCGGTGCTGCCGGGCATTACGCGCGAGCGGGTATTCGCACTGGCGGCCGCGCGTGCAGTGAGTGTCCACGAGCGGAGTATCGCGCTCGACGAGTTGCTCCTGGCCGATGAGCTGTTCGTGACGGCGGCAACAGCATTCGTGATGCCGATCGTTCAGGTGGACGGGGCCACGATTGGCAGTGGGGCTCCCGGGCCGATCACGCGCGAGTTGCGCGCGGATTACATCGCCAGTGTCCGGCACGGAGCCGCCGCGCTGTCGGGTGAATGAGACAAGCGTACCGGGTTCGGCGATGCGCGTGATGATGCTGACGGTGCAGATTTCGCCATGCGCTCTCTCATACGGTTTCTGCTCGCTGCGGCCTTCGCCGCCCCACTGACGGCCCAGAATTCTCCCCTCCCGCTGATTCCGTTGCCGCGCGAAGTGGCTCGGGGCGCTCGTGTTCCGATTGCGAACAGTCTGTCCATCGTGCATCGGGGAGGATCGGACGATGAGTTCACCGCACGCGTCATTGCGGCGTCGATGAAGGAGCGACGAATCACGGTTGACACCGTGGTGAGGGCGGGGCGCCTGTCGGTCGAGCGGTTGCGACTCGGTTCGCCACGTGCACAGCAGCTGCTGCGCGACAGGCGGTTGACCTTCAACTCGGTGATGACGGACGAGGGCTATGCACGCCTCGCCGACTCGCTCGGCGTTTCGGCGATCTCAAGGAGGGGTCTGTGCTGGGACGCGAGGTGTTTGCGCACGCATGGGCCAACGAGAACAGCCCCACGTACCTGGGCAACCTGACGAATCGGTATGACGCGGCGGCGCAGTTGTAAATTCAGCGCAGCGACAGGACGCGGGCAGCCATCGCCCAGTTTCGGCGCAGTGGGACGCTGCCGCCCATGGAAGAATTAGGCATACCTCGGCCAGCGCTGATCCCGTAGTCGTGCGGAACACGACACGGGGGCGTCACTCGCAATGAGTGGCGCCCCCGTGTCATATCCGGCACTACGCTGGCGATCAGGGAAGGCTGAAGCTCCCCAATCGTCCAAAGCTGAAGAACTCCGAGCCTGTGATTGGCGTGTTGTTCGTGCCTGTCCCGGTCTGCCCGAAGAACGTGCTGGTGACTTCGGCTGCCCCCGATCCAAGCGCCCAGGTGCTCAACCATCCGGAAACTGCGCCGAAGTCGGGCATCGTGAAGGCGTAGTCGATGGCCGTGACACGTCCAAGCACCGTCGCAAAAAGCTCCCACCGTCGCGACCGTCCAGACTGTTCGAATGCCACCTGAGCAATTCCGTTGAATGCAATCGGCAGCGCCCCGGACGCAGCCGCGCGCGGATACGAACCGCCCGTGATGCCGGTAATCGTGGGTGCGCCCGGATCACTCCGCATCGAGAAATTGACGATCGTGGTCGGGCCGCGCGTGTAGCGAGTGACGAAGCGATTGAGGGTCGTACCAACCTGCTGCGTGGCCTGTACCTGCTGCAGGTCGCCGGGGAACAGCGCAAAATCTGGAATCCCTTGGTATGGTGCTGCAACACCACTCGACAACTGCGGCAGCGAGAAGCTGGCGCCGGAACCGGTCGCTGACTTCCACTGGTTGACGGCGCGAATGGGTCCGTCGTTCGGTGCCGTCACGGTGACCGACCCGTTGGCCGGGGCAAAAGAGGCTCCGCCGGCGAGGTCGAGAACACCGAGCGACGAACCGTCGGCAGCATTCACATTGCGCGTCAGCAGCACGCGGCTCGCGATGCTGGTGACGAGATCAGCTCGGACCGCCACCAGATCCAGCGGACCGTTCGGCACTCTGTTGATCGTGAAAGCCGATGTGGCCTGACTCGTCGCGCCCGACAGTGCGGTGCCGAGTGAAACCGTCGCAACTTCAGTGGATGTCACGAAACCGGTGACGGAGCCGCTGAGTGACTTGGTGCCGGCAACGGGGTTCTCCGTGCACTCGCTCGCGGCAGCGGCGGCCATTTCGCCGAGCCCGTAATACCCGACGCGTGTCGTGATCTTGCCGAGATTCGACGTGACCGTGGCAACGCCCACCTGCGGCTGTCCGACGGCGAAGTTGTACTGACCAGCGCTGGTCTCTGTCACACGCTGCCACGTTCCAGTGAGTCCATCCTGGTAGGCAAACCAGATCGGGAACCGGTCGGTGTTGCAGAAGCGCCAGACGATGTTGTTGGTCGGCGGTGCACTCACCGTAACCACGTAGGTCGTCATTGCCTCCGTGATCCCAGTCGCGTTGGCGCGCAGTGTGAGCGTATACGGTCCCGGCACCACCGACGTCAACGTCGCAACACCGAAGGTCAATGTGCTGGCGGTCACGGGGTTGGCCACCGACAGGGTCGTTGTCATGCCAGTGGGTGCACCGGTGACGGTCATCGTGACACCGCCCGCGAATCCACCGGCTCGGGCGATGCCAATCACACTGCTGGCACTCTGCCCAGCGATGATGGCTGCGGTGCCGGGTGTCGTTGTGAGGGTGACCGATGGGTTGACCAGCGGTGCCGCAACGGTGAGCGCAATTTCGGTCGTGACATCGGTCACGCCCGCACCGCGCGCGCGAACTGTGACCGTCGCCGCTCCGAGTGCGGCAGTGCTCGACGCCTCGAGTGCCAGGCTACTGCTGGTGGCGCCTGCGGTGAGCGACGCGGGCGTAAACGTGGCGGTGACGCCAGTGGGCAACCCTTCCGCCGTCAGTGCAACATCCCCGCCGAAATTCGTGCGGCCAAGCGTCAGTGCGGCGGTTCCACTCGCGCTCTGCGTGACGGACAACGTCGGAGCGGCGGTTGAGACGGTGATACTCGCCGCTGGCAGGGGTGGAATCGTCACCGGTCCGTCCTTCTTCCCGGAACACGCCGCCAGCAGGAGCATGGTGGCGGCAGCCATGGAGCGCGAACATCTGATTGTTGGCATAATCGACGGGCTGAGGACGGCGGTGTGTGTCTTGGCGGCGGCGTTGGCGCCACTCCGATGCATTGAAGAAACACGGCTGAGAGTGGTGGGCCAAGGCTTCAGCGCGGGATTCAACCCGTTTCGCATGAAAGCAAGGGAAACTTGTCTGCTCTCACGACGGTCCCATCTGCAAGCCGTGTAGCGTCACGTCCTTTTACGGCGTGGCGAGAGCCTCGGTCATCGCCAGCGTCACGAGACGCACGCAGGCGCGGCGGGCAGGAAAGCGCACCACGCTGGCGAGGGCGCGGAGATCGCCAAGGTCAGCGCCATCGATTCCGCTCTCACC
>Ga0105046_10005146_pt1 | contig 20721 bp, 22 predicted proteins | sample MAT03_FD_78385 | JGI IMG/M metagenome (GOLD analysis project Ga0105046, IMG submission 78385) | Freshwater microbial communities from Lake Fryxell liftoff mats and glacier meltwater in Antarctica - MAT-03 (megahit assembly) | ecosystem: Environmental > Aquatic > Freshwater > Ice > Liftoff...
GCCCGCGATGCGGATCCTTATCGCGGGTCGCGGCGCCGGTGGTCCGGGTGCTTGACGCGGCGGGCAAGGCCGTGCTGCGCCTGCTCGGTCAGGGCGGTCCGTCGCCGGAGACAGTCACCGAGGAGGAGGTGCGTTCGCTGGTCGCCGAGGCCGAGAGCGCGGCATGCTCGAGACCGAGGAGCGCGACATGATCTCCGGCGTCATGCGCCTCGCGGAACGCACCGCACGCGGCCTGATGACGCCCCGTCGACGTCGGGATGCCTGATATCCGAGACGATTTCGCCACGCTGCACCGTACGGCGCGCGAAACCCGACGCTCGCGGCTCCCGGCACGGGACTGCGACCGTGACGAGGTCATCGGCGTCCTGCGCACCAAGGACCTGATCGGAGCGACGGAGGTTTCCGACACGCCCGACATCCGGTCGCTGAAGCAGATTTCGCCGGTCGTCGCCGACACCTCGCGGGCGCTCGACGTGATCAAGGCGCTGCGCGCATCGACCGTTCATATGGCGCTGGTCTTCGATGAGCACGGCAACTTCGAGGGGCTTGTCTTGTCCGCCGAAGTGTTGCACCCGACCCGCCTCGTCCCGACCATCCGCCCCGACGGTGTCCTGAACCCGGCGATGCCGGACTTCGGCGCCGACGTGGCGCGGTTGGGCGAGATCACCGGCGCCGACACCGCCCGCATGAGCGGCTGTCTCGACGCGCTGCGCCAGCGTCGCGCCCATTTCAAGGCCCATGGCGCGACGGCCACCGACCACGACATTCCCGACCTGATGACCGTCCGTCCCGATCCGCCCGAAGCGCAGGCGCTGCTCTCGAAGGCGCTGGCGGGCACGATCGACACCTCGGAGGCAATCCGTTTCCACAACCGGCGCTCGTCGAACGCGGCGGTCCGCGCCCGCTTCGGCCGCGATGTGGGGGCGGACATCCCGCACCGCGTCGACTGGGTGGACGGCCTGAGCGTGCTGCTGAACCGTGTCGGCAACGAGCGGTCGCTGCACATCATCGCCTTCACGCTCGATGAAAGCGCCTACGCCCGCGAGCCGGCGCCGATGGCCGGGCACTGGCCGGCGCTGCGCGTCGGGCCGCCCTGGTGGTTCCACGACAGCCCGAACGGCATCGCGCGCTATTTCGATCAGGTGGCCGAGACCGCGGGTTACCGCAATCTCGCCGGCTTTAGCAACGACACCCGGGCGCTGCTGTCCATCCCCGCGCGCCATGACATGTGGCGCCGCGCCGTCGCCCGGCATCTCGCCGGCCAGATCGGCGCCGGGCGCTTCGGGATGGCCGACGCCGAGGATCTCGCGCCGTTGCTGGCGCAGGGCCTCGCGCGGGACGCCTACAAGCTGGACGCCGCGTGAAACGCATCGTTCATCTCGGGGTGGGCAACTTCCACCGCGCGCATCAAGCCTGGTACACCCATGTCGCCAACGCAGCGACCGGAACCGGCTGGCGGATCACCGGCGTCTCGCTGCGCCGCCCCGACATGCGCGACGCGCTGCGCCTGCAGGGCTACGCCTACACTCTGGTCGTGCGCGATGCGGGCGCAACCGAGATGATCGACATCCGGGTGATCGAAGACATCCTCGTCGCCGCGGAGCGCCCGGAGGCCGTCATCGCCGCGATCGCCGATCCCGACACCCACGTCGTCACGCTGACCGTCACCGAGAAGGGGTATGACCTCGACGCCGCCGGCAGCCTGCGGCTTGACGCGCCGCGCGTCGCGGCCGATCTCGCGGGGCGCCCTCCGGCGACCACCATCGGCCTGCTCGCGGCGGGTCTTGCGCGCCGCGCCGTGACGGGACGGCCGGTCACCGTTCTCTGCTGCGACAATCTGCCCGACAACGGCGTGAAACTCGGCGCCGCCGTGCGGACCTATACCGCCGCCGCCGGGCTCGGCATCGCCGACTATCTCGACGCAGCCGTCGCCTTCCCCTCCTCGATGGTGGACCGTATCACGCCCCACACCGATGCCGCCCTGCGCGCCGAGGTCGCGGCCAGCGGTCATCCGCCGCAGGCGCCGGTGGCGACCGAGGGCTTCACCGAATGGGTGATCGAGGACCGCTTCGCCGCCGAACGCCCGCCCTGGCACGCAGCGGGCGCAGTCTTCGTAGCCGAAGTCGCGCCGTTCGAGATGCGAAAGCTCCGGATGCTCAACGGCGCGCACAGCTATCTGGCCTATGCCGGAACGCTGGCGGGCCACGTGTTCGTGGATCAGGCGGTATCGGACCGGGCGCTCGCGCAGGGCGCCGCGGCGTTGATGGACGAGGCGGCCGAAACGCTGCCCGACGCGGTGCGGTCCACGGCGCCCGCGTATCGCGACGCGCTGCTCGCCCGGTTCGGCAATCCGACCATCGAGCACCGCCTGCGCCAGATCGCGATGGACGGCTCGCTCAAACTGCCGATCCGCGTCGTTCCGACCCGCACCGCGCGGCGCGCGATGGGTCTCGACAGCCCGGCCTGCGACGCCGCGCTCGCCGCGTGGACGGGTTTTCTCGAGGCCGAGTTCGCCACAGGGCGCAAGCTGGACGACCCCGCCGCGGAAGTTCTGCGGTCGTCCCTCGCGCGGTATTCGGGTCTTGATCCCGCCGCCCGCGCCGTCGCCGTCCTCGAGGCGGTCAATCGAGCTGGCGCTGGGTGAAGGCGCCACGGCGGCGGTTATCGCGAAAGGCGTCGGTCGATGCGCCGCGTGTTCCGCCTGTCGAACGACGCGGCGCCGCCGGCGGTCCGACAAGGCTCTGTCAATGCGGACCGGGATCGGGCAACATGCGCCCCGCCAACAACCGGAGCCCGCCATGCGCACAACAAAAGGCGGCCTCGCCATCGACCCCCGCGGCCTCATCTTCGAAGCCTACCGGATGGAACTCGATCTTGCGGAGTGCCGCGCAATTTTCCTCGATTGGGCCATGGACTCCGCAGCCGACGCCGGGCCCGCCGAAGTCGCGCTTCTGCTCGATCACTACGGGTCGGCCAATCCGCATCACCCGATGACGGCGGTGCTGCGCGAGGGGCTCGCGGCGACGGCCCCCCCCCGCCGCCGCGGCGGGAGGAGCGCCGGGCGCGACGGCGGCGCGTGACGGGCGCGCCTTCGGGTGCGATCTCGCACGTTGTCGCTGGTCGGCGCCGGGGTCGGACGCCGGTCGCGGCGGACGCCCGGCGCTCGCGCGACGCGTCGGCGGACCGGCGTCACCCCCGGACGATCCAGCCGCCGCCAAGCACGCGCGTGCCCTCGGTCGCGTAAAAGACGCAGGCCTGGCCTGGCGCCACGCCTTCTTCCGCGACGAGCAACTCCACCCGCGCCGTCCCCGGCCCGTCGGGGAACACCCGCGCCGGCTTCGGCGCCCGCGTCGAGCGCACCCGCGCAAGAACGTCCCATCCGTCCGCCGGCGCGTCCGTGAAGGCGCCGTCCCCCAACCAGTTGACCTCCGCCAGCCGCACGACCCGACGGGCCAGCGCCGAGTGCGGGCCGACGACGACCTGGCCGGCGTCCGCATCGAGCCGAACGACGAACAGCGGCTCGCCGCCCCCGATCCCGAGGCCGCGCCGTTGTCCGACCGTAAAGTTGATCACGCCATTGTGAGAGCCGAGAATCCGCCCATCGACATGCACGATCGCACCAGGTCTGGCTGCGCCGGGCCGCAGTTTTTCGAGCACGGCGGCGTAAGAACCATTTGGTACGAAACAGATATCCTGGCTGTCGGGCTTGTCGGCCACCGCGAGACCGTACCGAGTCGCGAGCGCGCGGGTTTCCGCCTTTGATTGAAATTTTCCTAACGGGAACCGCAAATAATTCAGCTGCTCGGGCGTTGTAGTGAACAGGAAGTAGCTTTGGTCGCGGATGGGGTCTGCGGCCCGGTGCAGCTGGGCGCCGAGAGGGGTGGGTGTGCGTTGAACATAGTGGCCGGTAGCCATGCAGTCGGCTTCGAGATCGCGGGCGGTCTCGAGGAGGTCGCGGAACTTGACCCGCTCGTTGCAGCGGATGCACGGAACGGGAGTGGCGCCGGCGAAATAGGCGTCGGCGAACTCGTCGATGACGGCGTCGCGGAACCGGCTCTCGTAGTCGAGGACATAGTGGGGAAAGCCGATCGCCTCGGCCACGCGGCGGGCGTCGTGGATATCGCGCCCGGCGCAACACGCGCCCTTTCGGGCCAGCGCCGCACCATGATCGTAGAGCTGCAAGGTTACGCCGACGACGTCGTAGCCCTCCGCCGCGAGCATCGCCGCGACGACCGAACTGTCGACGCCGCCCGACATCGCCACGACGACGCGCGTGTCGTTCGGCCGCTTCGCAAGACCGAGGCTGTTGAGCGGCAGGGCGCCCCCCGTCGACGACTGACCGTGAATATAGACCATCTGAACAAGCCATCCTTTGCGGGCAAATATAGTAAAACCTTAGACATTCGCAAGCCCGTGCTTCAACCGCACTTAATGGATACTCCCGTAAGCAAACGAGTGGGTGAGCCGCAAGTCAGGGAGCATGCAATGTATATCAGACGTGAAAAAGGACCGGTTTTCGTGACGCTGTCTGACGGCGTCAAACTGACGAGATCCGATCTCCCCCCGGTCAATACCAAACGGTGGGTGGCGCGACGCAAGGCGACGGTCGTCGCCGCGGTCGATTTCGGACTTATCGAGGCGCAGGAAGCGTGCGAAATGTACCGGCTTTCGGAAGAGGAACTCGAGATCTGGCGGTCGGCCGTCCGCCGGCATGGGGCGGCGGCGCTGCGCGTGACGGCGATCCAGAAGTATCGGCAACTTTAAGGCGAACAAAACTGACGTCACTATCGTAATCAAGCGTTAACCTTTTTTGCGTTAAGGATTATGGTGCCATATAGAGCCGCTGTTTAGAATGGAGAGCAGCCCATGCGAATCTTGCTTGTCGAGGATGACCCGACAACGTCGAAGAGCATCGAGTTGATGCTCCAGAATGCGAACCTGAACGTCTATGCGACGGACCTCGGCGAGGAAGGCATCGATCTTGCAAAGCTTTACGACTACGACCTGATTCTGCTCGATCTGAATTTGCCGGACATGACCGGTCACGAGGTTTTGCGTCAGCTGAGGGTCGCCAAGGTCGAGACGCCGATCCTGATCCTGACGGGCACGGACGACACCGAGTCCAAGCTCAAGGGCTTCGGCTTCGGCGCGGACGACTACATGACCAAACCCTTTCACCGCCAGGAGTTGATCGCGCGGATCCATGCGATCGTGCGCCGCTCGAAAGGCCACGCCCAGTCGGTGATCGCAACGGGCAAGTTCGCGGTCAATCTCGACGCCAAGACCGTCGAGGTCGACGGCAAGTCGGTGCATCTGACCGGCAAGGAATACCAGATGCTCGAGCTGCTGTCGCTGCGCAAGGGCACGACGCTGACCAAGGAAATGTTTCTCAACCATCTTTACGGCGGCATGGACGAGCCCGAGCTGAAGATCATCGACGTTTTCATCTGCAAGTTGCGCAAGAAGCTCTCCGAGGCGACCGGCGGCGAGAACTACATCGAAACCGTCTGGGGCCGTGGCTATGTTCTGCGCGATCCGCAGAGCGCCGAAGGCAAGCGCAAACTCGCGGTCGGGGCCTGAGGCCAGCATTCCGACAAGGGTGAATTCCCGAGCGCCGGCCTCGGGACCGCATAGGCACAAAGTCTAGCCCCGTCGGCCGGTTCCGTTAGCGGGCGGCGATCACGCCTTCGACCTCGGCGAGCAACGCGGCGATCTCGGCAGCGGCGGCGGTGCGGCGCGACAGTTCCGGCGCGGTGCGGCCACCGAGCATCGCATGCGAAAAGGCGATTCGGTTTCCCAGGCGCGCCACGAACAGGTTTCGCTGCGCAGGCCCCAGTTCCGGCGTGACGTCATCGACCCCGCCACCGCGCGCCGGCACCCGGTTCAGCAAGATCCGCAGCGGCGTCTTCTGCTTGGTGGTGGTCTCGATCACGCTGGCGGTAGCCCAGATGTCCATCACCGATGGTTGACAGGGCGCGATCACCAGCGCGCTCTCGCGGACGACTGCGTCGAGCAGGCTCGACGCGGCGCCGGGGCAATCGACCAGCACGAAGTCGTGCGCCCTCGCCGCGGCCTTCATGTCGGTGGACGCGCGGTAATCCTTGCTTTCGATCAGGACAAGACGCGGGTCGCCGCGAAGTTTCGCCCAGCGCGTGAGCGAACGTTGCGGATCGAGGTCGATCAGGGCCACACTTCGCCCGGCCGCCGCCCAGGCCGCCGCCAGATGGGCGAGCACCGTCGTCTTGCCCGCGCCCCCCTTCTGCTGTGCGAACGTGATGATCTTGCCCATGCCCCGCCCGATCTCCTTTTGGTTGTTCACACCAGTCTATTGAAATCACGCCGGATGAAAAGGCTTGCGGCAGGCGCGCCAGCCCTGTCGTGAAAGGATTTGGCCTCGGGCCGGACGGCGGTTATAGAAGGCGGCGATCAATGACCGGGGGACAGTCATGAAGGATTGGTGGCGTGGCGCGGTCATTTATCAGGTCTATCCCCGGTCGTTTCAGGATACCAACGACGACGGCGTCGGCGACATTCCAGGCGTCACCGACCGTCTCGACTATCTCGCGCGGCTCGGCGTCGATGCGATCTGGCTGTCGCCGGTATTTCCCTCACCGATGGCGGACATGGGATACGATGTGTCAGACCATATTGGCATCGATCCGCTGTTCGGGACGTTGGCGGATTTCGACAAGCTCGTCGCGCGATCCCACGCGCTGGGGCTCAAGGTCATGATCGATCAGGTGGTGAGCCATACGTCGGACCAGCACCCGTGGTTCGCCGAGAGCCGGGCGCGCCGCGACAATCCGAAGGCGGACTGGTACGTCTGGGCCGACGGGCAACCGGATGGCACGCCGCCCAACAACTGGCCCTCGGTTTTCGGTGGCTCGGCCTGGGCCTGGGACACGCGGCGGCGGCAATATTATCTGCACAATTTCCTGACCAGCCAGCCCGATCTCAACTTCCACGAGCCGGCGGTTCAGGACGCGGTGCTGGAGGTACTGAAGTTCTGGCTGGAGCGGGGCGTGGACGGCTTCCGGTTCGATACGGTGAACTACTACTTCCATGATCGAAAGCTCCGCCCCAATCCGCCAGCCGAGCGCGACGATCCGCTGCCGGCGATAAACCCCTACGAGATGCAACAGCATCTGCGCTCCAAGAACCAGCCCGAGAACATCGCGTTCCTGAAGCGCGTCCGCACGGTGATGGATCATTACGAGGCGCGCACGACGGTGGGCGAAGTGGGCGAGAGCGGGCAACTCGCCACTCAGATCATGGCCGACTACACCCGCGGCGGAAAGCGGCTGCACATGGCCTACAGCTTCGAGATGCTGAGCCCGGAATTTTCCGCGCGGCATTTCCGCAAGTCCGTCGAGCGGTTCTTCAAGTCGGCGCCGGACGGCTGGCCGTGCTGGAGTTTCTCCAACCACGACGTGATCCGGCACGTCACCCGCTGGAAAGACCACGCGCATGATCCCGACGCGGTGGCCCGGCAAGCGGCGGCGCTGCTCCTGAGCCTCCAGGGATCGGTGTGTCTTTATCAGGGCGAGGAGCTTGGGCTCGAGGAGTCCGAGCTGTCGTTCGAGGAGCTGACCGATCCGCCGGGCATCCGGTTCTGGCCGGACTACAAGGGCCGCGACGGCTGCCGGACGCCGATGGTCTGGGACGACGGCAACGCCTATTCGGGGTTTTCGACCGCGAAGCCCTGGCTGCCGATCAAGGCGCCGCAGGCGGCCCGGCATGCAGCCGGACAGGAGGAGGACCCAGCGTCGATCCTGAACTTCTACCGCCGGATGCTGGCCTGGCGAACGGCGCGCCCGGTGCTCCGCGAAGGCGGATCGCGGTTCCTCAAGACCGCCGAGCCGGTGCTGGCCTTCCTGCGGCAGGGGCCGATGGACACGCTCGGCTGCGTGTTCAACCTTTCCCGGCAGACGCTGGAGATGAGGGTCCGCGGCCTCGCCCTCGCCGAACGGGCGCCGAACCAGGCCGCGGGACTGTTGGATCGATGCCTGACGCTCGGCCCGAACGGCTTCGCCTTTCTCGACCTCGCCGGGGCCGACGACCCGCGCATCAGCTACGGGTCGTGAGCCGGATCGACATGGGCCGCGCTGCGCCGTATCGGACGGCGCCGGTCGATGCGCGTTGCGAGGCGCAGGATATTCCGCACCGTCCAGCAGCCCAAATCGGGATGCGGACCTGACCAAGGAAAACTCACGGCACTTGAAGTCAGATAAATCAATAGCTTGAAGGTGTCGCACAGTGCGACACGCGTCCGCTCGTCGCCCGCGCTCATCGAAGCCTGCGTCACTCCCATTCCAGTTCGCGGTAGACCGTGGTCGCGTTGCGCGCGTTGAAATCGTCGAACAGCTCCCATGCGCCGCGCAGATCCGCCCCGACGCGCGCCCCGGCGACCGACAGCGGCTCGCCGCGCGCCAGCGCGTCGCGGGTCTCCGCGACCAGCCTCGCGAGGTAGTCCCGCGTCGGCCCCGCCGCCGCCGGCCAGGGCTGCGAAACCGCGCCGTGGCCCGGCACCACGCGGCTCGCCGGCCGGAGCGCCAGCGCGTCGAGCAAGTCGATCCAGCCGAGCACCGATCCGTCCACAACCGGCAGGTGTGATGCAAAAATCAGATCCGACAGCCACCAGGTGCCCGTGGTCTCATCGAACACGGTCAGATCGTTGTCGGTATGCGCGGTCGGATGCGCCTCCAGCGTCAGCAGCCGCCCGCCGAGATCGATCTCGCGCCGCCCGTCCACCGCCTCCTCGGGCAGCACGAGCCCGCCGCCGATCCCCGCGGCGGGTCCCGCCAGCCGGTCCATCGCCGCGACATAGGTGTCCGCCCGCGCCTCGAGCGCCGGCCCGAGCCGCGCATGACCGATCACCACCGCCCCCGCTTCGTCGAACACCGCGCCGCCCATCACATGGTCGGGATGCGTATGCGTCAGGATCAGCCAGCCGATCGGCAGATCGGTCCGCTCCCGAACCGCAGCATAGAGACCTTCCGCGACATGCCGCGTCCCGCCGGTGTCGATCACCGCGACGGCCTCCGATCCGATGATGAACCCGACGTTCGCATGGTCGCCGAGGTTCGCCCGATCGAGCGTCGCGACGGCGCCCTCGTGGACGAAGACGCCCGGCGCGATCTCGACCACCGCCAGCGGCGCCACGCCCCCGCAGCGCCAGCCAGCGAGCGTCAATTCCGGCCGCGCCGCGACCCAAGTCTCCGCCCGCGCCTCGATGCAGGCGCCCGGCAACAGCCGGTCCGCGCACAGGTCGCCGCGCGCCGCCAGGCAGACCTCGACGATCAACTCCAGCATCGCACCCCCGGACTTTCGTCGCGATGCGCGGGTCGCGGTTCCATGCTACGGTGCGCGGGCAGAAATCCATGGGAGGAACCGGGCCGATGTCGACAGCACGCTGGCTTTTCGCCGCCTCGTTCGTTGCGGCGGTCGTCGTTACGGCATCGCCGTCGATCTCCACGGCCCAGACTGCTCCGGCCCAGACTGCCCCAACCCAGACCACCGCTTCGCTGACCGACGGCTCCGCGCTCGTCGACAGCGACGCCTGGGACGCCATCCGCTACGACGTGATCGGCGACGTCGAACTGCTCGACGGCGCTGGCCTCTACGCCCTCGAAGCGCCGTTCCGGGCCGAGGACGCCGCCACCGTCCCAATCCGCTTCACCCAGGCGCTGGGTGCGCCCGACGTTCGTCGCCTGATCCTCGTCATCGACGAGAACCCCGCGCCCGTCGTCGGCGATTTCGCCTTCGGCGCGGCGATGCGGCCCCTCGACATCGAGACCCGCGTCCGGGTCAACGCCTATTCCAACGTCCGCGCCATCGTCGAAGCCGAAGACGGCAAGCATTACATGACCGGCCGCTTCGTGCGCGCCTCGGGCGGCTGCTCCGCCCCCGCCGCCAAGGATGCGGTCGCGGCGCTCGAAGCGATCGGCGAGATGCGCGCCCGCCGGTACGACGAAGCGCCGCGTCAATCGGGCGTGCGCCGCGAGGCGCAGGTCATGCTGCGCCATCCAAACTATTCCGGGCTCCAGCGCGACCAGGTCACGCAACTTTTCGTGCCGGCGCATTTCATCGATACGCTCGAGGTGCGGGCCGGCGACGAAGTTCTTTTCTCGATGATCGGCGGCATTTCGATCAGCGAGGATCCGACCTTCCGCTTCCATTATACCGACACTGGCGACGGCCCGCTTGAAATCCGCGCCACCGACACGAAAGGCGCGGTCTTCGAGCGACGCTTTCACCTCGGAACCTAGGTCGCACATCGGCGCGGCTCGAGACGTTCGACGAAACGGAGGCGGGGCGTCGTTCTGTCCATGGCCTAGAAGCAGCGTATCTCGCCCTCGGCCTGCGCCCGGCGCAAGTCTCGCACCATTTCGCTGGCGCTAGCCGCGGTGCGCATCATGCCGACGCGCTCGCCGGAGATCAGCCGCATCGCGACAACCGTCTCGCCCTCGACGTATCGCTCGTAGGGAAGGATCGACGCGATCACATCGATCGAGCACGAACACCGCCGCAGCGCCTCGCTCGTCTGCCCGTTCACCGCCATGCAGGCGAAGACGTATTCCGCCCGGGCCTCCGTCGGATAGTCGTTGAGCGCCATCGGCGCCTGCGCCGCCGCCGGCCACGCCAGCAGCGCCATCCCGAAGATCGCTGTCGACCGCCTCATCGGCCCGCCTCCAGCGCCTGAAAGGTCATCGTCTCGCGAAACGCCGCATCGCCCCCGGGATTGGGACCAGCGACCGTCTCCAGCACCGCGAAGCCGCCGGGCGCCGCGTCGCTCAACACGAAACTGAACTCCAGATCGGCGAAGGCCCCCATCCGCCCGGCGTTCGGATCCCCCGCGAATGGCCGGAAGCCGTAGCGCACGCCTGGCGCCGTCGCGCCGTCGATCTCTACCTCGACCGGCACGCCGGCGTCCTGGGTGCGCAGCGCATCACGCATTCGATTGCGGATATAGAACGGACTGCCGCCGGTCGCCGCGGCCATCATCCGCACGCTGGTCTCCATGAACACCATCAGCAGCGGATTGCCCGCCGAGGCCGGAACCGGATCAAGTTGACGGACCCGAACCCCGTCGTGGAGCGAAACCTCGGCGCTGCGCCCGTCGCTGACCTCGGACGGCGCGAGCAGTATCTCCACGCGACCGTTCTCGATCGGCGCGAGGGCTGGCCCGACCACGGCGCTGCCACTGCGCTGATGTGCAAAGACAAGCCTGTGGCCGGTCTCGACGCTGTCTAGCAATCCCGTCGCGAACAGCCGGTCCTGCGCTTCGCCCGCATCTGCGGCGCCCGCCGCCAGCGCGATTGCGAGAATCGTGGCCGCAAACGTCGCTCTAGCCATGCGTCCGCTCCCCACCCGCGCGCGTCAGCGTGAAGCCGCGCCCGCGGACCGTCCGCAATTCCACGCCAAACGCCGGCGCTGGCGCAAGCTTCCGCCGGAGATAACCGATATAGACGTCGACGACGTTCTCGCTCGCTCCACCGTCTCCGGCCCACAGCGCGTCGAAGATATAACCCCGGCTCAATACCTGTTCGGGATGCGCCAGCAGCAGTTCGAGCAGGACGCCCTCGCGCTCGGTCAGCCGTGCGCTGCGGCCCGGTCCCTGCGCCAACCGTTGCGCCGGGTCGTAGCGCAACCCTGCGTAAGCGCCCTTGGCCTCGTCGGCGCGTCGCCGCTCCTGCACCTGGATGCGCGCGATCAGATCGGCGAAATCGAACGGTTTCGCCACATAGTCGTCCGCCCCGGCCTCCAGCCCCGCGGCACGCGCGGCGACGCCGGAGAGCGCGCTCAGCATCACGATCGGCGCCCGCATCCCCGCCGCGCGCAGATCGCGCACCATGTCCTTGCCGTCCTCGTCGCCGAGCATCACGTCCACCACCGCCGCGTCGAAGACGCAGTCAGCGCTGAGCGCCCGCGCCGTCTCGAGATCCAGCGCCACCACCGCACGATACCCCTCGCGCTCCAGCCCGCGGGCGAGCGCCGAGGCGATGTCCTCGTCGTCCTCCAGCACCAGAATGCGCCGCATAAGGGTCATTCGCCCGCCTCCACAAACCGCAGCGTCACCAGTGTGCCCCGTCCGTTCGGCGCGGGACTGATCAGGTCGATCCGGCCGCCCTGCCGCTCCATGATCCACCGCGCGAGCGCCAGGCCCACGCCGAAGCCAAGCCCGGTGGTGCGACCGCGCACGTGCCGTTCGAACACCCGGCCCTGCTGGTCGGGCGGAACACCTCCGCCCTCGTCGGTGACGCTGAGGGTCAGCATACCGTCGCGCGACCCAAGGGCAATCAAGATAACGCCGCCCTCATACGAATGTCTCGTCGCGTTCTCGATCAGACCGGCGATCACCTGCCGCGACCAGTCCCGGTCGCCCCGCGCCGTCGCGGCCGACGCGAGGTGCGCGTCGACCCGCACCTTGGCGCGCCTGACCAGCGTCGCCACGTCGGCCACCGCGTCCTCCGTCGCGCGGCCGAGATCGAACGGCGCGTCGTCGAGCTCGATCTGCCCGCTTTCCGAGCGGGCGACGCGGAGCAGATCGTCGATCCGCCGGTTCAGCCGCCGCGCGCGCGCGCCGATCACGCCCAGCGCCTCGCGAAACTCGGCCTCGGTCAGCGCCCCGGCCCGCGCCGCGAGATCGGTCTCCGCGAGGATCACCGTCAACGGCGTGCGCAATTCGTGGCCGACGTCCGCGAAGAATCGCCGCCGCTCGGCGTCGACCGCCTCCAGCCGGGCGTTCGCGGCCGTCAGCGCCGCCGTACGCTCGGCCACCGTCGCCGCCAGATCGGCCCGGTCGCGCTCCAGCGCTCGTCGCCCTCGGCCAAGCCGCGCCGCCATCCGGTTGATCTGCGCGAACACCAGCCCCAACTCGTCGCGGCGATCCACCGGCGGGGTCTGATCGAAGCCACCCCGCCCGACCGCCTCGGCCGCCCGCGACACCCGGTCGAGGCGCGCCAGCAGCGGCCGCACCAGCGCCTGATGATACAGCGCCAGTAGCGCCGCCGCGACCAGGGACACGACGATCGCGAGCGCCTGCATCCTTGAGCGCAGCACGTCGAGCGCTGCCGCCGCCCGCGCGCTTTCACGCCGTTCGGACTCGATGGCCTCGTTCAACAGCGGCGCGAACAGCCGGGCGAAACCGTCGAGCGACGCGCGCAACGCCTCGATATCGGGCAGTTCCGGGGTCGCTCGCGCCAGCGCCTCGAAGTTCGCCCGCATTCGCGCGAGCCCGATGCCGCGGGTCGCGCGCCGCATCTGGACCATCCGCCCCATCGTCTCGGCCTCGGCGACCGAGCCCGCATAGGCCGTCCCGAGCGCGTCGAACGCGTCGCGGACCACCACGGCGCGCGCGTCGAGCCGCCCCGCCCGTTCGGCCGGGGGCAGCCCGCCCGCGCCGCTGTCGACCGCCACCAGCGCATAGTCCCCGACGCGGGCCGAGACCTGCGCCAGCAGATCGAGGCGGGTCTGGGCGGCGGTGTCCTCGCCGATCAGGCGCGCGGTTTCGGCGCTGCCCCAGGCGGCCAGCAGCGCCGCGAGGATCGCCGATCCAGCAATCAGGCCCGCCCCGGCCAGCAGCCGCAGCCGGAGGGGAATGGACGTCATCCTGCGAAACGTCCTCGAGCGGCGCGCCACCCGCTCAGCCCCGCGGCGCGAGACGCAGGACCCGCGTCGCCAGCCGCGCCGCCTCCACCGCCGAATGGGTCACGAACAGCGCCGCTGGCCGCATCGCCGCGACCAGCCGCTCGGTCAGCGCCAGCATCTTCTCGATGCGCTCCGCATCCAGCGATGCGAACGGCTCGTCCATCAGCAGCAGCTCCGGTCGCGCCGCGAAGGCCCGGGCCGGTCCGAGCCGCCGCTTTTGTCCGAGCGACAACTGCCGCGCGAACAGCGCCCCCTTGCCCGCCAGCCCCACCTCCGCGAGCGCTGCCTGGGCGCCCGCCGTGTCCACTCCGGTGGTGAGCGTCAGGTTCGCGAGCGCCGTCCGCCAGGGCAGCAGCGTCGGCTCCTGAAACACCATCGCGAGGCGTTCCGGGCGCGAAAAGCTCCCCTCGAAATCGGGGTCCAGCCCAGCCACGATCCGCAGCAGCGTCGACTTGCCGACCCCCGACGGACCGAGCACGGCCAGCGTCTCGCCCGCGGCGACCGTGAAATCGACGTCGCGCAACACCACGACCGGACCGAAGGCCTTGCGCCGGACGCGCACGGTCAGCACGCTCACGCCGTTCTCCAGGCCCGCGCCCGCGTTTCGATCGGTTGCAGCAGCAGCGTCTCGATCGCCAGCATCACCGCGACGGAGGCGAGCGCGTATACGAGAACCATCGTCACGTCGAAGAACTGGAAATAGAGATGGATCTTGAAGCCGATCCCCGATTACCGGCCGAGAAACCCGACCACGCGCACGATCTTCCAGATCAGCGAGATGCCTGACCGCGCCGCCGAGGCGATATGCGGCGCGGGCTGCGGCGCGACCACGTGGCGCAGCCGCGCCAACCGGTCCATTCGGAACACCCGCGCCATCGCGTCGAGCGCGGGGTCCATCGCCCGCGCGCCCTCGCGCATCATCGCGGTGACGGTGGGGATCTTGTTGATCGCCACCGCCGCGACCGCCGCGACCTCGTTCAAACCCGATCCACAGGTAGCAGAGCACGATCACCACCAGCGCCGGCAGGTTCAGGAACACCACCAGCCAGCTGTCGTGCCAGCGGTTGAGCGCCGCACTTCGCCCCAGCGCGACGCCCAGCGCCATGCCGATCGACATCGCCAGCACGAAGGCCAGCACGACGCGCGACAGCGTTTGCCCGAGCTGATAGACCAGATCGCCGTGGATCAGCTCGACCCAGATGCGCGGCAGCACGAGGTGCGGCCCCGGCAGCACGCTCGGATCGCCATTGAGCGCGGCCAACGCCGCCCAGAACACCAGCAGACCGGCCAGGGACAGCGGCCTGACCGCGCCGTTCGACAGCGTCACATCAATAGCCCAGCGGCGCGAACACACCTTCGGGAAGGGTCGTCGCCTTCCCCACAAGTTCGGAACCGCCCAGCTCGGCCATGATCGCCATGACCTCGGCCACGTCCGCCGCGTCGACCGGGCCGGGTTCGGGGATGCCCGCCCGGAATCCGTCGCGCAATGCTGCGAACTCCGCGTCGTCGCCCGCATTCATGATCGGTCGCAGCCGGTCCCATTCGGCGTCGTCGGTGGCGAGAATGTCCTTCGCCGCGCGCGACGCAGCCGCCAGTCCCTCGATCAGCTCGGGCGGCTCGCGCAGCGTCTCGCCGTGAAAGGCATACCCAAGCAGGGGCGTGTTCGGATCGAGGCCGAGCTCCTGCGCCGCATCCGCCACCGAGACGAGCACCCGCATCCCGGCGACCTGCTGCTTGGCCATGAAATGCCAGAAGTTCACCGCGGCGGCGGTTTCGCCGTCCAGCGCGGCCTTGAAGATCAGCGGCGGCGCCCCGAACACCTGCGTCGTCTCGGCGGCCAGGTCGAAGCCCTGCTTCCTGGCCAGCGCCTGCAGGATGATCCAGCTCTTGTCCACCGGCCCGCCGGCGATGCCGATCTGCTCGCCCTTCAGATCCGCGAGGCTCTGCGCCGGGCTGTCGTCGAGCACCATCACGCCGCCGACCGCCTTCGAGTACGGCAGGAACTGGACGTCATGTCCGTCCGCCCGTTGCCGCGCGACCCGGATCCAGTCCGAGACGATCACGTCCGCCTCGCCGCCCTGAAACGCCACCTGCCCCGCCGATGAGCCCGAAACGTCCATCAGTTCGAGATCGAACCCGTTCGCCGTGTCCAGGCCGCGGTGCAGGATCGTCTGAAGCTCCCGGTTCACGGTGCCCGTCAACTGCGCCGCCATCCGCAGCGACGGCAAATCCTGCGCGGCGACAGGTACGGCGACATAGACCGCGAACGCAGCCGCCATAAAGTTCCGCATTTCGCTCCTCCCGGTTACGCCTATTAATCGCGCAGGCCTTTATTCGCGCAGACCTTTATTCGCGCGGACCTTTCACCGCGCGGGATTTTCCTCAGCGTATCAGGCTGACGTGAACTGTAAATACGACGATTGAACGCCACGCGACAGGCCGTCGCGGACCGCGTGACGCGACCTCGGCGATCGAGCCCGGCCGCGGCTCGAATACACGGTCGCGGCGAGAGCCCGAGCAGGCCACCACCACGAAGATCCGGCCGCTCGCGACCACCGGACCGCTATCGACCGATATTACGCAAGTCCACCTTTCGTCGCGGATGCGCCGGCGTCCGTCCTCTGGTACCTTCAAGTCCCGAGCGCAGGAAGGCGGCTACGAATGCGGTCCGAAGTCATCTCGCTGACCGGAGTCCCCCGGCGGGGTGTGCAACACGTGATGGTGATCGACGATCACCCGCTCTTCTGCGAAGCGCTCGCGCTGACGCTCACCGGCGCGCTCGGCGTGACGGCGGTCACGACCGCCACCTGCCTTGCGGACGGGCTCGGAAAACTGCGGGCGGGCGACGGCGCCGAGGCGATCCTGCTTGACCTGCATCTGCCCGACGTCGCCGGCTTCGATGGCCTTCTTCGCCTCATTGCGGCCGCCCCCGGCGTGCCGGTGATCGTTGTGTCCTCGATGAACCACAGCCGCATCATCACTTCGGTGATGCAGGCTGGCGCTGCGGGTTTCATCCCCAAGAACAGCCCGCGCGAGGTTTTCGTCCAGGCGTTTTCCGCGATCTGGTCGGGAAGCACGTTCACGCCCGACGGCTACGTGCCGCCGAGCGGCCGCAAGGACGTGCGCGGCGCGACCGAACCGGTGGCGCGCCTCGCCGATCTGACCTCGAAGCAGGCGCGGATCCTCGAACTGATCTGTGAGGGGAAACTCAACAAGCAGATCGCCTACGAACTCTCGATCGCCGAGACCACCGTCAAGGCGCACGTGACGGCCATGCTGCGCAAGCTCGGCGCCAAGAACCGGACCCAGGCCGTGCTGATTGCGAACAAGGCGAGCTTCGCGTCGATCTTGCGGGACAAGCCCAAAGGCGACTAGTCTGCGCCGATGGCAGACCCGCAGCGCATCGCCGTCGAGCCGGAGGCGACTTCCGTTGGCATCGTGCGCCGCGCCCAGTCCTTCGCCAGCGACCCCGACGAGGCGCTCGGCGAAATCGTGCTGGCGCTCGGTCCCGGTCCGTTTGCGCTGGTGGCCTTGTTCGTGTCGGCGGACCGCGACCCCACTGCACTCGCCGCAGCGCTCGCTGGCCGCGTCGGCGGACAGACCGTCGTCGGCTGCACCACCGCGGGGGAGATCGGGCTCGACGGCTACACCGACGGCGCGATCGTCGGAGTCGGCCTGCCGCTCAGCCATTTCCGCGCCGACGTGATGATCCTGCCCGACCTCGCGCGTTTCGCCGGCGACTTCTCCGTGGGCGAAGTGCTGCGCCGCCGCGGCCTGCTCGCGGCAGCCGCGCCGAACTGGCACAGCGAATTCGCTTTCCTTCTCAGCGACGGCCTGTCGTTGAAGGAAAACCAGCTGGTCTCCGCGCTTGGCCCGTCGCTCGGGGCCACGCCGCTGTTCGGCGGCTCGGCCGGCGACGCCCTGCGCTTTGGTCGGACGGCCGTTCTGGCCGGGGGCGAATTCCGGTCCAACATGGCCGTCCTCTGCCTCATCCGCACGCTCTGCCGGGTCAAGGTCTTTCGTTTCGATCATCTGGTGCCGACCGAGACCCGGATGGTCGTCACCGAAGCCGATCCCGAAAACCGCCTCGTGCGCGAGATCAATGCCGAACCCGCCGCCCGCGCCTACGCACGCGCCCTCGGCAAGGACCCCGACCAGCTCTCGCCCTTCATCTTCGCCGCCCATCCGGTCGTCGTGCGCACCGGCGGCAAACACCACGTCTGCGCCATCCAGCGCGTCGAGGAGAACGGCGACCTGCGCTTTTTCACCGCGATCGACGTCGGCCTCGTCCTGACGCTGGCGCAGGGCCAGAACATCGCCGAGCACCTGGAGCGCTCGATGGACGAGCTTTCTCCCGACGAGCCGCCCGATGCGATCATCGCCTGCGAATGCATCCTGCGCCGGCTGGAGGTCGAGGAAACACAAGTTCGCGCGGTCATGTCCCGGACCCTTGCGCGCCACCGGGTCGTCGGCTTCAATGGCTACGGCGAGCAGTTCAACATGCTGCACGTCAACCAGACTTTCACCGGCGTCGGGATCTATCCACCCGACCCTGCGACCAACGGGGTTCACCGGGGGCCGACATGACACCGTTGCTTCTCGACCCTGCGGGCGGCCTCGAGTGCGAGAACCAGAAGCTGCGCCGCATCACCGGCGTCCTGATGAATCGCATCGAACAGGAGATCGCCCAGAGCGGGCCCGGCTACGCCAACTTTCAGCTCGCGGCCGCGCTCGAGGAACAGGTCCGGGCGCGGACCAAGGATCTAGATGACGCGCTCAAGATGCTTTCGATCTCGAACGCCCGCATCCAGGCCGCGCGCCAGGAGGCCGAAGACGCCCGCAAGGATCTCTACGACGCGCTGGAAGGCGTTCAGGAAGGTTTCGCGCTTTTCGACACGCAGGATGTGCTGATCCTGTCGAACAGCCGCTTCTGCGCACATCTGCCCGACGTCGCGAGCAAGCTCGGACCGGGCCTCAGCTTCGTCGACTATGTCCGCCTCGTCGCCCAGAGCACGCACCTCGACCTCGCCCCCGACCTCACACGCGAGGCATGGTCGCTCCAGCGCCAGACCAGCCACCGCCAGCCCCATGTCAACTTCATCGTCAGCCTGACCGGCGACCGCTGGATCCAGGTCAGCGAGTACCGCGGCCCCTCGAACGGCACCGCCGTCGTCCAGACCGACGTCACCGACATGATCCGCCGCGAACGCGCCGAGCGTGACCGCCTGCTCGACGACCAGGCCCGACTGCTGCGCGCCACCCTCGACCATATCAACCAGGGCGTTGTGATCTTCGACGCGGGCCGCCTGCTCGCCGGCTGGAACCGCCGCCTGCGCCAGCTCGTGTCGCTGCCCGTCAACCTGATGCAGACCGGCACCGACTTCCGATCGATCCTGAGCTACCTGCAGAACGGTGGCCGCTTCACGCCCGAGGATCGTGTGCGGCGGATGATCGACTGGGCCGGCCAGTCCAGCGGCCGCGGCGAACTCGTGCTGGAGTTGCGGCGCAGCGACGGCGCGATCCTCGACGTCTTCGGCCAGGAAATGCCTGACGGCGGCTTCGTCATCAGCTTCACCGACATGACCACCGAACGCGAGGCTGTCGCCGCGACCGAACGCGCCAAGGAAACCCTCGAGGCGCGCGTCACCGAGCGCACCCGCGAATTCGAGGAGGCCCGCGACGCGGCCGAGCGCGCCAACGCATCGAAGTCCCTGTTCGTCGCCGGCGCCTCGCATGACCTGCTGCAACCGCTCAATGCGGCCAAGCTCTTTCTCTCCTCGCTGACCCAGACCCGCCTCGACCCCGAACAGCGCGCGATCACCGAGCGCGTTCAGAACGCTTACGCCTCGGTGGAATCGATCCTCGGCGCGCTGCTCGACATCTCCAACCTCGATATCGGCGCGGTGAAGGCCGACATCACTGCGCTGCCCGTAGGCCCGCTACTGTGCAGCCTCGCCCAGGAATTCCAGCCGCTCGCCGCCGAGCGCCGCCTCGAGCTTCGGGTCATTCCGTCCAGCGCTTGGGTCGAGAGCGATCCGAGCTACCTGCGCCGCATCCTGCAAAACCTCGTGGCCAACGCCCTGCGCTACACCAAGCGCGGCAAGGTCCTGCTCGGCGCCCGCCGGTGCGGCGGCGCCTTGCGCTTCGAGGTCTGGGACACAGGCCCCGGCATTCCCGCCGATCGCCGCGCGGATGTCTTCCGCGAATTCGTCCGCCTCGACAGCTCGCCCGACGCGCCCACCGGCATGGGCCTCGGCCTCGCCATCGTCGAGCGGGCGTGCCAGTTGCTGGAGCATCCGCTGACGCTCGACAGCGAACCCGGGCGTGGCACTCGCTTCACCGTCTGCGTGCCGCTTACGTCGGACCCCAAGCTCACCTGTGGCGGGTCGCCCGAAGTCGACGCCGAGCCGCAGCTCGACGACATGATCGTGCTCGTCATCGAGAACGACGAGAGCGTGCGCCAGGGAATGATCTCGGTGCTCGAGGACTGGGGCGCAAGCCCGCTCGATGCGGACAGCCTTGAAGCCGCGCGGGCGTTGATCGCGGACGTCGGCGTGGCCCCGGACGTCATCATCGCCGACTACCTGCTCGACGACGACGCGAACGGCGTCGACGCGGTCGCGGCGCTGCGCGCCGAATACGGCGCCGTCCCCGCAATCCTCGTCACCGCCGACCGCTCCACCGAACTGCGCCTGCGCGCCGCCCAGAACGCGATGACGCTGCTGCACAAACCGCTGGAACTCAACCGCCTGCGACTTCTGCTGCACTGGGCCAAGAACGCCAACGGCGGCCGGGAGGTCACAGAACCGATGCGCTGACGGCCGGTTGGGGCCCTGCGGCGCAGAGTCCACTGGACCGGTCAACATGAACGGGCTAAATGAGCTATCGGAGGGTCCCGAGCAAGATCCGTTCCCAGCGAGGCCCGAGAGCCGGGTTGTCATGAGGAGACTTGGCGTGGCTCATATAGACGAGCAATCGACCTCCCGCCGCGATTTCCTGTATGTCGCGACAGGGGCGGCGGGCGCGATCGCCGGCGCGGCCGCAGTTTGGCCGCTGGTCAACCAGATGAAC
>Ga0105046_10005147_pt1 | contig 20718 bp, 15 predicted proteins | sample MAT03_FD_78385 | JGI IMG/M metagenome (GOLD analysis project Ga0105046, IMG submission 78385) | Freshwater microbial communities from Lake Fryxell liftoff mats and glacier meltwater in Antarctica - MAT-03 (megahit assembly) | ecosystem: Environmental > Aquatic > Freshwater > Ice > Liftoff...
CAGCACCCATAAAGCTGATCAAAACCGATCAGGGCATAGTTGGAAATCCGCTTTTTACAGAACGAACATATTGGAAAACAATTCACTTTTTCTTGCCTTCTGCCGGGCTTGAAGCAAGCTTTGAATTGAATAGAAAAATTAGTTTTAGAACTGGATTTTCCTTCGCCTGGTATTTTGATGTAAAGATGGGTTCTGCACAAATACCAACGTATGCTTTCGCAACTCAATATCAATTGAAAAACAATTTTTTTCTAAGAACTGAGCTAAAGTTTTACGATTACAAAAAGCCATTTGCTGGCGTTGAAGCAACAAGCCGCAATTTGCAACTGGGTTTAGGCTTGGTTTGGAAGCTTAAATACTGAACCAATGAAACGGCTAATTGATTTAAAACCAATTCGCTTTTCAGAAAAGCAAATATTGGAATCAACCTTTTAAGCATAAATCAGTAAAGACCAATTTATGAAAACACTGATTCGAAACAACGAAAGCCCGATGAAATAGTAAGCTATCGATATAAAAAGACGGTTCCAAATTAAATTGAGGATCTGAAATTTAGTCCGTTAACCGAAATAGTCCATAGGTCGCAGGTAGAAAGACATTTAAGACATTCATATATGACGAGGCAAAAATATAACTGGCGTATAACCATATTTTCATGTCGATTTTAGGTCAGGTTCGGGAAAATTTTGGGATATGATCAAATACCGCTTATTCACGTGCTTCATACCATTTTGCTAAATCCAAGTGAACATGTCTCTCCCATCTTGCTCATTATTCAAAATCTCCAAGTGCTTTTTTGCTTTGTAAAGCCTCAGCATTTAATTTCTCATGAAATTGAAGCCTGTTTTTTGAAAAAAAAAGTAGGCTTTTTAATCAATTGATTCCTAATCCTCTAGCTCGGATTTGGTCCAATTTTCACGGATCAAAATAATTATTTTTCAAAGTTTATGTCACAAATGTAACGTCAGCCGTGTCTTATCCGTAGATTCGCTTTGTTACTTCTAAACTATATGTCTAAACCTATCCATCTCTTAGGATTATCAATCCTCCTTGTTTTCAGCTCTATTTATTCAAGTTTTGCGACTAGGGTAGTTGGCTCAGAAATCTCATACAAATGGCTATCTGGCAATACCTTTCAGTTCGAACTTATTCTTTATAGAGATTGTGCATCTCAGCTTGCCATTTCCAATAGGCAAAAAATTTACTACTCTTCATTTTCATGTCGCCCTACCCAAGATTCCATTCGTATGACGCAAGTTGGCTCTGCAGTTGACGTAAGTCCGCTTTGCAAAAAAGAGCCAAGCAATTGCAATGGAGGCAAAAATCCAGGTATCCAGCGCTATTTTTATACAGGAACGGTGACCTTACCTCAAAAATGTTCAGATTGGGTTTTCTACTTCAGGCAGTGCAACCGTTCTGCGTCGATAGGCACAGTGGTCAATCCACAAAACAACTGCTTATATGTAGAGGCAAGGCTCAATAACCTTTTGGCACCCAGCAACAGTAGCCCAAAATCGGGAAATGAGCCGATTGCCTACATTTGCAAAGGCAGCGCATCCGACATCAACCCTGGATTTACAGATCTAGACGGAGATTTACTTAAATTTCAATTGGTTACGCCAAGAACAAATTCAGTCATACCCAATATAACAGACGTAAACATCCTTCAATTTAAACCCGGTTTATCTGCCACAAACCCAATGCCTTCCCAAAATGGTTTTGGCTTTGATAGCGCCACAGGACAGATCAGTTTTATTCCAAGCCAGGAAACCAATGGGGTAATTGCCATTAAAATCTCTGAATTCAGAAATGGAAAACTGATTGGAAGCACCATGTTGGATATTACTATTTTGGTTAGAAATTGCGAAAATGAAGCCCCTTCCCTCTCAGGATTTGACAATGGAACTGAGTTCGAAAAGTTGATTTGCATTGGCGATTCAGTCGCTACAGAGTTTACTGCACTAGATCCCCAAAGAGGCGATACAATACGATTTTCATGGAATAAGGGTCTTCCAGGTGGTAAATTAAAACTTGATTCTGGTCTTACTACGGCCAAGACAGTTTTAACATGGAAGCCCAGCCTGGCTGACACCGGCCTTCGAAATTTTACAATTTCTGCTTTTGACAATGGTTGCCCGGCAATAGGTATCTCCACCAAAACCTACACATTTAGAGTAAGGATAAAGCCCGAGGTCGATTTTACAACTGATACCTTAATCCCTTGCGGAGTAACTGTTCCTATTGGTTCTAAAATTTTGGAAGGAATTGCTCCATTTGCATATTCCTGGCTGGGAAGAAGCGAAAACAGCCAGTTTGTCAATGTTGGCCACGGTGTGTACTTCGCAAAAGTTCAGGATGCAACAGGCTGTTTTCAGGAAGATTCAATTCTAGTCAAGGGTTCCTCCATTTCTGGTTATATTCAAATGGATACTTCCTGCCTGGTAGAGGGTGTTCAACTGACAGCCATGCCCTATTCGCTCGACAGCAATTTAACATACAATTACGAGTGGACTTTTTTCCCTGAGACACGAGTTTTCACTGGAAAAATTCTAAGAAGAACATTTCCTACGGCAGGCTTAAAAAATGTAACCTTAAAAATAAAAGGATCTGACAACTGCAGCGTTAGCATTTTAAATGAAATTACCGTTTGCAATCCGCCACCATTGCTTGCTCAATATGCCCCAAATGTGTGCCAGGGCCAGAGCTTCAGTCTGGGTTGTGGCACTCCGGGAAGAGGTGGAGTTTGTGGTGCTTTCAGTATTGCCGTTGTCCTAACAGCCCGTAACTGGATTAGATACCCAATAAATGGAGTTGTTGTTTTTCCTCCCGATTCGTTGAGGCCAGATTCTAATACTTTTCAGATAATCACCAAATCTTGGAACCAATGTACCAGTAAAAAGCTTTTTAAATTTAGGGTAAAACCTTCTGCTCAAATCAAATTTTCATCCAGCACAGATCAACTTGCGTTCAACTGCAACCGGCCTGATACAACCGTGTTGATCAAAATATTTAAAGATTTTAGATTTATAAACGATAGTGTTTGGGGTAAGATAACGTACAGGGATACCGTCATCAACCTGCCTAAAACCAAAAGTGATACCTTGTATTATTCATTAAAGCTTAATAAACCATCAAGGGTTACAGTTCAGGGCATAATGAAAGAGAATTGCATAAGGTATAGATACCTTGATTATGTGCCAAGGGCAGCGGCATATATAAGCACCAGCCAACATTGCAATGCTAAAGATTCCATCCGATTGTATCCGTTTTTTACCAGCGGTAAATTTAAAAACTATTCCATAAATAATGGTTTAGGGGCATTCACTACCGACTCTCTGCCCAAACTATATTATCCTCCAAATCGGGTTTTTAAAGGATACTTCGCCATTGAAGATTCGCTGGGTTGTAAAGACACCAGCGACTTTACGATAGATACCAGATTGATTGATTCTACAGTTGTCGTCTCCTCAGATTCGGCTTGCAAGGATGGTTTTATTCGATTTAATATTTTAGATACCACCCTGGTGCAGCAATGGAATTTTTCAAATGGAATAGAATCAGTAACCCTTCCAAAAGGAAAAATGTCTGATTCCTTGTTGTTTGAATACCCAGGAATAAATGTTGTCAAAACAAGCATCAATTTTAAATCGGGTTGCATTCAAACATGGGATCTACCACCCATTTATGTGCGCCAACCGATACAGCCTATTTCCACAATTTCAAATGTTTGTGCCTATGACAGTTCTCAAATGCAAGGAGGAATTTCATTCTCAGAGCATGCCATCGCAAATTGGAAATGGAAATATACTTTCCCTCGTGGGGTAGATCTGGGATTTTTAGGCGACACAGTTCAAAATCCGGTACGGTTTTTCAACTTTAATGGAAAGTTCAGAAGCATACTGGAAGTAGTTGACATAAAGGGTTGCCTGGCCCGGGATACCCTGGATTCCAATATGGTTTTGGTGACCAAACCTCAATTTGACGTCAATGGAAATTGCCAAAACGACAGTCTTGTATTTTTCTTTGGCAAGGTGCCAGATCAATTTGAAAACATAGACCGATTCACCTACATCTACAACGACGGCGCTACAGAATCAACTGGAAATGGACAAGGCCTACATCAGTTTAAAACGCCTGGTGTGTTTAAAGTTAAATTGATTGCCTACACAGAAGAGGGCTGTTCAAATATTGATTCTACCATACTGGAGATTAAGCCCAGACCAAAAGCTGTTTTTGAATTTCCACCCTTAGAAATATGCCAGGGACAGCAGGTTTTTGTAGATGGGAGGAATTCAATACCATCTGCACCGGGGGAGAAACTGGTTTCTTATACATGGGCCACGAATGAAGAAAATCCAATTTCGAACGATACAAGCACAACGGCTTCAGTTATTGAGGCTGGAAAAGCATTTATCGCACTTCAGGTTCGTTCTTCAAATGGCTGCCAGGACTACTTGAAATTTTCATTTGATGCCCGGCCTAGACCCATTCCTGATTTTGTTGCAAACGAAGATGATTTGGCAAAGGGGGATAAAATTTCATTCTCAGACTTATCAACAGGCGGAAATCAATGGCGTTGGGATTTTGGAGATGGCAAACAACTTTTGATCACCGACTCCAATCAGACCTCTCCTTCGCATACCTATTCTGTTGGAAGCAATTTCACTGTAAAACAATGGGTAACAAACGCATTTGGGTGCCCTGACAGCCTGAGCAAGGTGGTAAACTTAAAATCATTCATTGCCTTGCCAAATGCTTTTAGTCCAAACGGAGATGGCCGAAATGACGGTTTAGGGATCATTCACCGATTTGTAAAAGAATTGGTCGAATTCAAAATTTACAATCGCCTTGGGCAAGTCGTTTTTGATGGGAACAGAAATTTATTGGCGAGATGGAATGGCAATTTGGAAGGGGTCAACCAACCCAATGGAAGCTATTTATACACCGCCAAGGCCGTTTCGGTTTTTGGAGAAAATTTAGAATTAAAAGGAAGCATCACCCTTATCCGCTAAACTGCTATGAACTATAAATCTATGCCAGGATTCCTGGTCATTGGCGCCTGCCTTTTGTTTTCTACAGATAGTAATGCTCAGGACTTTACAATGTCTCAGTTTCAAACGCATGCTCAAATTTTTAATCCTGCGTTTGTCGGAAGTACGAAAAATGATTTACGAATCGTAACCGGATTCCGAAATCAATGGTATGCCAGCGGATTTCCATACCAAACTTTTTTGATTTCAACAGAACTGAAAATCAACAAGATTCCGAAACAGTTGAAAGGTGTTGCTGTCTCTTTGTCTTTGGCTGACGATCAGATAGGAAATGGACAATGGAGAAATACCTGGGTTTCGACTGGGGTTTCGGCCTGCAAAAACTTGGACGATGCAAAAAAACACACGCTTGGATTTGGCATAAGTGGCTCCTTGTTGATGCGCCAATTCAATGCAAAAAACTTGCTTTTCGAGAATCAATTTGAATCCAGTTCTTTTGAGTTCAATCCAGGCATTTCATCTGGTGAGAATGCAGGTCCGCTCAGGCAGGGTTTTTTCCAAATCAACTCAGGCATTCGCTATCATTATGCCGTTTCAGAAAACTTTCAATTTGGAATGGGTGTCGCAGCACTTTGGCTATATAGACCTAATGAAACACTCACAAATTTAACTTCAAGTAGCCTTTCTAAAATGAATTCAAGGCTAACAAGCGCAATCAATTGCCATTGGCAAATTGGAAACGATCTTGCTTTGGTTCCGGAAATATTTTTTAGCCAACAAGGAAAGGCCAGGGAATTGAACGCTGGTGGATGGTTGATTTTTAATTCTCACCTGGAAGAGGGTAGGATTTGGGAAACGGGTGTTGGCGTTTTCAATCGCTTTGGAGATGCTCTAATCCCCGCAATCAGGCTTGGAAATGGAAAATTCTATGGACAGGCAAGTTATGATTTCACCTCCTCCAGTTCGAAAAATGCCGACCAGAACAAAAAATTTATTGGCCTCGGCGGAATGGGTGCCCTTGAGTTTTCCCTGGTTTATGGAATTCAGTTGCGCATCTTAAAGACCAAAAATATTCCTATTCCTTGTAAAAGCTTTTAAACTAAACCGTTATGAAACTAAATTTTCTATTCCTGACCCTTTTTTGTTTGCTTTCTATTGAAACTGCACGTGCTCAAAACAAAAAAAATATACACCAAATAAAGGTTGATACTTCGAAAGGCCGGTTTTCTGAAATTGAAGAATTGATTAAAACCGGAGGCTCACTGCTTGCCATTGAAGAACTCAAAACCATAATTGAAGAGCTTCCAAATTCATATCAGGCAATTCGGCTTCTTGGCCAATCCTATTTGTCATTGAAGCAGTTTGAAATGGCTGAAAGTCAGTTGGAGAAGCAGAAAAAGTTCAAAATCAAAAAGCCGGAACCATTTCTATTATTTGATCTTGCATACGTTCAATTCAGACAAGGCAATTTTATTGAATCTAAAAAAAATGTTGCGCTCTTCGAAGAAAGTAGGCCACCTTTTAATGCCGAAAAATGGGCTGAAATAAAACTCATCAAAGCAGTTTTTACAAACAAGAATTTCCCGGATTCAGAAAAGTCTGAGTTTGAGATGGATACTATTTTTAAATTCCCCAACTCTGGTTATGCAGACTTTTCGCCCATTCCAATTGGCGATTCTGTCATAATTTTTTCTTCCCTCAGACAAGATTCTTTGGTAGAGCATGAGCCAGGAACGCCAAATTTCAAAACCATACAAATGTACAAATACAAAATGAGGCCAGATGGAAGTTTTGATGAAATTGCCTTGATAAAGAATTTAAATCCAGCAGGTTATCACAATGGAAATGGAAGTTTTTCAAAGGACGGAAAACGATTTTTTTTCACCAGATGTACCGATGAAGTGAATGGAAAACTAAAATGTTCAATTTTTGAGGCAATGGTTAAACCCAACGGCGATTTTCACAAAGTCAAAAAATTGAACAGCAAAATCAACAAAGGAAAATACAACTCATCTCAACCATTTTGCACTACTGTTTTGCTCAATGGGCAAGAAAAAGAAGTCCTGTTTTTTGTGAGCAACCGACGGGGAGGCATGGGCAAAAATGACATTTACTACAGCCTTTACAACCAGAAAAAAAATAGATTTTCGGCTCCATTAAATGCTGGATTTCAGATCAATAGTCCTGGAAATGACGAAAGTCCCTTCATGACCAAAAAAGGATCAAAATTCTACTACGCTTCGGATGGATTTCCTGGAAAAGGCGGAAAAGATATTTATATGTTAGAGGCATCCGGCATTAATTTCTCCAAAAGAAAAGCACTTCAAGCCCCAATAAATTCTATCGCAGATGAAACCAATTTTATTTTGGCAGAAGATGAAAAGTCGGGATTTTTGGCATCAAATAGAAAGGGCGCTAATCTTTTAGATCAAAAATATTGCTGTGAGGACATTTTTAGATTTCAAAAGTCCGAAAAAAAATTACGCGAAATTGCTTTTGTATCTGCATCTGAGCAGCTAAAAACACCCATTCCGAAGGAAGAACCACAAGTTGAAATGCCAATTTCAGCAAGTATTGTGAATGAACAAAAACCCATAGAATCTGCTGCTATTGAGTCACTGCCGATAATGGATTTGAATCCAATTGCACTGAAACCAAATCTTCTTTCAAAATCAAAAAAGATCCTAACTACAAATTCAGAAAACTCCAGAAAGATATTTTTTGTGAAAAATTCAGCAGTTATTACAAAAGATCAGAAGAAAAATTTGAAGAGTTTAATTAAGGAAATTAAGGAGCAAAGCCCAAAAGAAATCAGAATAAGCGGTTTTGCTGACTTTAAAGGAAACATAGTCCACAACAAAAAATTGGCTTTGAAAAGGGCTAAATCTGTTGTGGTTTATTTGAAAGCAAAAAAGCTTCGGTCTTCTATTCTGTTGGACCAAAAGGATTTAAACAATGCCAACAAGACAGAGGATTCAGAAATACTTTCTTTGGATAGGTATGTTGAAATAAGCTGGACCCAGATTGTTCATTAGAATAGTGGAAATATGTATCTCTTCTTGTTGCTGCGATAGCTTCAATTGCGTTTTATTCCTTCAAATTTTTCCGATGTAAAGATTTAAAGGAAACCATTAAAGGCACAATTTATTATTTGGAAGCCTTGTGTTTAATTTGAGCTTAATCAAATTGACCCAAAAAATGATTGAACGTATCGCCTCGCAATCCCAAACGGATGGTTTCCAGGGGAATCATTTCGTTGGGGGCAATGTTGCCCAGGTTTACATTTGCACCCAGTAGCTTGATAAACCAAACTTGCTGAGATTTTTGCGGGGCCTCCCATATAATTTTTTCAAAAGGGATCTGGGTTAAAATCTCATCAACAAGGCCTTCTCTTACCTCGCCACTGGAGCGAAAAAGCCCAACATTTCCACCTTCACGGGCTTCGCCGATCACTTTCCAGGCACCTGCTTCCAGCTCTTTATTCATGAGCTGAATCCATTTATAAGGTGGAATTATCTTTTGTTCATCTTTCGAACCTACTTCAGAAAGTACGGTAACTCTACCAGCCAGATTTCGAATGTATTCACACTTTTCATCATGCGGAAGATCGATAGAACCATCGCTTACCTCAGCAAATTCCAATTCGTAGGTATCCAACACACGGAGATATTCATCAAACTGCTTCCTTACGATAAAAGCCTCAAGTAAAGTGCCGCCAAAATAGACGGGCACACCTGCAGATTTATATACAGCCAGCTTTTCCTTCAGGTTTGGTGTTACATAAGAAGTGGCCCAACCAAGCTTTACAACGTCCACATAATCAGCGCTTACTGACATAAAGTCCTCCGCTTCCCGTACGCTGAGACCTTTGTCCATAGCCATAGTATAACCGGAGTTTCTTGGTTTTGATGTTCTTTCAGGTAGTTTGCTTAAGTTGTAATTCATTGATTTGATTTTCCGTTATTCTTGATTTCCTGAATAATTTTATAAAGCACTTTTTGTGTTTTGAGGTCATCGAAAAACTCGAATAGAACTGCGTGGCTGTCATAATCCAGCAGAATGGCGTTTTCCAAATGTATCAAAGCTTCTTTGAGCGAACCTGTTGAAAATAAATATGCTGCACAGCGGTAATAGAGCAAAGCCTCGTCAGGCATCAAGGCAATGGCTTCATTCATCATACTGACAGCTTTTTCGGTATGGCCTTGCTCGAAATAGATGTGTGACCAATCCAACCAAAGAGAAAGATTTTCGGGTTCTAATTCATATACTTTTTCGAAGGCTTGCTCAGCAGAAACAATATTGCCAAGTCCATATTCAGCCACAGCTTTGTTGATCCAATAAGTTGGATTTTCGTTGTCATAATGAATGGCTTTGTTAAAGAAATGAATGGCTTCTGAAAATTTTTCCATTTCCAAAAGACATGAACCTATCCCAAAATAGGCATCGTCCTGCTCAGGATTTAATTTAATTGCTTTTCGGAAAAAATGAATGGCTTGGTCAAATTTTTCAAGGCTTTCCATTGCAGCGCCAACACCAACATAATATTCTGATTGTTTTTCGTTGATCGATATGGCCTCCTGAAAAGCTTCGGCAGCTTCTTTATATTTTTCCATATTCATAAGGATATTTCCTTTATGAAAATGGGCAACATGCATTTTTTCTTCAAGTGCAAGGCAATAGTCAATGGCCAAAATGGCGTCTTCAAAATCTTCTAAAGTATTCAAAACATTGGCGTAGCTCAGCCAAAGTATTGAATCAAAAGGATCATTGTCCAGTGCTATTTTGAAATACGGGAGTCCAAGCTCCAATTGATCTTCTGCGCTAAGCACGACAAGAAATTCTTCTAGGCAATCATTGGCATTGGGATCAATATCAAGTGATTTTTTAAACCAGGTAACCGAATCCTGATAATTTTCCATCTGGGCAAAAGTGTTGGCCAAGGCATGGTAAATTCTTTCCTTTTGCTCAATAATAGGCTCAATATCAGTAAGGTAGTGAATTACATCATTGTACCTGCCTTCATGATTCATCAAAGAGCATTTGAGCACAATCAGATCGACATCATAAGGAAAAAATTGCTCTGCTTTTTCTACCATTTCCATGGCGTTTTTGTTGTCGCCACAGTTTGCAAGCACATGGGCATAGTCCACCAGAAGCTCTGAAGAATAGGGATAAGTTTCCATAGCGAGTTCGCAGGCAACTTTAGCCTTGGACGGCTCGTTCAAAGTCACATAGTGAAAAATGATATATTCGTAAGCCTCAAGATCCAGAAATTCAGCCTTTTGAGACGACATCATCGACTCATATTTTTCGACCCACTCCTTTCCTTCCTTTTCGTTGTTAAATTCTTTTGGCATGTATTCCTTGTCCTTTTTTCCGCCTGCCTGAGTGCAAATATCCAATTATTGAATTCCAAACCTAATTTATTCACTTAAGATTTGCGCAAACCCATTGAATAGACTCTTGCAACGTTCTAAATCTAAAATCGGGCCACATTTCAGAACGCAGATGGCTGCTGAAAATCAAGCGTTTGGCAGAAGCATTGGCCGTAAATTTGGTAAGAAATGTTCTTTTTCTAAAAATTGTAGAAATCAACGCGTCGAGTCTCCAACCTATGCCAGAGAGAATTGGCCCGGCTTCAAAAGTGGGTGGTTTCGAGCCCAGCTCTTTTGAAACCATTGTTAAAAAATCTTTATAAGAAATATGGCCGGCTGAAAGAACAAGTCGCTCTCCTTTTTCATGACCATCATGCAATAGTCTAACCACACATTGGCTCACATCCCGGACATCTACATAATTGATCCAACCAGAAGGATAGAACGGCAAACCCTTTTTTGCATACGAAAACAGGCTTGCGCTGCTTTCTGCCGCATGGCCAGGGGCCAAAATTACTGAAGGATTTACCATGGCTGCCTTCAAACCTTCTTCCACACCCCTTGCAATTTCGAGTTCTGCCTGGTATTTGGTGTAGGCGTAGTCGGATGTGTATTTCTCAGGATTAAATCCATTTCGCTCATCCAATTCGCTGGGTGCAGGTTTGCTTGGAGACAAAGATGCCACTGAAGAAACATAAATAAGCTTTTTTAGCTTCGGTGCCGTAAGCGCACAGTTTACAATGTTGGCAGTTCCTTCCACATTGATTTTATACAGCAAAGTTCTTTCGGCTGGATCAAAAGAAACAAGTGCAGCTGCATGGATAACATAATCTACATCTTCCATTCCCTTTTGAATAGCCATCAAATCGCCTAAATCTCCATCTATCCATTCAATATTTTTATGCAATGGAAATTGATTTCTGCGCTCAGGAAACTTTCCCTTTTCCAGAGCTACAACATCAAAATCCATAGAAACAAGCTGGTTGATAATGTGCCTTCCAAGAATGCCGGTTCCTCCCGTGATGAATACTTTCACAATATTGTTTTACGGTTCATCCTATCTTCAATCCAATGGTATTGATAAAAAAAACCCCTAATCGCTTAGGGGTTTCTGTTATTTTAAGCGTTGGCACTCTCTTGAGTTGGCCTGGGTTCTCTAGGCAAAAGAACTTTTCTCGAAAGTCTGTACTTGCCACTTTTCTTATCTACTTCTATCAGTTTTACCTGGATTTCTTCTCCAATTTCAAGCACACCTTCCATATCTGGTAGCCGCTCCCATTTGATTTCAGAAATATGAAGCAAACCTTCTTTTCCTGGCATAAATTCTACAAATGCACCAAAAGGTTGAATCGATTTTACTTTTCCGGTATAAACATCGCCTGGGGTTGGTACGGCAACAATTCCACTTACCCACTTCACAGCGGCATCGAGCACATCTTTGTTTACAGCGAAGATAGATACAAGTCCACCCTCCGGAGTTTCTTCAATGTTGATGGTAGCACCGGTTTGTCTCTGGATTTCCTGAACTACTTTTCCTCCAGGCCCAATCACTGCGCCAATCATTTCTCTTTCGATCCTGATGGCTACTACTCTTGGTGCAGAAGGTTTTAGATCAGATTTCGGTGCAGAAAGCGTCTTGTCCATTTCACCTAAAATGTGCAATCGGCCTCTTCTGGCTTGTTCCAAAGCTTCTTTTACAATTTCATATTTTAGACCATCTACTTTCAAATCCATTTGAGTAGCAGTAATCCCTTTTACTGTTCCTGTTACTTTGAAGTCCATATCTCCAAGATGATCTTCATCTCCAAGAATATCGGAAAGTACGGCATATCGACCAGTTTTGGTATCGGTGATCAAACCCATTGCGATTCCTGAAACAGGACTGGAAATTTGAAGACCTGCATCCATCAAAGCAAGACTGCCCGCACAAACGGTAGCCATAGATGAAGAACCATTGGATTCCAAAATATCAGACACTATTCGAATGGTATAAGGATTTTGATCCTGAGGAGGAAGCACTTTTTTCAAACCTCGAAGGGCTAGATTTCCATGACCAACTTCTCTTCGGCCTACGCCTCGGTTTGGTTTCACTTCACCAGTCGAAAAGCCAGGGAAATTATAATGCAGCATAAACTTGTTGTAACCCGATCGCATCGCAGAATCAATCATCTGCTCATCTAGCTTGGTTCCAAGTGTTACTGTAGTTAAAGATTGCGTTTCTCCTCTTGAGAAAATTGCAGATCCATGGGTAGAAGGCAAATAATCAACCTCCGTCCAAATTGGTCTGATTTCATCAAGCTTACGGCCATCCAATCGGATGCGTTCATCCATGACCGCATTTCGCATGGCATCTTTTTCAATGTCATGATAGTATCTTGAAATAAGACTTGCCTTTTCTTTTGCGTAGTCTGCTTCTAAAGTTGAAATATATTCTTCCTTGATGGCCCCAAAAAGAACTTTTCGCTCGTTTTTGTTCGCTGTTCCAGACTTTGCAACCACATACACTTTGTCATAAAGTGCTTTGGCCATCACTTCTTTCAATTCCAGATCGTGGGTCTCGTGGTTGTAGGCAAATTTTTGTTCTTTGCCCGCCTTTTTCATAAACTCAATCTGTGCAGCACACTGTATTTTGATTTCTTCATGACCGAAAATGATTGCTTCTAACATTTCATCTTCACTTACTTCGTTCATTTCGCCTTCCACCATCAACACATCGTGAATGGTACCGGCAATGATCATTTCTAAACTAGCTTTTTCTATTTCAGAAGCTTTAGGATTAATCAACAACTTGCCATCCAACTTGATTACCCGAACTTCAGAGATTGGTCCGTTAAAAGGAATGTCGGAAACCATAATTGCAGCTGATGCAGCCAAACCGGCCAATGCATCTGGAACTGCATCCAAATCGGCAGACAACAAAGTTATTGCAACTTGTATATCTGCGTGAAAATCATCTGGAAAAATAGGCCGTAATGCCCGGTCAACCAATCTGGATATTAAAATTTCGTAATCTGAAAGACGACCTTCCCGCTTTAAAAATCCTCCGGGAATTTTACCATTTGAAGCAAATTTCTCTTGGTAATCAACAGAAAGTGGCAAAAAATCAGTTCCTTCTTTGTGTGTTTTGTTGGCTACTACTGTGGCAAGAAGCATGGAATTTCCCATGCGCAAAACCACAGATCCGTTGGCTTGTTTGGCCAATACACCAGTTTCTAGAGTAATCTCCCTACCATCTCTAAGCTTAATGGTTTGTACAATTGGAGTTGGTTTCATAGTATAATATTATAGATCAAGGAATAATTAAAAAAAGAGGGAACCGTGTTCGACTCCCTCTTTTGTATTGTTTTGGAACTGAATTACTTTCGGATGCCCAGCTCTGCGATGATGCCTCTGTATCGATTTAGATCTACTTTTTGCAAATAGCTTAAAAATCGACGACGCTTTCCTACAAGTTTTAAAAGACTAAGTTTTGTGTTGTAGTCTTTTGCATTTACTTTCAAATGCCCTGTTAAATGGTTGATTCTGTGGGTGAATAGCGCAATTTGAGACTCTGGAGAGCCAGTATCGGCATCAGACTTATTAAATCCTTTGTCCTTGAAAATCTGCTTTTTAACTTCTACGTTCAGATACATTCTTACTTCTTTTTTTCGGGTTGCAAAGTAAATGTTTTATTCATAATTTTCAAAAGACTTTTTAAGAAAAATTGAATGTATTTGAAAGCTTCTATTTCAGTTGAAAAAAAAGGTGATTTTGTGCTGCATGAAATTGAACCAATAGCCGATTTAGAATGTCATCAACTGGTTCTATTTTATTAAGATAGGCTGCAATCTGTCCGACTTCAAACTCTCCCTCTTCCACATTTCCTTCAAAAATTCCCTTTTTTGCTCTGGCTCTGCCTAAGAGATCTTTCAATTCCTGCACACCAGATCCTCTACTTTCAGCTTTTTCTACTTGGTCAAAAAATGGACTTCTGAGTAGGCGTACGGGATTCAAAGCCTTTAACATCAGTTTAGTATCACCCTCATTTGAATTAATGACAAGGTTTTTGTAAACAATACTTGCCGATGATTCTTCACTTACGGCCAGTAAACTCCCAATTTGAACGCCATCGGCACCCAAAGCCAAGGCTCCCAACATGGATTCTCCACAATAAACACCCCCAGCCGCCAATAGCGGCAAATCTGTAATTTGCCTAACAGCCGGAACCAGACAAAACGTTGTGATTTCTTCTCTGCCATTGTGTCCACCAGCTTCAAATCCTTCTGCCACCAAGCCATCAACACCCGCATCAATTGCTTTTTGAGCAAACTTCTGACTGGCAACCACATGAAAGACTGTGCAGCCCATTGATTTTAAAGTAGAAGTCCAGGTTTTGGGATTTCCTGCTGATGTAATTACTATTTTAACTTCCTCGCTTTCAACTATTTTAATCAATTGATCTATATCTGAATAAAGCAATGGCAGGTTTATTCCAAAAGGCTTGTCAGTTGCCATTTTGCATTTTCGAACATGCTCTCGAAGCACCTCAGGATACATTGAGCCTGCGCCAATAATTCCCAAGCCTCCAAAATTTGAGACGGCTGATGCCAATCTCCATCCTGAACACCAAACCATGCCTGCTTGTACAATGGGGTATTTAATGGTGAACAGTTTGCAAACCCTGTTGTTGTGAAAATCCATGTTTCAAAGATTGACCTGAATTTTGGATTTGAAAGCAAAAAGCCCCATTTCCAATCGAAACAGGACTTTTTTATGTTGATAAGGTTGCTAAAACCACACTACTCCAGTTCGATTTCTTTTCTAGAACGGTTTTTAAAATGAGGGTCTAATTATGACGAGAGATCTGTCTGTTCGATTATGATCTATTGGGTATGAAAGCTCAAAGGTAAAAACCATAAAATCTTGATATAAATGTGTGATGGACTTTAGGACGCGTTATTTCCTTTTAAGCCCGAAGTAGAAAAATGGGAAGATATACATAATAACAGCGTGGGCACGGTTCATAGAATAGAACTCCAGTATTTTAACAAAGATTATAATTTCATATGGACCCGCTGCAACTGAAAAAAAAGCAAAAGGAGCATATACAGGACTCCCAAATGTTAGCCATAGAATGGAAAAACAGGCCAGAAGGCCATACCAGGGGCTTTTAAAAAAGATGATGGCTATTTTAAAATCCTGATAGAAAGGAATAAAGTTTGACTAAGGGTAGCCTGATTCAGAAAAAGGCCCTTCAGCGCAACCCTACATAGCCCAAATACAGCCATTACAGCTACTGGCAGTAAAAAAATTTGGAGTAATAGATAAAAATAAAAGCCCCGCTACGTCCTGCAGCGGGGCTTATCAGTTCCCAAAATGGAAAAGACCGGCACTACTCCAGTTCGATCTCTTCTCCGGATTTACTTCTAAAATGATAATCCAATAGACCCAATGAGCTGTCTTTCTCCATATTGATCCATTTTTTATACTTAATAAACCATTCTACCCTTTTGGATATTAGTCCTTTGGTAAAGAAGGCATGTAAATATGGATGAAGAGATAAGCTAAGCCCACTTTCATTTTGCTTGCGCATAATAAAGTCGAGATTTTGTTCTATCGTTTCTCCAATGTTCAAGCTGGATGAAATGGTTCCCGTTCCGTTACAGGTAGGGCAAGTTTCATTGGTGCTTACGGCTATATCAGGTCTTACCCTTTGGCGGGTAATCTGCATAAGGCCGAATTTTGAAAGTGGCAACACAGTATGCTTGGCTCTGTCATTTTCCATTTCATCTTTCATGATATCGTAAATCAGTTTCCGATTGTCGATACTCTTCATGTCAATGAAATCTACGCAAATAATGCCTCCAAGATCTCTTAGTCTGAGTTGCCTTGCAATTTCTTTCACAGCCTCTTTATTCACATTAAGGGCTGTAGTTTCCTGATTTCCGTTGTCCGACTTATTGGCGGAACTTCCACTGTTTACGTCTATAACATGAAGCGCTTCAGTATGTTCTATCACCAAATATCCACCGCTGTGGAGACTTACTGATTTTCCAAACGAAAGCTTAAGCTGTTTTTCGACATTTCGTGTTTCGAAAAGTTTCGCCTTTCCTTGATATAGTTTGAGCAGACTCTCCTTATCAGGTTCAACAGAAAGAATGTATTCCCTGATCTCATCATAGATTTCTTTTGAATCTACTGTGATGGAATCAAAGTTTTCATTCAACACATCTCTGAGCAGGGCGGATGCCTTGCCCATTTCTCCAATGATTTTGTCTTTTGGATTGGCAATGCGTAGATTTTTCATCCCTTCCTCCCAATTGCTGATTAAAGTTCTGAGATCTTTTTCAAGCTCTTCAGTTTCTTTATGGGCAGCTACTGTTCTGATAATCACACCAAAATTGTTCGGTTTGATGGCCTGAACAAGTTTTAGAAGTCGGTGACGTTCATCTTTCTCAACTATTTTCTTGGAAATGCTGATGGCATTAGAAAAAGGGACCAAAACCACATAACGACCTGGAAGTGATATTTCACACGACAACCTTGGCCCTTTGCTGGAAATTGGTTCTTTAACTACCTGAACAAGGATTTGTTGACCTTTTGTAAGGACCTGGTCTATTTTGCCAAGTTTGTTGATGTCCTGTTCGTTCTTAAAATTGCTTAGTTTGTAGGAGGCGTTTTTCTGACTTTGAATGGCCTCAGAAAATCTGTTTAGAGATTTAATCTGTGGGCCAAGATCAAGGTAGTGTAGAAAAGCATCTTTTTCATAGCCAACATCCACAAAAGCGGCGTTCAGACCAGGCGATACTTTTTTCACTACTCCCAGATACACTTCTCCCACCACAAAACTAGAGCCGCCTTCCTGATAGTGAAATTCAGCGAGGCGACCTTCCTGGAGTAGTGCAATCCGATAACCTTTGGGAGCTGAACTGATTAAAAGTTCATTACTCAAAATTCCAAATGTTTAACGGTGACCAAATTACTTTTTCTTATGACGGTTTTTTCGCAGTCTCTTTTTGCGTTTGTGAGTCGCTATTTTGTGTCTTTTTCTTTTTTTACCACAAGGCATAATTGTAAATTATTTTGTTAAAAATTTATTTTTCAGTGAGTTGCTTTTTTAGTTCAAGAAAAGATGCTTTTGTATCTTCTTCTTTTGCCAAATCGAGGCCACTCTTTATCGAAGCAAGCGCCTCCTTATTTCTACCCATTTCCTTCAATGATTGTGCCAGATAAAACCAGGCATTAACATTTAGCTTATTGAGGGCCAATACGCTTTCAAATCTGCCAACCGCTTTTTCGAATTGACCACTTTGAAAAGAAAGCATTCCGAGTTGATAGGCAAGAAATTCGTTTTTCGGATTTTTCTCCGCCAATTCTCTCAACTTTAAAATTCCCTTCATCGGGGTTTCTGAATTTACCCAGGTCATAGCGATTTTGCCCTGCGCTTCAACAGAAAGAGGATCATTTTCCGATATTTTTTCAAACATCGATCTGGCTTTTCCAGAAAGGTATTCAACTTTTGAAGGATTTCCCGCATATGTAATGCCTTCAAAATATGCTGATCCTGCTTTAAAAACCAGTTTGGGGTTTGCTGTCAGATCTGATGCCTTTTCGAAATATGTGCCTGCACTGTCAAAGTGATTGGCTTTCAAAAAGGTAGTGGCCATCTGGGAATAGATTTGTGCCTTTTCTTTTTCAGCTTTAATAAGACTTACCTTTTTTCTAAATTCTTCAATAACAATTTGCTCCGTCGAATCAGATTTATGAGGTATTTCTTGATTTGCTATTTCTGAGGTTGCAGAAGTAGAATCTCTGTTGGCAAGTTTTTTATTGTTGACAACAGCTTTTGGGAGAAAAAAAATGGCCGTTCCCAGGCCAGCGAAGACAACAAAGCCCAAAACTAAATTTCGATTGATGCTCATCTACCGAGTACTTAGCTCTGGGCTTATGCAATTAAGCTTTTAGCTTTTTGCTTTCTTTGATTTGTTTTACAAATTCCTTTGAAGGCTTGAAGCTTGGCACATGATGTGCAGGAATTGTAATTGCCTTATTCTTGCTGATGTCTCTAGCAATTTTTTCGGCCCGTCTTTTGTTTACAAAGCTTCCAAATCCTCTGACATAGATGTTGTCACCATCTGCCATTGAATTTTTTACAACTTCGAAAAATTTTTCGATAGTAGCTGATACGTCAGCTTTCTCGATGCCCGTTTTGGCCGCGATCTCAGAGATTACTTCTGCTTTAGTCACCGGAGTATTTATTTAATTGTTATGTAAATGATTAGAAATCAAAATTTTCTGAGCGGCAAAGTTAATCAGCGAATTTAATTTTTAAAATTTTGAGCTCAAATTCAGAGGTTTGCCGATGAAATATTTATTTTTTCCTATTCATTGAACCCTATTTCCGCTTCTATTATTGCTTGGTATGATGTCAATAAGAGAGATCTTCCTTGGAGACAAACCGCTGATCCTTACCATATTTGGCTCTCCGAAGTGATATTGCAACAAACCAGAGTGATACAGGGTATAAGTTACTATAATAAATTTGTAGAAATTTTTCCAAAAGTTGAAAATTTGGCCAATGCAAGTGAGGATCAGGTCCTTGAACACTGGCAAGGACTTGGTTATTACTCTCGGGCAAGAAATCTTCACGCTGCTGCAAAACACATTTGGCAGGAACTGAAGGGTCAGTTTCCAAAGAATTACGATGGTCTTATTAAACTAAAAGGAATTGGGGATTATACGGCTTCTGCCATTGCGTCTTTTGCCTTTCATGAAGACAAAGCAGTTGTAGATGGCAATGTGATCCGGGTTATTTCTCGCTTGTACGGGATAGAAGAAGATGTGAGACAGATAAAGGTAGTGCAGCAGATAAAGAAAAATGTTGATGCCCTTTTGCCTTTGGGTTCGTCCTATCTGTTCAACCAAAGTATGATGGAGTTGGGGGCATTGGTCTGTATTCCTAAAAATCCTAAATGTGAGCAATGCCCGATCTTGGCTCATTGCTTTGCCAGAAAAGAAAATCTGATTGATAAGATTCCATTCAAAAGTAAATTGAAAGCCAAGCGAATTCGCTTTTTTAATTATTTGCTTCTACAGGTCGCAGATGAAGTTTATCTCCAAAAAAGGGGTGCAGGTGACATCTGGGAGGGTTTATACGACCCCATTTTAATTGAAGAAAACAGGGCTTATCTTTCTTCAGAAGATTTTTTAACACATAAATCTTTAGTCAACAATCACATAAAATCTACTCGGCTCATTCAGGCTAAAAAACACTTGCTTACGCATCAGGAACTTTGGGTTGGCATTTGCTTAATAGAGCTTGAAGCCAAGCCCGATAACCTAAAGGGTGTTTGGGTTAGATTAGATCAGATACAAAGCACACCTAAACCAATAATTATTTCAAAATTACTAACGGACCTTTCGGCAGGACAATTACATTTGGACTTTAAATAAAAACAAAATACGATGGCTAGTTATAACAAAATAACCTTGGTTGGAAATGTCGGAAATGACCCTCAACTAAAAATTGTTGGTGACAACAGAAAAGTAACTGAACTTTCGCTTGCAATCAATGAGAAAGGGCGAAACGGGCAACCAGACAGAACAGAATGGTATCGGGTAAGTCTCTGGGATGCAAAGGCTGAGATTGCAGCAAACTATGTGCGAAAGGGAAATCCAGTTTACATTGAGGGTCGACTTTCTGTGAGAACATATATAGATAAGGAAGGAAAGGAGCGCTATTCTCTGGAAGTATTGGCAAATGAAATTGTCCTAGTTGGAAGCAGAGATGACAATCAGGCCGCTCCAGCTATGTCTCAAACAAATGCAGCCCAGGTTCAGCAGGCTGCGGCTCCAACACCAACACCGACACCGACAGCAGCACCGGCAACACCAACCCCAGCTGCGCTTGCAAAGTCTGGCGAGGAAGATGATCTGCCATTTTAGGCAAGGATCAAAACCATTTTTGACTTGATTGGTTATTCTACTTGAATTGGGTAGAAATGCCATTTTACGGTCCTTATTTCAAGTTTCATGAATTCTTCTAAAGTCAAATTGATCTCTGCTATTCGTTCTGCGGCCAGCAACATATCCGAAGGAAGCCACTATGAATGGGGCCACATGGGAAGTTGCAATTGTGGGCATTTGGCTCAAGAGCTTACCGAAAAATCAAAAGCTGAAATCCATCGATATGCCATGGAAAAACATGGCGATTGGGCAGAACAGGTTTTAGATTTCTGTCCAACAAGTGGTATGTCAATGGATTGGTTAATCTCTGAACTTACTTCTTATGGCCTAACAACCAGAGATTTAATAGATTTGGAACGTTTGTCGAAGGAAGAAGTTTTGCGGAAAGCAGGGGTCAATCAGCTTCA
>Ga0105046_10005148_pt1 | contig 20716 bp, 12 predicted proteins | sample MAT03_FD_78385 | JGI IMG/M metagenome (GOLD analysis project Ga0105046, IMG submission 78385) | Freshwater microbial communities from Lake Fryxell liftoff mats and glacier meltwater in Antarctica - MAT-03 (megahit assembly) | ecosystem: Environmental > Aquatic > Freshwater > Ice > Liftoff...
CAGCTACTTCCTGATGGACCTGCTGGTCAACATCACGCTGCCGACAATGGAATCGGCCGCCGTGGCCCGCGGCCTGGGCGCCGCAATGCTGGCACGCGGCGAGGCCACGCCGGTGGAACGCGCCAGCGTGCTGGGCCAGGCCAGCCTGCTGCAGCGCGGCCAGGCCGACCTGGGCGCCAAGATCGACGCCTATGCGCGTGCCGGCGGCACCAAACTGGTGGCCTGGCCCGCCAGCCGGGATGGCCTGGTCCGGCTGGGCCAGCAAATGGCCAAGTTGTTTGCCGCCGAGACACCCACCGGCCGCAGCGCCGAGTACTTTGACCTGGCCACCGGCGTGATCGACCAGTTGACCGGCCTGAACAACGAGGCCTCGGTCGCCCTGCAGCGGGAAATTGGCGACCGGCAGCGCCGCATCGAACACGACGGCCTGCTGGAAGCGGGCATCTTTGCCGCGGGCGCACTGTTGCTGGCCTACCTGCTGGTGTCGTTCCAGATCACCTTCCAGGCCTCGTTGCGGGTGCTGCGGCGCGGCACCGACGCGATGGCCCAGGGCAACCTGGCCCACCGCACCGAAGTGCGCGGTCGCGACGAGCTGGCCGCCATCGGCCGCACGGTGGACGCGACCTGCGCCCACCTGTCGGGCCTGGTGGCCGAGATCCGCAGCAGCGCGACGCTGGTCAACCTGGCCGGCAACCAGGTGGCCGACGGCAGCCAGCGCCTGTCGCTGCACACCGATGAGCAGGCGGGCAGCCTGCGCAACTCGGTCGACGCTGTCAGCCAGCTCAGCCTGGCTGTGGCGCAAAACGCCGAGGCCGCGCGTGAGTTGGACAACCTCACCGAGGATCTGTTCAAGCAGGCCGAGCAAGGGCACGCGGCGATGTCGGAAACCGTGGCCGCAATGGCCCGGATGCAGGAGGCCTCGCAGCGCGTGGCCGAGGTGGTGGCGGTGATCGACGACGTGGCCTTCCAGACCGGCATGCTGTCGCTCAACGCCGCGGTGGAAGCCGCCCGCGCCGGCGAGGCCGGCAAGGGCTTTGCCGTGGTGGCCAGCGAGGTGCGCCAGTTGGCCCGCCGCTGCGCAGAATCGGCCGACGAGATCCGCGGGCTGATCGGCAACGCCTCAGCCCAAGCCGACACCTCGGCCACCAAACTGCGCCATGTCAGTGATTCGCTCGACACCATCGTCAGCGGTGTGCGCGAGGTGTCGAGCCGGCTGCGCTCGATCTCCACCGCCAGCACCCAGCAAAGTGCCGGGCTGGGCGAGGTGACCGAAAGCGTGGGCAACCTCGACAAGATCACCCGCGAGAACGCCGCGCTGGTGGAGATGTCGGCCAGCGCCTCCAGCACGCTGGTGGAGCGGGCCCAGGCGCTGCGCGATGCGGTGGTGTCGATGCGGCTGCGCCAGGCCTCGGCCGACGAGGCGCATGCCCTGGCCGTGCGGGCGCATGGCCACATCGCCGCGGCCGGCCGAGACAAGGCCTTTGCAGACTTCCATGATGCCAACGGCGCCTACATTGACCGCGACCTCTACATCTTCGTGTTCGACCGCAACGGCACCATCAGCGTGTTCGGCTCCAAGCCGGCGCTGGTGGGCCAGCCGGCCGGCGCCATTCCGGGGCTGGAGCCGGTCACCTTCCTCGAGCGGGCTTGGGGCGCGGCCGACGCCGGCGGCGGCTGGATCCAGTACGACGTGGTCAGCCCGGGCACCAAGGCCGTGACGCCCAAGGAGTCCTACATCCTGCCGCTGGGCGGCCATGAATTCATCGGCTGCGGCGCCTACCGGCGCGAAGCCGGCGCATCGGGGCAGCGCGCCAAGCCGCAGTCAGCGGCCCGGGCGCACGCCGCTTGAGGTGATTGGCCGCTGTCAGTCCCGATCGGCGGCGGCCAGCGGCGGCAGTGCCGCGCCGCCTTCGATGACCGCGGCCGCGGGCCTGGCGGCCGGCCGGCGGTCACGCGCCAGGTAGCTGTAGATCACCGGCACCACCACCAGCGTGAGCAAGGTGCTGGTGATCACGCCGCCGATGATCGCGCGGCCCATCGAGGCCTGGATCTCGCCGCCTTCGTCCAGCGCCAGCGCCAGCGGCAACATGCCGAAGACCATCGCCGCGGTGGTCATGATGATCGGCCGCATGCGGGTCATGCCGGCCTCCAGCAGTGCATCGGTCAGGCTGGCGCCGGCCTTGCGGGCGTGGTTGGTGAAGTCGACCAGCAGGATGGCGTTTTTGGTCACCAGGCCCATCAGCATCACCAGGCCGATCATCGAGAACACATTGAGCGTGCTGCGCGTCACCAGCAGCGCCAGCATCACACCGATCAGCGCCAGCGGCAGGCTGGCCATGATGGCGATCGGCTGCAAAAAGCTGCCGAACTGGCTGGCCAGCACGATGTAGATGAAGATCACCGCCAGCCCCATCGCGCCCAGCATGGCGCCAAAGGCCTCTTGCTGCTCCTTGGTCTGGCCGCCCACGTCGAAGCTGTAGCCGGGTGGCAGCACGGTGTTTTTCACCAGTTTTTGCACGTCGTTGCCCACGTCACCGGCGGACCGGCCCTGCACGCCGGCAAACACCGCCTCGCGGCGCTGCAGGTTCTGGCGGCGGATGATCTCGGGGTTGAACACCGGCTCGATGGTGGCCACCGCGTCCAGTGAGATCGGCGTGCCGTCTTTCGCAAAGGCCACCGGCAGGTTGCGCATCTGGTCGATGCGTTCACGCTGGGCCTGGTTCAGGCGCAGCACCACCTCCACCTGGTCACCGTCGGGCGTGGTCCAGTAAGTGGCGGCCTCGCCGTTGACGTAGGCCCGCAGGCTGCTGGCCAGTTGCGGCGCGGTCAGGCCCAACTCACGCACCGCGCCGGGTTTGAGCCGCACCGCGTAGGCCGGGATGCCCGGGCGCACCGACACCTCCACGTCCACCGTGCCGGGGATTTTTTTCACCTTCTCCGCAAACTCGGTGGCCACGCGTGCCAGGCCATCGGCCTCAGGCCCGAGGATGGCCACGTAGATCGGCCGGTTGAAGCCCACCGCCGCGTCGGTGCCGGGGATGCGCTGCACCTGCGTGCGGATGAAGTCCTCCACCTGCTTCTGGGTGCGGCTGCGGTCGGCGCGGTCCTTCAGCGCAATGTCTAGCCAGGCCTGGTTGCGCTGGCCGGCGCCGCCCACCCAGGTCGACACGCTCTTGACCTCGGGCAGCGCCATCACGATAGCCTCGATCTGCTTGACCTTGTCGTCGGTGCGCGCCAGGCTGCTGCCTTCGGGCATGCGCAGCGCCAGCCGGGTGAAGCTCTGGTCGGTTTCGGGCACAAATTCGCTGCCCACCAGCGGCGCCAGTGCCAGCGCGCCTACAAAGCTGGCCACGCCGATGCACAGCACCAGCCCGCGCGGCGTGAGGGTGGCCCGCCGCCAGCGGCGTGGGCCCGCTGCGTTGCGCCGGCCCTCGGCGCCAAAGCCGCGGTTGAAGGCCGGCAGCGGCAGCCGCCAGCGCCGCAGCGAAAACGCCCAGCGGATCAGCCGCTCATACACCCGGTGCAGCACGTCCATGCCCCGGTCGGTGCCGCGGATCATCGCGCCGATCACCGGCAGCTTTTGCATGTAAACCGCCGGCGGGTCCTTCCAGATCGACGACAGCATCGGGTCGAGCGTGAAGCTGACGAACAGGCTGACCAGCACCGCCACCGCCACCGTGATGCCGAAGGGGTAGAAAAACTTGCCGATGATGCCGCCCATGAAGGCCACCGGCACAAACACCGCGCACAGCGCAAAGGTGGTGGCCATCACCGCCAGCCCGATCTCGGCTGTGCCCTCGAGCGAGGCCTGGTGATGGTTTTTGCCCAGGCCGACATGGCGCACGATGTTTTCTCGCACCACGATGGCGTCGTCGATCAGCAGGCCGATGCACAGGCTCAGCGCCATCATCGTCATGAAGTTCAGCGTGAAGCCCAGCGCATACACCGCAATGAAACTGCTGATCACCGAGATCGGCAGCGTCAGCCCGGTGATGATGGTGGACCGCCAGGAGTGCAGAAACAAAAACACGATGGCCACGGTCAGCAAAGCGCCTTCCACCAGCGTGCGCTTCAGGCCGTTGAGCGACTGCTTCACCCAATCACTGTTGGCGTAGATCAGCCGCAGTTCCACATCGGGTGGCAGGCTTTTGCGCAGCTCGGCCATGGCGCCCTTCACCGCGTCGCCGGTGCTCACGATGTTGGCATCCTGCTGCTTGAAGACGTTGAAGCTGACGGCCCGCTGGCCGTTGATGCGGGCGGTGGAATCGGCCTCGCGTTCACGCTCGACCAGCTGGCCCAGGTCACCCAGCGTGAGTGCCAGGCCGCCGCGGCGGGCCACCACCATGTTGGCGAAATCACGCGGGTCTTTCACCCGGCCTTCCACCCGCAGGATGGCGTCGGTGGTGCGGTCGCTCAGCAGGCCCACCGGCTGGTCGGCGTTGGCCTCGCGCAGCGCGGTGGCCACCTCGGCCGGCGTCACGCCGTAGGCGCGCAGGCGCACCGGGTCGAGGTCGATACGCACCTCGCGGGTGGCCAGGCCCGAGATCTCCACCCGCGCCACGCCTTCTACCCGCTGCAAGCGCTTGTCGACCTGCTGGTCGGCCAGCAGCGACAGCTCACGCGCGCTGCGGGTGGGGCTGAGCAGCGCCAGCACCACCACCGGCTGGGCGTTGTCGTTGTTGTAGCGCGCCACGGTGGGCGCCTTGGCATCTTTGGGCAGCACGCTTTGCACGGCCGACAGCCGGTCACGCACCTCCTGCATCGCGCGCGCCATGTCGGCGTTCAGCGAAAACTCCACATTCGTCTCGCTGCGGCCCTCGAAGCTGCGCGAGCTGATGCGCTTGACGCCGGCAATGCTGTTGATCGCCATCTCCACCGGCTTGGTGATCTCACGCTCCACCGCCTCGGGCGCGGCGCCCGGGTAGTTGACCTGGATCCAGGCGCCGGGCGGCGAGATGTCGGGCATCTGCTCCACGCCCAGGCGCACATACGAAAATAGGCCCAGCACACACAGCGCCACCATGATCATGGTGGCAAAAACCGGGTTGTTGATTGAAACGCGGGTGATCCACATGGTCAGCTCCCTGGCTCAACGCAGCGTGGGGGTGGGGGTGGGCATGGCCGCCACACCGGATGCCGCCAGCGGCAGCTTGGCGGCCAAAATCAGCGCGGGCGAACCTTCGCGCAGATTGTCGAAGCGCGCGGCCAGCACCTGGGCATCGGCCGCCAGCCCGTCCAGCACCTCCACCCGGCCACCCACCTCGTCGCGCCGGCCCAGCGTGATGGCGCGGCGCACCAGCAGGCCCTTGTCGATCAGCCACACATGGGATTGCCCACCGGTGGCGCCCACCGCGGGCAGCGGCACCACCAGGCGCTGCTGGTCGTCGGGCAGGTCCACCCGGGCCACCGCGTACTGGCCGGCGCGCAGGCGCTCGGCGGCGTTGGCCACCAGCACGGTGACACCGATCGACCGCGTGCCGGCCTCGGCCGCCGGCGCAATGCGCGCCAACTGGCCGGTGATCGGCAGGTCTTGCCCTTCCACCCGCACCGCCACCGCCATGCCGGGTATCAGCCGCGCCACCTCGTGGGTGCCCACGCTGCCGGCCAGCTCCAATGCACGCAGATCGACCAGCGTCAACACCTGCTGCTCGACCGATACCTTTTCGCCCGGCAGCACATGGCGCTTGGCCACGATGCCGGCGATCGGCGCCACCAGCGTGGCGTCACGCTGGGCCACGCGGGTGGTGTCCAACGTGGCCTGCGCGGCCTGCAGGCCGGCGCGGGCGGTGTCGAGTGCGGCGCGTGAGTTGTCCAGCGCGTTGGGCGAGATGAAGCTTTGCGCGGCCAACCGCTCGTTGCTGGCATGTGCGCGCTCGGCCTGGGCCAGTGTGGCGCGGGCCGATTCCAGCATGGCGCCCCGCTCGGCGATGCGGCTGCCGAGTTCGGCCTGGTCGATGCGGCCCAGCACCTGGCCGGCCGTCACCCGCGAGCCTTCGGTCACCGTCAGGCTGATCAGCGTACCGGCGGTCTTGGCGCGCAGCACCGCAGTATTGGGCGCCACCAGCGGGCCCGAAAACTCGATCGACTGCGGCAGCGTCACCCGCACCGGCCGCACCACCTCGTTGGCGCGGAATTCCAGCGGCACGTTGGAGGCAGCTTTGTCGGGCGACTTGGCGGCCTGGGCCGTGCCGGCGTCCATCGGGCCACGCTTGGCCAACCACACCGCGCCGCCGGCCCCGGCCACCACTACCACCACACCCACCACCACCCATCCGATCAGCCAGCTCTTGCGCATGCTGCGCTCCTCGTAAGTCGTCAACGCCGGGCCATGCCGGGTTGATCTGCTCCCCCTTGGGGGCGAATTTCACTGCTCTTGTGGAGCGAGCGCGAGTGTAGAAGTGCGACTTGGCGGCACCAACCCCCAACGCGATGAAGCGCCTGCCTGCCCGGACGAACTGCAGGCGGGGCGGACGGCCAGCGAACAACGCGCCCGAAAATCCGCGACAAACCTCTGGATTCAGGCGACGGGCGGCAGCGCGCCGGCGATGGCCGGCAGCGCCAGCCGCACGTCGCCGCACTGCGCCCGGTGGCGCAGCAGGTGGTCCATCAGCACCAGCGCCAGCAGGCTTTCGGCGATCGGCGTGGCGCGGATGCCCACGCAGGGGTCGTGGCGGCCAAAGGTTTCCACCGTGGTGGGTGCGCCGGCCCGGTCGATGCTGGCCTTGGGGCTGCGGATCGAGCTGGTGGGTTTGATGGCGATAGCCACCACCAAATCCTGCCCGGTGCTGATGCCGCCCAGCACGCCACCGCCGTGGTTGCTGGCAAAACCGGCGGGCGTCAGCTCGTCGCCATGCACGCTGCCACGCTGTGCCACCACGCCGAAGCCGTCGCCGATCTCCACGCCCTTGACGGCGTTCAAGCCCATCATCGCAAACGCGATGTCGGCGTCCAGCCGGTCGTACAGCGGCTCGCCAGGCCCACCGGCACACCGTGGGCGCGCACCTCGATGCGGGCGCCGCAGCTGTCACCGGCCCGGCGCAAGTCGTCCATGTAGGCCTCCAGCCGCAGCACGATGCCGGCGTTGGGGGCGTAAAACGGGTTCAGCGGTATCTGCGCCGCGTCCTCGAACGGGATGGCGATCTCGCCCAGCTGGCTCATCCAGCCCGAGAACGTGGTGCCGTGCTGCTGCCGCAGCCACTTGCGCGCCACCGCGCCGGCCGCCACCGTGGGCGCCGTGAGCCGCGCCGACGAGCGCCCGCCGCCCCGCGGATCCCGCAGACCGTATTTGCGCCAGTAGGTGTAGTCGGCATGGCCGGGGCGAAAGGTGTCGAGGATGTTGCCGTAGTCCTTGCTGCGCTGGTCGGTGTTCTTGATCAGCAGGCAGATCGGCGTGCCGGTGGTCAGCCCTTCGTACACGCCCGACAGGATTTCCACCACATCGGCTTCATTGCGCTGGGTGACATGGCGGCTGGTGCCCGGCCGGCGGCGGTCCAGCTCAGGCTGAATATCCTCCACCCCCAGCGCCAGCCCAGGCGGGCAGCCATCGATCACACAGCCAATCGCCGGGCCGTGGCTCTCGCCGAAATTGGTGACACGAAACAATTCGCCAAAGGTACTGCCGGGCATGGGGGCTCATCCAGAAAGACAAAGGCCCGGTGCTGGGTGCACCGGGCTGGTGAATTGTCGCAGCCACCGGCCCCCCAAGCAGCCGCCGCGGAACCGGCTTTGCCGGGCCGCTGGCGGCGCCCCCTTGAGGGGGCTGAGGCCGAACACAAACGGCACGCCGTTTGCGCTTGCCGAAGGGCTGGGCCTCTGGACCAGCACGGCCTGCAAGGACGCCAAAGGCGCTTCGGGGGGAATCAAGTGAACGCCGTGGAACCGGCTCCGCCGGGCCACTGGCGTTGCCCCCCTGGGGGGGAGCGACGGAGTCGCTTCGGGGGGGGGCTAAAGCTTGGGCGAATCGGCGCCAGCCTCTTCCAGCGGCCAGTCCCGGATGTAAGCCTTGAGCATGCGGTTCTCGAAATCCTGGCCGTCGACCACCGCCTTGGCCACGTCGTAGAACGAGATCACACCCATCAGCACCTTGCCGTCCAGCGCTGGCATGTAGCGGGCATGGCGGCCCAGCATCATGCGGCGCACCTCGTCGATCTCGGTCTCGGGCGTGCAGGTCAGCGGGGCGTCGTCCATCACGGCGCGCACGCTGAGCGTGCCCACGCTGCCGCCGTTTTTCACCACGCCGGCAATCACCTCGCGGAAGGTGAGCATGCCCACCAAATCACCGTGCTCCATCACCACCAGTGAGCCGATGTCGCGGTCGGCCATGGTCTGCACCGCTTCGGCCAGCGGCTGGGTGGGCGGCACGGTGTAGAGCGTGCTGCCCTTGACGCGCAGGATGTCGCTTACTTTCATGGGGTTTTCTCCTGGTTTGGCGCGCCCCTGGCCCGGCGGCGCGAATAGAAAAACATAGCACACAATGCCCAGGTGCAACACCCCGGCCTGCCCTCTGAGGCGCTTGCGCCCCCCATTTTCCGGCCTATCGAGAACACCCCATGCCTGGCTACAGCGACCCCGGATTCGACACGCTTGCGCTGCATGCCGGCGCCACACCCGACCCCGCCACCGGCGCCCGGGCCACGCCGATCCACCTGACCACGTCCTTCGTGTTTCAAAGCAGCGAGCATGCCGCCTCGCTGTTCAACATGGAGCGCTCGGGCCATGTCTACAGCCGCATCAGCAACCCCACCACGGCGGTACTGGAAGAGCGCATCGCCGCGTTGGAAGGCGGCACCGGCGCCATCGCCACCGCCAGCGGGCAGGCGGCGCTGCATCTGGCGATTGCCACCTTGGCGGGCGCGGGCCAGCACATCGTGGCGAGCAGCGCGCTGTATGGCGGATCGCACAATTTGCTGGATTACACGCTGCGCCGCTTCGGCATCAGCACCACCTTTGTGCAGCCGGGCGACATCGACGGCTGGCGTGCGGCGATCCAGCCTGACACCCGGCTGCTGTTTGGCGAAACCCTGGGCAACCCCGGGCTGGACGTGCTGGACATCCCCTCCATCAGCGCCATTGCGCATGAGGCCCGGCTGCCGCTGTTGGTGGACTCCACCTTCACGCCGCCCTGGTTGTACAAACCCTTCGACCACGGCGCCGACCTGATCTTCCATTCGGCCACCAAGTTTTTGTCGGGCCACGGCACGGTGGTGGGCGGGCTGCTGGTCGACAGCGGCGCCTTCGACTGGGACGCCTCGGGCCGTTTCCCCGAGCTGAGCGAGGGCTACGATGGCTTCCACGGCATGGTGTTCTCCGAGGAAAGCACGGTGGGCGCCTTTTTGCTGCGCGCCCGCCGCGAGGGCCTGCGTGATTTTGGCGCCTGCATGAGCCCGCACACCGCCTGGCTGGTGCTGCAGGGCATCGAAACCCTGCCGCTGCGCATGGCCCGCCATGTAGACAACACCCGCAAAGTGGTGGCGATGCTGGCCGCACACCCGATGGTCAGCCGGGTGGGTTACCCCGAGCTCGAATCCCACCCCAACCACGCATTGGCGAAACAACTGCTGCCCAAGGGCTGCGGTGCGGTGTTCAGCTTCGACCTGAAAGGCTCGCGCGCCCAGGGCGTGGCCTTCATCGAGGCACTGAAAATCTTTTCGCACCTGGCCAACGTGGGCGATTGCCGCTCACTGGTGATCCACCCGGCGTCCACCACCCACTTCCGCATGGACGATGCCGCGCTCAGCCGCGCCGGCATCGGCCCCGGCACCATCCGGCTGTCGATCGGGCTGGAAGATGCCGATGACCTGATCGATGACCTGAAGCGTGCGCTGAAGGTGGCCGAAAAGACACCGGCGTCGACCGGTTCGGCAGGGGGGAAACCGGCATGAAGTTCCTTGTGCCAGGCCCGAACGGGACCGTTCCTGCTTACGCCTACACCGGCGGAAAGCCCTTCGACCCCGCCCTGCCCTGCGTGGTGTTCATCCACGGCGCGCTGCACGACCACAGCGTGTGGACGCTGCTGGCGCGCTGGTGCGCCCACCACGGCCACAGCGCGCTGGCGGTGGATTTGCCCGGCCACGGCCGCAGCGCCGGGCCGGTGTTGGACAGCGTGCAAGACCTGACCGACTGGCTGCTGGCGCTGCTGGCCGCCGCCGGGGTGAACCAGGCCGGCCAGGCCACGCTGGTGGGCCACAGCATGGGCGCGCTGATCGGGCTGGAAGCCGCCGCGCGCGCACCCGATCTTGTCGGTCGGCTGGTGATGATCGGTGCCGCTTACCCGATGAAGGTGTCGACCGCGCTGCTGGCCACCGCCGCCAGCGCGCCGTTGGCGGCCATCGACATGGTCAACGCCTTTTCCATCGGCACGCTGGCCGCCAAGCCGGGCTACCCGGGCCCGGGCATGTGGCTGCACGGCAGCAACCGGGCGCTGATGCGGCGGGTGCTGGCGGGCCCGAACGGCACGGGCTGCACCGTCAACCTGTTCCACCACGACTTCAGCGTTTGCGACGCCTACGCCGGCGGCCTGGAAGCCGCCGCATTGGTGCGCTGCCCGGTGACGATGGTGCTGGGCACGATGGACCAGATGACGCCGCCGCGCGCCGCGCGCGACATCGCCGCGGCGCTGAAGGCCCGCATCGTCACCCTGCCGTCGGGCCACAGCCTGCTGGCCGAGGTGCCCGACGGCGTGCTGGCCGCGCTGCGCGACGCGCTCCTCTGACCGCTGGCGCCGCTGCCGTTGCCCACGGCCTGCCACCAGCCCCTGCGGCACAATCCGCGCCACCATGAGCCTGGTCTTCCCGCACACATTCGTCCCCTGGTTTCGCGCCGTGGCGCCCTACATCCACGCCTACCGCGGCAAAACCTTCGTGGTCGGCATGGCCGGTGAGTTGATCGCCGCCGGCAAGCTCAACCACTTTGCGCAGGACCTGGCCATCCTGCACGCGATGGGCATCAAGCTGGTGCTGGTGCACGGCTTCAGGCCGCAGCTCAACGAGCAATTGGCGGTGAAGGGCCACGCCGCGCGCTTCAGCCAGGGCCAGCGCATCACCGACGCGGTGACACTGGACTGCGCGCAAGAGGCCGCCGGCCAGTTGCGCTTCGAGATCGAGGCCGCCTTCTCGCAGGGCCTGCCCAACACGCCGATGGCCAACGCCACGGTGCGGGTGGTGTCGGGCAACTTCCTCACCGCCCGGCCCGTAGGCATCGTCGACGGCGTGGATTTCATGCACTCGGGCGTGGTGCGGCGGGTGGATGCCGCGGCCATGCGCCGGGCCATCGACATCGGCGCGCTGGTGCTGCTCAGCCCGTTCGGCTTCTCGCCCACCGGCGAGGCCTTCAACCTGACGATGGAAGACGTGGCCACCGCCGCGGCCGTGGCCCTGCAAGCCGACAAGCTGTTGTTCATGACCGAAATTGCCGGTATTGCCGAAGACCGCGATGACCCCGACAGCGCGATCGACACCGAAATGGCACTGGCCGACGCCCGGCGCCTGCTGACCACGCTGCCGCCACCGGTCTTGCCCACTGACCTGGGTTTTTATTTGCAGCACTGCGTCAAGGCTTGCGCGGCGGGGGTGGAGCGCTCGCACATCCTGCCGTTTTCAGTGGACGGCGCGATATTGCAAGAGGTATTCACCCACGACGGCATCGGCACGATGGTGGTCGATGAAAAACTCGAAAGCCTGCACGAGGCCACCGCCGACGATGTTGGCGGTATCCTGCAATTGATCGAGCCGTTCGAGCGCGACGGCACGCTGGTGCGCCGCGAGCGCACTGAAATCGAACGCGACATCGCCAACTACACCGTGATCGCCCACGACGGCGTGATATTTGGCTGCGCCGCGCTGTACCCCTACCCGGAAGCCCGCACCGGCGAAATGGCCGCGCTCACCATATCGCCCCAAGTGCAGGGGCAGGGTGACGGCGAGCGCATCCTCAAACGGGTCGAGCAGCGTGCCCGGGCGCAGCGGCTCGACAGTATCTTCGTGCTGACCACGCGCACCATGCACTGGTTCATCAAACGCGGTTTCGTGGCGGTTGATCCCGACTGGCTGCCCGAGGCCCGCAAACGCAAGTACAACTGGGACCGGCGCTCGCAGGTCCTGGTCAAGAAACTGGGCTGACCACCGGTCGCCCAAACCCGCCGTATCCTCAGGAGAATGTCATGGCCCGTACCGTTCAATGTGTGCACCTCAAAAAAGAGGCCGCCGGCCTCGACTTCGCCCCCTACCCGGGCGAGTTGGGCAAGCGCATCTACGCCGACGTCAGCAAGGAGGCTTGGGCGCTGTGGCTCAAGCACCAGACCATGCTGGTCAATGAAAACCGCCTCAACCTGGCCGACCAGCGTGCCCGCCAATACCTTGCGCGGCAGATGGAGCAATTCTTCTTCGGCACCGGGGCCGACCAACCCGCAGGGTATGTGCCGCCGGCACCATGATTCCTGGCCACGGCAGGCGCGATATCAGGGAAAACTGCAGGCACGGGTAACCGTCTTTTCGGATTACACTCACACTGTCGTCAATTCCACCGGAGCCTGAATATGTCCTCACTGCAAGACCTGCTGTCGCAACGTGCCGACCTCGAAAAGCAAATCGCCGATGTGCAGCGCGAAGAGCGCGGCAATGCCGTCGCCAAGGTGCGCGCCATGATGGCCGAGTTTGGCCTGACTTCCGCCGATATTGCCGGCAAGGTCTCGGCGGTGCGCGTCAGCGGCGCCGCCAAACCCACCGGCAAGGTGGCCGCCAAATACCGCAACGCCGCCACCAACGAAGAATGGACCGGCCGCGGCCTGCAGCCCAAGTGGTTGAAAGCCGCCCTGGCTTCTGGCGCCAAGATCGAAGACTTCACCCTCTGAAACGCCGGCCCGGCCATTCCCGGGCCCTGCGTCGAATCGGCCCGGCCCATGCCGGGCCATTTTTTTGGGCGGGCGTTTCTGAAAACATTTCAGCCACGGTTTCTCCCGCCCGTTTATTCTTGGCAGCCTGGCGGTCCGTGCTGATACACGCCGCCCTGCCCTCGCCCCCGCTGCCCACGTGCCCCTCGACCCCGCCCGCCTGCCGCCGCCGCGCGCCATGACCTGGCTGCTGCGCAGCCTGCTGGTCATCGCCGGCTATGTTGCCGCTGGCCGGCTGGGGCTGTCGCTGCCAGGGCCGGCCTCATTCGTCAGCGCGTTCTGGCCTGCCGCCGGGCTGGCGCTGGCCGTGCTCGTGCGCTGGGGCCCCCACTACACGCCGGCCGTGGCGCTGGGCTCGATCATCGGCAACGTCATGGCCGGTGCGCCGCTGTGGTTGGCGGGGCTGATCGCCGTGGGCAGCGCCGGTGCGCCGCTGGCGGCATCGCTGTGGATGAATCGCACCGGCTTCAATCCGCGGCTGGAGCAGCGGCGTGATCTGTGGCTGCTGTTGGCCGTGGGCGCCTTCGGCACCGCCTTGATCAGCGCGGCCAACGGTGCGGCCTGGCTGGCGATTGCCGGCCAAATCGCCCCGGTCGACCTGCCGGCCAACGCCTTGCGTTGGTGGTTGGGCGACACGCTGGGCCTGTTGGTGGCCGGCGTGCCCTTGCTCAGTTTCACCCGGCGCAGCCTGGGGCAGGTGTTCGGGCCAAGGCATCGGCTGCGCAACAGCCTGCTGTTGGCGGGCAGCGTGGCCGCCGTGGGCCTGGCCTTTGCCCTGCCTGCGCCGGCCCGGCTGGGCGCGCTGGCCCTGCTGCTGCTGCCCCACCCGCTGCTGTGCGCCATGGCCATGCGCGCGGGCCTGGGGCCTGCATCGGGCGCGGTGCTGCTGCTTGCCGTCGGCATGATGGTGGGCACCGCCGCTGGCGTTGGCCCGTTCGTGCATCTGGCGGGCCCGGGCGCGCTGGCGCTGCTGTGGGCCCACATCGCCTCGCTGGCCGGGCTGGTGCTGGTGTCGTTCGTGCAGGCGGGTGAGATGGCCCGGCTGGATGAGCGCTGGCGGCTGGCGCTGGACGGCGCCGACCTGGGCGTGGCCGACTGGAACCTGCGCACCGGCGCCGGCTTCACCTCGCCGCGCTGGCGTGCGCTGATGGACGATGCCACGGGCAGCCGCCAGGCCAGCCTGGAGCGCTGGCTGCACCAGGTGCATGCCGATGACCGGGATGCCGTGCAAAGCGCGCTGGCTGCCGTGGACACCCCCGGCGGCGTGGGCCTGCGCCGCGAGGTGCGTGTTCGCGTGCAGGACGGCTGGCGCTGGTTCGACCTGCATGCGGTGGTGGCCGAGCGTGACGAGGCTGGCGCGCCGATGCGGGTGGTGGCCTCGTTGGCCGACATCGGCCCACGCCGCAGCGCCGAGGACCGGCAGCAGCTGTCGTCCAGCGTGTTCATGCACCTGCATGAGGGCCTGGTGGTCACCGACGCCGACCTGCGGGTGATCGACGCCAACCCCACCTATTGCCGCATCGTCGGCATCCCGCGTGATGAACTGACCGGCACCGTGCCCGGCCTGCTGAGGCCCGGCCTGGGTGACGGCATGTACCGCCCGCAGCAGGCCAGCCTGTGGGGCGCCCTGCGCAGCAGTGGCCACTGGGTGGGCGAAGTGGTCGAGCGGCGGCGCAACGGTGAGGCCTGTGCGTTGCACGTCACCGTGTCCACCGTGAACGGCCCCGACGGCGCGCTGCGCTACCACGTGCTGGTGGTCAGTGACGTCACCGAGCAGCGCCTGCAGCGTGAGCGGCTGGAGCGGCAAGCCCATTTCGACGAGCTCACCCGATTGCCCAACCGCGCCCGGCTGGGCCAGTTGATGGCCGAGGCCATGACCGCCACCGACCGCGATGGCTACCTGCTGGCCGTCTGCTACCTGGACATCGACCACTTCAAGGCCATCAACGAGCGACATGGCCACGACGCCGGTGACCAGTTGCTGGCCGAGATGGCCAACCGCCTGCGCAGCGCCCTGCGGGTGCGCGGCACGGTGTGGTCCGACACTGCCGCGCGGCTGGGCGGTGATGAATTCGTGCTGCTGCTGCGCGCCGGCACGGTGGATGAGGCCCGCTCGGCGGTGGAGCGGGTGCTGCGCGTGGTGTCGCAGCCGGTCGTGGTGCGCCCGGGCAGCGAGCCCGAGGTCATCACCGCCAGCGTGGGCGCCACCGTCTACCCGCTCGACGCCAGCGATGCCGACACCTTGCTGCGCCATGCCGACCACGCGATGTACGGCGCCAAACAGTCGGGCCGCAACGGCTTCCTGTTCTTCGACCCCGAGCACAGCCGCCGTGCCGAAGAACGCGCGTTGGCCATCGGCCGGGTGCAAGACGCGCTGGACCGCGGCGAGCTGGTGCTGTACTACCAGCCCAAGGTGGATTTGAAGCGCGGCGTGGTGCTGGGCTTCGAGGCCCTGCTGCGCTGGAACCACCCCGAGCACGGTGTGGTGCCGCCGGCGCAATTTTTGCCGCTGATCGAACACACCGGGCTGTCGGCGCGGGTGGGTGACCACGTGCTGGCCCAGGCGCTGGATCAACTGGAAGTCTGGCAGCGCCAAGGGCTGGACCTGTCGGTCAGCGTCAACATCACCGCGCGCCACCTGCAAGAGCCCGATTTTGCGCAGCGCCTGGGTGAATTGCTGGCCCGCCACGCGCAGCCACTGGGCCCGCGGCTTGAACTGGAGGTGCTTGAAACCGCCGCGCTGACCGACATCGGCTTCAGCTCGGCGGTGATGGAACGCTGCGTGCGGCTGGGCGTGCGCTGGGCGCTGGACGATTTCGGCACCGGTTATTCCACCCTCACCTACCTGAAGCGCCTGCCGGTGCAGGTGCTCAAGATCGACCGCAGTTTTGTGCACAACATGCTGGCCGACGAGCAGGACCGTGCCATCGTCGAAGGCGTGATCAGCCTGTCGGGCACCTTCGGCTGCGTGGTGGTGGCCGAGGGCGTGGAAACCGCCGCCCAGGCCCGCATGCTGATGGACATGGGCTGCGAGATCGGCCAGGGCAACGGCATTGCCATGCCCATGCCTGCCGCCGACGTGGCGCCCTGGGTGCATGACTGGAAAGGCCTGTTCGCGCTGAGCGCCGCCCCGCTGGTGGCGGTGGCGCCGGGCGTGCCGCCCACCGCGCCGGGCGCGGCGGCCAGCCGCCCCGCTTCGATAGACTAGGCGGGTGCTGCCCCAAGGATTCATCGCCGATCTGCTGTCACGCGTCGACATCGTCGAGGCGGTGGGCCGCCATGTCGAGCTGAAAAAAGCCGGCATCAACCACAAGGGCCTGTGCCCCTTCCACGGCGAAAAATCACCCAGCTTCATCGTCAGCCCGTCGCGCCAGACCTACCACTGCTTCGGCTGCGGCGCCCACGGCGACGCGATCCGTTTCCTGACCGAGCACCACGGCATGGCCTTCATGGACGCGGTGAAAGACCTGGCCCAGCAAGTGGGCATGGCCGTGCCAGAAAGCACCGCCACGCCCGAGGACAAGGCCAAGGCCGACGCCGAACGCGCCCAGCGCGCCACCTTGAGCGAGGTGCTGGCCAAGGCCGGTGACTTTTACCGTGGCGCGCTGAAAGCCAACCCGCGCGCGGTGGCTTACCTTAAAAAACGCGGCCTCACCGGCGCCATTGCCGCCCACTTCGGCATGGGCTACGCGCCCGAAGGCTGGCGCACGCTGGCCGGTGTGTTTCCGCGCTATGACGACCCGCTGCTGGCTGAAAGCGGCCTGGTGATCACCAGCGGCGGCGACGGCGACAACCCCGGCGAAGATCAGAAGCGCTATGACCGTTTCCGCGACCGCATCATGTTCCCGATCCGCTCGGTCAAGGGCGATGTCATCGGCTTCGGCGGCCGGGTGCTCGACGTCGGCGAGCCCAAGTACCTCAACTCGCCCGAAACCCCGGTCTTCCACAAGGGCCAGGAGCTGTACGGGCTGTATGAGGCCCGGCAAGGGCTGCGCGCCAAGGGCTACGCACTGGTCGTCGAGGGCTACATGGACGTGGTGGCGCTGGCGCAGTGGGGCTACCCCAACGCGGTGGCCACGCTGGGCACGGCCTGCACGGCCGAGCATGTGGCCAAGCTGTTCCGCTTCACCGATGCGGTGGTCTTCAGCTTCGACGGTGACGCCGCCGGCCGCCGCGCCGCCGCCCGCGCGCTGGAGGCTGCTCTGCCGCATGCCACCGACACCCGCAGCGTGCGCTTTTTGTTCCTGCCCACCGAGCACGACCCCGATTCCTACATCCGCGAGCTCGGGCCCGAAGCCTTCGAGCGCGCCGTGGCCCAAGCCGTGCCGCTGTCGGCCCAATTGGTGGCCCATGCCGGCGCTGATGGCGACATGGCCACCGCCGAAGGCCGCGCCAGGATGCTGGCCCAGGCCCGGCCGCTGGTGGCGCTGCTGCCCGAAGGCCTGCTGCGCGAGCAACTGGTGGCCGACCTGGCCCAGCGCGGTGGCCTGAGCGTGGAGGCGCTGCGGGCGCACTGGGCGCGCAGCGAGGCGCAGCGGCCCGGCGCGGGTGGTGTCAGCGGGGCTGGCAGCGGTGGCGGCGCTGGCAGCAGCAGCAGTGCCGGCGGGGCCAGTGGCCAGCTGCGGCCAGACCGCGCGCGCTGGGTGCGGCCCGGGCGCGCCACGCCCACGGCGGCCAACCAGCTTGACCGCGCCGCCTGGCTGCTGAGCCGCCACGCCGAGCTGTGGCTGGGCCTGTCGCATGACGTGCAAATGCTGCTGTGCGAGCAGCCGGCGCCGCACGGCCCGTACTTCTGCGCCATCGAGCGCCTGCTGCATGACCATGGCCCGCTGGCGATGACCACGCTGCTGCAGGACCTGCTGGCCGACGTGGAGGCTGAAACGCTGCAACCGATGCTTGACCGGGTGCAGCGCTTTCACGACATCGAACCCGACCCGCCGGCCTCGATGCTGGAAGCCGTGCTGCGCAACCTGGAGCTCGTCGAAGTTGATGCGGAACTCAAATTGCTGGCCTCGGCTGGAGAATTGTCGTCGGCGACTACTGTGCGCATGCAAATGCTCGATGCGCGCCGCAAGGAACTCAAGCGCCCGGTCGTGCCGGTGGCCTGAGCCAGGTCTGACGTACACGCTTGGCCGGCGGTGCGGCGTTTGTTGGGGTTCGACAGCTGTTTTTGCCGCCCGCCCGGAAATCGCCGATAATCCCGGATTGGTTGCATCGGCAAGAGTGACAGCAGCACCTCCGGACCCCGGCCACCCCTGATACGGGTACGCACAGCGATAAGGCCAACACCTCCCGCAAGGGCTGCGCTTTCAAAGACGTCCACGCGAGCTTGCCCGACCAAGCATGGATCACCCGCCCACCCGTCTGACCGGGCGCCGGGAACGCGCTGCGCATTTTTTGTGCGGTGTTTGTTCGCCTGCGTGCGCTCAGCGTCTGCGCAAAGGTGCGATTGCTTGGCGCCAACACACCGATTCCCCTGCGCAAGGACCCGAATGACCGCCAAGAAGACCGACGCCGCGAAAGCCCTCGACAAGGCCCCCTCCGCCAAAGCCACGGAAGCCAAGCACACCAGCGTCAAAGCGCCCGCCGCCAAGGCCAAGCCCGCCGCGGTGGGCAAGCCGGCCGCAGTGAGCAAGCCGGCCGCGGTGAGCAAGCCCGCTGCCAAGCCGGCCGCTGCGCCGGCAGCCGACGCCAGCAAACCCGTCGCCAAGGCCAAGCCCGAAGCCGCTGTTGCCAAACCTGCCGCCAAATCCACTGCCAAGGCCGACAAGCCCGTCGTCAAGGTGGACAAGCCTGCCGACAAGGCCGCGGCCAAACCTGCCGCCAAAGCCGACAAGCCGGAGGCCAAGGGCGCTAAAGCCAAGCCGGACGACAAGAAGTCCGAGGACGTGGACCTGGCCGACATCGAGGCTGATTTCACCGAGCCCGAGGCCGAAGTGGAAGCGGTGGTTGAAGAAGGCACGGTCGAGGTCAAGGCCAAGCCGCTGCGCATGAAGGTGTCGCGGGCCAAGGAGCGCGCGCTGATGCGCGAGTTCGGCCTGGACGAAACCACGCTGACCGAAGAAGAAGTTGCCAAGCGCCGCCTGGAGCTGAAAACGCTCATCAAGATGGGCAAGACGCGCGGCTTCCTCACCCACCAGGAAATCAACGATCACCTGCCCGAAAAGCTGATCGACCATGAAATCCTCGAAGCGATCGTGTCGATGCTCAACGACATGGGCATCGCGGTGTACGAGCAGGCACCCGACGCCGCCACACTGTTGATTGCGGGCGGCACCACCACCACCGCCACCGAAGAAGAAGCTGAAGAAGCCGCTGAAGCCGCGCTGTCCACCGTGGACAGCGAGTTCGGCCGCACCACCGACCCGGTGCGCATGTACATGCGCGAAATGGGCTCTGTGGAACTGCTCACCCGCGAGGGTGAAATCGAGATCGCCAAGCGCATCGAAGGCGGCCTGCAGTCGATGATGCAGGCGATTTCCGCGTCGCCCAAAACGATCGCCGAGATCCTGTCGATGGCAGACCGCATCGGCGCCGGCACGATGCAGATCTCCGAAGCGGTGGACGGTTTTGTCTCCAGCAACGAGGCCGACGACTACGTGGCCGAGGAAGACTTCGACGAGTTCGACGAAGAAGACGACGACGACGGCCAGGGCGGCAGCAAGGCGCTGACCAAGAAGCTGGAAGAGCTGAAAAGCCAGGCGCTGGAACGTTTCATGCTGGTGCGCACGCATTTCGACCGCATGCGCAAGGCCTACGAGAAGGACGGCTACAGCTCGGCCAGCTACGCCAAGTGCCAGCAGCAACTGACCGAAGACCTGATGACCATCCGCTTCACGGTCAAGACGATCGAAAAGCTGTCGGGCGTGCTGCGCTCGCAGGTGGACGACATCCGCCGCTTCGAGCGCGAGATCCGCAAGATCGTGGTCGACCGCTGCGGCATGTCGCAGGAGCATTTCGTCAAGACTTTCCCGCCCAACATCCTGAACCTGGCCTGGGCCGAGAAGGAAATCGCCGCCAACAAGGCTTACAGCGCGATCATGGGCCGCAACCTGCCGGCGATCCAGGAGATGCAGCAAAAGCTGATCGACCTGCAGAACCACGCGGTGGTGCCGCTGGACGACCTGAAGGAAATCAACCGCAAGATGAATGCGGGCGAAAAAAGCAGCCGCGACGCCAAGAAGGAAATGATCGAGGCCAACCTGCGGCTGGTGATCTCCATCGCCAAAAAGTACACCAACCGCGGCCTGCAATTCCTCGACCTGATTCAAGAGGGCAACATCGGCCTGATGAAGGCGGTGGACAAGTTTGAATACCGCCGCGGCTACAAGTTTTCGACCTACGCGACGTGGTGGATCCGCCAGGCGATCACGAGGAGCATCGCCGACCAGGCCCGCACGATCCGCATCCCGGTGCACATGATCGAGACGATCAACAAGATGAACCGCATCTCGCGGCAGCATTTGCAAGAGTTTGGCTTCGAGCCCGACGCGCCCACGCTGGCCGAGAAGATGGAGATCCCCGAGGACAAGATCCGCAAGATCATGAAGATCGCCAAGGAGCCGATCTCGATGGAAACCCCCATCGGCGACGACGACGACAGCCACCTGGGCGACTTCATCGAGGACACCAACAACACCGCGCCGATCGAGGCCGCGATGCAGGCCGGCCTGCGCGATGTGGTCAAAGACATCCTCGACAGCCTGACCCCGCGTGAAGCCAAGGTGCTGCGCATGCGCTTCGGCATCGAGATGAGCACCGACCACACGTTGGAAGAAGTGGGCAAGCAGTTCGACGTCACGCGTGAGCGCATCCGCCAGATCGAGGCCA
>Ga0105046_10005149_pt1 | contig 20715 bp, 11 predicted proteins | sample MAT03_FD_78385 | JGI IMG/M metagenome (GOLD analysis project Ga0105046, IMG submission 78385) | Freshwater microbial communities from Lake Fryxell liftoff mats and glacier meltwater in Antarctica - MAT-03 (megahit assembly) | ecosystem: Environmental > Aquatic > Freshwater > Ice > Liftoff...
ATTGGTCAACGGCTGCTCAATCACGCCCGACTATGCGCGGCTGGACTTCAACATGACCGACCCGCTGGACAAAGACCAGCTCAGCGCCGGCATCGCGGCCCTGGTGGCGCAGGCCCATCCGGTCTGCATTGGCGCCATCAGCGACGCCGAACTCGACGCCAATCCGGCCCTGGTCAAGAGCATGAGCGTGCAGCCGCCGCGCGGCAGCGGCAGCATCCGCACCGTGCGCATCGGTGATCAGGTCACCATCGATCTGCAGCCCTGCGGCGGCACACATGTGGCCAACACCGCCGAGATCGGCGCCGTCGTGGTGACCAAGATCGAGAAAAAGAGTGCCACGACACGCCGCGTTGTACTGGGATTTGCCGCGCACCTAGGAACTTTGCGCGCCGACGCCTCTCCCACCTAGCTCCATGAACGCCTCGCCCACCCTTTTTACCCGCCTGTCGGCCGCGTTGCTGGTTGCGGCCACTTTGAGCAGTTTCCCGGCCCTGGCCCAGCTGGGCTCGACCGCCAGTGCGGTCGTCACCACCGAGCAAGTGCGCGCCGAACTGATGGCCCAGGCGCCGGACGGTGCCGGTCCCGGCAAGACGGTGTGGGTCGGGCTACAACTGACCCACAAGCCCGAGTGGCATACCTATTGGAAGAACTCGGGCGATTCCGGCCTGGCAACCCAGTTGTTGTGGAGCTTGCCAACCGGCGTCAGCGCCGGCGCGATCCAGTGGCCATTGCCCAAAAAAATCCGGATCGGCACGCTGGCCAACTACGGGTACGAGGGCACGGTCTTGTTGCCGGTGCCCTTGACGATAACGCCGGACTTCAAGCCGCCCCTGTTGTCGGACACGCTGGACATCAAGCTCTCGGCGGCCTGGCTGGTCTGCAAGACCGAATGTATTCCCGAGGAAGGCCAGTTCACTCTGAAGGTCCCGATCAAGAGTTCGACCGCCGGCAACGGGGCCGCGTTCGATGCTGCCTGGCGCAACGCGCCCGAAGCACTGGCCGGCGCGCCCGGCAACGCCCTCGTCGTCGAGGGTAAAACCATCAAGCTGACGGTCCTGGGCCTGCCGCCCGCCTGGCAAGGCCGCACGCTGGATTTTTTCCCGGAGACGCCGGAGGTCATCGAAACCGCGGCCGACTGGACCCAGGGCTGGAATGGCGCGACCTGGACCGCCCAGGTGCCCCTGTCGGCCCAACGCAGCGCCAGCCCACAGATGATGCCGGTGGTACTGGCTGTGAATGGTCAGGGCCGGCGTGTGGAGATGGCCGTCACCGGCAACTGGCCACCGAGTGGTGGCGCGGCGCCGGTGTCGACCGCACTGCAGGTCGCGCTGGGTCAGGGCTCCGATGGCGGTTTTCGCCTGGGGCAACCGCCGGCGGCCACACTCGGGTTCTGGGCCGCGCTGCTCGGGGCGCTGGTGGGTGGCCTGATCCTGAACCTGATGCCCTGCGTGTTCCCCATCCTGGCCATCAAGGTGCTGGGTTTTGCACGCCACGCCAACGACCGGCGCGCACACCGGATCAACGGCATCGCGTACACCGCCGGCGTGTTGCTCAGTTTCATGGCCCTGGGCATGCTGATGCTGGCGCTGCGCAGCGCCGGCGAAAACCTGGGATGGGGATTCCAGCTGCAGAACCCGGCCGTGGTGGCGACCATGGCCCTGTTGTTCACACTGATTGGCCTGAATCTGGCCGGCGTGTTCGAGTTCAAGCAGATCGTGCCGGCCCGCCTGGCCGGATTCCAGCCCCGCCATCCGGTGGTCGACGCCTTCCTGACTGGCGTGCTGGCGGTGGCGATAGCCTCGCCCTGTACTGCGCCGTTCATGGGCGCCTCGCTGGGTCTGGCGGTGGCGCTACCGGCCTCGCAGGCGCTGGCGGTGTTTGCCGCGCTGGGGCTGGGGCTGGCGCTGCCGTATCTGGCGGCCAGCCTGGTGCCGGCAGTTGCGCGTGCCTTGCCCAAACCCGGTGCATGGATGGATGGCCTGCGCAAATTCATGGCATTCCCGATGTTTGCGACGGTCGTGTGGCTGGTCTGGGTATTGGGACAACAAAGCGGAATCGACGGCGCCGGAGCGTTGTTGGCACTGTTGGTGGCAGCCGCCATGCTCGCCTGGGCGCTGACGCTGGCGGGCCGCACACGGGTGGTCGCGACAACCGTGTCGATCGCCGCCCTGATGGCGCTGGCCTGGGGCATCGGCCCCTATGTCACGCAGGCGGCGCCGCTGGCGCGCCTGGACCGCGACGGGCAGTGGCAGGCCTGGGCGCCGGGTCGGGTCGAGCAGATCATGGCCACGGGACGCCCCGTGTTCGTCGACTTCACCGCCGCCTGGTGCGTGACCTGCCAATACAACAAGAAGACTACGCTCAGCAACCAATCGGTGCTGGCCGATCTGGCGGCCAGGAAGGTCGCGCTGCTGCGGGCCGACTGGACCCGGCGCGACCCGGCGATCACCGCAGCGCTGCAGCAACTGGGCCGCAATGGCGTGCCCGTCTACGTGCTGTACCAAAGCGGACGCAAGCCGGTTGTGTTGTCCGAGATCCTGAGCGTGGACGAGGTACGTACGGCACTCGCGCGGCTATGAACCATCTTGGGTCCCAACCCCACAGTTACCAGCAACCATCTGAAGGAGTATTCCCATGTTGCGTCGCACCTTGATGACCAGCGCCGTCTCCGTCGGCGCCCTGGCATTTTCCCCGTGGCTGCGCGCCGCGCCATCGGTTGGCCAGACGGCGCCGGATTTCAGCCTGGTCGACACCGCCGGCAAGACCGTGCGCCTGTCCGACTACAAGGGCAAACACGTGGTGCTCGAATGGGTCAATCCCGGCTGCCCCTATGTGCGCAAGCACTATGGCAGCAACAACATGCAGGCGACCCAGAAGGACGTGGTGGCTGGCGGCGTCGTGTGGTTGGCGATCAATTCGACCGAAGAGGCCAGCAGCGATTACCAGACACCGCAGCAGCTGGCGCGCTGGATGATGGACAGCAAGGCTGCAGCCACCCATACGCTGATGGATCCGGAAGGCACCGTCGGCAAGGCGTATGGCGCGCGCACGACGCCCCACATGTACATCGTCGATCCGCGCGGTGCGTTGGTGTATGCGGGCGGCATCGACAGCATCGCGTCGTCCCGGGTCGACGATATCAAGACCGCCGTGAACTACGTACGCCAGGGCGTGCGTGAGTTGCTTGCCGGTCGACCGGTCAGCGCGGCCACCACGCGGCCTTACGGCTGCTCGATCAAATACCGCACCTAAAACCGCACGTTAAAAGAACCGGATGACCCGGGCATTTGCCCGGGGCGACAGGGCCTGATGAGGAAACGCCGGGCCGCTCCCAAGTTTCCTCGCACCCCCTCAGGGGGCCTGGCGAAGCCAGGGCTGGGGGCGCTCTCAAGGTGACCCGCGCGGCAGTTGGCGTTATAGTGGGTTGGAGCGCCCATGTGAAAAGGCGCTGGGAGCAGAACATGACGAGCGATAGCGACAAGCAGAAACGGGAACACGCAGCAGCGCCCCCGACAGCCACCCCGGAGCAGACCGGCAATCCCGATACACCGGAGTTCGCCCATACCGAAGTACAGGATTTCGCCAATACCGAGGCACTCGAGCGCGAAGGCCTCGATCCACAGTGGTGGGCCGAAGCCGCCGACGGCCGCTGCAGTGAAAATGCGGCATTGTTCGCCGCGTCCCAGCCCGCGCCGCTGAACGTGGTCTGAGAGCGCCCCCAGCCCTGGCTCTGCCAGGCCCCCCCGAGGGGGTGCGAGGAAACTTGGGAGCGGCCCGGCGTTTCCTCGTGAGCGGCGCGCCACAGGCGTGCTGCCACAATAGGCGATGCCCGAATCCAGTCCCGTCAGCCCGTTTGCTGCACTCCAGAACGACACTTTCATCCGCGCCTGCCTGCGCCAGGCGACCGCCCATACCCCCGTCTGGCTGATGCGCCAGGCCGGTCGGTATCTGCCCGAATACCGTGCCACGCGCGCCCGGGCCGGCAGTTTCATGGGTCTGGCAACCAACACCGACTACGCGACCGAAGTCACGCTGCAACCGCTGGAGCGGTATGCCCTGGATGCGGCAATCCTGTTCAGCGACATCCTGACCATCCCGGACGCCATGGGCCTGGGCCTGAGTTTTGCCATCGGCGAGGGGCCGCGATTTGCGCACCCGGTGCGAGACGAGGCAGCCGTCGCCCGGCTGGCCGTACCCGACATGGACAAGCTGCGTTATGTATTCGACGCGGTCACCTCGATCCGCAAGGCGCTTGGTGGCAGGGTACCGCTGATCGGGTTCTCGGGTAGCCCCTGGACACTCGCCTGTTACATGGTCGAAGGCGCCGGCTCGGACGACTACCGCCTCGTCAAGACGATGTTGTATGCGCGAGCCGACCTCATGCACCGGATGCTGGCTATCAATGCCGATGCCGTGGCGATGTACCTGAACGCGCAGATCGACGCGGGTGCCCAGGCAGTCATGATTTTCGACAGCTGGGGCGGCGTGCTGGCCGACGGCGCCTTCCAGCAATTCAGTCTGGCCTACACGGCCCGGGTGCTGGGTCAGCTCAAGCGCAGCCATGCCGGCGTGGTGATTCCGCGCATTGTTTTCACCAAGGGCGGCGGATTGTGGCTGCCGGAAATGGGCCGGCTCGACTGCGAGGTACTCGGCCTGGACTGGACCGTCAACCTGGGCAATGCCCGCACACTGGTTGGCGGACAGCCGGGCGGGCCGGGCAAGGCCTTGCAGGGCAACATCGATCCGAATGTGTTGTTTGCAGGCCCGCCGCAAATCGAGACCGAGGTCGCGCGTGTGCTGACCAGCTTCGGCGCGCCGCACAAGCCACCCGCCGGTGACCCGGATCAGGTCGGACCGACCCACATTTTCAACCTCGGTCATGGCATCAGCCAGCACACCCCTCCTGAAAATGTAGCAACACTTGTCGATGCGGTGCACTCCGGCTCGCGTCGCATGCGCCAGTGACGTGACTGTCGGATTGCTTAACACCAATCGGCCCAAATAGGTTGGTGATCCCTGACTTATTCACAAAAAAATTGCTGCACTGCGCAAGGCCAACCCGATCTGGCGGCACCCTGCTACAAAACCAATAGCTTTCGCAAGTTGTTGATTTTTATAGATATTGAACGATTGCTCTTTTGACGGGCAAACCAGCGAAAGCCTTGAAAACAGAGGCTTTGCCGCGAACCGCGCAACAATATCAACAAAGTTATCCACAGAAAACTTGGATGAAGTCCAAAGACCTTATGGATCAAGCACTTAAGCCACACTCCACAAGTTCACATCAACAATGTCCCCCAAATGGGGGAGCCCAGTGACCCACCTGGTAGCCGTTCTGGTGCATACGCCCGCCCACAGCCAGTTAGGCGCACCGTTGACGTACCTGAGCGCGCAGCCATTGGCCCCTGGGACCCTGGTCCGGGTGCCCCTGGGCCGGCGCGAGACGCTGGGCGTGGTCTGGGACCGGTCCGAGACCAACGGCGATCCGGCACTGGATCCCGCGCGGCCGAAGGCGATTTCGGCCGTGTTGACCGGTATCGCGCCGCTGGCCGACCACTGGCGCCAGCTGGTGGCTTTTGCCGCCAGTTATTACCAGCGCGCACCCGGCGAAGTGGCGCTGGCGGCCCTGCCGCCCCAATTGCGGGACCTCAGTGAGCGCCAAGTGCAACGGCGGCTTCAGCGCAAGTCGCAGCCGGCGTCAGCCGCCGCGCCTGGCGACCCATCGACAGCGGCAATGGCACTCAGCGCCGAGCAGCAGCAGGTGATGGAGCAGCTGCGGACCCACGACGGCAGCTTCGTGCTGTTCGGCGCCACCGGCAGCGGCAAGACCGAGATCTACCTGCAGTCGGTGCAGGAGTTGCTGACCCGCGATCCCGCCGCCCAGGCCCTCGTCATGGTGCCGGAGATCAACCTCACGCCCCAGCTGCAGGCGCGCTTCCTGCAGCGTTTTGCGCCGCTGTTCGGCTTTGACGCCGTGGTCTCGTTGCACAGCGGCATGACCAATCCGCAGCGCCTCAAGAGCTGGCTGGCCGCCCACGACGGCAGCGCCCGGATCGTGCTGGGAACCAGGATGGCGGTGTTCGCGTCCATGCCCGCCCTGAAGTTGATCGTCGTCGACGAGGAACACGACCCCAGCTACAAGCAGCAGGAAGGCGCCCGTTATTCGGCGCGAGACCTGGCCGTATACCGCGCCCGACTGCAGGGCGCGCGGGTGGTGCTGGGCTCGGCCACACCGTCGCTGGAGAGCTGGCACCACAGCCGGCCCAGGGCCGAGGGCGGCCGTTATCTGCGTTTGCACATGCCCAGCCGCATCGGAGAACAGGCCCGGCTGCCGCTGGTGCGCCGGGTCGACATGAACCACCAACCGCGCCACGCCATCATTGCGCCGCCCTTGCTCGACGCGATCAAGCAACGTATTGCAGCGGGCGAACAAACCCTGGTGTTCCTGAACCGGCGCGGGTATGCACCGGTGTTGCAATGCGGCGCCTGCGAATGGAAAAGCGCCTGCCCGCATTGCAGCGCGTTTCGGGTGTTCCACAAGATCGACCGCAGCCTGCGCTGCCACCACTGCGGTTTTGCCGAACCGGTGCCACGCGCCTGCCCGGAATGCGGCAACCTGGATATCGCACCGGTGGGCCGCGGCACCGAGCGATTGCAGGAACATCTGGCGCAGCTATTGGCCGATGTCCGGCGACCGGGTTCGCAGACGGCCGACAACGCGCAGGGCGCGCCGGTCCATGTGGCGCGTATCGATGCCGACAGCACGCGCCACAGTGGCAGTCTGCAGTCGCAGCTGGCGCAGGTCCATTCGGGCGCGGTTGACGTGCTGGTCGGCACCCAGATGGTGGCCAAGGGGCACGACTTCCGGCGCATCACACTGGTGGCCGCCGTCAACCCCGACAACGCGCTGTTCTCCAGCGACTTCCGCGCGCCGGAACGTCTGTTCAGCCTGCTGATGCAGGCGGCGGGCCGGGCCGGTCGCGATGCCGCGATCAGCGGCCAGAGCGAAATGTGGATACAGACCCACCAGCCCAAACACCCCTTGTTCGAGGCGCTCAAGCGCCATGACTATCCGGCCTTTGCCGCGCAACAGCTGCTGGATCGCGAAGCCGCCGGCCTGCCGCCGTTTTCGTATCAAGCGCTGCTGCGCGCCGAGGCCCGCACGCAGGAGGTGGCCCAGGGCTTCCTGGCAGCCGCCAGCAACGCGGCCAGCGCCGATCTGGCGCACCTGCCGGGATTCGATCTGATCACGCTGTATCCGGCAGTGCCGATGGTCGTGCAGCGGGTCGCCAACGTCGAGCGGGCCCAGATGCTGATCGAAAGCCCCTCGCGCGTCGCGCTACAGGGCTTTCTTGCCGCCTGGCATGGCCTGTTGCACACCATCCGCCAGAGCGAGGCCAGCCGGGGCCTGCTGCGCTGGGCGGTGGATGTGGATCCGCTGGCAATATAAGAGTAAGAGCGTGAGGGGTAATCGCTCTGAGCCGACGCTTGCGTCGTCAGATGGGCGCCGCCGGTGCCGGGCGCATCGCCTCGCGTGCCAGCCGCACGGGAAACCGCTGGCGGATCGCATCGTCGATGTCGGCCGGTATATGCGAGGGGAAATGGCTGGTCAAAATGGCGCGCAACTTGCCGGCGGCACGCGCGACCAGGTCTGGTCGGCCCTGCTCGGCCCACTGGTTGGGGCTGGAGCGGTCGCCGATCAGCGGGTACAGGTAATCGCGTTGCATCAGCTTGAGGGTCTGATCGGCGCCCAGGTAATGGCCGGGGCCTCCCAGACAGACCTGGCGCATCGTCTCGAGCGAAATCGTTTCGTCGTTGACCTCGATGCCGCGAATCGTGCGCTGCACCGCACCGATCAGGTCGTTGTCGATGAGCAGGCTCTCGAGCGAGAAGCCCATCAGGCTGGCCATCATGCCGGCCGATTCGTAGATCAGGTTGGCGCCGCTGTTGCCCACCAGCGCATGGTTGTAGGCGCGTTCCATGCCGCACTGCGCGTCCGGCAACTTCGAGTCGGTCATGCCCGACGCGGTGCCGCCGGTAAGGTCGTAGAAGCGCGACATCTGGGCGCTGGCGGCCGACAGCAGCGCCTGCTCCGGGCTGCCGCCCGACATCGCGCCGGTGCGCAGGTCGGACACGAAACACCAGGTGCCGAAGATGGCCGGTGCCTTGGGCACGATGGCATTGACGTAGACCAGACCGGCCAGGCATTCGGCCACCTCCTGCACCAGCGCCGCTGCAAGCGACGCGGGCGCGGTCGCACCCGCCTGTCCGGCCGAGAGCAGCAGCACCGGCATGCCGCCACGCACCGCGACCTCCATGCACTTGCAGGCGTCGAACGCGAACTTCATCGGCGGCACGACAAAACAGTTGGACTGGCTCACAAAAGGCCGCGCGCGCCACTTGTCCTCGCCACCAGCGATCAGATGCAGCATCTGCAGGCTCTGCTCGACATGCTCGGGCGACACCCAGCTCGAGCCGACATGTTTGGTGGTTCCGGCGACCGACGCATAACAGGTGTTGAAATCCATCTCGGCCGGGTTGGCCAGTTCGCGGCACACGACCGAACGCTGGAAGAAATGCAGGTGCTCGAGCGTGTCGACGACGCGGGCAATGTCGTACAGGTCCTGCGTCGTCGAGTCGCGGTATTCGCCCGACTTCGCATTGACCATGTGTACCGCAGCGCCGGCAGTGCCAAAGTAGACTTTCGAGCCCCACGGCTCCATGTCGTATTTCGGGTCCTGCGCGTGCAGCACGAAATGGCGCGCAGCGTTGGCAATCGTGTCCTCGACCAGGGCCCTGGGAAACAGCAGCCGCCCGGTGTCGGTCAGCTTGGCGCCGGCGCGGGTCATCAGTTCGATGCCGCTCTCGGGCGCGTCGGCAAAACCGATGGTCTCAAGCGCGTCCAGCGCCGCGTTATGAATCTTCTTCACATCGGCATCGCTGAGCGGCTGGTAGCGCCCACCCTCCATGCCCGGGCGCACCGGGCGCATGCTCTCGGGCAGCGGCGCTGAGCGCGCTGCGCGACGTGCTTCGCGGGCGCCGCCGCGGCGAACCGCCACTTCTGCTGTTTCGGTCATGTCTTGCTCCTGGTATTGGGTGGTTGCAGGTATGGTGCTCTCAAGCGCGCAGACGCTCGTTACGCGGGTCATATAGTGGTTCCTGCTGTACCGTTGCTGGCAGCATCTGCCCCAGAACGTTGACCAGCAGGCGGGTACCCGGGGTTGCGTTGGCGGTGCGCACATAGGCCAGCGCGACGCTTTTGTGCAGCGTGTGGCTCCAGACGCCGGAGGTGGTCAGCCCGACGTTGGTCTCACCGTCAAATACCTGGGCGCAATACGGCGCCTCGGCGACGCCGGTGTCGTCGAAGGTCAGTGGCACGAAACGTTGCGCGGGCCCGCGCGCGATCTCGGCCAACAACGCCTGCTTGCCGATGAAGTCGGCCGCCTTGTCGGCGGCAACGAAACGGTCGAGCGAGGCTTCGAGTGGCGTGTAGCCACTTTCCAGGTCGCTCTTCCAGCCGCGGTAACATTTGTCCACACGCAGGCTGTCCATCGCGTACATGCCGAAATCGCGGATGCCCAGCGGCTCGCCGGCGCGCCAGATGGCGTCGTACAAGGCCGGCATGGCCGCCACTGGCGTGTGCAACTCCCAGCCCAGTTCGCCGACGTAGTTCACGCGCAGCGCCAGCACCTCGCCGGCCACGGTCGGGATGGTGCGCGCGCTCAGCCATGGGAAGGCGGCATTGGACAGATCGGCGTCGGTGACCTGCGTAAGCACCTCGCGCGCGCGCGGCCCGGCGACAATCAGCGTGCCGGACTCGGCGGACCGGTCGCGCACCGTGATAGAGCCATCCAACGCCAACCCGGTCTGCAGCAGGTCCATGTCGTGGGTTGCTGCAATGGCCGCGCTGATGATGTGGAAATGGTCCTCGCCCAGGCGTGTGACCGTGAATTCGCTGAGGAGCTTGCCAGTTGGCGTAAGCGCGTAGGCCAGCGACACCCGGCCGATGGCCGGCAACTTCGAGCAGGTCAGGCGGTCCAGATGGCGCGCCGCGCCCGGCCCCCGCAACTCGAACTTGGTGAAGCCAGGCAGGTCCAGCACCGCGACGCGCTCGCGCACGGCGCGCACCTCCTCGGCCACCGCGTCGAACCACACATGTTCGCGCCGGAACGACGGCTTGTCCGGCGCCATGTCGCTCTGGGTATCGAAATGCACGGCGCGTTCCCAGCCGCCGCGGGCGCCGAAACGCGCACCCTTGGCCGCGAGCCGGTCGTACAGCGGCGAGGTGCGCAGCGGTCGGCCGGCGGGGCGTTCCTCGTACGGGAAGGAGGAGGCGTATTCGTTTTGGTAGACCTCGATCGCCTTGGCAACTGTGTATTCGGTGCTCGCGTAATCGGTGTACCTGCGCCGGTCGAGCGACCACAGGTCCCATTCGGTTTGGCCGTGCACCACCCACTCGGCCAGAGCCTTGCCGGCGCCACCGGCCTGCGTAATGCCGAAACTGAAGGTATTGCAGTGGAAGAAATTGCGCAGCCCCGGCTCGGGACCGATGTAGGGGTTGCCGTCGGGCGAATAGGGGATAGGGCCGTTGACGCCGCGCTTGATGCCGGCACGCCCGAGCAGCGGCACCCGCGCCATTGCGTCGTCGATGTAGCGCTCGAGCCGCTCGAAGTCGTCGTTCCAGAGCTGGTTCGCAAAGTCGTCCGGCATGCCGTCCAGCCACATCGGTGTGGCCTTCCACTCGTAGGGGCCCAGGATGAAACCATGGCGCTCCTGGCGCAGGTAATACGAGGTGTCGGGGTCGCGCAGCAGCGGCAGGCGTTCGGCGCGATCGCGCAGTTCCGGCACGTCTTCGGTCACCAGGTACTGGTGCGACATGACCGCGATCGGCAGGTGCCGCCCGACCATGGCCATGATCTCGCCGGCCCGGTAACCGGCCGCGTTGACGACGATGTCGGCCACCACCTCGCCCTTGTCGGTGCCCACCAGCCATTCGCCACCCGGCCTTTGCATCAGGCTGGTGACGCGGGTGTGGCGCTGCACGCGTGCGCCCAGGGCCCGGGCGCCACGGGCCAGCGCCTGCGTGAGCTGGGACGGGTCGATGTCGCCGTCGAGCGGATCCCACAAGGCGCCGCGCAGGTCGTGTGTCTCGATGAAGGGGTAGCGTGTGCGCAGTTCGGCCGGCGACAGAATGGCGTAGTCCAGACCATTCGCCCGGCCCATGCTTTGCACATGGTGAAACTCGTCCATCCGGTCGCGCGTATGCGCCAGCCGCACCGAGCCGGTGATGTGGTAATTGATCGGGTCTTCGCTCGACGCGGCCAGCTCGCGGTACAGGGCTGCAGAGTATTTCTGCAGCTTCATGACGCTCCAGCTGGTCGAGAAGGTCGGCAGGTTGCCTGCTGCATGCCAGGTGGAGCCCGAGGTCAGCTCATCACGCTCGATCAGCAACGCGTCGGTGATGCCGCTCTTGGCCAGGTGGTACAGGCAGCTGCAACCCACGACCCCTCCGCCTATCACCACTACGCTTGCGTGTTCCGCCATTCCTGTCTCCGTCGTGCTCCAGGTTCCTGACAGCGACGGCGGCCATCCCTGGCCAGTCCGTCGCACCGTCCAATGCCGGCATGCGTGCCCGCCGCCGCGTCAAGCGCAGAGACTTGCAAAACAATGTGGATGCCGCACGCCAGTTGTGAAATACTATCTGGAAAATTCTTGTTTGTGTAAATTTTCAGGAATTTTTCAATCGGGGGAATGCCATGGATTTGCCGAAACACGCTCGTGTCGTCATCGTCGGAGGCGGTATCGTCGGTTGCAGCGTCGCCTACCACCTGAGCCTGCGCGGCTGGACCGACGTGGTCTTGCTCGAGCGCCGGCAGCTGACCTGCGGCACCACCTGGCATGCGGCCGGGCTGGTCGGCCAGTTGCGCGCCACCTACAACATGACGCGGTTGGCGCAATACACCACTGGCCTGTATGCGTCGCTCGAGGCCGAAACCGGCCAGGCGACCGGATTCCGGCAGACCGGTTCGATCGCGGTCGCCACCAACGCGGCACGTCTCGAGGAACTCAAGCGTGGCGCGTCCATGGCCTCCTGTTTCGGCCTGGAGGTGCACACGCTGAGCGCGTCCGAGGTGGCCGACAAGTGGCCCGGCGTCTACACCGACGACCTGGTCGGCGGCGTCTTCCTGCCCAAGGACGGCCGCACGAATCCGATCGACACCACCCAGGCGCTGGCCAAGGGCGCCAAGAGCCGCGGCGTCAAGATCTTTGAGAACTGCCTGGTCGAGGACATCGTGGTCAAGGACGCTCGAGCGACGGGCGTTCGCACGGCACAGGGCGAGATCTGTGCCGAGATCGTGATCAACTGCGCCGGCATGTGGGCGCATGGCCTGGGCGCGCGCGCCGGCGTCACGCTGCCGCTGCATGCGGCCGAACACTTCTACATCGTGACCGAACCGATGGCCGGCCTGTCGTCCAGCCTGCCGGTGTTGCGCGACCCCGATGGCTGCGCCTATTTCAAGGAAGACGCCGGCAAGCTGCTGGTCGGGTGGTTCGAGCCGGTCGCCAAACCCTGGGGCATGCGCGGAATCCCGCAGACGTTCTGCTTCGACCAGTTGCCCGACGACCTGGAGCACATCGAACCCTTGCTGGCCAGCGCAGTGCAACGCGTGCCGGCGCTGGCCGAGACCGGCATCAACCTGTTCTTCAACGGACCAGAGAGCTTCACGCCGGACGACCGCTACCTGCTTGGCGAAACGCCCGAGGTGCGTGGCCTTTACGTGGCAGCCGGATTCAACTCGATCGGTATCCAGTCTGCCGGTGGCGCCGGCAAGGTGCTGGCCGACTGGGTCGTCGACGGCCATCCACCGATGGACTTGTGGGACGTGGACGTGCGCCGCTGCCAGCCATTCCAGCGCAACCGGCGCTACCTGCACGACCGTACCGTCGAGACGCTGGGGCTGCTGTACGCGATGCACTGGCCGTTCCGCCAGAGCGAGACCGCGCGCGGCGTGCGCCGCTCCATCCTGCACGATCGCCTGCTGGCGCGCGGCGCGGTTTTCGGCGAGGTGGCGGGCTGGGAACGTCCCAACTGGTATGCGCCGGCAGGCACGCGCGCCGAATACGAATACAGCTATGGACGCCAGAACTGGTTCGACCACTGCGCCCGGGAATGCGCGGCGGTGCGGGGCGGAGTCGGTCTGTTCGACCAGTCGTCGTTTGCCAAATTCCTGCTCCAGGGGCCGGACGCCGAGGCGGTACTGGGCCGCATCTGCGCCAACGATGTCGCAGTGCGGGTGGGCCGGATCGTCTACACCCAATGGCTGAACGAACGTGGCGGCATCGAAGCCGACCTGACCGTGACCCGGGAGGCGAGCGACCGCTACCTGATCGTCACCGCCGCCGCGACCCACACCCGGGACCTGGCCTGGTTGCAACGCCAGATACCGGCAGACGCACGTGCCATCGTCGTCGACGTCAGCTCGGGCATGGCGGTGCTGAGCGTCATGGGACCACGCTCGCGCGAGCTGTTGTCGCGCCTGACCGACGCCGACCTGTCCAATGCGGCGTTCCCGTTCGGCAGCTCGCAGGTGATCGACCTGGCCTACGCGCGGGTGCGCGCCAGCCGCATCACCTATGTCGGCGAGCTGGGTTGGGAGTTGTACATCCCGACCGAGTTTGCACCCGGCGTGTTCGATGCGCTGATGGCCGAGGGTGAACCGCTGGGCCTGCTGCTCGCCGGCTACCATGCACTCAATGCGCTGCGTATGGAAAAAGGCTACCGCCACTGGGGCCACGACATCAGCGACGAAGACACGCCGCTGCAGGCCGGCCTGGGGTTTGCGGTGGCCTGGTCCAAACCCGGTGGCTTCATCGGACGCGACGCGCTGCTGGCACAGAAAGCGCAGGGCCTGTCGCGCCGCCTGGTCCAGTTCGCGCTGCAGGACCCGACGCCGCTGCTGTACCACAACGAACCGATCCTGCGGGGCGGCGCGATCGTCGGGCGCATCACTTCGGGCATGTTCGGCCACAGCCTGGGGCGGTCGCTGGGCATGGGCTACGTGACCGTGCCCGAAGGCGCGAGCAGCGCCGACGCGGTGTTGCAAGGCCATTACGAGATCGAGGTGGCCGGTAAGCGGCATGGCGCCGATCCGTCCTTGCAGCCGTGGTACGACCCGCGCAGCCAGCGCGTCAAGGATGTCGAAACACCCGCCGCGCAGTCGGCGACAACCGGGTAGGCCAGCCATGGCGATCCAGTCCCTGCTCAAACAGGCGCCCGCCCTGACAACCGGCGCCGACGGCGCGCCGCCCGAACTCGACCCCGAAGCGGCGATCGGCGAACAACTGCGCGAGTTGCGCCAGGTCAAGGGCTTGACGCTGCGCGAGGTGGCCGACAAGGCGGGCATTTCGGTGAGCTACCTGAGCCAGCTCGAACGCAACCAGTCACGGCTGCCGATCGGTGTGCTCAAGAAGATCAGCGATGCGCTGGGCGTGCACATGAACTGGTTCTTCCAGGGGCAGGCGCAGGGAGACCCGGCCGAGAGCGACATCGTCGTGCGCGCCGGCAAGCGCCGGCGCATGTCGTTCACCGGCCTGGGTATTTCAGAGGAACTGTTGTCGCCCAACCTTAGCGGGCCACTCGAGCTGCTGCTGAGCACGATAGCGCCGGGCGCCGACAGCGGGGACTATTCCCATGACGGCGCGGAGGCCGGTTTCGTGTTGTCGGGCACGCTCGAGCTGTGGGTGTCGGGCCGCGCGTTACGCCTGCAAGAGGGTGACAGCTTCTCGTTCCGCAGCTCCGAGGTGCACCGCTGTGCCAACCCCGGCGAAATCCCGACGCGGGTGTTGTGGGTCATCACACCGCCGCACTATTGACGCTCAAGGGCGAACGGCCTTATGTGAACAGCATTGGCTATGTACCACTCTTCACCCGGCATCGTGAAGGTTATTTCACGTTTTAACGCCTGTCACAGGGCGGGCGATATCGACGGTTGCGCGAGATGGGCACTCACAAAGGCCTCGAACGCTTCGATCGGCAGTGGCCGGCTGACCAGGTAACCCTGGCACGAATCGCAGCCGTGCTCGGCCAGGAAGTCCCGTTGGCCCTGCAGTTCCACCCCCTCGGCGATGACCGTCAGCCCCAGGCTTTGCCCCAGCGCGATGATGGTGCGTGCGATCGCGGCGTCATTCGAATCGACGAGCACGTCGCGCACGAACGACTGGTCGATCTTGAGCTGGTCCAGTGGCAAACGCTTGAGGTAACTCAGCGACGAGTAGCCGGTCCCGAAATCGTCGAGCGAAAAACCGACGCCATGGGACTTGAGCCGGTTCATCTTGAGGATGATGGTCTCCAGATCGCTGGCGAACATGCTTTCGGTGATCTCGAGCTTGAGCCGGCCCGGCGACGCGCCATGTGCCTGCAACGCGTGGAGGACCTTGTCGACGAAATCGGCCTGCCGGAATTGGTGCACGCTGACGTTGATGGACAGGGTCAGATTGGCCAGGTGCGGCAGCGTGGCCCAGCGCGCCAGTTGCGCACAGCCAGTTGCGAGTACCCATTCACCCAGGTCCACGATCAGGCCCGACTGTTCCGCCACCGGGATGAACTGGCCCGGCGACACCGCTCCGCGCTGCGGATGCGACCAGCGCAACAGGGCTTCAGCGCCGATCATCTGGTCGCCAGGTCCCACTTGCGGCTGGTAATGCAGGTGGAACTCGCCGCGCGGCAGCGCCAGTCGCAGGTCGGTTTCCAGTGCCGCACGGGCCTCGACGGCCGCCTGCATGGCCGGGTCGAAGAAACGCACGGTATTGCGGCCGGCCGCCTTGGCCTGGTACATCGCGACGTCCGCGCGTTTGAGGATTTCCTCGAACGTCACCGTATCAGACCCGAACAGGGACACGCCGATGCTCGAACCGCTGCGGTGTTCGCGTCCGGCCACATCGTAGGGTTCGGACAGTCGCGCCAGCAACTTCTGCGCCACCTGGCGCGTCGCCGATACCGTGTCGGCCGCAAATCGGCCGGCATCGTCGATCAGCACCACGAACTCGTCACCACCCAGGCGCGCCACCGTATCGCAGTCGCGCACGCATGCCTTCAGGCGCGCCGCGACCTGCTTGAGCAGCAAGTCCCCCTTGTCGTGACCCCAGGTGTCGTTCAATGCCTTGAAATTGTCCAGATCGATCAACAACAAGGCGCCCTGATGGTGGCTGCGACCGGTCGCCGTCAGCGCGTGTTCAAGCCGGTCCTGCAGCAGCCGGCGGTTCGGCAGGTCGGTCAGAGGATCGTAGAAAGCCAGCCGGCGAATCTCGCTCTTGGCTGTCTTGCGACCGGTGATGTCGCGCGTCATGACGACAAAACGTGGCTCGCCTGAGGCGTCGACCTGTTTGCGCGCAACCGACAGTTCGAACCAGCGCTGTCCACGTGCGAGCGGCAGGGAATATTGTTCGCCTTGCGAAAAACCCTCGATCATCGCGCAGCGCAAGGCTTCCAGCGTCACCTCGGCCGCCTCGCGGGTCAACACATCGAACACCGATTTACCGGGCAGTGTCTCGGCCGGCACCGGCAACACGCTGTCAGCCGGCGCGTTGCAACTGTAGTAGATGCCATCCAGACCGATCTCGAAGATCGGATCGCGGATCGCGTCCACGGTGGACTTGAGCTGGTTTTGCGTGGCCAGCATTTCGGCGGTGCGCTCGCGCACCTGCGTTTCGAGATCCGATTTGTGGCGGCGCTGCTCCACCAGCAGCTTGAACAAGGTCCCCAGCAACATACTGAGCAGGAAGGCGCCCACCAGTTCCGCGAGGGATGGCCAGGGCCCCAGCCATCCGCCGACCGGCGCCATATCGAGATTCCACGCGCCGTTGGGCACCTCCAGGCTACGGCGCACCGGTTGCGGCAGGAACGCGTCGGTCGAACCGGCAATGCTCTGGCGCTGATTGTTATCTACCAATAGCCGCCACAGTTGGAAGTCATACCCGCGCGCTGGCAAGTCGTTCAAGGCCGCCCGGCTCAGCAGGTCCTGCAGGCGGATCGAGACGTTGGTGAAACCCCAGAAGCGGGTTCCGCCCTGGCCGTCCGGCAGATACACCGGCAAGCGGCTGACGACGCCGGAGCCGCCCTGTGCCAATTGCAGTGGCCCGGCCAATGTCGGCATGCGGGTGTCGCGGGTACGGATGGCCTCGGCCTTTTGCGCCGGGTCGTTGAGCTGGTCAAGGCCGATCAGGTTCTCGTTTCCCTTGCGCGGCACCACATGGCGTACCACGCCGCCGGGCGACAAGGACAGCGCCAACACGCGCAGGTTGCCCGCCAGCAATTGGGCCGCCGCATCTTCAAAATGGAGCGTCTCGCCACGGCTCTCATGCACCACGGCGGCCAACGCGTAGTTGCTGGCCAGCAAGCGCTCGACACTGCGCTCCAATATCTGCGTGCGGTCATGCGCCACACGCTGCACCTGATCGCGCTGCGCGCGCATGCGGTCGTTTTGGGCCGTCACCAGCAGCTGGATACACACCAGCATCGACAATGCGAACATCGCAACCGCGACGGTCCAGGAAAGCCAACCCGTCAGTTGGCGGGGCCTTGTGAGCCGTCTGGCCAGGTCGAATAAGCGCACTGCCATGACCCGGGCCTCAGTGCCGATCGACCAGCAGGGCCACGGCACCGGAGAAGGTCAGGAACGCCGCCGCTGTGGAGACCAGGATGATGCGCGCAATGCGGCCATTGTTGGCGCCGAAACGCTCGGCCAGCAACGACACGTTGCTGGCGCTGGGCAAAGCCGCAACCAGCACGATCACGATCAGCGCGTATGGGTCGAGCGCGACACCCAGCTGCATGGCGCCCACCCCCACCAGCAGCACCAATATCGGGTGCAGCACCAGCTTGATCGCCGCCACCGGCAGATAGTCGCGCAACGGCATCGACGCTGCACCGTCGGCCGGCACCAGCATCTGCGATCGCGCCAGCACCGCACCGATCGTGAACAGCGCCACTGGCGATGCTGCATCGGCCAGCAGACCAACGGTCTGCGCCAGCGGCCCAGGCAGTGCAAGCTGGATGGCAGACGCCAGCGCGCCGAGCAAGATGGCCCAGGGCATCGGATTGACCAACACCCCGCGCAACGCGTTGCGCGCGGCCTTGGCAAATCCGTGTTCATCCGCGCCGTCCAGCCTGGACAAGGCCACACACAACGACGTGGTCACCAGCATGTCGACCATGATCGTCGCGATCGCGGGACCGGCGGCGGCGGCGCCAAGCAGCGCGACCAGCAGCGGCACGCCCATGAAGCCGGTATTCGGGAAAGCGGCCACCAGCGCACCGAAAGCCGCGTCGTTCCAGCCGATGCGCCGGTTCATGCTGACGGTCACGACGAACCCGACCATGATCAGGGCGCACAACAGATAGGTGAAGAAGACGCCCGGATTGAGCAGTTGCGACAGTGGGGTCGTGGAACCAAAGCGGTACAGCAGGCAAGGCAACGCGAAATACAGCACGAAACTGTTGAGTCCGGGAATCGCGTCGAGCCGCAACATGCCACGGCGAGCGGCCAGGTATCCGGCCAGGACCAGTGCAAAAAAGGGAAATGTAACCAAGAGGACGTTCAGCACCGGGGAATTGTCGCTGACGCCGCTAGCGCGCCATGCCTCGGTATGATCCAGACTTACCCTGCTGATCCGTGTCTGCCCGTCTGCCTCGCATGTCTGCCGCGCCCCGCCTGCCCCCCGGTCTGAACCTCGCCCAACAAGAAGCCGTCAACTACCTGCATGGTCCCAGCCTGGTGCTTGCGGGCGCCGGATCGGGCAAGACACGGGTGATCACGCACAAGATCGCGCGCCTGATCCAGACCGGCATGGATCCCAAACGTATTGCGGCGATCACGTTCACCAACAAGGCGGCGGCCGAAATGCGTGAACGCGCCAAAGCCCTGGTCGGCCGGGCCGCCCGCGACCTGGTCATCTGTACCTTCCACGCGCTGGGCGTGCGGCTGATGCGCCAGGACGGGGCGGCGCTGGGCCTGAAGCCTAATTTTTCCATCCTCGACAGCGACGACGTCACCAGCATCCTGAAGGATTGCGGCGGCAGCACGGATGCCGCCACCGCCCGCCAGTGGCAGTGGGCGATCAGCAAATGGAAAAACATGGGCCTGAACGCAGCCCAGGCCGAGGCCCAGGCCGTCGACGACAACCAACGCATCGCCGCCCGCATCATGGCGCGTTACGAGGAGCGCCTCTCGGCCTACCAGAGCGTCGATTTCGACGATCTGATCGGCTTGCCGCTCAAGCTGCTGCAGGAGCACGCGCACGCGCGCACGAAATGGCAAGCCGCGTTCGGCCATGTGCTGGTGGACGAATACCAGGACACCAACGCCACCCAATACAGCGTTCTCAAGTTGCTGGTCGGCGGCCCCGAGCCCAAGGACGCCCGGTTCACCGCCGTGGGCGACGACGACCAGTCGATCTATGGCTGGCGCGGCGCGACGCTGGACAACCTGCGCCAGTTGCCGGTGGATTTCCCGGCACTCAAAGTGATCAAGCTCGAGCAGAACTACCGCTCGACCTCGGCCATCCTGCGCGCGGCCAACAATGTCATCGCTCCGAACCCCAAGCTGTTTCCAAAGAACCTGTGGAGCGACCTGGGCGAAGGCGAACCGGTGCGCATCGTCGATGCCGACCACGAGGAACACGAGGCCGAGCGCGCGGTTGCGCGAATCCAGAGTTTGCGTGCTGGCACCACGACGACCGGTACCGGGCATCCGCTGAGCCTGGAGTTGCGCGATTTCGCGGTCCTGTACCGTGCCAACTACCAGGCCCGGGTGTTCGAGCAGGCGCTGCGCAAGGCACAGATTCCGTACAAGGTCTCGGGCGGGCAGAGTTTTTTCGACCGCGCCGAGATCAAGGACCTGTGTTCCTGGTTCCGGCTGTGGGTCAACAACGACGACGATCCGGCCTTCCTGCGCGCCGTGACCACGCCCAAACGCGGCATCGGCCACCAGACGCTGGCGCAACTCGGGGTGTTTGCGGCGCAATACAAGCTCAGCTTGTTCGAGGCCCTTTTCAGCCCCAGTCTGGCCAGCGTCTTGCCGCCGCGTGCGGTTGGCAGCCTGCACGAGTTCGGCCGCTACGTGAACGACCTGCAGTACCGCGCCCGGCAGACCCAGGGCTTTGAGGCGGCGCGCGGATTCCTGACCGAATGGCTGGCCGAGATCGGCTACGAGAAACACCTGTACGACGGCGAAGACAGCGAGAAACTCGCCGCCGCGCGCTGGACCAACGTGATGGAGTTCTGCGACTGGATGGCGGCGCGCTGTGGCGGCCAGATCGACGATACGGCCGGCGTGACCACGTCAAGCGAGGTCAAGAACCTGCTGGAGGTTGCCCAGACGATCTCGCTCTTGTCCACCATCAGCGAACGCGAGACCGACCAGAACGTCGTGACCCTGTCTACGCTGCACGCGGCCAAGGGACTGGAATGGCCGCATGTGATGCTGGTCGGCGTGACCGAAGGCCTGCTGCCGTTCAAGCTCGGCGACGAAGACAACCCGACCGGCCGCGCCGACGGCCCCATGAGCGAAAGCCTGACCGAACGTCTGCAGGAAGAGCGCCGTTTGATGTACGTGGGCATCACCCGCGCCCAGCGCAGCCTGGCCGTCAGCTGGACGCGCCGGCGCAAAAAGGGGCGCGAGACGGTGGCGGCGCAACCGAGTCGCTTCATCGCCGAGA
>Ga0105046_10005151_pt1 | contig 20712 bp, 19 predicted proteins | sample MAT03_FD_78385 | JGI IMG/M metagenome (GOLD analysis project Ga0105046, IMG submission 78385) | Freshwater microbial communities from Lake Fryxell liftoff mats and glacier meltwater in Antarctica - MAT-03 (megahit assembly) | ecosystem: Environmental > Aquatic > Freshwater > Ice > Liftoff...
AGGATCAGCGTGCGCGGCATGCGCGCACGCGCGCGGCCCTTTTCGAGGCGCGTGATCATCGGCAGGACGAATGCGGCGGTCTTGCCGGTTCCGGTCTGTGCGATGCCGAGCACGTCCTTGCCCTGCAAGGCATGCGGAATGGCCCCGGCCTGGATCGGCGTGGGCACGGTGTAGCCCGCGTCGGTGACTGCGGACAGGACCTTAGGCGAGAGGCCGAGGTCTGCGAATTTCAACGCTTCTGGAGCGGTCGTGGTGTCGGACAATTGGCTGGCTGCTTTTTTGGCTGGATCGGCGCTGCTCTCGGAGGAGCCGCGGCAAGCGCCTCGCGCCTGCGATATTGTGCAATGCGATACGTGCAAGCCCGCGAAATGTCAACTTAAATGCCGGTAATGTGGGGAATGCGACCCCCTTATGATTACCGGCTAACGTTAATCCGGCCCCGGATTTGAGACATCAGTAGCGGAACTGTTCGGTGAGGATGCGTTCCTTCCAGGAGTAGCCGGGGTCGAACAGCAGCGTCGCGGTCTTGGTCTGGGACTCCCGCAACGTGACCGAAATCACCGACTTCACCTCGACGTGGTCGGCCGCCGCATTGACCGGCCGCTTCTCGGGTTCCAGCATGTCGAAGCGCACTGTCACCTTGTTGGAGATCAGCGCGCCGCGCCAGCGCCGGGGCCGGAAGGGGCTGACCGGGGTGAGCGCCAGCAGCGGCGCGTCGAGCGGCAGGATGGGGCCGTATGCGGAAAGGTTGTAGGCGGTCGAGCCGGCCGGAGTCGCAACCATCACGCCATCGCAGTTCAACTCGTCGAGGCGCACCTTACCGTCGATCGAGATCCTGATCTTGGCCGTCTGGTAGGACTGGCGCAGCAGCGAGACTTCATTGATGGCGAGCGCTGTCGTCGTCTCGCCGCTGGCCGTCTCCGCTTCCATTTCGAGGGGCCGGATCGTCTCGGATTGCGCGGTGGCGATGCGCTCGGGCAGGTCGACCTCGCGGTACTCGTTCATCAGGAAGCCGATGGTGCCGCGATTCATGCCGTAGACGAGCTTGCCGGTACTCATGGTCTCGCGCAGCGTCTGCAGCAGGAAGCCGTCCCCACCCAGCGCCACGACCACGTCGGCCTCGCTCTCGGGAAGCTGTCCGTAGCGCGCGATCAGCGCCTTGGCAGCGGCGCGCGCATCATCCGCGTCGGACGACACGAAAGCCAGTTTGCTGCGGTGTTCGTTCATGCCTGTGCCGGCCTTGTTTCGAGGGCGGTGACGGGTAGCACGGGGCGTTGGCGCTGCAAAGGGATGCGACTTCGCGACCGCCGCGCATTGATCGGTTGGCTGCTTAGTCTAAAAGAGAATCAACAGCGAGAGATAAGGGAGAAAAACATGGCCCGAGCCCCGAACTACAATCACGAGCGAAAGGAGCGCGACCGCCAGAAGGCTGCCAAGAAAGCCGAAAAGGCCGCTGCCAAGGCTGCGAAAAACGAACGCGCCAAAGATGGCACGGTGAAGGAGGAGAAGGCCGAGGAAGCTTAGCCGCCGACCCGGTGGGGACCAGTCATGGTCCCCCGTCGGGTGCATTGTCGGGCTGCTACGGCGTGGCGACGATCGTGATATCGACCTCGCGGGCGGCCGCAAGGAAGGCGCGGCGAGCATTCATCGCCGGCTTGTCGCCGGAAGTCGCGTCGTGACAGGCCTGCAGCGCCGCCCTGTGCTTGGGGGTGCGCTTGCCCGGCCAGTTGTTGAGCAGGAAGCCGGAGGCGTCAGCCGCCGTTCTCAGCAGTATTTCCTGAACCGGCGAGCCGAACTTTACGGCGACCGGAACTTCGAAGCGATCATTTGACATTGCCGCTCATAGGGCATCGGCTACTGCAAGACCAGCCCCGGCAGACCGCACCTACTTGCAGACCATGCGCACGCGACCGTTCTCGGTCTGGTTCTTGCAGTCAAGCTTTCCGGAGTTCGCTTTGACGACCGGAGGCTGGACCTTTCGCTTGGGCGCTGCCTTTGTCGCGGGTGGAGGCGGGAAACTGGATCCTACCGGTCCGGGCTTGGCGGACTTGAATTTCATCCAGGATGGGACAGCCGGTTTGGGCGGCGCCAGGTTGAGACCTGGCAGATCGACCGGCGTGTCCACCACGATGCTGCCGTCAGACGTGCGCGAGCAGGCCGCGAGCGAAAGCAGCATGCCCCCGGCCACCATCATCGCGCCGATCTTGTTCAATCCGACCATCAAGCGAATCCCGCCTTCTCGTGTTGTCCGTGGCATGAACATCGTGGAGATTTTGGGGCAGGCTGGCGGTTATGGTGCCCCCGGAGAGGATTGAACTCCCGACCTTCGGTTTACAAAACCGCTGCTCTACCGCTGAGCTACAAGGGCACGGGCGCCCGGTTAGCACATCTCGCGCGCCCGTAAAATCAAAACCGACAGCCAAAACCGGTGAAATTGTCCCCCGCCAACCCCTGCGGATTGCACGGACGATCATCGGTGAAATATGCGTCGAGCCATCCTACATCCACGGTATGGTCGTCAATTGGGGGCGCATTCGATGTTGAGATTGGCTGTCATCGCGCTGATCGTGATCGTGGCCTGGGTGCTGTTGCTCAAGCTGTTTCGGGACATCAGGGCCGCCAGGGTGGACTGGAAGGGCTGGGCGATCATCGCCGGCTTCATCGTGCTCGCCCTCTACCTCCGGCATGTCACGGGCATCGGCGAATTCTGACGGCATAGCCCCCCGAAATAGGCCCCCGAAAAAAATCGGAGCCGACATTCGAACCTTTCCCGGCGTCGCGCCGACTGATGGTCATGAGGCGGATCGAACGCCTCTGCGAATGACCACAGGAGATCATCATGTCGTTCAAGACCAAATTCGTTTCCGGCCTGCTTTCCCTGACCGTCCTTGCCGGCTCGATGGCCAGCACGGTCGAACAGTCGGCCGCAGGGAAACTCACCAACGGAGAGATCGCAGCAATCGCCGGCGTCGGTGGCCTGGTGCTTGGTCTCGGCCTCGCGAATGCCAATCGCGGTCCGGACCATTACGGCGACCACCGGGGTTCCTGGGAGCGCCACGTCGATCGCTGCTACGCACGCTACGTCAGCTACGACCACCGGACCGACACCTATGTCGGCTACGACGGTTACGAACGCCGCTGCAGGCTGTGAGAGGAGGATTTCAGTGCTTTCAGGGGAGGGACGCCCGGCGTCCCTTCTGGAGCCGCTCTAAGGCGACTTGCCGCCGATCGCCTGCGTGACATCCGCCGCGACGCGCGCCACCAGCGGCCCGATCGCGGCAGCGCGCTCGGGGGTGACCCGCACAGTCGGGCCGGACACGGAGATGCCCGCCACCGGTTCCCCGAATTCGTTGAAGATCGCCGCCGCCACGCAACGCATTCCGGCATTGCGCTCCTCGTCGTCGACCGACCAGCCGCGAACCCTGATGTCGGCAAGGTCGCCCGACAACGCCAGCGGGTTGGCCAGCGTCTTTTCCGTAAAGGCTTCGAGCCCCGTCCTTCGGACGATGGCGTCGACGCGCTCGGCCGGCAGATGGGCCAGGATTGCCTTGCCGATGCCCGACGCATGGAAGGGGCTGCGGGTGCCGGGCCGGAAGAAGGCGCGGATCGCCTGGTGCGTCTCGACCTGGCTGACGAAGACGACGCAATCGTCCTCGGCGACGCCGAGATTGGCGGTCTCGCCGGTCGTCTCCATCAGTTCCTGCATGACGGCGCGTGCCCGGTCCACCAACTTCCGGCGGCGCAGGAAGGCCGAGCCCATGCGATACGTCTCGACCCCGATCGACCAGAGCTGGCCGTCGCCGTCGAACTCGACCATCCCGTGGTGGCTGAGCGTTGTCAGCATGCGGTAGGTGGTCGATGCGGCGATGCCGCTCCTTGCCGCGACTTCGCTGAGCGACAGCGCGTCGCCCTCCGCCACGATGGCGAGGATCTTTAGTCCGCGGTCGAGCGCCTGTACCGATGCGGCTTCCGCCGGAGCGTTGAAGGAGCGCGGGCGGCCGCGCTGGCGCTTTTCGATCGTTTCCATGCGCGTCTCATACGCCGTTTTCGACGAGCAGCGCATTCAGAAAATGAAATAGTTTTTTGAAAGTCTTCAGGTCCGGGAAAATCAGAAAATAAAAAGCACATTGGAAACAGCAAGATAATGCCACTATTCGGATAATGAAAAAATATTCTGGAAAAATTGAAAAAGTGCGCCATGCCTGCCATTCTCCTGTCATCCAGACAGAGGAGCAGGGACATGGCCAGGATGCGCGCCGTCGATGCGGCGATTCTCGTTCTTGAAAAGGAAGGCATTTCCTGCGCCTTCGGCGTGCCGGGCGCGGCGATCAATCCGTTCTACTCGGCGATGAAGGCGAGGGGCTCGATCCGCCACATACTTGCGCGGCATGTCGAGGCAGCCTCCCACATGGCCGAAGGTTTCACCCGCGCGAAGGCGGGCAACATCGGTCTGTGCATAGGCACCTCGGGACCGGCCGGCACCGACATGATCACCGGGCTCTATTCGGCCACGGCGGATTCCATCCCGATTCTTTGCATCACCGGCCAGGCGCCGCGCGCGCGGCTGAACAAGGAAGATTTCCAAGCGGTCGACATCGCGGCGATTGCCGCACCCGTGACGAAGTGGGCGGTCACGGTGATGGAGCCCTACCTGGTGCCCATGGCGCTGCAGAAGGCGTTTCACCTGATGCGCTCCTCGCGCCCCGGGCCGGTGCTGATCGACCTGCCGGTCGACGTGCAGCTCGCCGAGATCGAGTTCGACATCGACGCCTATGAGCCGCTTGCCGCGTTCAAGCCCGAAATGACGCGCGGCCAGGCCGAGAAGGCGCTGGCGATGCTGAACGCGGCTGAGAAGCCGCTGATCGTCGCCGGCGGCGGCATCGTAAACGCCGACGCATCCGACCTGCTGATCGAATTCGCCGAAATCACCGGCGTGCCGGTCATACCGACCCTGATGGGCTGGGGCACGATCCCCGACGACCACCGACTGATGGCCGGCATGTGCGGGCTGCAGACTTCGCACCGCTACGGCAACGCGACCATGCTGGAGGCCGACTTCGTGATCGGCATCGGCAACCGCTGGGCGAACCGCCACACCGGATCGGTCGAAACCTACACGCGGGGCAAGAAGATCGTCCATGTCGACATCGAGCCGACGCAGATCGGCCGCGTCTTCGCACCCGATCTGGGCATCGTGTCGGATGCGGGCGCGGCGCTTAAAGTTCTGCTCGACGTCGCCACGGAGTGGAAGACCGCGGGCAGGCTTCGCGACTGGTCGGGCTGGGCGAAGGAATGCCAGGCGCGCAAGAAGACGATGAAGCGCAAGACGCATTTCGAGCAGGTGCCGCTGAAGCCGCAGCGCGTCTATGAGGAGATGAACAAGGCTTTCGGCCGCGACACGACCTATGTGACGACGATCGGGCTGAGCCAGATCGCGGGCGCGCAGTTCCTGCACGTCTACCGTCCCAGGAACTGGATCAACTGCGGCCAGGCCGGCCCACTCGGCTGGACGCTGCCGGCGGCGCTCGGCGTGCGCGCGGCGCGTCCCGAGGCGACCATCGTGGCGCTGTCGGGCGACTACGATTTCCAGTTCATGATCGAGGAACTGGCGGTCGGCGCGCAGCACAGGCTGCCTTACATCCACGTCGTCGTGAACAACGCCTATCTCGGCCTGATCAGGCAGGCGCAGCGCGGTTTCGAGATGGACTACGAGGTGAGCCTCGCCTTCGAGAACCAGAACCGGGCAGGCGATCCGCAGGCTGGTTATGGCGTCGATCATGTCGCGGTTGCCGAGGCGATGGGCTGCAAGGCGGTCAGGGTGAGGCGGCCCGAAGAGTTCGCCGGCGCCTTCAAGGAAGCGAAGCGCCTGATGAAGGAGTTCTCGGTTCCGGTCGTGCTGGAGTTCATCCTGGAGCGGGTGACGAACATCTCCATGGGCGCCGAGATCGACAAGGTGACGGAATTCGAGGAACTTGCCGAAAGCAACGAGGACGCCCCAACGTCGGTCGTCATGCTGGATTGATTCTACACCTGAAGTCGCTGAATCAGTTCGCGAGATCCCTGAATCATCTTCGCAGGAAGCAGAGCTATGCCACGGTTTTCGGCCAATCTTTCGATGCTCTTCACCGAGCATGAGTTTCTCGATCGCTTCGACGCGGCGGCACGCGCGGGCTTCAAGGCGGTCGAATATGTCGGGCCATACGACCACCCGCCACAGGCGGTTGCGGAGCGGCTGTCGAAGAACGGACTGACGCAGGCGCTGTTCAACCTGCCGCCCGGCGACTGGGCGAACGGCGAACGCGGCATCGCCGTGCTGCCCGATCGGATCGACGAGTTCAGGAAAGGCGTCGACACCGCGATCGCCTACGCCAAGGCGCTCGATTGCCCGCAGGTGAACTGCCTGGCCGGGATCGCGCCGCAAGGCCTTGCCCATGCCGAGCTGGAGGATCTGTTCGTCCACAACCTCGGCTATGCGGCAAGGCGGCTGGAGGATGCCGGCGTCAGGCTTCTGATCGAGGCGATCAACACGCGCGACATTCCCGGTTTCTTCCTCACGACGTCGGCGCAGGCGTTTGGCATCATCGACCGCGTGGGGTCGAAAAACCTCTATTTTCAATACGATATCTACCACATGCAGGTCATGGAGGGGGATCTCGCCCGGACCATCGAGGATAACCTCGGCCGCATCGCGCATATCCAGCTTGCGGACAATCCCGGTCGCCACGAACCGGGGACGGGCGAGATCAACTATCCGTTCCTCTACGACCATCTCGACCGCATCGGATATTCCGGCTGGGTCGGCGCGGAATACAAGCCGAAGGCGGGCACCGAGGCGGGACTGGGATGGTTCAAGCAGTTGACCCGGTCAGGCGTCGCGGACGCGTAACGGCGAGTACGCCTGAAAGGCAAAAGACCATGCAAACCATAGGCTTCATCGGACTGGGCATCATGGGAACGCCGATGGCGGGGCATCTGCTCGACGCCGGCTATGCGGTGATGACGAGCAACCACCGCAAGCCGCCGCCGGCCGAACTCGTTGCGAAGGGCCTGAAGGCCGCGACGGGACATGCCGCCGTGGCGCAAGCATCTGATATCATTATAACAATGGTGCCTGATACCCCTCAGGTCGAGGAGGTCCTGTTCGGCGAGAACGGCGTCGCGGCGGGCCTGTCGAAGGGCAAGCTGGTCAGCGACATGAGTTCGATCTCGCCGATCGCGACCAAGGAATTCGCCAGGAAAATCAATGCCCTTGGCTGTGACTACCTGGACGCGCCGGTGTCGGGCGGCGAGGTTGGCGCCAAGGCCGCGTCGCTGACCATCATGGTCGGCGGCGAGGAAAAGGCGTTCGAGCGGGCCAGGCCGGTTTTCGAGACAATGGGCAAGAACATCACGCTGGTCGGCCCCAACGGCGTCGGACAAACCACGAAGGTGGCGAACCAGATCGTCGTCGCGTTGACCATCGAGGCGGTTGCCGAAGCGCTTGTTTTTGCTGCGAAAGCCGGCGCCGACCCGGCCAAGGTGAGGCAGGCGCTGATGGGCGGGCTGGCGGCTTCGCGCATCCTTGAGGTGCACGGCGAGCGCATGGTGAAGCGCACATTCCAGCCCGGCTTCCGCATCGAACTGCACCAGAAGGATCTCAACCTGGCGCTCGAAGGCGCAAAAGCGCTCGGCGTTTCGCTGCCCAACACCTCGACCACGCAGCAGCTCTTCAACTCATGCGTGGCGAACGGCGGCGGCAAGGACGATCATTCCGGGCTGGTCAAGGCGCTGGAACGGTTGGCTGGCTACGAAATCGGACGTGGATGAATTTCGGGCGTCCAACAGGCAGCGACGGTAAAAACCTCAGCGATTGCAGGACGTTGCGGGCGAGCACGCCTTCCTGCCGCCGCTCGGTTGTCCATCGCGCCCTATTTCGGCGCGCCGAGATAGGTTTTGGCGGCGTAAAGCGCCACCGCCGCGGCATTCGAAACGTTGAGCGAGCGGATCGCGCCCGGCATGTCCAGCCGGGCGAGCGCGGCGACCGTTTCGCGCGTCTTTTGACGCAGCCCCTTGCCCTCGGCTCCCAGCACCAGGGCGATCTTTTCCCCGGCGAAGGATTTTTCGATTTCGGCCGGACCGTCGGAGTCGAGACCGACCGTCTGGAAGCCGGCGTCGTGAAGTCTGCCGAGCGCGTCGGCGAGGTTTTTCACCTCGATCATGTCGATGTGCTCCAGCGCGCCCGAAGCGGATTTCGCGAGCACGCCTGACTCCTGCGGGCTGTGCCGCGAGGTGGTGATCAGCGCGCCGGCGCCGAAGGCGACCGCCGAGCGCAGGATGGCGCCGACATTGTGCGGATCGGTGACCTGGTCGAGCACGACGACCAGCCGCGTCGCGCCGAGCGCGTCGAGCGCCTTGGGCTGCAGCGGCCGCGTTTCGATGACGACGCCCTGATGCACCGCCTCGCTGCCGGTGATCCTGTCGATATCGCGCGGCTCGACCAGCTCCGTCTTGAAGGGCAGGGCGGCGAGGTCGGAAAGCCCGAGCCGCTCGGCGGCGTTGCGGGTTACCAGCAGCCGCGCGATTTTGCGGCGCGGATTGTCGAGCGCCGCGCGAACGGTGTGAATCCCGTACAGGCGGACCAGCCCGTCGGCTGCCGCCTCGCCGGGCGCCACCGGCGGGCGCGGGCGGAAGCCCGGCGCGCCGCCCTGCTTGGTCCCGCCAGGCTTGCCTTGATGGCCTCCGCCAGGCTTATCGCCGGCCTTCTGGTCGCGGTAGGCGCGGCGCAGGTTGGCGTAGTGCGTGTCCTTGGGCGTCTTGGAATTCTTGTCGTCGGTCATGGCGGTTCTATAGCGGCAAGGGGCCGGCTTGCCTATGGCGCGCGGCGGACTGCGATACGCCCGCTAGATTCGCGGTCGCTCGCGGTTGACAGCCTTGGGCCGTGCCGCCATAAGGCGCTTCGCAGAACGGCTGTCTGTGGCGGCCGCTTTGTTTTATGCCTCGTTGCATGGCTCCGGCGGCAGTACGGAGAGGTGCCCGAGTGGTTAAAGGGGACGGACTGTAAATCCGTTGGCTATGCCTACGTTGGTTCAAATCCAACCCTCTCCACCACTGCCGCACCGGAAGCCAGCGCATCGCCTCGGAAGCAGTCGCTTTCGCAAGGCGGCTGTGGCACAACAGGCGGCGCTGCAGGCAGCGCGGTTGCGGGTGTAGCTCAATGGTAGAGCAGCAGCCTTCCAAGCTGAATACGAGGGTTCGATTCCCTTCACCCGCTCCAATTGCCTAGCAAGGGTTTGCGTAATTTCACGAATAAGCCGCAGGTCAAGTTTTACAGGCGGTTTTACAGCGATTGTTCACCGTCTGGCCCCATCGAGCCTCTTAATCCGCTTGTTGATCGCGGCTTGGCGATCGACATAGCGCCGAATGACTATCGTAACGCTTTGCTCCTCCCAGCCCATGATCTCGCAGATTTCGCGTTCAGAAAGACCGGCAGTGTAGAACTTGGTTGCCGCAGTGCCGCGCAGGTCGTGGAAGTTGCCGCGCGTCCAAGGCAGGGGCTATTGTGCGCCAAGTTATGCGAGAGAGACTATGTAATATCTATGGAAGCAGAGCCGAACCCAAAACGGAACTCCGCTGGCGAAACGGCGAGCGTCGCGTTTATCGATCTCTCTGGATTCAGCGCTATCGCGGACGTTTACGGAGACGCGTCTGCCATTGAGGTGCTCGAGATTTTCGAAAGCATGGTCAGTGAGGCGCTGAGCTCGTATGAGCCTCCGATCAAATGGATCGGAGACGAGGCAATGCTATCGTTTCCAGAACCAGAGATTGCGATCCAGGCACTTGGAAAACTGTTGCACGCCTGCAGGCAGGAACCGCGATTGCCCCTCACTCGAACGGGAGTAAATCACGGGCCGGTCATCCGCCGAACAAACGACATGTTTGGTTCGACGGTGAACATAGCTTCCCGGATAACCTCGCTTGCGTCTCCCGGGCAACTGCTTGCAACCCAACCAATTGCCGATGCCGCCGCGGCAATGGGTATCTCTTTGCGCGATCTCGGCAAGGTCGCCATCCGATCGGTTGCAAACGAAATCTCGCTTTATGATATCGAACTGGCGCCGTCACCCGATCCTGCTTGGATCGATCCGGTTTGCAAGATGCACGCGCCATACGAAACCTATCGACGCCAACGTCCGGAGGGTCCGTGGTTCTGTTCTCTTCGGTGCGCGGAAGCCTATCGAAAGTCGCCTCAAACCTATCCATTGGCGCGCTGACGCGATTGCGCCTGACGTCGAAGCGTATGGCCCGGCGCTGGAGCACAGTGCCCCATCCTTGTGCCTAACCTAGCTTGATGCTGCGTAGCCTCAACGCGTTGGCGATGACGGAGACCGACGAAAGGCTCATTGCAGCGGCGGCGATCATTGGCGACAGCAGTGTGCCGAAGACCGGATAGAGCACGCCCGCCGCAACAGGCACGCCCAGTGCGTTGTAGACGAAGGCGAAGAACAGATTCTGCTTGATGTTCCGGATCGTTGCCTGAGACAGCCGGCGGGCGCGCACGATGCCGTTGAGGTCGCCCTTTACCAGCGTGATCCCGGCGCTCTCGACGGCGACGTCAGCACCAGTGCCCATGGCGATGCCGACGTCAGCGGCGGCGAGCGCGGGCGCGTCATTGACGCCGTCGCCGGCCATCGCGACCTTCGCCCCGTTTGCGCGAAGGTCGTCGATCAGTTGCTGCTTGCTTTCCGGCAGCATGTCGGCGCGGACCTCATCGATGCCGAGTTTGCTCGCGACGGCCCGCGCTGTCAGTTCGTTGTCGCCGGTCGCCATGATGATGCGCAGGCCTGTCGCGTGTAGCGCCCGGATGGCTTCCACCGTCGTGGCCTTGACCGGGTCAGCCACGGCGACGATGCCCGCCAACCTGCCCTCGACGGCGATGAACATGGCTGTCTTGCCCTCGGACCTGAGCGCGTCTGCCTTGGCATCGAGGCTGGAGGTGTCGGCCTTCAGAGTGGCCATCATCGCGGCGTTGCCGAGTGCGATGCGACGACCGCTCACTGTTCCGGATACGCCTTTTCCGGTGACGGCTTCGAAGTCGGCTGCAGCAGAGATCGACGAACCGCGTGCCTCGGCGCCTTCCACGATCGCCTCGGCGAGAGGATGCTCGGACCCGCGCTCCAGGCTTGCCGCGAGAGAAAGGATGTCCGTTTCCGAAAACCCTTCCGTGGCGACGACGTCGGTCAGTTTCGGGCGACCCTCCGTCAAGGTGCCGGTCTTGTCGACGATCAGCGTGTCGACATGGGCGAAGCGCTCCAGCGCCTCGGCATCCTTGATCAGCACGCCAGCCTGCGCGCCGCGGCCGGTCGCCGTCATGATGGACATCGGCGTCGCCAGGCCCAGCGCACAGGGGCATGCGATGATGAGGACGGAAACCGCCGACACGATGGCGAAAATCATCGAGGGTTCGGGACCAAAGACCGCCCAGACAACGAACGCGACTATCGCAACCAGCACAACGGCGGGAACGAAGTAATACGACACCCGGTCAGCAAGGCCCTGGATCGGAGCGCGAGAGCGCTGTGCCTTGGCGACCATCTCGACGATCCGTGACAGCATGGTCTCTGCGCCGACCTTTTCCGCGCGGATGACGAGCGTGCCGTTGCGGTTGAGGGTTCCTCCCGTCACGCTGTCGCCCTCGGTCTTTTCGACGGGGAGGGGCTCTCCGGTGATCATCGACTCGTCAATCGCGGTGCGGCCCTCGAGCACGGTCCCGTCGACCGGCACGCTGTCGCCGGGCCTCACCCGCAGACGGTCGCCCGACTTGACCTCGTCCAGCGGAACGTCCGCTTCCGATCCGTCAGCCGCTATTCGCCGCGCTGTCTTCGGCGCCAAATCGAGCAGCGCCCTGATTGCTGACCCCGTCCTCTCCCGTGCCCGCAGTTCCAACACTTGGCCAAGAAAGACCAGAGCGACTATGACCGCCGCCGCCTCGAAGTAGACGGGCACGGCATCGCCATGCCCCCGGAACTGGTGCGGAAAGACGTCAGGAAACAGGGTGGCGACGACACTGTAGAGATATGCGACGCCGACGCCGATCGAGATCAGCGTCCACATGTTTGGGCTGCGGTTTACGAGGGATTCCCAACCACGATGGAAGAAGGGAATGGCGGCCCACAGCACTACGGGCGTTGCGAGAGCGAATTCGATCCAGACGGCCGAACGCTCGCCGAGCCATTCACGAAGTGGCAGGCCAAGCATCGGCCCCATGGTTATCAGCAGCAGCGGGACCGACAACGCGCCACTGACCCAGAGCCGGCGGGTGAAGTCGACGAGTTCCGGGTTCGGACCTTCGTCGCCTGTCGGCACACCCATCGGCTCCAGCGCCATCCCGCAGATCGGGCAGGAGCCGGGCTTGTCGCGCACGATCTCGGGATGCATTGGACAGGTGTATTGCGTGCCCTTTGGCATCGGCACTGGCGCAGGCCGGTCGCCGAGATACTTCGCCGGTTCTGCCTCGAACTTGCCTTTGCACCCCGGTGAGCAGAAATAGAAGCCCTTGCCCTCGTGCCGAATGAAGTTGGCCACCGTCGCGCGCTCGACGCTCATCCCGCAGACGGGATCGATCGCCGTGACGAACTCGTGCGGCGCCTTGATGAACTTGTCCCGGCACGACGCGCTGCAGAAATGGTAGGTATGACCTTCATGTTCGATGCGCGGCTTCCCGGTCTGCGGATCGACGGTCATCCCGCAGACCGGGTCGCGGACAACCGTCGCGCTCGGCGCCTTCGCATGCGACGCGCCGCAGGAACCGTCTGCCTTGTGGGTGTGGTGGTTATGGTCATGAGTCGACATGGCGGCGATCTCCGGTTGGTTGATCGCACAATCTGATGAACCTTCCAGTCAATGGAGGGTCAAGAGGAATCTTTATGTCTTGACCTTCCACCTGCGGGAAGGATCATCATGGCGCGAATCGAAAGCCTGAGTTGCTCTTGCAGGCTATGGTTTGCCTTAAATTTGCCGCCTCGACCCAAAAGGCTGAGGTGGGTCTGGAACTTGCCCGTTCAGGAAACAATGCGGACTGCAGTGAACAAGTTTGCCCGAATGATCGCAACGAGCCTCGTGTTCCTCGCGACGGCTGCATTCGTCCTTCAGGGCGCCGCAATGGCCCAAGGCCACCGCCATGCGGACGCGCCTTGCCACACCGGTTCCGCCGATACAGCAGCCCATTCCCATGATGCAGTTCCCGCACATTCCCACGCTGCGGACGCGGTTCATTCGCATGACCATTTGGCTACGGATCACGCGTCCCAGGACACGGCGAAGTCGCTAGACCATGATCATGCATCAGCGAACGCGGATTCCTGCTGCGGCAAATTCTGTTCGCCGGTCGTCTGCGTCGAATCGCCTGAACTCGCACCGCTTAAGTTTGAACTGCAGAGTTCCCAGGCTGTCCAAAGTCAGGTTCCAGAAGGGATCGGCCCCTCAGGCCTCCGGCGGCCGCCGCGAACCCTCGGCATAACCTGATGGAGTGACCGGCCAAGGCCGCGTCGCTTCAAAGCGCCGTTGCCGAAATCCGGGATATTCTCCATGCATTCCCTTGCCCTCGACGTCCTGCGCCGCCCGCGACTTGCGTTCGCATGGCTTGTGCTCTTCGCCCTTTCCCCAGCCTTGGCCCATGAAGGTCACGAACACGGCACGCCGACCCCGGCGCCATCCGCGCAATCATCGGCGAGGGTTGTGCTTCAGTCCGAACTCTATGAACTCGTCGGCATCCTGGGTTCGGATGGCTTGGGCATCTATCTCGACCGGTTCGATACGAACGAGCCGGTTACGGGTGCCGAGATCTCTGTCACGGTAGGAGGAGATGAGGATGTGGCAGCGTCGCCGATGGGCGATGGCATGTTTACGGTCACATCGCAGAAGTTCACTGGCGAAGGTCCGCTGGAGCTTGTGTTCATCATTACCGCGCAGACAGGCGACGACCTGCTGATCGGAACGCTGGATCTGCCCGCGAAAGAAGTAGCGTCAGCAGATGCAGACCCTTCCCCGGGTCTGCTGGTCGGCCCGAGCGGTGGATCCCAAATAGTTGTCGCCGGCATCACGGTAGAACAACCTTACCTGATTGCGGGGTCCGCGCTTTTCCTTGGTTTCATGCTCGGTATCGCGGTCCGGAGCCGCAACAGATTTGTCCCCGCGGCCGCGATCGTGCTGGTCGCTTTGGTGGTCTCCACAGCTTTCGCGTTCGGCCATGAAGGCCATGACCATGGTGAGCAGGCGCCAACGCCGTCGGGCGATGCACCGGGCCGCCTTTCAGACGGCTCGGTTTTCCTGCCGAAGCCGACGCAACGCCTCCTCGCGGTGCGCACCGTCATTGCGAAGCCACAGGAGGCGCGCAAGGCAGTAAGCTTGATTGGGCGCATCATTGCCGACCCAAACCGCTCTGGACTCGTCCAGAGCATCAACGGCGGGCGCATATTGCCTCCCGAGGCAGGGCTTCCTCGGCTCGGGCAACCCGTCAAAAGAGGAGATGTGGTTGGCCTGGTCGAACAGGCGGTCTCTCAGGCAGACCAGACTGGAATATCGGAGCAGATCGGCGCAATCGAACAGGAAATTGCGGTCGCCGAGACAAAGCTGGATCGCGCACGCACGCTGGCCGAGCGAAACGTAGCGCCCCAAAGTCAGGTCACCGACGCGGAGACCGAAATTACAGGACTCCGTCGGCGGCTTCAGATGTTTCGTCAGTCCCGCTTGGAGCCAGAGACGCTGCGGGCTCCGGTGGACGGCGTCATCGCCGCGGTCAACGTGGTTGCCGGCCAGGTCGTCGGACCCGAGGACACCATCTTCCAGATCATCGACCCAGATGGGCTCTGGGTAGAGGCGCTGGTCTACGGTCAGATCGATCCGGCACAACTATCTGGTGCGAGCGCTGTTGCCGTGGATGGTGCCGCCCTCGACCTCCGCTTCCAAGGGTTCAGCAAAGCGCTCCAGCAACAGGCGACGCGGGTGCAATTCGCGATCGTCGAACCGCCATCGAACCTTGCGGTCGGACAGCCGGTCCAGGTCCTGGCTCAGAACGGTTCCGCGGTGACCGCGATCGTGCTCCCCCGCGATGCCGTGCTGCGCAACGGCAACGGGGAATCGATCGTTTGGCGGCATGCCGAAGCCGAACGGTTCGAGGCGCGTCCGGTCCGCACGGAACCGTTCGACGCGACGCGACTGATCGTTCACGCGGGCATACAGGAGGGAGACCGCATCGTCGTTCGCGGCTCCGAACTCATCAATCAGGTTCGGTGAGCTGCGTCGATGTTCAACATTCTGGTCACCAGCAGTCTTCGACACCGCCTCTTCGTCATAGCGGCCGCGCTCGTCCTTGTGGTCTATGGATCCTGGGTGCTGCCACGCGTTCCGGTCGACGTATTTCCGGACCTCAACAAACCAACCGTCACGCTGATGACGGAAGCTGACGGCCTCGCTCCGCAGGAAGTAGAGCAGCTCGTCACCTATCCCCTCGAGACTTCGATGAACGGCATGCCTGGGGTTACGCGTGTTCGTTCCGTCTCGGGCGTGGGCCTATCCATCGTCTATGTCGAGTTCGACTGGAACACCGACATCTATCGTTCGCGCCAACTCGTCGCCGAACGCTTGTCACTCGTGGGCGAGCAGCTGCCGGAAGGCGTGGTTCCACAAATGGGGCCGGTCACGTCGATCATGGGCGAGATCCTGCTCATCGCGATCACCAGCGACACGGTCTCTGCGATGGAGGTGCGTGAAATCGCGGACTTCGTGATCCGGCCGCAGCTTCTCACCATCGCTGGTGTCGCTCAGGTGATCCCGATTGGCGGCGAGGTGCGTCAGTATCGCATCGTGCCGAACGTGGCCGCGCTCCAGGCACTCGGTGTGACATACGAACAGATCGAGACGGCGGTCACGCGATTCGGCACAAACACCGGCGGCGGCTTCATTGATCAAAATGGCCGTGAATATCTCATCCGCAATGTCGGCGTAACGAGGCGGCTGGAGGACCTGCGCAACACAGTGATTGCGCAGGATGGTGTGCAGTCCGTCTTCCTTCATCAGGTGGCGCAGGTGGACTTCGCCCCCCGCGTCAAGCGCGGCGATGCCGGCTTCAAGGGCAAGCCTGCGGTTATCGTCTCGATCCAGAAGCAGCCAGGAGCCGACACTGTCGCCCTGACGGGCAAGATCGAGCAGGCGCTTGCCGACATACAGCGCACACTGCCCGAAGGCGTGTCAGCGACGAACCTCCAGTTCCGCCAAGCGACCTTCATCGAAACGTCTGTCGATAACGTGAAGACGGTGCTGGTGGAGGCGGCCATGGTCGTCGCCGTGATCCTCATCCTGTTCCTAATGAATTGGCGTGCGACCTTCATCTCGCTCACCGCCATACCCATCTCGATCCTGGTCACGGTGCTCGTCTTCAATGCCTTCGGACTGACGATCAACACGATGACGCTTGGTGGGCTGGCGATTGCGATCGGCGAATTGGTCGATGACGCCGTTGTCGACGTGGAGAACATCATCCGGCGGCTCAAAGAGAATCGCGCGCTGGCCATCCCCCGACCGGTGCTGGAAGTGATTGCGTCGGCATCACAGGAAGTGCGTTCCGGCATCGTCTATGCGACCATGATCGTGATCCTGGTGTTCATTCCGCTCTTCGCGCTGTCAGGCATCGAGGGACGGCTCTTTGCGCCGCTCGGGGTCGCCTACATCGTTTCGATCCTTGCCTCGCTGGTCACCTCGATCACTGTCACGCCAGTGCTTGCCTACTACCTGTTGTCGGGCCCGACGCGTGCCCATGGTGGCGATACCTTTGTGGTGAAGCATCTGAAGCGGGGCAACGCATTCCTGCTGCGGATCGCGTTCCGACAGCGGACGGTCCTGTTTGTCACCGTCGCTCTCGCGGTCGGCGTAGCGGCCTACGCAGCGACCCTGTTGCCACGCGCCTTCCTGCCGCCGTTCAACGAGGGCACGCTAACGATCAGCCTGGCCTACAATCCAGGTATCGCGCTCGCCGAGAGCCATCGACTGGGAACCATCGTCGAAAACCTTATCGCCGACGTGCCCGAGGTCGTGTCGGTTGGACGCCGCACGGGACGCGCGGAACTCGATGAGCACGCGGAGGGAGTTCATTCGTCCGAGATCGACGTCGACCTCAGGCGCTCCGAACGGCCCAAGGAAGCGGTTATGGCGGACATAAGGTCGAGGTTGGCCGTCCTTCCCGTGTCCCTGAACGTGGGTCAGCCCATCTCGCACCGGCTGGACCATATGCTGTCGGGCGTGCGCGCCGAAATCGCGCTCAAGATCTACGGCGAGGACCTCGATACGTTGCGAACTCTGGCGGATGGCCTGCGGGATCGTTTGTCAGGCATCGCGGGTCTTGTCGACCTTCAGGTCGAGAAGCAGGTCAGAATTCCCCAGTTGCGCGTCGATGTCGATTACGAGCGGGCGGCGCTCTATGGTCTGACCCCGGCCACGGTCACCGAGGCGCTCGAGACAATGTCGAATGGGCGGACCGTCTCGCAGATCGTCGAAGGGAACCGGCGCTTCGACGTCGTGATGCGTTTGTCGGATCAGGATCGCTCGACCACGGGCCTCGAAGACCTGCTGATCGCGACGCCGAATGGGCATGTGCCTCTTCGAATGATCGCTTCCGTTGAGGAAACCGACGGACCCAACCAGGTTCTCAGGGAAAACGGCCAACGCCGTATCGCCGTGCTGGGCAACACCGATGGCGAACGTGACATGGCGGCGATTGTGGCCGACATCCGGGCCGTGATCGCAGCCACGGAGTGGCCCCAGGGCTACGTCACTGCGCTGGAAGGCACGTTCCAGGCGCAGGAAGAAGCGACAATCCGGATCGGCTTGCTGTCGATGGTGTCCCTGGCCCTGATCTTCGTCGTCCTCTACAGCCGCTATCAATCAAGCGTGCTTGCGCTGATCATCATGGGCAACATCCCGCTTGCGCTGATCGGAAGCGTCATCGCGCTCAATATCGCCGGACAGCCATTGTCGGTCGCCTCCATGATCGGCTTCATCACGTTGGCCGGCATCTCGGCCCGCAACGGCATCCTGAAGGTGTCTCACTACATCAACCTGGCGATTTACGAGGGCGAGAGCTTTGGCAAGGAGCTTGTCGTCCGCGGCAGCCTCGAGCGCTTGTCACCAGTCCTGATGACAGCGCTCTCGGCGGGGCTCGCACTCATCCCGCTCCTAATTGGCGCAGGTGAGCCGGGACGCGAGATCCTGCATCCCGTGGCGGTGACAATCTTTGGCGGCCTCGTGTCCGCGACCCTGCTCGACACCTTTCTCACCCCGGTCCTGTTCCTCGCCTTCGGGCGAAGGCCCCTCGACCGAATCCTGGCAGCGCGTGCCGCGAAGCCGGCTGGCGCGCTGGCCGCAGCCGAAGCTTTCTGAACCAGAACAACAAGGAGAACTCGATGAAGCAACTTATACTGGCAACCGCACTCTCGGTGGCGTTTGCGACTGTAGCCTTTGCGCAAGAAGGCGCGAAGGGCCCCAACGGCGGCCCCGTCGTCGAAACCCACGATGTCTTCGTCGAAATGACAGTCGAAGGCGAAAATCTCGTCCTCCACTTCGCCGGCGAGGACGGAAAAGCGATGCCCTCGGACGGAACCACGAAAGCTCGTGCAATCGTCCAGGACGCGGGCAAGACGACGACAGTTGCCCTCGAAACGCAGGCCCCCAACCGGCTGGTTGGCGTACTGGCTGGGCCGCTAGGGCCGGGCGCTCGCGTTGTCGTATCGGCCACCCTGGCAGACGGACATGCCATCCAGGCGCGTTTCGTCAACAAATGAAACAACAAGGAGAAAGATCATGAATACGTTCAAAAAGCTTCTCGCTGCCGCCACCATCGTAGCCGTCAGCGGTGTTGCCTTCGCCCAGATGTCGCATGACGGCATGATGATGATGGATATGGAGGGCATGCAGGGCATGATGAAGAACATGATGCCCGCAGAAGGCGATTCCGACTCGACCAAGGCCTTGAAGCAAGCCGACATGGATATGATGCACGGCATGTCAGTGGAATACACGGGTAATGCCGATGTCGACTTCCGAACCAAAATGATTCCACATCACCAAGGCGCCATCGACATGGCGAAGGTTGCGCTCCAGTTCGCGACGGACCCGTCGACCAAGGCCATGGCGGAAGCGATTATCGCCGCACAAGAGAAGGAGATCGCCGAGATGCAGGCCTGGTTGGCGGCAAACAAGAAGTAGCGGCAGTTTGACGGGCCGGCAGCCTGGGTGCCCTTTGGATAGTGGCACCCAGCATGCTTTACGGCTCATTCCAGCCGCGCCTGCCGCCAGCTCGCGCAGGTTGGGGCGCGCCAGCCATGCCAGCAGGCGTGCTCTTCGGGTAGCCGCCCCGCCCAACCGGCACGCGGTTGCAGGAGTGGTGGTGTTGGCGGCGTCTGGACTGATGTGTATCGAATGCTCAATCAAGAGCTGCATGGAGCTTTGGGAGAACAATTGATGGCTACCTCGCGCCGACCCGCAGATCCCATGGCCGCAGCGCATGCGGCCTTCAAACCAATCAAGAAGCCGTTGCCGCCAGCACCCAAGACAGAACCGCTCCCAAACGCCCGCGAGCTGGTCTCGCTCCGGATAGATCGCAACGTGCTGGAATATTTCCAGCAGTCGGGGCCTGGATGGCAAGACCGCATCAACGAAGCGCTCCAGCGGATTGCCGGACAGGGATCGACCGACGATCCAGGCAAGCGCCTCGGCGAGCTCAACGCCTCGAAAGACGGATGACGATCGGTTCATCCAAACGAGCGGTCGGTCGGCTCCAATAGCTTTACCCAAGCCTTGATTTCATTGGGAAATATTTGGTCGATGTAGGCCACGTTTTACAGCTAAGCAGCTGTATTTATTAGAAGTTGCCAGCCTCCCAAGCTGAATACGAGGGTTCGATTCCCTTCACCGCTCTAGCTTTTGTAAGTCTATATCTTTGACTGGATAGCTTCTGATTTTCCAAAAAGTCCCCGGTTCTCATTTCGTGCCGCTCGGCGGCATTTTAGATAGATCACGACGGGGCAGCAGTTTCGACCACCGTAACCCGATAGCCCCTCAGTGATCCGTGCCGCCCCGCCTGAGAGGCCGGTATCAGCGGGATGCAAATGTCAGAACCGGACCGCTAGAGGGCAATTGAGACCCGCCGGCAGATCGGCTTCCCGGTATTGTCCTTCCATCTCGTCAGACTGGAAAATCCGGTCCCCTGCTCGTCTGCCACCTGGCAATGGTTCGACTGCAGGTTTCCTTCAGCCGCAAAACCGCTTCCTGCTTGAACTCTTCGTCAATGCCCGTCTCTTGCGTTTGTCCATCGGTCCCCCCCCCGGCGCGTCCAGCGCCATCCGAAAGCCACTCGATTTTCCCCAGGCGAGTCCCCGCAGTCGGCGAGGTCTACTGTAAGACGCGAGGGCGGATGCTCTTCTGCAACCCTCGGCGAAGGCACTCGACCGGGCAATCTCTGGTGCAGGGTGAAACCTGTACTTGCCTAACCTGGCGCCACAAAAACCGGCAGCAGGCCATCACATCCAAATCGGATGCAAACGGGCTGGATTCGATGGCCTGTTTCAGCGAACAATCCTAAGTGAAAGACCAATCGCGGTCCAGTCGTCACAGATGTTGTGAAGTCATCTGTCTATGGTGTCAGGAAAGCAGTCAGGTTCGAACAATGGAAAGTCGAATGGTGGA
>Ga0105046_10005155_pt1 | contig 20700 bp, 14 predicted proteins | sample MAT03_FD_78385 | JGI IMG/M metagenome (GOLD analysis project Ga0105046, IMG submission 78385) | Freshwater microbial communities from Lake Fryxell liftoff mats and glacier meltwater in Antarctica - MAT-03 (megahit assembly) | ecosystem: Environmental > Aquatic > Freshwater > Ice > Liftoff...
CGCGAATCATCGCGTCAGCCCCGCACCCAATCTCTTCGGCCGGCTGGGCAATGAAAACCAGTGTACCTTTCCAGTGATCGCGCATCCCAGCCAGGGCGCGAGCGGTGCCGATCCAGCAGGTCATATGGATGTCATGCCCACAGGCATGCATGATGCCGACGATATTGCCTTCACGGTCGCGGGACTCGGCTTCGCTTGAATAGGGAAGTCCCGTTTGCTCCGTGATCGGCAGGGCGTCCATCTCGGTGCGGACCAGAACCGTTGGTCCATCCCCATTTCGAAGCACGGCGACGAGAGCATTGCCGCCGCCGAAGTTGCGGGTGATCTTGAATCCAGTACCTTCCAATTGTTTCACGAGATAGGCAGAGGTTTGCGTCTCGCAATAAGACAATTCGGGATGTCGGTGCAGATGCTTGTAGGACTTTTCCAGTTCGGCGTAGTGAGCAGCAAGATATTCGTTTGACGCCGTAGCCCAAAAATCGGCTTGCGAGGCGGCTTCGTTTCGCTCGGCTACTTGAGCGACGACAATTTCATGCACAGCTTCGGTTCGCACGGCAGCCTGAACGACGGCGACCGCCCGCTCGTCGAATTCACTCGTGGCCGGTTTAGGTGCGACGGGGATCGGGCCAGGAGCTGGTGAAGTCAAATTTTTTTCAGGTCCCGCAAAGGGTGAAGTTGTGACAAACGCCACAATTCCGATGATCAAGGCCTTCCCGCCAAGGAATCGGCGAGCGGCCAACCATGCGCAGGTGTGCGAGAGTGCCGAAAGCATCGATTAGGATCCTGAAAGGTCGAAACTGATGGTAGGAAAACAAAGGGTGTTCAGGCAGGGTGCATATCTAACCCCGACTACCAGGGCTGGTACTGATTTCATACCAAATTTTATCCGTTCGCGGACAGAAATACAAAGAAAAATTCGCGAACCCGACGACATCTCTCCGAATTGCGACATGCGACGCCTTCTCGAGGGGGGGCACGACATGGTTTGCTAAGAAAGGAACCACGAATCAAACGAATCGCACGAATAAGAAGGCGGGGCTGCGATTTTCTTCTTCATTCGTGAGATTCGCTTGTTTCGTGGTTCCCTTGCCTTTTCTACAAACCCTGTCGTGCATCCCCAGAGGGATCCTCGGTCGCTTCCTTTTGCGGTACTTTCACAGATATCTTTCCAGCAAGCGCTGGCTTCCGGGATCCAGGTTTTGCAGATCGGGTATCAGGTAGCGAACTCCGTGAGCATCGAAGATCAGTGCACGATGATCAGCGAGGCGACGCACGTCTTCGTCGCTTTTGAGGGGAAATCGGGTCGGCCCCCGGTCGGTCTCGACTTCCCATTCGCTAGGCTCCACCGTCCGCGAAATGCGCAATACCCGGCGGATGATCGGCATGAACTGCCGCTGATGGAGTGTTCCCTCAAGTAAGCCGCGTGCAGGCTCGGCAACGGTTTGCAAGTTGGCGACCCATGCCAGTTCTTTGCCCTCCTTCGTGACGATGGAAATGCCATTATCCGGGTCGGTGATCGGGAAAGCCCGAATCGCCTCGACCTCAGCGTGCTGTTGACCGCTCTCATCGACAAAAATGAGCCGGCCCAGTTCGTCGTGGAGCAAGGTGAGCAGGGGATTTTGGAGTTCGCCGTTCGTGTTCATGGGTCCCTGTTGAGATTCGTTTGGTCTCATTAAACGGCATGTCCTTGAACCATTTCGATCTGGGCACGATGCAGCTGCGCATATTTGCCGCGTAGCCGAAGTAGTTCGTGGTGCGTTCCTGTTTCCACGATGCGGCCGTTGTCGATCACCACAATCCGATCCGCGCGCCGTAAAGTGCTCAGCCGGTGGGCGATGGCGATGGTAGTTCTGCCCTTAATAAGCACATCCAAAGCCGCTTGAATGTCTCGTTCCGTCTCGGTGTCCACGGAGCTGGTCGCCTCGTCCAGAATGAGAATGCGCGGGTCGATCAAGAGCGCTCGCGCGATGCTGATCCGTTGACGCTCGCCGCCGGATAGCGATTGGCCGCGTTCACCGACAAGCGAATCGTAGCCGTCGGCTAGCTTCAGGATGAACTCATGAGCTCGGGCAGCGCGGGCGGCGGCGACAATCTCCTGCCGTGTCGCGCCCGGTTTACCGTACGAGATATTTTCCGCCACGGTGCCGTAGAACAGGAAAGGCTCCTGAAGAACGATGCCAATGTTCTTTCGGTAGGCTTCGATCGGGAACGTGCGAATGTCGATGCCGTCAACACGAATGGCGCCTTGGGCCACGTCGAAAAAGCGGCACATTAAATTAATGAGAGTACTTTTGCCCGCCCCAGAAGGCCCCACCAGCCCGATCATTTCCCCGGGGCGGATTTCCAGGTCGATGCCGTGGATCACCTCGCGCGGCCCGTACTTGAACCGGACACCGGCCAGCTCGATGGCGCCCTGCAATCGCCCCGGCGCGACCGGATCAGTCGGCTCGGGAACACTGGGGACCCGGTCGAGGATCTCGAAGATCCGTGCGGCGCTGGCGGCGGCGCGTTGGACGTTCGAGAACATGCCGAGCAGCGACTCACTGCGGGCGTAAAAGCTGGCGATGTAAGCGATGAACGCGGTGAGGATGCCAACAGTGATCGAGTGCTGGTGGACGCGGTATGCCGCAAATGCCCAGATCACCAGCAGGCCGATTGTGGTCAGCAATGTGATTACCGGGCCCAAGAACGACCACATCCGGTTGACACGGTCGTTCGAGGCAATCACCCGCTGGTTCGTTAAGTTGAAGCGGTCGATCTCGCGTTGCTCCTGCGCAAAGGCTTTGACGACGCGAATGCCTGGAATGGTGTCGGCGAGCACGCTGATCATATCCGCCCAGGCCACCGAACTTCGCGTGTAGTGGCGGAACATGCGGCCGCGAATCCAGTGGACGAGCCAGACAATGATGGGGAAGGGAAGAAGCGCCGCCAAAGCGAGCATCGGATCGAGGTAAAACAGGATGGCCGCCGTCATGACGATCATGAGTACGTCTTTGACGAAGTCGATCAGGTATCCGGATAGAAAGTTGCAGAGGCGGTCGGTATCGGTGGAGATGCGCGAAAGGAGGTCGCCGGTACGCTTCCCACCGAAGAATTCCAATGACAGACGCTGCAAGTGGGAGTAGGTGCGCTGACGCAAATCGGCACTGATGCGCTCGCTGACCCAGGCGGAGGCGTAGGAACTCGCCCACCCCAGCAACCAACCCAAGATTGCGGATAAAAGCAGGCCTCCCAGGCACCAATAGACGATATTGAAATCCGCGGCCTTGCCTGCTTGGTACGGGATCAACACCTGGTCAAGCAGAGGGATCGTTAAATAGGGAGGCACCAAGGCGGCGGCGGTCGTGGCGATCGTCAGGGCGCCGCTCACCAGAATCATCTTCAGGTGAGGCCTGGCAAAACCGACTAAGCGGAGCAGCGAGGCCAGCGAACCCGCCTCGGCATTCGGACTGCACGCGGGGCATTTGATTGCCGCGGCCGGCATCAGGGCGCCACAACTCGGACAGATGGACGTAGCGTGCGCGGTTCGGCCCGTTTGAGCGGCGTCCAACCGGTCCGCCAACATTCGTGCCGCGGAGGCATGACCGATCGTGAACCGCCATACGCTTATCCGCCCGGCGGGTCCCAGGAGTTCCAGGGTTCCCACGCTGCCTCGTTCGCTGGCGGTCAAGTGAATGTCCGGACCGACGGACCAGCTTTGGCAATCAGCGCTTTTGCTTTGAAAAAGAATCAGGCGGCGGGGCGTCAACACTAAAAGAGCTTGTTGGTAATGGAGGTGTGCATCGAGATCAGGCTCGAACCATGCCAGCGCTTTTTCGTCGGAGTCAAGCCGTGCGTCGACGAGGTTTTGCCAGATTTTGGGAAGAACAGAACTCGATTCCACGCGAGGCTCCCGTTTCCCCGATTCTACTCCGAGCCGGTGGGGTCGACCGGCAGAATGCTTGATTCTGGACAGATTGTGTTGCCTTTTTACGAATTCCTAATAGCAAAGGAGTTCCTCCTTCTTGGATTTAATTTGCGAACATAAAATACTTCTCCTCATCCGCGCAATTTCGTGCATGTGGTACGTCTCACCATCAGTAAGGCAGTGAGAAGATGGTGCGATGAGGCAAGATGTGCGAACCTTACCGATTGTCCGGCCCCGCCATGGCACTCCTCTGCTTGACAAACCGAAAATCCCGCAACATCCGGGTTGCCGTCTCAAATAATACCCTCACCTGCGACCCGGCTGGATCCCCCTACTCATACCGCCAAACATGGAATTCCAACGTATTCTTGCCCTTCGTGGTCCTAACATCTGGGCACGATTTCCCGTTCTCGAAGCTTGGATCGACCTGCAGGATCTCAAGGACAGTGCGTCTTCCGAGATCCCCGGCTTCATCCCGCGACTCCAGTCGATGCTGCCCAACCTGGTCGAGCATCGCTGTAGCGAGGGAGTGAAGGGTGGGTTCTACCAGCGGCTCGAACGAGGCACCTACCTGGCGCACATCCTTGAGCATGTCGCCCTCGAGTTGCAAATTCTCTCCGGCGACGACGTCCACTTCGGCAAATCGCGGATGACGAACGCCGACGGCGTCTATCGCGTCGTTGTCCGCTACTTCCATGAGGCATTGGGTCGGGCCGCCCTCGAGTGTGCCCGCCGCCTCTGTCTGGCAGCGGTTCATGATCTCCCATTTGATGTCGCCGGTGAGGTTGCCGAGCTTCAACAGGTGCGGCAGCGATCTCGCCTGAGCGACGTTAACACGGCCGTGCTCGCGGCGGCAAAAGAACGCAACATCCCCACCTGGCTGCTCGACAGCGGCGGACTCCTCCAGTTAGGCCAGGGTTTCAAGCAGCATCGGCTCCTGAATAGCTTGACTGATCGCGCCACCGCGATTGGCGGCTCCATCGCCTATGATTGGGAATTGACCCGCGGATTGCTTGAAGCCGTCGGTGTCCCCACTCCCTATGGGAATTCTGTCGGCAGCCGTGATGAAGCTTGGAGTTCGGCTGAATATGCCGAATTGCCCGTCACGATCCGACCTCGTTATCAAAGCGGACGGGGAAAGCCGCTCGGTCCTTTTCAGCAGCAGCACGAAGTTCAGGCCGCTTACGATCAGGCCGTTGCCGAGGGCTGGAGCCCGATCGTCGAACATGCGGCCAAGGGCCAAACTTATCAACTACTGATGATCGGCGAAAAGCTTGCCGCCGCGACCCTTGACGAGAAGTTAGTCTCTACACCGGTCCATCCCCAGGTCATTGCCCGTGCAGCCGATGCATTGCGAGTCATCGGGCTCGACCTCGCCCAAGTCACGGTTGTTTGCCCCGATCTTTCATTGCCACTCGAGACCCAGGGCGGCGCGGTGGTCGATATCCGCAGCCAACCCCCGTTGGAACGCTTCCTGACGCCGGAACTGGGGCGACACCTGGTCGAACATCTTTTCCCCGCCGACCAATCCGGACGGATTCCGTTGGTCTCGGTGACGGGCACCAACGGCAAGACGACGACGACTCGCCTGACGGCCCATCTGCTCGGCCAGGTCCATGGGCCGGTGGGTATGTGCTGCACCGAAGGGATCTATGTTGGCAGCCGTCGCACACAGAAGGGCGATTGCAGTGGACCCAAGAGCGCCCGCGCCGTGCTTCAATATTCCAACGTCCAGGCGGCCGTGATGGAGGTGGCTCGCGGCGGCATCCTCCGCGAGGGCCTGGGCTTCGACCGCTGCGACGTGGCCATCGTGACGAATATCGGCGAAGGCGACCATCTCGGTCAAAATGACATCGATACCCCCGAACAACTGGCTTACGTCAAAAGCACGATCGTCTGGTCCGTGCTGCCGACCGGATCGGCAGTGCTTAACGCCGCTGATCCGTTGGTTGTCGACATGGCCCAGTACTGCTCGGGGAAGATCATCTATTTCGCCCTATCCGAACATTTTCCGGTGCTGGCGGCCCATCGGCAACAATCAGGCCGAGCGGTCTTCACGCGCGAGAACGTCGTGATCTTCGCGGAAGGCGACCGGGAAACGCCGTTGCTCGCGCTGACGAATGTGCCGCTCACGCAGGGTGGCCGTGTCGGTTTTCACGTCGAGAACGCCCTTGCGGCCGCGGCCGCTGCCTGGGCACTCGATCTGCCCCTCGAAAAAATCCGCCAGGGGCTCGCATCGTTCGAACCGAACATGGACAAGGTGCCGGCACGTTTCAACCTGCTGGATATCAACGGCCTCACCGTAGTTCTGGACTACGGACATAACACGTCCGCCCTGGCCAAGCTGTTCGATGTCTTGAATCAGTTCCCCCACAAGTATCGGACGGCCATGTACTCGGCGGCAGGAGACCGCCGCGATGAGGATATCGTGCGCCAGGGAGAAATGCTGGGCAACGCATTCGATCGCGTGATCATTTACGAGGATACTTATCTACGCGGCCGGCAACATGGAGATATCACGCGATTGTTCCGCCGCGGCATGCATCAAACAGGTCGAATTAAAGAAATTCTGGAGGTTCAGGGTGCTATGAAAGGTTTGGAAATGGCGATGGAAATAAGTAAACCGGGGGAGCTTCTGCTCATCCAACCGGATCTAATAGACGACGGCGTCGCGTTCCTAAAGCAAGTTCTTGCCAAGGGCGGTCGCGAAACATCACTGGAAGAAGCTCTGGAAGCAAAATGGCCTTCTAAAACGGAGGGCGCTCCAAACCCTACGATGGCGTCCGGCACTGAGGTGCTGGGCGCACAAATCGAGGTTCGCGTGAACCACCTCGGCAACGCGGTGTTCGCCCGGAAGGCTTTCTCGGCCGGGCAACCGCTGTTGACGGGGACCGGACCCTTCACTCGTGAACGCTCGCTGTACACCATCCAGGTTGACGATGACTTCCACATCGTTCCCAATGAGCCGCTCCGATTCTTGAACCACTCGTGTGCACCCAACTGCGGGCTGGTGATTCATCGCGGCTGTGCCGACATCACCGTCCACGCGCTGACCGACATCCGGACCGGCGAGGAACTCACACTCGATTACGCGACCTTCGAACGCGAAATCGCGGCGTTCAACGGCCCATGTTTGTGCGGCGTTGCGGCTTGCCGCGGCCGGCTCACAGGCTACCGGGATCTCTCCGCCGAGCGGCGCCAGTTTTACGGCCGCCATGTCGCCGAATACTTGCGTGATTCGCATTCGCCGATCTCAGTGTCGGCGCCCATGGACATGGCGCCGGTGGACATGGCGCCCGTGGGAGTTTCCTCCTGAGGCAGGATGCCTTTGCCCCGTTCGCCCATTTAGAACAAGGCCCGTCACGGTTTCACTATGCAATTTCGGCGTACCTGGTTTCTGCGCGGGCCCAATTACTGGGCAATGATTCCGGTTGTGGAGGCTGAGCTCGAGCTGGGCCTCCACGACCAGAAGTCCTTGCCTGATCATTTCCTGCCCCAACTACGTTGCTGGCTGCCTGGAATCTCCGCCACGGAGAACCACTTGGCGGAAGTCTTCCTTCAAGTTGTGGCCGCCTTGCAGCGCTCAGTTGGTGATGACAACGACTTCGGCCTGGTTCACCGTACGCGCGAACCCGGTTTTTATCGCGTCGTGTTTGCCTTTACCGAAAGCGCCATCGCCCAGGCTTGCCTCGACGGCGCACTCCAACTCTGCCTGGCCGCCTGGGACGAACTGAACGCGGACGTTGCGACTCTCCTCCAATCAATCCGTACTACCGCCCATAACAGCCGCCTGGGACCCAGCACGGCAGCCATCGTCGATGCCGCGGTGAAGCGAGGCATTCCCACACGTCGCTTGAACGCCGGCAGTCTGGCGCAACTCGGCTGGGGCACGCGTCAACACCGTATCTGGACCGCCGAGACCGATCGCACCACCGCCCTGGGTGAAACCATCGCTCAGGACAAGGAACTAACGCGCCATTTGCTTTACGGCCTCGGGGTGCCCGTCCCGTGGGGACGGCCCGTCACGAGCGCCGAGGACGCCGTCGCGGCCGCCGAAGAAATCGGCTACCCCGTCGTCGTCAAGCCGCAGTATGGCAACCAAGGCCGCGGCGTGGCCACCAATCTCTGCACGCGCGAGCAGGTCACGCAGGCCTACGCCGTTTCCCGCCAGGAGAGTTCCTATCTCATAGCGGAGAAGTATGTGCCGGGCGATGACTACCGCTTGCTCGTGGTAGGCGATCGCCTCGCCGCGGCAGCGCTGCGCGAGCCTGCCCATGTACTCGGCGATGGTGTCTCCACCATCCAGCAATTGATCGATCTCATCAACAAGGACCCGCGCCGCTCCGACGGTCATGCCACCGTTCTCTCGTTCATCAAGATCGATGCCGTCGCCCACGGTGTGCTGGCGGAGCAAGGCTTGGCCCCGCACTCTATTCCCAGCAATGGTCTAAAAGTACTCATCCGTCGGAACGCCAATCTTTCGACCGGCGGCACCGCCACCGATGTGACGGATCTAGTGCATCCGGATGTGGCGGCCAAGGCGATCGACGCGGCCCGTGCGGTGGGCCTCGATGTGGCCGGCGTCGACGTGGTCTGTCTCGACATTAGCAGGCCGCTGGTTGAAACCGCTGGCGCCGTGGTCGAGGTCAATGCCGGCCCCGGATTGCGCATGCACCTGGAGCCCTCGGCCGGTTCCCCCCGGGCCGTGGGCGAGAGCATCGTCGATTTCCTTTTCGCGCCGAACGAAACGGGACGCATCCCGATCGTGGCCATCACCGGCACCAACGGCAAGACCACCACGACCCGGTTGCTGAACCACCTGTTCCGAACCGCGGGTAATTTTGTCGGCATGACGTGCACCGACGGCATCTACCTTGATGGCCGCCGCACCGCCGTGAACGATTGCAGCGGTCCCCAAAGTGCCCGCCAAGTTCTGATCCATCCCCAGGTGAATCTCGCGGTCCTTGAAACCGCCCGCGGCGGTATCCTTCGCGAAGGTCTTGGCTTCGACGCGTGCGACTGCGCCGTGGTCACCAACCTCGGCAAGGGCGACCACTTGGGGCTGCGCGGCATTGAGACTTTGGATGAATTGGCAAGGGTTAAACGCGTGCTCGTCGAATCGGTCAGTCCACAAGGCCACGCCGTACTCAATGCGGCCGACCCGCTCGTGGTGGAAATGGCCTCGTCCTGTCCTGGCCAGATCATTTTCTTCGCCGAGAATGCCGATGAACCGGTCCTCGCCGAGCATCGTCGGCAGGGCGGCAAAGCTGCATTCCAGAAGAATGGCTGTGTGATTCTTGCCGAAGGAGCCCAGGAGATTAATTTGGTGCCGCTGGCGGATGTTCCCTTCACGCAGGGCGGCAAAGTGGGCTTTCAAGTCCAGAACGTTCTCGCTGCGGCCGCCGCCGCCTGGGGAATGGGCGCCCCGCTCGATGACGTGGCGACAGGCTTGCGAACCTTCCCTCAGACCCCGGATGCATCTCCGGGGCGATTCAATGTCTTGTCGGCACATGGCGGCGTGGTCATTGTCGATTACGCTCACAATCCGTCCGCGGTTGCAGCCATGGTCGCCGCCTTGGACCATTTCGAGCAACCGATGCGGACGCTCGTTTTCAGTGGCTGCGACCGTCGCGACATAGACCTGGTGGATATGGGGCAAATGGCCGGCTCGGCCTTCGATCGCGTCATCCTCTACACCGATCGAGGCCACGGCGGCCGTGCCGATGGCGAACTCAACGCGCTATTACGACAAGGTTTGAACCAGGCGCATCGCGTGTCCGAAATACTCGAAACCCCCACCGAACGCGAAGCAATCGACCTGGCCCTTGCCGAAATCGGGCCGGATAAACTCGTCGTACTCGGCGTGGAAACGATCGAGGAATCACTCCGGAACGTTCAGGAGCGGTTATCTGGAAACGGCTGAGCGTTTTCCGACACGGCGACAACATCAATTTCGCTTCCCAGTAATCACTCCTCCGCAATACCCATTGCCGATCGACGGTCAATGGCTTGCATGCAAGTCGCCTGATCACCGTAATTTGGCCCGGTAGTTCTCCACAATTCTACTTCCAGTAAACTATCTCACGTCGTCGATTTTATTTTAAGGGAGCATGGCCATGCTTGCGGTATTCTGTTCGCCGAGCCGTTACACGCAAGGAAAGAACGCCACGGCCTCGCTGGGCAAGGAGATGGCCACGCTCGGGTTGAAGGGGCCTGCCCTCATCGTGGCCGGGCGTTCGGCCATTCGTTTGCTCTCCTCCGTTTGGCCCGTGGCTCTGAAGGAAGCGGGCATTGAACATGCCGTACATCCTTTTGAAGGGGAATGCTCGCTGGCCGAAATCGAGAGGGTGAAGGCGGCCGCTCATCAAGTCAAGGCTCGGGTCATTGTCGGGGCCGGGGGCGGCAAGGTGTTGGATACGGCACGGGCGGCGGCGGCGGATCTCGACTTGCCCGTCGTCAATTGCCCGACCGTGGCTTCCAGCGATGCCCCATGCAGTGCCTTGTCGGTGGTCTATACCGAGGAAGGCGTTTTTCAGGAGTATCGTTTCTATCGCAAGAACCCGGACCTCGTCCTGGTGGATACCCAGGTGATCGCTTATAGCCCGGTGGCGACGCTCGTGGCCGGCATGGGTGATGCGCTAGCGACCTGGTTCGAAGCGAAAGCCTGTGCCGAGAGCAATGCTCGCAACATGCGGGGCGGAGCTTCGACGCGGAGCGCCTTGGCCCTGGCGAAGCTCTGCTACGAAACGCTGCTGGAAGACGGGGTAGCAGCCAAGCAAGCGGTGCAGACGCAAGTGGTGACACCCGCCCTGGAACGGTTGGTGGAAGCCAACACTCTGCTCTCCGGGTTGGGTTTCGAGTCGTCGGGTTTGGCGGCGGCTCACGCCATTCACAACGGCCTGACGGCCGCGCCCGCCACGCACGCGTTTTCCCATGGCGAGAAAGTCGCCTTTGGCCTGCTCGTTCAACTCGTTCTGGAAGGTCAACCTCGATCCGTCACGGAGCGAGTGGTTGACTTCGTCGGCGAAGTGGGCTTGCCCCTCACCCTGGCCGAGATCGGGTTGGAAGGCCTTTCCAAGGAAACGCTACGGCAGATTGCCGACCGAGCGACCGCGAAGAACGAAACAATTCATAACGAGCCATTCGAGATCCGCCCCGACATGGTGGCCGATGCGATCCTGGCGGCCGATGCGATGGGACGATCATGGAAAGCACGGGCGACCTGATGCATGACGAAGTGCGCTGCGAGTTGGTCTACACCCAATCGAAATCGGGTCCGAATTCATAACTAGTGTCCGCGACTTGTTCCCGCTCAAAGACATGAAGCTGACAGTGTTCCGTTGCGGCAATGTGCCGGCCACCGACCTTTCACCGATCAAGGGGATGCCCCTTCGCGAACTGGTGTGGAAATTCAAGCTTGAGCGAGATGGAGAGATCCTGCGTTCGATCAAGACGCTGGAGACGATCAACGGCAAACCGGCGGCTGAGGTGTTGAAGTAGACTGTCTCAAGCCCCGAGGCGAGGCTCTGCGAGCCTCGGGGATATTGGACGTAAATAGCCCCGATTTTTTTCTGCTGCATTATCAAGAGATCTTAGGTAATATACCATCTCCATTTTTCATGTGGAGAGCTGGGCAATGAGTCAATCGAATCTTCGTACCTTCTTGCAGAACCTCGACCGCAGCAAACTGCTCGGCGCCGAGGGGGCTGCCGAGCTTTGGCAAAAGTCGTGCGATGAGTCCGAGGCTCTCACATCCGCGGAGGCGTTTGCCGCCTGGATGGTCCGGCAGGGCAACCTGACTCGCCACCAGGCCGATAAGCTTTTACGCGGTCATACGCACTTCTTCCTCGACGAGTACAAGATCACGGACCAGATCGGCGTCGGCCGCATGGCCGGGGTGTACAAGGCGGCCCACAAGCTGGGAATGCCGGTGGCGGTGAAGATCCTGCCACCGAAAAGCTCCAAAAAGCCGGAACTCCTGGCGCGATTCCAGCGCGAGGCGGAATTGGCTCTGCAACTGGATCATCCGCACGTCGTCAAGACGTATCACTCCGGAATCAGCAATGGGGTTCACTACATCGCCATGGAGTATCTGGAGGGCGAGACGCTCGAGGATCGCCTGAAAGAGAAGGGGAAGTTGCCGCCGGCCGAAGTGGTGCGGCTGGCCGATCAAACGCTCAAGGCACTTCAGCACCTGCTGGAAAAGGGAATGGTCCATCGCGACGTGAAACCGGGCAATCTCATGCTGGTTTCCCTGCCCGGAGTGTCGACTGCCGAGAATCCATATTCGGTCAAGCTGCTGGATGTCGGCCTGGGCCGGGCCCTGTTCGACGACGAAGAACTTGCCGGCGCACATGACCTCACGAACATTGGCGACTCCATCGGCACGCCGGACTACACCGCCCCCGAGCAGACGCGTGATTCGCACGCGGCCGACATCCGCTCGGACATGTATAGCCTTGGCTGCACCTTGTACGAGTGCCTCGCCGGCCGGGTTCCGTTCCAGGATAAGAACACACTGAACAAACTTCTCATGCATGCCAAGGAGATGCCGGCGCCGCTGACTCTCGGCAGCTACCCGCAGGGAGAGCAACTGCAAGCGTGGTTGTGGAAGCTGATGGCCAAGAAGCCGGCCGATCGCTTCCAGACGCCTGCGGAAGCCGCCGCAGCCTTGCGGCAATTGTTCGCGGCAAATGCTCCCGCACGCCGCGACACGGCGGCCGCGGAGCGAAGCACGCCACAAGCGTCCCGAAGACGTGCCGATGAATCGGAACGGGAGGACGCGCCGCCACGTCGTTCAGGGATGAAGTTTGTCATGATCGGCTCGGTCGCGGTTGTACTGCTCGCCGTGGCGGCCTATTTCGTGATCACCAGCCGGAACAAACAAAATCCTTCCCCGGAATCGAACAAAGAAGTCGCCAGTGTACCTACTCCGACGGAAGAACCTCGACGCGGGTCGCCCAAGGAGACTCCCAAAGTCGTCAAAGGTCCCGAGAAGAAAACCGAGACCGATCCGAAAGTTCCGGCCAAAAAAGAAGAGCCTGACCCGAAGGTCGTGATGAAGGAACCCGATCCTGTCCCGAAGGTCGTGGTAAAGGAACCTGATCCAAAAGTTGTGGTGAAGGAACCTGATCCAAAAGTTGTGGTGAAGAATCCCGACCCGGAACCGGACCCGAAGGTCGAACCGAAAAAAGATCTCGTCATGGAGGATAAGCGGACCCCTTTGCCCCCGGCGGAGGAGATCGCCAAGGGGGATGCGGCCGTGAAGAGGGTCTTCGGGGCTGAATATGCCAAGACGAAAGCGGCAGACCTGGTGGCGCTCGCGTCCAAATTGCTGGAAGAAGCGCCCGGCACCAAAGATGACGGCGCACGCTACGTGATGCTGCGCGACGCCCGTGCCATCGCCGCCCGTGCGGGGAATGCCGCGATTGCCATGGCGGCGGCCGAGGAAATGGTGGCGAACTTTCAAGTGAATGCCGCCAAAGTGCGTATTACCGCGGCCGATCAGATTGCGGCTGGCAATATCACGCCGCCCGTCGCGTCGGAGGCCATGGAAGTGCTCTTGACGGCGGCCGAGTTCGCTCGCGCGGAGGATGATTGGTCGACCGCCGTCGCGATTGCCAGATCCGCCGAAGCGGTGGCTCGAAAATCGCAAAGCGCTCTGTTAATACCGATAGCACAAAACAAACTGAGGGAACTGGAATGGATGAAGGCGGAGGCCGACAAGATCAAGGACCAGCTCATAACGCTTCGAGAGTTTCCCACTGATCAGGTGGCGAACTTCGCAGTCGGTCGCTTCCACTGTCTCGTCAAACAAGACTGGGATACGGGTGTGATGATGTTGACCAAGGGGGTCGATGAGCGCTGGCGGGTGAATGCGGAATTGGACGTGAAGGCCGGCACGAGCGGAGAGCTTGAAAAAGTGGCGGCGGGCGATGCCTGGTACGATCTGATCAAGGCACCGGATTTTGGGAAATACTCCTTACAGGCGCGTGCTCATTTCTGGTACGTCGCGGCGCTGCCGGGACTGACGGGGTTGGACAAGGTGAAGGTCGAGAAACGTTTGACCGAGCTGCAAACGTCACTGGACGGCCGGGGCGGTCGGATCAAACTCTGGATGGCTAACCGCCAGGCGATCGTCGACAACAAGATCAAAAAATGGCCTGCCGTGGGCGGCAACCCCGCCATGAAGGAATTCGAGGAGATCCCCAAGGACGGCGCGATCCTCATAGGCTTCTATTACACGGTGACGCGAAATGGGGTGGATCCGCCCAATACGATTCAACCGATTTATCAATCGCCACGCGGAGAAGAGAGAGGGAAAACCTACGGTCTTCTCAAACCGACCGATCGAATCCAGGTCACCAAAGCAAAACCGGGTTACGCGGTCGGAGCGATCCTGGTCCGTGCCTCCAACGGCAGACTTCATGCGATCAAGCCGATCTACATGAAGATCACCGACAAGGGGCTCGACTCCAACGACCGTTACACCGGTCAGTTTATCGGGGAAGATGTGGGCGGTGCCGGGTACGTGGGCGACGGCAACTTCATCGTCGGTCTGAATGGAAAAGTGAATCTCGACAACAGCTTGGGGACGCTGAGCGTCATATCGCTGACCACTCAAGCGGGCTCGCCCGTGTCGTCGGAGATGAACAAGAAGTAGGATCACAGCGTGCCATAGGCGGGTGCCCAGTTCCCGCCTTTCATCCGCTGGACCACCTGAATAGAATAGCAACACGTTTCCCGTGCCGTTCTTTAGTTTGCCCGGGGGTTGCCTCATGAACTCCACGATCAGTTGCGTCGAGCCTCCTCGGCTACTTGAGATCCTGACCATGCCGCTTCAGTCGGCCGAGCGGCAGGAATTTGAAGGGCATCTTCGCACTTGCGCGCGTTGCCAACAATTGCTTTGGCAGGTCTCGTCGGAAGCGATGCGTTCTTGCACGGCCGGCGAGAACACCTCCGATCATGCGGCTTCGCCGACACTCGAAAAACCCTCGCTTGCTCGAATCGGCCCAAGTACGCGGTTGCCGGAACACGAATATCTCGATCCGTGCAACACGCCAGGCCGGCTCGGTCGACTGGCGCATTACGAACTTCTCTCGGTCATCGGCCGCGGCGGCATGGGGACCGTGTTCAAGGCGCATGACGAAGCGTTGCAACGCCCCGTCGCCCTGAAGCTCATGGCCCCGGAACTGGCCGCCAGCGATCTTTCACGGCAACGTTTCATCCGCGAAGCGCGGGCCGCGGCCGCAGTCATGAACGATCATGTCGTCGCCATTCATGCGGTCGATGATCAACGCCGGCTGCCTTATCTCGTCATGCAGTACATCGAAGGCCAATCGCTTCAGGATCGCCTGGTCGAGAAGCCGTTGACCGTCGATGAGATCATCCGCATTAGCCGCGAAATGGCCGAGGGAATGGCCGCCGCCCATGCCAAGGGGCTCGTCCATCGCGACATCAAGCCCGCGAATATTTTGCTGGAACACCCGGGCGATCGCGTCAAGATTACCGATTTCGGCCTGGCCCGCGCGGTGGATGACACCAGTCTGTCGCACAGCGGAGCGATCATCGGCACGCCGCTATTCATGGCGCCCGAGCAGGCTCAGGGTGAAGCGGTCGATCATCGCGCCGACCTGTTCAGCCTGGGTGTTGTCATGTACGCGATGTGCACCGGGCAATCACCGTTCAAGGCGAATAACACGCTGGCGGTGCTCAAGCGGGTTTGCGAAGATCATCCCGCGCCGATTCATAATGTCAACACGACGATTCCCGGCTGGCTCGACGTGATCATCTTCCGGTTGATGGCCAAGAAACCCGAGGACCGGTTCGCAACGGCTCAAGAAGTCGCGGGGTTGCTCGACCGCAAGACGGCCCCGGCGATGCCGGTGGCGAACGAAATGACCACGGTGTTGCACGTGCCCAAAGCTCCCCTAACGACGCCAGTACGAACCCGGCGGCCTTGGGCCGTCGGTGCACTGTTCGTACTCGTGACGATGGGGGCGGGATATTTCTACTCGCTTAACAAGACTCCAGAAACGAAGCCGACCCCGCCGGAGCCGGTGAAGGCCGAGCCCCTTGTGGTGGAAAAGCCGAAGGAACCTGAAGCAGGAGACCCGGAAGTCGTTAAGAAAGTCATGGCGGCACAGCTTGATATGGTGAAACGGATGCAATCGATGTTCGTCCCGCAATTCGATCCCAAGGTCGAGCAACCCGGCATCGGTATCCCATTCGACTTCGGTCCGTTCGGCGGCAAGAAGAATTTGGAAGGACTTGCGAAAGATTCGCCCAAGGACAAGGGTCCGAATAAAGAGACAGCGCCTGCCAACCCATTCGATGCCATTAACCCGTTAGATCTTTTGAAATTGCCGTTTCCGGTCACGCCGATGGACCTGGAAGGCCTGCTTCCAAAGGATCCGAAAAAGTAATCGCGTATCGGTTCCACACCCTTATTTCTTAGCCGCCACGAATTTCTGCACCCGTTGGCCGCCGACCTCGGCGACGTAGACCGCGCCCTGTGAATCGACACAGAGCATGTGCGGCCCGCTGAAGTCGCCGGCTGCCGTGCCCTTTTGACCCCAACGGCCCAGCGGTTTGCCTTCGAGATCCAACACCTGGATCCAGCTGGCCCGGACATCGGCGATGAAAACGCGGTCGGTCGTTACAAACATGCCGTAAGGCGCGCCGCTCTCTTTCCATTGGGTTAAAAACTTTCCGTCAGCATCGAACACCTGCACGCGATTGTTTTCGCGATCACCGACGATGACTCGTCCTTTGGCATCAACAAAGATCGAATGCGGCAGGTTGAATTCACCTTCTTCTTTGCCTTTCTTTCCCCACTGCTTCAGGAACTTCCCCTCCGCGGAGAACTTGAGCACGCGAGCGTTGCCATAGCCATCCGATATGTAGAACTCGCCCGAAGAGGCGAACGCAATGTCCGTCGGCCGGTTGAAGCGATCGGGCGTGGTGCCCGCTTCGCCCCGCTTGCCGAGCGTCAGAAGCAGCTTTCCTTCGGGATCGAATTTCATCACATGATGGTCGGCCATGTCGGTCGTCCAGACGTTGTTTTTCGAATCGATCCGGATGCCGTGAGGGGTCTTGAAGTGCTCGTCGCCCCACGAACGCAAGTAGTTGCCATCACGATCGAAGACGACGATCGGCTTCTTGCCGCGATGAAACACGAAGACGCGATCCTCCGAATCGGTCGCCACCGCGGAGACTCCGCCGAGCTTCATGCCCTCCGGCAGCTTGCTCCAGTTCGGCACGGGCCGATAGTCCGGAAACGGAGCCTGGCCCTGGAGCGGGGAAGAGAAAAAGATCCCGCAAAGTGCCAGGATTGAAAGGAAACTCCGTGACTGAGCAAGGTCCATGTGGTGTCTCGGGAGGGAGAGAACCTAGAAGTGAGATGCCGGAGGTGGGACTTGAACCCACACTACCGTGAAGTAACCGGATTTTGAGTCCGGCGCGTCTGCCATTCCGCCACTCCGGCATTACCGTCTTTTCCTAGCCAATTCTGACCATCTCGACTTCTCCCCGTATCCGATCTGACACCACCCGGTTGACCGACGTACATCAAATACCGGAAGTCCCGGGTCTGACACCTTTCGCAGGTGTCAGGGGAAAAAGCCCTGGCAACGTTGACACGTTCCAGGGCACGAGCAAATGCTTTTGAGGAGCACTCGCTTTATAAAGTCTAGCAACTCCGTACGTCCGCGAAAACCCTATCTGGAATTTCCGCTCTTCCCTCATGCTACCAGCCGGTGGGCAGAGAAGATCCACGGCAAGATGGTTTACTTCGGGCCGTGGGATGATCCCGATGGGGCGCTGCTCCTGAAGCAACATCCGGGCAAGGATAGCAACGTGATGAAACGCCGAGCCTGCGGCTGGGACGAAAAGTTCCTGCTGCAAGTCCGTACTGGAAAAATGACTTAGTTGCAGTTGGCCTTGGTTCCCAAGAGATCTGAGATGAGTGAGACAAAAGAGCGGGATAAGGGAGTCGAACCCATTTCACAGCCTTGGGAAAATTGTGAGGTATCGGATTTCAGGCACTTTTCGCTTGCAAAATCGTACCGCAGCCCCGAAAATGACCCCGAATCGTACCGCAAATCGTACCGCACGACGGGGTTCAGAACGATGTCGAGACTATACGAGATGACCCCCGAGTTCCGGGGCCGACACACACGATGGCGTAAGTGGTACAAGGGCATACCCTACTTCGTGAACTGTACCGAACTTGGGCTACCGGAAGACCAGTGGACCGCACGGGCCAGCTACCAACACGCTAACGGATGGTGAAAGAAGAAAAAAGCCGAAATCGACGGCACCGACAAGCCTCTGCCCCGCGAAGCCGCCAAGATCAGGACTACTCTCAAACAACGGCAACGGTACGCAGAAGGAGCCGGGCTTGCGGACGAAGCGGGCCAGTACGCCGCCGCCGTCAAGGACGTGGAAGCCGATCCGTTCACCGCGTCCGAACTCGACCCGAAGGCCGCGACCCGGATGGAAGCCCTAATTCTTTCGGGATGGACCCCGCCGGACTATCTCGACCCCACGACGTTGAACATCCATCTAGGGGCAACGGAACAGTGGGCCGAACGACAGGCAAGGCCGAAGGACGACACGCCGATGTTAGGGACCGCCCTTGACCAGTGGTTGAACATCGTCCGCGTCAATGCCGAGGCGTCTTCCATAGTCACGCTGTCCGGCTATCTTCGCTTGTTCAAGGACTTGAAGAACAAGGACCGGCAGATTCTGACGGAGAAGATGCCCGTAACCGTCCTGAACGAAACGAAGATCGTGGACGTGTGGACCGCCATCGACACCCTGTCGAACGACTCGGACACCAAGGTGAAGAAGTTCGTGACGTTCCGTTCTTTCGTCCGGTGGTGCGTGGAAACGGGCTACATCGTGCAACCGCTGAACCTGAATAGCAAACGCCTGACGTGGGAAGTCACGATCAAGTCGAAGGAACTCCCACCCATGAAGGACATCAAGGCGTTCCTGGCCGTTCTTTCCGACCGCCTTCGGTTGTATTGCCTGCTGGCGTGGAACACCGGGATGAACAACACCGACATCGGACACCTCGAACCGAAGGCTATCGACTGGACTGCCAGCACCATGACCCGACGCCGGGTGAAGACGAAGAAGTGGGTGGGGGTGCCGAAAGTGACGTACTACATGCGGGCTGAAGTGGTTCGGCTTCTAAAGCAAGAGATGAGCGAAGGCACCGAGTACGTCCTTAACGACGCCAACGGCCAACCGCTCTACATCTCTAGCAAGGAAGGCGACGGTAGCGTGTACGACAAGATCAAATCCACCCGTCGGGACTACAAGCCGTTGAAAGCGTACACCGGGACCAAGTTCACCATGAAAGACTTCCGCGACTTCGGTTCCCTGATGCTACAGAACTCCCCCCACAAGCGTGACCGCGTGACGTGGTTGGGGCATACGCCGAAAACCCCTGAAGATAGGAACTACTCGGGGACGTGACGGACGCCTGCAAGTACCTTGAAGAACTATTCAAGGCGATGTGAACCCTTCTGGAACCCCGAGGCTGCGCCTGCGTCACACCGACCCGGCGGGGCTTTTTCGTTCACAGAAAGGGAGTATTTTACAGCAAGGTGACCGAGTCATTTCTGACCAAAGCCAGAGAGGATCTATCAATGCAAATGGGAGTTCAGGTTTCCGAGGATGTTGAATCTGGAGTCGCGTGTGGTCGTCCAAAGCCAAGCAGAGGTATCGGCACTACCAAAATGAAAAACCTGCTCAGTAATCTCAAAAGTCTTGAAGCCGAACACCTGCGGGAGGCTGGGGAGCTTCAAGTAGCTCTGGCTCAGAAACTAGCGGAGATCCAAGATCTTCGTCGGCAGATAGAGCTTCAGAAACACCCAATCCTCGGTGCTGCCGAAACACCACGCAAACCTACCACTGAGAATGCGGGCAGCGATCCAGTTCGAGCGTCACTGCCAAGTTCGATTGAGGAAGTGCTTCGCGACAACAAGGACGGCCTTACACTGATTGACCTCGCCCACAGGATCGCTGAAGTGCGGGGTGGCACATCAAGGAACCTTCTTCGCATGATTGATCAGGCCATCTATCGCCTCAAGAAACAGAATCGCATTTCCCGAAACCCTGAGAACATGAAATTCTTTATCAAATAAGGGCAGTTGGATTAGGTGATCTGTTTTGCACGCAGCAAGAGACGATCCGCAAGTCGCACCTGATTTCAGCGTCTGGCAGCGTATTCTATCTTCAGCCGTTGAGGGACCGAGGCCCGTGATGACGCCGCTTTACGCAGACCCCCACTTCACATTCCACTTCGGAGACGACCGAGTGATTCCTCGGTTTCATCTTGAAGGCATTGAGGCCGGGCAGTGTGTTACCGTTTTCAAGATCGACCCAATCACCGGCGAGCGTCTGGGCCTGCTGGCGACTGCAAGTTTTGGCGAAGGTGGTTGGGTGGACCTCATCAAGCCGATTATCGTGCGGGCCAATGAGGCGTTCATTGCGGTTCCAGAACCGGCAGGAGTCGGCTCATGATGACCTGGATCGAATGGTACAACTCGTTGCTGAAGCCGTCGTGGACGCCCTCCCCATCGACAATCGGGCTGATCTGGACGCTGCTCTACCCGATCATTCTCGTTAGTTTCGGATTCGTGTTCGTGAAGGCATTCCAGCGCAAAGTTCCTCGTAGCCTCGCAGTACCATTCGCCATTAACCTCGTCGCCAACCTGCTTTTCATGCCGATCTTTTCAGGGATGCGGAACGTCCCATTGGCGGCAGCGGATATCCTGATC
>Ga0105046_10005160_pt1 | contig 20696 bp, 21 predicted proteins | sample MAT03_FD_78385 | JGI IMG/M metagenome (GOLD analysis project Ga0105046, IMG submission 78385) | Freshwater microbial communities from Lake Fryxell liftoff mats and glacier meltwater in Antarctica - MAT-03 (megahit assembly) | ecosystem: Environmental > Aquatic > Freshwater > Ice > Liftoff...
AAATCACAGGCGATCGCTGGATATTCATCCACATCGTCCATCAATAAAAACTTATATCTTGATCTGAGGCTGGCTTGGTACTTTGGATCGGGCAGTAAATACCTACCAAACAGTTCGGTAATAATACCGTAGGTGAGTAAACCCTTTTCCCAACAATAGTCTCGCCATTGACTTAGAGCGATCGCGATTTCATCCCAAAGTTCGGGGTCTTGATTGGGTAAATCGATGCTGGTTTCCAGTAATTGGGGAATTTGTTCTATGGGTTTACCACTATAGGCTGCCAGTAAAAACAGGTCAAGGATACGACGAGTTAGGCGCATATTTGAAACCCCAGCCATTTTGAGGTGGCGATTAAACAATGGATTCCAAAGTTGGGTTGCTAACTCCTGTTCATTTTCTACTCGTAATAAAATCGGAAATTGCGATCGCCAATTTAGCTTTTCCATTAATAACGGGAAAAATAGGATGACTTCACGCTCAAAGAAACTCAAAGGAGTAACGCTGATGAATGATCTGCCCCCACTGGCTATGGACAGGCGATCGCTTAATTTTTTCCGAGCGTCAGCATCAACGGCAAATACTAGTACCGAATCTGGGTTGCTATTATTCTGATTATGAAATTTGTCAATGGTCAGAAATTGTTGAATTAAGTATTCAGATTTCCCACTTAAACTATTACCTTGAACCCATTTTTTAGTAACTAAACCATTGGTTGAATCATTACGCATAAGATTAGAACTGATTTTCTAATATTTGAGAACTATACGATAGCGGGGACTACCTGTCCGCAATTTGGCGATCGCTTCATTCACCTGAGTAAAGGGAAATTCTTCAACCATTGGTTCAAAGTTATGCCGATTGGTAAACTCTAGCATTTGAGCGATTGTAGCAGGGCTACCTAGGGGACTACCAGAAATTGATTTCTGACCACTAATTAAAGGGAAAACTAGGCTAGATATAGGATTAGGCACCACTCCAACAAAATGCAGTCTGCCTTTGGGGCGCAGCATGGCAATGTAAGTACCCCAGTCTAGGTCAGCAGCAACGGTGGAAAGAATTAAGTCAAAGCTATTTGCAGCTTTACTAATTGCCTCTGGATCACGGGAATTGATAAAGTGAGTTGCCCCTAATGCCCTTGCCTCTTGTTCTTTATCTGGGGTAGTGGAAAATGCCGTCACATCACATCCCCATGCTTTTAGAAATCCCAACGCCATATGCCCTAATCCGCCAATTCCTAAGACCCCAACCCGATCCGTTGGTTTGATATTAAATTGGACTATGGGATTAAATACAGTAATACCACCACAGAAAAGTGGTCCCGATGATGATGGATCGAGTCCTGCGGGTAGAGGGATTACCCAACCTTCATGGGCGCGTACTCGATCTGCAAAGCCACCATGCCTACCGACTATAGTTTGCTCGGCTGTTTGACAAAGGTTGCGATCGCCACTTACACACCATTCACAGGTCATACAGGAACGGGAATACCAGCCTAGCCCTACTCTTTGACCCACCTGTAGTTTTTTTACAGCGTTACCAATAGTGGCGATTATCCCAATTACTTCATGTCCTGGGACAAAGGGATATTGAGTCATCCCCCATTCGTTATCGAGCATACTAAGATCGCTATGACAGATTCCACAGTATTCAACTTGGATTTCAACATCTTCGTCTCCTAATATTCCAGGTTCGTAATCAAATGGTTCTAATTTCGCCGATGGAGCTTGAGCTGCATAGCCATGGATCATTACTCTAGACTCCTAATTAATAATTGCTACTTATGGTGCGTTTTACTATGGGTTAAATTTATCAGTTTTTAGATACTTCTTTATGGGAATTATATGTCTGAACAATTCGAGTCTCTGGATCGATCCCTTCAAAAGTAGGAGGAATCCATACTCTGACAATAAGTAAGGCTGCTAATACTAAAAGAAAACTCCCTGTAACCAAAATCTGTACCCAAGGCGTTTCTAGAACACCTCGCACAATAACTTCTCGCAAGACTGAAACAATGGAAACTTCTACAGCTACCCCAATCGAAACCCGATGTTCTTGTAAATAAATTATTAATAAACGAAATAGTTCAACCAAAATCAGGATAAATAAAATATCAGCAGTTATCGCATGAAACTGAAAATTTGAAGGCGATAGCAGTGATATAAATATATCTTTGAGCTGAAGTACCATCACCCCGAATAGTCCAATACATAAAGATATTACGATTAAATCTTGAACCGCTTCTAAAATTCGCACTATAGAACTACGTTCAATCCAAGCGATCTGTTGTGCTGAAATTTGTGTAGGTGTTTTTGGCATCGCTTTCTCCTTTTTAGGTAATTGGGGCAATCTAATTAGTAAAACTTAGTTTAGTTTACGTTATGTTTATAGTAATTATGCATTAGATATTCTTATATAAATAATCATAGTTTTAGTTAGTTAGGGTTAGAGAAATGCTAAAAATTACTTGAATCCAGATCGAATATGAAGCCAATTTTATTGATAGCGATCGCCACAGCTCGATTAATTGGCATTAAATCACTTTGCTCAGGTTGAAGGTTCCGAAGTTGCATCGAAAAGTCGCTAAAATTTGGAGCCAAGGCGATCGGAAGATTTGCCAATACTTCGGGCATAGTTTGTTTATGGATTTTACAAGCAGCTAATTCGGACTGCTCATGTTTATTTCTCACAGCAGCAAAGCCAAATAATCGACACAATGCAGGTCGCCAAGTATATACACCACAACGTCCATTCCCAGCAGCTAGTGGATCTGGTTCGTAAAAAATACAGACTCCTGCATAATTTACTTTCGTCGCTTTTTCTAACCAATATTCAGCTTTATTAGTTTTAACTAATTCCAAAGCCAAGGGTAAAACTTCTAGGGGCGTAGTCTCAACTTGAGGATTTTCACAGCACTTTCCACAACCACTGGGACATTGCAGCCCCGAAGCCTGTTGTAATACTTCAATTTCTTGATCAATTTGGCTAAGGATTGCGGAAACTTGCTCGATGAGATCAAAAAATATAGGCATGGCACTGGTTCCGCTATATGGGAGTTAGAAAAGTCTACTAACAAAACAATACAGTAACTTACTGCAAAATTGTTATGGTTAAGAATATTGGAGGTAACCGTCTAAAAGTTCTAATTTTGGTTTCGGTTACTGCTAGACCAAATTTTTCTGTCAAAGTCTACTTCCCTTGCTGTGTGATAATTCCATCACCAAATGCTACGAACCTAAAACCTCGATAGAAATTAATTTTTACTCATTGCAGCTAATGCTGTTCTAACCTGAAGTACTTAAAATTATTTTGAGTTATTTTATGTGAAATTCACTAAATATCTTTGGCAGATCGGTTTGAGGGTTAATCGAGTGAGTTGCTTCGACAAAATGGCTAACTCGATTGGGATCAATGGATTGGTGAATTTGCCCATTGCGTTTTAAGGAGCTTGATACAATTACACCATTGGCATATTTTAGTAATTGAGTTATGTTTTCAATAGTTGCACCTGACCCAATTAGTAGCGGTACGTCTCTACAAGCGATCGCCGCTTCTTGTAAGTCTTGGTGGGTAGGCGCATCACCTGTGGCAAAACCAGATAAAATAATCCCATCAGCTAAACCACGGTAAATGGCATCATGAATAGCCAAGGTTAAATTAGGAACTGAGATCGGGTGGGCGTGTTTAACTAAAACATCGGCAAGGATTTTGACATCACAACCTAGTTCCCGTCGATAACGCAATAACTCATAGGCATTCCCTTCAATAATTCCTTGATCTGTTGCCATCACTCCAGTTAAAACATTAACTCGGATAAATTTTGCGCCCACACAGGCAGCGATCGCCATTGCAGAAAGAGCATCGTTACGTAAGACATTTATGCCCACAGGTATATCTACCATTTGCATGATGCGCTGGACAACAAGGGTCATAGTGCTTATAACGGCAGGATCAACTCTTCCACTAGTAAAAGGAGCATCAAAAAAGTTTTCGATTATAATTCCGTTTACTCCACCTGAGGCTAAAGCAGTCGCCTCTTGCTCTGCCCGATCAATAATATGTTTTAAACTACCTCCCCATCGAGGTGAAGTGGGTAGGGGTAGAAGGTGCACAACACCTATGACTGGTCGAGAGCTATCAAAAATCTGGTTCAGATCCACACGCTTGGTTATTTAAAAAGATACCAATTATTTTCTTACTCTACCTTGATTGGGTACATAAATCTGAGGTGTCAGCAAAAGTTAATTTAACTAAGTATATCGAAGGATTTGTAATTTTAAGTGGGGAACTATACTCTGCCCCCCATCCCATCTATTTAGCTTAATTTTTTAGCGATCGCTTCTGCCATTTCTTGAGTGCCAACGGGTGAAACTCCAGATTTAGCTAGGTCATAGGTAACGCTTGTGCCTTCATAAATGACTTCTTCTACAGCCTTTTGTAAGCGATCGGCAGCTTCAATTTCCTCAAGATGCCTAAGCATCATTACCCCTGAAAGAATTAAAGCGGTAGGATTAACTTTATTCTGACCTGCGTATTTTGGTGCCGAACCGTGAATTGCCTCAAATACAGCAATATCAGTACCAAAATTCCCCCCTGGAGCTACACCTAACCCGCCAATCATGCCCGCACAAAGATCAGAAACAATGTCTCCATATAAGTTAGGTAGGACTAAAACATCATAGAGTTCAGGTTTTTGCATGAGTTGCATACACATATTATCGACAATGCGATCGTCAAACTCAATATTTGGATAGTCCTTAGCCACATCCTTAGCTACTTCTAGAAATAAACCATCGGTAAACTTCATAATATTAGCCTTATGCACGGCTGTAACTTTTTTGCGTCCGTTGGCTTGAGCATAGTCAAAGGCAAATTTAACAATACGACGGCTACCCATATCAGAAATCGGTTTCACTCCGATCGCTGAGTGCGGTACGATCTTTTTCTTAGATAAATTAGCTAAATATTCTAAGGCTTGTTCAGCCTCAGGAGTACCTGTTTGGAACTCAATTCCTGCATATAGATCCTCTGTATTTTCCCTTACAATTACTAAGTCTACATTTTTAAAAGCACTCTTGACTCCCTCGATTGATTTAGCAGGACGGAGGTTGGCATAAAGATCTAGTTCTTTACGAATTGCCACATTTACAGAGCGAAAACCAGAGCCTACAGGTGTGGTAATTGGTCCTTTAATTGCAGTTTTTGTCGAACGAATAGCCTCAAGTACATGATCTGGAAGCGGAGTACCGTAAGTCTCCATCACATCAACTCCAGCATCTACTACTGTCCAATCAATTCTTACACCTGTTGCATCTATAGCAGTTTGAGTTGCCTTCGCTACTTCTGGACCAATACCGTCGCCTCGGATCAAAGTTACTGAATGTGTCACTGAATTTACCTTTTGAATGTTTGTGAATTAGGTTCTTATTAATTTAGACTAGTTGTACAGAATCAGCACACAAATTTATTCTTAACTAAAATTTCTCGCCAATACCAAAGGTAAACTGACTACCACCATTGGTTCCCAATCCATAGTCAATACGAATATTTCCCAAGGGCGACTGTACCCGCAAGCCTAAGCCGAAGCCACCGCCATTACCTGGTTTATTCCTAACTCCCGCAGGATTACCAGGGACACTATTTCCGCTCCCCAGATCGGTACCATAATCCGCAAATAAAACACCGCCAATAATTGCAAATATCGGAAATCTATACTCAGCAGAGATAAGAGCAAAGCTGCGTCCCGTCCCAATCCGACCTTCATCCCAGCCTCGCACTGAGTTGCTACCACCCAATCTAAATGCTTCGTAAGGGGGGAGGGTGCCAATCACGGTTCCAGCTTGAAAATTCAAAGCAATAGTTTGAGGTCCTTCACTAAAGTTGATCAGGCTCACAGGATAGTAAATGCTATAGTTCACCCGCACCCGATTAAAAAAGATGGAGCCATTTCCTAGGGGAATAGATTGCTCTGTGGCTACCCGCAATAAAGTCCCACTAGTAGGTCTAACGGCATCGTTACGCAAGTCTTGGGCTGCTGCCAACTGAAATAGGAATAAATCATCGGTACCATTGGGACTAATGGAGAGTTGATTACCCTTACTGTCAAAGGGAGAAGTATTGCCATTATTATCGGTAATTGTCACCCGCTCGTAGCGAAATCCAGCCGAAGCATTAATATTATTACCAAGGGGGCGAGAAAAGCTGAATCCAAGTCCTATGCGATTTTCCCGAGGATTAATATCTTCTAGTCGATTACCATTATTATCAAAGTCAGGGTTAAGAATCCCTACAGGGCTATCAAATACAAAACTAAAGAGGCGACGATTAAAAATATTGGCAGTAAAGGAAGTACGATTCGGATCGCCTGCTAACCAAGGGTCAGTGAAGTTAAGATCAAATAGTAATTCCCTTTCCCCAACTTGGGTCTCAAATCCGATTCTTTGATTATTCCCACCCAGATTTGACTGTTGAAAGCTAAAGGTGCCAAATAGTCCTGTAGAAGAACTTAACCCTGCTCCAAAGGCGATCGAACCAGTATTACGTTCTTTGACATTAACTGTGACTACTACTTTGCGGGGATCGGTACCAGGATTTAAGCCGACATTAACATCATCAAAGATCCCGAGGTCAAAGACTTTTTTCAGATCCGACTGGACGGCATTGCGGTTAAAAACATCCCCTGGCTTCAGGTTAAGTTCTCGGGTAATAATAAAGTCACGGGTAGTGCCTGTAACTGGTGTGCCATCCTCTTTTTGAGTTTTGTTCTCTTCATTTAAGAACCCAACTTTAATATCTTCAACCACGCCTTCAGCTACGGTAAGATTGACATTACCATTTTGATCAGACTTAACATCCACCACTTGAGCTAGGACAAACCCTCGATCTTGATAATACTTTTCTAGTTCTTTAATCCCAGCTTGTAATCTAGTGAGATTAGTAATTTTATTGTATTGGTCGGCAAAGATGCGATCAACTACTCCAGCTTCAAGTACGGTTGCCTCTTGAACTTTTACCGACTGTAAAACAGGATTTGGTAATACTGTAAATACGACTCTAACTCCGATATCAGTATCTTGGGGATCAACATCAGGTATTCCCGTAAAATATCCTGTAGCAAAAACGGCTTCGCGATCGCGTTGGAGTTGACTTGTCGTTGTAGCCCTTCCAGGTTTTGTAGTAATGACATCATAAATTTCTTGCTCTAAAGCAGCAGGAAGCCTTTCGCCACTGGGCGTTAAAATTACCACTTCACCGATCAAAACCTGAGTTTCTGGGGCAGCAGGGGGTGGAGTTGGGAGAGAGATTGAAGGAACAGTAGGCGGAGTTGGGACAGTAGGTGGAGTTGGGACAGTAGGCGGAGTTGGAACAGTAGGCGGAGTTGGAACAGTAGGCGGAGTTGGAACAGTAGGCTGCGCTTGGGATGGATTAATTAGAGATATAAAACTAGATGAGACTAGGGCTGCTAAGACAACAGGGCTTAAACGCATACTGAATTCACCTACACCAATAAAGAATGATAACTAAAATAACAATTAAGCAAACCGAATAAATTTAACTACATTTACGAGACGAATTTACTTGGCTAAAAGTTTATTTTTTAGTCCTTAATAGTATCCACGATATTGTCAATTTTGCGACATTACTCTAGCTAAAACTTCTTCATAAGCAGCAGCAACATTCCCTAAATCTTGGCGAAAGCGGTCTTTATCTAATATTTTTTGGGTGGGATCAGCGGTTAAATCATCCCAAAGTCGGCAAGTGTCAGGGCTAATTTCATCGGCTAGAAGTATATTTCCTGATTGATCACAGCCAAATTCCAACTTAAAATCTACTAGGGTTAAGTGGCGATCGCTAAAAAATTTCTGTAAATGTTGATTAATAGTTAGTGCCATTTGTCGTAGTTCTATTACTTGGTCGGGAGTGGCAAGCTCCAAAAGCTGAATATGATCTTCAGTAAATAAAGGATCGCCCAGATCATCATTTTTATAGAAAAATTCCACGATCGCAGATTTAAGACTAGTTCCAGTAGCAATCCCCGTGCGTTTGACAAAGCTCCCTGCCGCAATATTTCTAACTACCACTTCTAGGGGGATAATTTTTACGGCTGCCACTTGCATTTGATCTGGGGCAGTTTGGGCAATGAAATGGGTGGGAATACCTTGATTTTCTAAATATTTAAATAACTGGGAAGCGATCGCACAGTTAATTTCGCCTTTTCTAGTAATTTGCCCTTTTTTCTGAGCATTAAAAGCTGTAGCGTCATCCTTGAAATGGGTTAATAAAACCTCTGGATTATCGGTGGTGTAAAGGATTTTGGCTTTGCCTTCGTAGAGTTTTTGCGGCATAAAGGAGACATATAGAGTTATAACTAGGCTAAGATTTTAACTCTAAAGCTTGATCCTGAATCTCTAAATCAGCACATTTCATATTATGAGTAGGCTAAATTATCAGCGATCGCTATACTCTTAGATAAATTGATTGGTAAAGTTCATAGATTAATCTCTAATAAAATTTAAGTATGTACGACTGTATTGTTGTGGGGGCAGGTCCATCGGGTGGTTCTGCCGCTTATCATTTAGCTAAACAAAAACATTCGGTGTTGGTGCTAGAGAAAGAGTCATTACCAAGATATAAGCCTTGTGGTGGTGGGGTTCCGCCTTCTGTTCAAAATTGGTTTGATTTTGACTTTAAGCCTGCGGTGTCTTTAACTGTCAATCAAGTCCGCTACACTTGGCAAATGGGCGATCCTGAGCTTGTAGAGTTGGGCTTAGCAGAACCCATGTGGATGGTGAGACGGGATGTATTTGATCACTACTTAATCCAACAGGCACAGAAATTAGGGGCAGAACTCAAAGAAAATAGTGAGGTTGCAGATATTAAATGGCAAAGCGATCGCTGGCAAGTTACGGTTAAAAATCCAGCTAATCCCGAGCAAACAGAAATTTTAGAAGCAAAATACTTAATTGCCGCCGATGGAGCTAGGGGAACAATGGCAAAGCGGCTGGGTTTCAAAGAGCGCAAAAAACGTATGGGTGCAGCTTTAGAAGTAGAGGCATTGGTTAATACTAATAATGACTCTACCCTGCACTTTGATTTTGGCTCTGTCAATAATGGCTATATTTGGAACTTTCCCAAAGCCGATGGCTATTCAATTGGTATAGGTACTTTTAGGGGTGGTGAAGATAAACAGAACCTTAAGGAAATTGCCCAAGAATATGCTAAATCCTTTGGAGTTGATCTATCCGCAATTAAACAGTATGGTCATCCCCTATGTCTCTGGGATGGAGATATGCCCTTACATACTCAAAATGCAGTTTTAACAGGAGAAGCTGCCTGCGTCGTCGATCCGTTTACAGCCGAAGGTATACGCCCAGCTTTGTTTACAGGAATGTTAGCAGCAAGGGCGATCGCTCAAAGTCTTAATGGCGATAGTAATGCCCTCAAAAACTATACAAAAAAAGTCCAAGAAGAATGGGGCGCAGATATGGCTTGGGCGCAAAGATTAGCGGGGCTATTTTATCGAGTCCCTAAATTTGCCTATAAAGTTGGCATTAAACGACCTGCTGCTACCAAACGCATGGGTAAAGTATTATCTGGCGAAGAACGCTACCGAGATATTGCCGATGCTGCGATTAAACGCCTAACCAAAGGACTAATTCCGGGCATGGGGTAACTATGGAGCCGCCATTAAACCCTAAAGATCGTTTTTTAATGCAACTAAAAGAGCGATCTAATAAACTTAGCACTCCCAAAATATACGGCGATCGCCTTTACCCATTTTTACTAATTGGTTTAGTGATCGTCAGCTTTGGACTAATGTTAGGTGCTTTTGTCAAATTGCTTTCTATGGCTACCAATCAACCAAATAGTAACCAATCAAATCCTAATTTGCCTACCCCAACTTTATCTGCAAGTCCAACTCCTGATATTGGCTTAAAAATCGAGCCAAATACTGAAAATCCCAGTTCGACTATTATGACCTTAGCCAAGTTTAATCAAATTCAAAATGGGATGACAATTACTCAAGTCCAAAAGCTGATTGGTAATGAAGGCAAGTTATTAGGCAGCAGCAGTTCGGGCAATATTACAGGTAAGGTATTTTGGTGGCAAAATCCAGAGGGCAGCAATGCCTTAGTTGAATTTAAGAACGATCAAGTAGTTTCCAAATCCCAAGCAGGATTAAAATAATCATGATTTAAATCACACCTTGGATTGCTTAAAATCTCATGATCTTATATTGCAAAATCACATTAAAATCCTAGCAATTGATAGACTATCTATACATAAGGATTTAGTTGACTGAGATTAGTCAATTACAACAAACAGATGAGACTTAAATTGTTAGTTCTAGCTACGATCGCCTTGATTTTGAATCTAGTGACAATATCCCCCGTTAAAGCTGAAATAGGGATTACCACTGTAAATACTCAGACTATGGCAAAACTGGGATGCGTTCAGACCCTATGCCAATCATTTAGACTTGTCGAGGAGATGGCTCCTGTGTTTATGAATGTAGGTAGTAATATTAAATCTCATATATTTTTCCGACAAGATCTGGGCGATCGGCTATTTAATCTAAATCCCAAATCTGGAGTGGCTTGCCTATTAGATGGTGAAGGTTCACAGGATGGCTCTGTATTTTGTGGACAGCTAGATAAATTTTAGAGTGCTAACGGCAAAACGCAGCGGCGGCAGATAACTTTGAACTCAGCACCATCGGCTTTTGTCCGTCCGCTGCCGTGAAGTGTTAGCTGGCTGGAAACTGAATCACACTACTTTATAATGGCAAGCTGTGAATATTTTTTCTTGAAAGCTTCTGCAACTTCTTCAGATGTAGGAGGTTCACCATTATTGTTAACGAACAATATAAATAGCACAGCAATGTATGCTTCACCAAATGCTGTAGTGAGTGCTGCTGCCGTAGCTGCTGCAATAGTGCCACCAACCACAGAACCAGCACCAGGAATCATTTTAAGAAGACTAGCCACAATAGTTCGTCCTGCAAATGTTCCACCTGCTCCAGTAATAATGCTGCCCACCATTGTGCTGAGAGAACTTTTGTCGATTGATAAGCCAAAGGTTGCCGAGATGCCAGCAATCATTCCAACTTGAATTGGGACGATAGCAACAGCGTCAGAGAATGGAATTGGCACTGCTGCCATTCCTGCCGCACTAGCTGCAGCTCCCGCTACTATTGCGCGAGATTTTGTTTTTTTTAGCTCGATGTCTACTTTCTGTGCTGCGGTGAAGGCTCTCTTCAGTCCTTCTGGAACAACTTGCATTGTTAAGTCTACAAGATCAGGTAAACCCATTGGAGGAAGGACAATACCTTCGTCTAATACTTCCTCAATTGCTCGGACTCGAACAGCATTGCTTACGAGCGGAAGTATTTGTAATACTGTAGCGCGAAACCCTTTATCAGATCTTGCTTTCGTAATGACGACGATAACAGGTATATTGCGGTCTACCAGCATTTTTACAAGTTCTTCCTCTGCTGGTTCAACACGCCGAAAATCTTCGGCTATACAAATCCATGCAACATGAATATGTTGATTTGAGTCACTACTGCGCGCTCGTTCACTAACAAGGGATTTTAGAGCATCTAATGTTTTAGTGAAATCTGCCATTTCGAGTCCCCGAGTATCAAAAATAGAAAGTGGTATCCCTTCTTTTCTGATTTCTCTTGTGTCTTGAGTGACGGGGCGACCTTGACCAGTCGTTGCAAAATTTCCTTGGAAGACTGCGTTGATAAGCGTACTTTTACCAACACCAGTACGCCCAGCGATTAAAACATTCACATGACCAAGTTCTTTAAAAGCTTCACGAAGAGCATCTTTGACAGAAGCCTCAAAATTAAAATCTTCTGCAACCGTCATCGCCCTACCTCTACTCGACAATTCATATATTTGGGTAAAGTGTAGCACCCGCTTGCAATATTCCCAATATCAAGATGAGAGTTAACAGAGTTGTAACTCTAACAAGAAATCTCTAAGTACTGTCCTAACCCAGAAACGAAGACAGCTAACCTTTATTTGGTAATTCTACTTCAGTCTGAGAGAACGATAATACTAAATCCACATCCTCTGGGCTACCAATGATTAACGGTGTGCGTGCGTGCAGTTTCTTAGGAACCACATCCATAATGTCTTGACTGCCTGTAGTAGCTTTACCACCAGCTTGGGTTACTAGGTAAGCGAGGGGAGCAGACTCGTATAGTAGTCTTAATTTACCATCAGGATTTTCTTGGGAACCTGGATAAATAAATACGCCACCCTGAAATAAAATTCGGTGAATATCGGCAACCAACGCGCCTGAATACCTTGCCGAATAGCCTGATTGTTTGTGGACATAGCGAATATATTCCCGCATTCCCTCATCCCACTGCCAAAAGTTACCTTCATTAATGCTATAGGTAGAACCATGACTGGGAATTTGAATATTTGTCGTCGAGAGAATAAACTCTCCCAAGCTTGGATCAAGGGTAAAGGCATGGACTCCTTTGCCAATACTGTAAACAAACATGGTACTAGAACCATAGAGTATATAGCCCGCACCAACTTGCTTATGTCCAGATTGCAGGAGATCAAGAGCTTCTTCCGTTTCATCATTGCCCTCCTGTTGGCGAATCGAAAAAATTGTACCTACAGCCAAGTTAGTATCAATATTACCTGAACCATCTATAGGATCAAAAAGTAAGGTATAGCGACCGATAGGGCAATTTTCTGGAATGTAGTAGGGTTTTTCCATTTCTTCAGAGGCAAGGCGGCAAACTAACCCACTTTGCTCAAAGGCGCGGATGAATATACGGTTTGCGTATTGATCCATTTTTTTGACAGCTTCGCCTTGAATATTAATTTCCCCTGTAACCCCAAGAGCATCTGCGGTTAAACCTGCTTGGCTAAGGTGGCGACCAATCATTTTACCTGCTAGGGCTATGCGCCCCATTAACAGACTGAGATCGTAGGCAGCAGGAGAAAAACCCCCAGATTGAGATAGAACGTGACGGGTTAAAGTGGTAAAGTCTCGACTTAGAGATGTTTCTTGAGCTTTGTTGAGTTCAGTACTATTTGTCATAACTAATAACTCTTATATAGCTTTATATGTATAACTTGCTACTTAACTATAACAGCCAGCCTTAGAGATTAATGAAGTCAGGATAAATCTGCTCTTAAATTAAGCACTATTGATTGAATTAAATCTTTTCTTATGATCGGAAATAATCGCAGATAAATAGTTACAGATTATGTTGCGATCGCTTGAAATTTCAGAATTGAGACAATAGATAACTCCACCCAATCAATTTTCGGTATCAATTGTATTAGCAAAAAATAAAAATAGGATAATTGTTTATATTTTCGGTAAAAGATGCTAAAACTATTAGCATTGCTGGACTTGGATTAATTATGACCGCTAGAAATACATTTGTAAATAACAGACCAGAATTTGACTTTGCTACTCAACGCCCTGCCGTTACAGTTCTTCGTCCTACTTCTACCACGGTATCAAAATGGCTAGTTTCTTGCCAAAAGTTCTCGATCGCCCTAACAGGAATAACCTTTGCTTGTGTGACTGTAGTTTATGCTTGGAATGTGCAAGTTCAAAAAAAGTTTGATCAACAATATCGCAAATTAGAAACTCTTAAGCAAAGTGAAAGACAATTAATTGTTGCTAATGAATCGTTGGATCATGACTTAATTACAAATATTGATCGCTTACCGATCAAACTAATTCAAGAAAAACCCCAACAATCAATTTTTATCACCCCTGCCCCAGCTAGTCCTATAAAAGTAGCAAACAATAACTCTGCTCCGAAACTGTTTGATCCTCTAGGCTATTAAGTAATAGTAAGTTAGGGTTAAAGTGCAAATTCAGGAGCAAATCAAATTAATATTAATTTTGAATTGTTTGTTCTTTAATGCTACTCACCCTAGCCCTATACAAAAGCTGATCCCCTCTCACATAACCTGTGTAACGAACTAAAACCCGATCGCCTGCTTGGATCGATTCCGATCCCATAAGTTGATGTAGTTTTGGGTTGTAATCTACTTCTGAGCCTACAGTTGCGATCGCTTCTATACCCCAATCTTGTAATAAATTATCCAAAGGACGTAATAACGGTAAAAGATTGCGAGCAGGTAGGTCGGGGTTTTTGCTGATAGCGTACACAACCGTAGGCAGTTGCAATAGCATCGACTCTAATTTTATTAAAACATCTTGCTGAAACTCTAATTTAGTTAACAACTCAGACTGAGCGATCTGTAGATTTTGAGTTTGGGGCTTAAGATCACTAAATTTACTAATTAACTCGGCGATCGCAACTTTTAAGCAGTTAGCTAATCTATCTAAATCTTTGTAATAAATTAAATCTGCCTGTCCACAGCGTAATTTTGTAATCGTATTTAAACTAACTTCAGAGCGATCGCTTAGGTTTCTAAAACTTGATATACCAGCTTCTTTCATTAACTGCCGCAATTCTTGAGTATGGCCTGCCATATTTTCCTCAGTAAGAGTATTATGTATCTTATCTAAAAAGCTTAAGATTCCCATGCCCCCTAAATCTAAAACCCCAAGTCAGCCTGCGCCCAAAGCCCCAACCGATAGTGCCGAAAAGCAAAAAGCTTTGGACTTAGTATTAGGGCAAATTGAGAAAAATCATGGCAAAGGCGCAATCATGAAGCTCGGTGCAGCCACAGGGATGAAAATTGAAACTATCTCCACAGGCGCACTAACCCTAGACCTAGCTCTAGGTGGAGGACTACCCAAGGGGCGAGTCATTGAAATCTATGGACCAGAAAGTTCGGGCAAAACTACCCTAGCTCTCCATGTGATCGCCGAGATTCAAAAACAAGGAGGAACTGCCGCCTTTGTCGATGCTGAACACGCTCTCGATCCTCTCTACTCCGCAAATCTAGGCGTAGATATTAATAACCTGCTGATCTCCCAACCCGATACGGGCGAAATGGCTTTAGAAATAGTTGATCAATTAGTGCGATCGATGGCAGTGGATATTGTCGTAATTGATTCCGTTGCCGCCCTCGTTCCCCGTGCCGAGATTGAAGGAGACATGGGGGACTCACACATGGGTTTACAGGCAAGATTAATGAGCCAAGCTTTACGAAAAATTACAGGAAGCATTGGACGCTCTAACTGCACAGTGATCTTTTTGAATCAATTACGGCAGAAGATCGGAGTGGTTTATGGCTCCCCCGAAGTCACAACTGGAGGTACTGCCTTGAAATTCTATGCCTCTGTCCGTTTAGATATTCGGAAGCAAGAGACCCTCAAAAAAGGCACAGAAGACTATGGTAACCATGTCAAGGTTAAAGTTGTTAAAAACAAAGTTGCCCCGCCATTTCGGATTGCTGAGTTCGATATTATTTTTGGCAAAGGCATCTCTGTTGCAGGTTGTTTACTTGATGTTGCCGAAGAAATTGAAATTATTAACCGTAAAGGCGCTTGGTACAGTTATAAGGGCGAGAATGTAGCCCAAGGTCGAGAAAAAGTGATTAAGCACCTTGAAGAAAACCCTGAGCTATATAAAGAAGTAGAAGCCCTAGTTAAAGAAAAATTAGCTGAGGGAGTAGTGGTTTCCGCAATTAAAGCAAGCGCAGATGTGGAAGGGGAGGAAGACTTCGATCAAGATGAAGCCTAGTATTAGTTAATCCGCATCTTTAGCATCAGTCTCAGTAATTAAGTTAGGGGTTTCTTGAGCAGTAACTGCCTTGCTACCTAATTTTTCTTCAGTCTCTTTAATTTCTTGAAGTTTACCCACCAGTCTGCCAATGCTTAAAGTTTGAGCTAGTCCAAGTTCACGAGCGATCTCTGTCATAATTTTGAGGAATATTTATAATAATTGTGAATTAGGTTTTAAAACCTTAGTTATACTAACTCTTTTGGTTGTAACTGATACAGTCCTGCTACTGTTTCAATTTACTGGTAAGATTGTGATGAAGAAATATTAAATAGCTACCAATCTCATGTCTTTACCTATTCGTAATGTCGCCATCATCGCCCACGTTGACCATGGCAAGACTACACTTGTTGATGCCCTATTGCAACAATCTGGGGCATTTAGAGCGGGTGAAGCACTTGTAGAGTGTGTTATGGACTCTAACGATCTTGAACGCGAACGAGGCATCACGATCTTGTCTAAAAATACAGCAGTTCGCTATAAAGATACTTTAATTAACATTGTTGATACCCCCGGACACGCAGATTTTGGAGGTGAAGTAGAGCGGGTATTAGGGATGGTAGAAGGCTGCATTCTAATTGTTGATGCCAATGAAGGTCCAATGCCCCAAACCAGATTTGTACTCAAAAAAGCCTTGGAAAAAGGTTTGCGCCCCATTGTGCTGGTAAACAAAATTGATCGTCCCTCGGCTGATCCATTTAAGGCGATCGATAAAGTCATTGATCTATTTCTAGAACTAGGTGCCGATGACGATCAGTGCGATTTTCCCTATCTATTTGCTTCGGGTTTATCAGGCTTTGCTAAAGAAAAGCTCGAAGATGAGAGTGTGGATATGAAGCCTTTGTTTGAAGCGTTCTTACATCATATTGCTCCTCCCATTGGCGATCCCGAAAAGCCTTTGCAATTTCAAGTTACAACCCTTGACTACTCTGAATATTTAGGTCGAATCTTAATTGGTAAAATCCATAATGGCACAATTACTAATGGGCAGCAAGCCGCATTGATATCTGAAGATGGCAAGATTATCAAGGGTAAAGTGACAAAACTCTTAGGATTTGATGGCTTGAAACGGGTAGAGTTGCAATCTTCTTCGGCTGGAAATATTGTGGCGATCGCTGGCTTTGCTACTGCTAATATTGGTGAAACCATTACTTGTCCTAACGAACCTCAGGCACTACCAATGATCAAGGTAGATGAGCCGACTTTACAGATGACTTTTTGTATTAATGATTCACCATTTGTCGGGCAAGAAGGTAAATTAGTTACAACTCGTCAAGTGCGCGATCGCCTATTCCGTGAACTAGAAACCAACGTAGCTTTGCGAGTAGAAGAAAATCCTGAATCTCCAGATCGCTTTGCCGTAGCTGGACGGGGCGAATTGCACTTAGGTATTTTAATTGAGACTATGCGCCGTGAAGGCTACGAGTTTCAAGTTACCCAACCCCAAGTTATCTACCGTGAAATTGGTGGACAAAAATGTGAACCCTACGAAGCTCTTGTTCTGGATGTCCCAGAAGAAGGCGTTGGTGGTTGCATCGAACGTCTAGGTCAACGGCGGGGGGAAATGGTTGATATGCAAATGTCATCAAGTGGACGATCTCAACTCGAATTCGTCATTCCTGCCCGTGGTTTAATCGGTTTCCGTGGTGATTTTATGCGGGCTACCCGTGGCGCAGGCATTATGAACCATAGTTTTCTTGAATATCGTCCTACGGTTGGCGATATTGAAACTAGACGTAATGGCGTATTAATTTCCTTTGAAGAAGGTGTTGCTACAGAGTTTTCTCTAAAAAATATGGAAGATCGGGGGGCATTCTTTATTAAACCTGGAACTAAAGTTTATAAAGGCATGATCATCGGCGAAAACAACCGACCTCAAGATATGGAATTAAATGTTTGTAAAAGCAAGCAATTAACAAATATGCGAGCAGCAGGTGCTGATGACATTGTGCAACTTCAAGCACCGATTGATATGAATTTAGAACGTGCCTTAGAATATATTGGCTCCGATGAAATTCTCGAAGTCACACCCCAATCTATTCGCTTGCGTAAATTAACCAAAAAATTTGCTAATCGCTAATCACTGCTCCACTTTAACTAATTAATCTATGCCCCTATATGGGGTATTTTTTATACAATTAATTTAAGCTTCTGGGTTTAGTAGTCGATAATGTTCGACAAATAGGGTGGCTTGACTAACGAGCGATCGCAGAATTTTTTCTTCCCAAATTGAATAGGGTTGAGTCATCTCCAAAGCATTGTCAGGAGTTAAAACAATATCTGGGCTAAGTTTGCGATTAATTAACTGCATTACCCCAAAAACGTTGCCATTTACATTTTTCATTGGTAAAACTACAACAGAACAAGCCCGATAGCTTATGTCTTCATCAAAGGTCTGATGGTGGTGATAGGGGGCATCTTCAGAAATTTCATACACATTAGGAATATTTAATACCTCTCCTGTAATTGCTACATACCCGACCAAAGTTTCCTTAGTCATCGGTAATGCAAAATCTACTAAAGACCGTTCTGGTTGGGATGAGTTTTGGGAAACTTCAAAGCAAATAATAGGCTGAGGCGATCGCTGATCGATCAAATAAAAACTACCCGCATCACTGTAGGTAATTTCCCTAGCTTTGAGTAGGATTAAATTCAAAATATCTTGTAGATCTGACTTTGTTGATAAAGCATTACCGATCGCCAAAAGATTATCAATCAGTTTAATTCCATCACTTTCAATAATTTTTTCAGTCCTAAACCCAGATTCATTTTGGTCGATCATAAAAGGCTAAATCATAGAACAAACTTATGGAAAAATCCGCTGTCTTGAAAATTATCTATTTTGTATCTGCTCTGCATCTACTTTTTGGATCTATAGATAATTCGCTATTGTTTGTAGTCTGAACTAAAAAGTCCATAGAAATCATATAGCTGTAAGATATTAATGTAAGTTAGAGGGCTTCGACATACCCAATTGAATTACAATGTCCACAATTCTATACTAACTTACTATCCAAATAGCCTAATCAAGAAAATACTAAGATGAAATTTTTGAATAAGGTCGGTGACTACGCTAAAGAAGCAGTTCAAGCCGCTAAATATATTGGGCAAGGTTTATCCGTAACCTTTGACCATATGCGCCGTCGCCCTATTACTGTGCAGTATCCCTACGAAAAGTTAATACCCTCGGAACGGTTTCGTGGACGTATTCACTTTGAATTTGATAAATGTATTTCCTGTGAAGTTTGTGTCAGAGTTTGCCCTATAAACTTACCTGTTGTTGATTGGGAATTTAATCCCCAAATCAAGAAGAAAGAACTAAAAAGCTATAGCATTGACTTTGGTGTTTGTATTTTTTGCGGCAACTGTGTAGAATACTGCCCTACTAACTGCCTTTCCATGACCGAAGAATACGATCTTTCGACCTACGATCGCCACGAGCTTAACTTTGATAGCGTCGCCCTAGGTCGTCTTCCGACAAAGGTTACTGAAGATCCATTTGTTACCCCAATTCGAGAATTAGCATACCTACCCAAAGGCGTAATGGATGGTCATGAAGTTTCTCACACCGAGCGGCGCGCAGGACAAACCCCTGAAGAAATTATTGAAGCCAATATGAATTAGAAATCACTTTAAAAAACATAAAAAACTACAAAAGGAACTATTAATATGAATTTAAGTGAAGGGGTTCAAGTTGTTTCATTGGTGATACTCTCCGCCATGGTCATAGCTGCAGCCATGGGTGTGGTTTTGCTACCTAATATTGTTTATGCCGCATTTTTATTGGGCGGAGTTTTTATTAGCGTAGCTGGACTTTATCTTTTACTAAATGCTGACTTTGTAGCTGCAGCTCAGGTTTTGATCTATGTAGGGGCTGTGAACGTTTTGATTTTATTTGCAATTATGCTAGTAAATAAACGTCAAGCTTACCCCGAGTTCAAATTAAGTGGCTTACGAAATACGATTACTGCTCTAGTCTGTATAGCTTTATTTTGTCTGCTCACAATAACCTTAACCTCAACTAATTGGGCAATTCAACCTGCAACCTTTGTTTTGACTTCAACTTTAGTCACTATTGCTAAACACTTTTTCTACGATTACCTTTTACCTTTTGAACTAGCTTCTGTGCTTTTATTGGTAGCTTTAATTGGGGCGATTGTTTTGGCTCGACGGGAATTTATTGCTGATGTTCAAAAAGATGGAGCGATCGTCGATGAGTCTTTATCTTTATTAGAAAAACCCCGTGAACAGTTGGTTGGTACTAAGCTTTAAAGTAAATTAATAAATAATTAAATAAATAACTATATGTCCTTAGAAGCTTTTTTAGTTGTTGCTGCCGCTTTATTTTGCATTGGTATTTACGGTTTAATTACTAGTCGTAATGCCGTCAGAGTTTTAATGTCGGTGGAGTTGATGCTAAATGCCGTTAATTTGAACCTATTAGCATTTTCTAATTTCTTAGATTCTGGGAATATTCGTGGTCAAGTTTTTGCGACTTTTGTAATTGCGATCGCTGCCGCCGAAGCCGCAGTTGGTTTAGCTATTGTCTTATCAATCTACCGCAGTCGTGACACTGTAGATATGGAGCAATTTAATTTATTGCGTTGGTAGAATTTAATTTGGTTTAACGATCTAGCCTTGGTGCCAAAAAAGTTCTGCGCTCTTTGGCTGGATCAGACTTGAGTTCAGGAGTATTCTGGCTCTCTAAAACATTTTCATCATTAACTTCGCTTTCCGCACTATCTAAGAAAATCTGAATTCTTGGTCCCGAATTTGCCAGTCGGAAAATTGTCCCACTGGTGATTTTTGTTTGCGTAATTTTTTCACCATTAATAAAAGTGCCGTTAGCACCTAGTCCAACTATCTCCCAGTAGCGAGAATGCCGACGGAGTTCAGCATGGTGTCTAGAAACCACGGAGCTATAAAGAATGACGTGGTTATCTTCAACTCGCCCGATCCGAATAATTGGCTCTGATTCAAAACTCCATTTCTGCATGGGAGTTTTTTC
>Ga0105046_10005161_pt1 | contig 20695 bp, 13 predicted proteins | sample MAT03_FD_78385 | JGI IMG/M metagenome (GOLD analysis project Ga0105046, IMG submission 78385) | Freshwater microbial communities from Lake Fryxell liftoff mats and glacier meltwater in Antarctica - MAT-03 (megahit assembly) | ecosystem: Environmental > Aquatic > Freshwater > Ice > Liftoff...
CAACTGTTCGCCCACGGCGACCAGCAGATCAATCAAATGCGGAGTTTCCGGATCTATGACAATCGCGACAGAATCCCCCGGGACAACGCAGCGTGACAGTTCAGGTAACCCCAGCGGCGTCAGAAGCGCGCGGCGACATTGTTCGGCGACGGCTTGCGAAGGTTCGTTCGTTCCCACCAATAGCTTCACGCCGTCGGTGCGAACCGACGCAGTGAGATTACCGCTGTAAAGGCTGATGGATTCCGGCTGCATTTCAATCTCAGCGTCTCTTGCCTTTGCGGCTTTCTTTTTCGCGTTGTTGATCGGCCTGATCTCGGGCGGTCTGAGCTGCATCCAGCAGCTTCTTAAGAAAGCCGGGGACCTTGCGGCCCGGTGCCGGTGAGGTAACCTGATTCGCCTTCAGTTTTGCGGTTGGCTTTGAGTTGTCATCGGGTTCAATCACTTCAACCGAGGCACCGGAAGTTGGCGTCATGGAACCGGCACCAAGCAGTTTGCGTTCCGCAATACTCCACAGACTCGACGCGATAAAATAGATGCACAGTCCTGCCGGCTGATGCCAGAACATCACTCCCATGAACAATGTCATCATGTTCATCATCTTGTACTGTGCTGCCTGCTGTTCATCCGTGGCAGGCGGCATGAACATTTTTTGCTGTATCAGGAAAAGACCGACTGTACACAGCGGCAGCACACTAAAATCATAACCCAGATAGGGCACATTGAACGGCAGGCGAAACAGAGCATCGGGTCCGGCAAGGTTGTTGATCCACAGCAGCTTCTGCAGCCGAAGGTCCACTGCCGAATTGAGCGCTGTGTACAGGCCGATGAAAATGGGCATCTGCAGGAACAACGGCAGACAGCCACCAATGGGATTGATTTTATGCTTCCGCCACAGTTCCATCTGAGCCTTCGCGAGTTTTTCGCGATCGTCCCCATATTTTGCTTTCAGTTCAGTCAGCTTTGGCTGCAGTTCCTTCATGCGCGCCGCGCTGATGGCCTGCTTACGGGAAATCGGAAACATGCAGCCACGAACAAGTACTGTCAACGAAATGATCGCGAGGAAATACGGAAGCCCAAATGTATAAAACGTGTCCAGCACATAATGCATGGCTCGTGCCACAAATCCGAACCAGCCGTAATTCAGCACCTGACCGGCCGACATCGGTGCCGGGTCGAGAAGTTCGCGCCGCTTCGGCCCCACAAAGAAGGCAAACTTGTGAGTGACGGAGTCTCCAGCGCCTTTTGGTTGCAGCACGACCGGGTTGGATGCCATGCGAATGCTGACGTCGGACATCCGAGGTTCCACGGGATCGGTCCAGATCAGCACAGGAAACGTACGTTCAATCCATTTGGTAGCGGAATCTGACCGGACTTCATCGGGACGATCATCCAGCGGGGCTACCAGGGCCGCGAAGAACTGCACGTCCACTCCGGCGTAACGAAACGCGGACGTCCATTCCTTTTCTTCCCGCAGGAAATCATACTGCTCTTTTTGTGGCAGCGTCTGACCTTTCTCCTCTTCGACTTCATCAACGTACGTCCTGACCGTGCCGGCAGCCGTCGTTGCGCCTTTTGTGCCGTCAATGAATTCGATGTGGATATCGCGGTACTTCGATGTATGTTCCTCATTCTCCAGCAGGACACCGACCGGCCCCTGCATTTCGTATTCGATCGACTTCTGCCGGTCCGACAGATTCGTCATCTCGATTGCAACTTGCAGTGTGTAAAATGAGGCATCATCGCGCCACGCTGTTTCAAGTTTCCTGCCGGTGAGGTTGAGTTTCGGCAGCGTGTACGTCTTGCGAATTCGCAGTGACTTGTCCGGTGCTTCGTATTCAAAGGTTGCGGAGGAACCTTTTTCGTTTTCGTCCGTGCCTGCCAGTTTCCAGTTGGCCGTTTCCAGCGTCTGACCGGCCTTTTCCAGCTGCTGGTCGATGACTGCGAAGGCGGTTGAAAACGTTCGATCCGGCGTCGAATTGTTTCCCACAATCGTGGCCTGCAGAGTTTCGTCCTGCAGATCTCGAAACTGAGGTGAAGTCAACCGTACACTTTCGATTGCCGCCCCGGCTGAAGTCAGATTGACTGCCAATGCGTACCCGCTTTCCGGGTCGATGGACCCCAGCGACAACTCCTGACTCGGATAACTGGGGATCTCGAAATCGACCGCTGGAATGGCGGGGTCGTTTGAGTCAGCTGGCACATTTGGATCGGCAGCATCACTGGCTTCTGCGGCGATCGCCTGCTGAGGATCAGCCTTCGCGGCACCCGCAACTTCCTGATCAGCGACTTTGGGCTTCTTCTTCTCCGGAAAGAACTTCGGCTGGAGATACTGCCCCCAGAGAATCATGAACAGCAACGACGTCATGAGAAACGTAAAGAGGCGACGGTTTTCCATAGAATCCAGCCACGAAACAAGCGTGGTATCAGTCAAAACTCAAACCTGGGTGCCGCGATTTCAGTCCACTCGACGCATCGTCGGACCAAAACCAAGCCCGGCAGGATACCCAATCAGAACGCCGTCGTGTATTCCCGGATCTTTAGAACCCTGTATTCCCCGGACTTTTCTGCAATCCGGAAGCTAGATACGAAAACGGAACGTTTCGCAGACGTAACGCCACATCCAGTATGCCGCTGTCCGGTTGGAAATGATAAAACGCCCATTCCCCCTCATCCCCGGCTTCAAAAGATGTGCTTCGGGCTGGGTGCTTCCGTCAGCAAAGTAGAGCTCAGCGATCGCGCGATAGGCCGTGCTGGCCAGTTGTTCCTGCCCCTGCTGATTGGCTTTCGTTGCCAGCGGCCCGTGAAAGCGGGTCGTCAGAGATTCTGGAGCCATGACTTCACCCTTTGGGGAAATCAGGTCCACGCGCGTCAGAAAGGTGATATTCGCCAGGTGATCCAACTTGATTTCCAGCGGCATTTCGTCCTGCAGATCATCTCGGTCACCCTGATCGATGTACATCACCGCGTGCAGTCTTTCGGAAGGTGCGATGCTCGCGATTTCCTGTCCGGCTTCGATCAGGCACCCGGCATTCTCAGGATCGAGCGGCGTTCCTGTCCAGCGACCCAATTTCATCGCATCGACTTCATTCCGCGGCGGTTCCGGGACACGCTTGGCGGCAACGAGTGTTCCACCCGTTGTTGCGTGGACCACACGCTGCAGGTTCAAACGCACGGTCTTCTGAATCTGTTGTTCCAATTCCAGCGCTTCAGCAATCGCTACGCCTTCACCCGCAGGATCTTCGTTGATAATGTATTGACGGATTTCCTGGGTGCGGAAGACCCAGTTGAAAACGTGCTGGAGAAGTTCATCATGTCTTCGCAGATCGTCAGGGCTTTCAAGGATGACGATGACATCGCCCGCCGCGACGGTTTCACCATTGCGGGGAATGCGATCATACTCAGCGGGGGTCGGAAGCCCCTTCAGAAGATCCAGTTTAGCAGGGTCGATCATAAGCTTGTCCGGTTCCAAAGGAACTGCGATTTCAGCTGCGGATTTTCTCGCTTTCGTCTGGAATTCGAGCAATTCTGCGTAATGTTTGCGGTACTCGTCCGGATCCAGAACCATGCCGTTCACAGGTGCGGGGACCATCACTACGCTCTGTGGTTCCAGAAAGCACGGGGCTTCGTGATACCAGGGAATCGGTGTGCTGAATGCCACGTAGACGACACCACCAAAAAGCAGTGATGAAATGGCAATCTTTGTTTTGCTCATGGGTTCCATCCGAGGTGTGGCAATGATTTGGTAGATACTGCGAAACATGCTGAAGACAATCCCGGACATGGAAAAGATCATGACCGAAATCCCGATGCTCTGCAGATCATACGGTTTGAGCACCGTGTACAGAAACATACTGATCGAAACCAGAATCACCCAGCGATACAACCAGGCTGCAATCGCGTAGGTGACGAACCACGCTCGACCGGTTTCCGGCATGAACGGATCGGGCTTCGATTCGATTCCAAGGCAATACCAGGAAAACGCTTCGCGGAGCAGTTTTTCCGACTTCTGACGGAGATTCGGAATCTCCAGAAAGTCGCTCATCATGTAATAACCGTCGAACCGCATCAGCGGGTTCAGGTTGAAGATGACCGTTGTAATTGTCGTCACAAAGAACGTATTCAGCGCCAGGTAGTGCAGCATCCCGGATTCAGTCAGCCACCAGACATAGATGGCGACACCCGACAGGATGACTTCGATATACATCCCGGCAGCACCGATGATAATCCGATGCCACTTGTTCCGCATCATCCACGAATCCGTGACGTCGCAGTACAGGCACGGACTGAACACCAGCAGCATGACACCCATTTCATGACATTCGCTGCCGTAATACACGCAACTCAGGCCGTGACCGAATTCATGGATGATCTTTGCCAGCCCCAGTGTGACCCACAAATACATCAGGTTGGGCCAGCCAAAGAAGCTTTGAAATTCGGGCAGCTTTCCGCGGAACACTTCCAGATTCGCACCCAGAACCAGCCACGATGACACGACAAAGAGGATGCACAAAGTGGCAATGAACGGATGAAACATCCAGCTCACAAATGGTAGCATCGCCCGCAGCGTGCGTTCCGGATCCCAGCCCGGCAGTCGCAGGGAAAGCAGACTCATCATCGTCTGCTTGATTTTTTGCTTGCGCGTCTTCTGGCGTTCCCGGACGACTGCGGCACCCTGCCCTACGCGATTGCTGACCACCAGCCCTTTGCGATGCAGGTCGGTGATCAGTTGCTGAATGTCACTGAGTGTAATCTGCAGCGTCGGGAATTCAGATTTCAGCTCGTCGCGGACCGCTTCCAGACTGCGTAAGCCGTCAAGCAGTTCCAGAATCCGGTACTGTTCAATCTGCAGCCGATGATACTTAAGCGCGACAGGATCCTTGATGACCTGATAGCCAACGCCAAGATAATCAATTTTGGCGACAACCAGGTCTGCACGTTTTCGCAATGGAATGGGTCGCTGGTTGGAAGCGACCATGTTGCCGGAACTCATTCTGCACGCTTCTCAGGAATGATCGTGGCTTCAACCGGCAGGCCTTGCAACAGCAGCCAGCGTCCGTATTTGTCCTGACGATTTGGCACATTCACATCCACGTTGAGATAAAGCATCTTGGATTTCTGGTCCACCAAAGGGCGAATCAATTCAATCGTGCCGAGAAAGACTCCATCCTGCTCCAGCGCCGGGAAAACAGGTTCCGGGGCGAATGGGCCACCACGTTCGAATGGATCATCAGAGTTTTTGATTTTGTCGGCCGAGGTCCGTCGGTCCAGCTCGAAATCTGTGGCTTCCGGCTGAATCGATTTCCCTGTGGTGTCGATCCTGATTTCGACTGAATCGCCGACGAAGACTGCTTCGCGACGTTTATAATCGACCTTCAGCACCGCACGCAGCAACGACATGTCTGTGATCGTGATCACCGGGTCGCCAGGTCGAACGCTTTGCCCCGGCCAGCGATGGATTTTTGTGACTAACCCATCAAACGGTGCAAAGACCTCATACTGTGCTAATTGAGCCGTCTTCGTTTCCAGAGTCAGGCCGAGAATCTCTTTGTCCTCACGAGTCTTCGCAAGCGACGCCTTCGACTTCTGGACTTCCAGCTCCATTTGCCGAATTTCGTTTTTACTGAATGACTTGTACTTCAGGTTCGCCTCGACACGCTGCTTGAGATCGACCTCTGCCTTGTCGAGGGCGACGATCGCAAATTCAATTTCGACGACCGAATCGGATTTCATTTTCGCCTCAGCCACTTCTTTCCGAATCAAGTCATCTGCGACCTCGATCATCAGGTCACCCTGCTTTACGTACAGCCCTTCTTTACCAGGATTTACACTCTGCAGCTTGCCTGTAACTTCCGTCGAAATCGGCACTTCACGAATGATCTGCATTCGTGCTTCTTCTGCCTTGATCGGCGTCTGGCCTTGTGCGACCAATGGACTCGACAGCAGCAATGTCAGCAGAACACCGACAACAGTTGTCCGAATCTCAGGCAAAAAATGGGGCATGACACAATCCTGAATGCAACGTGGAAGAGCGACCGAAAGCCGCCCACAGTGGGACTATGACGACTTTCCACTCGGATATCTAACGCAATCCCAGCTTTTGCTCAATCCCGTTGTACTCCAACGGGATCATGCGGCTCTATTTCGCAGAGCCGGGTGATTCGCTGCCGACTGGACCGGTTGCGGTCGATCCAGTCGGGGGCACGACGACGGGCTGCAGTTTAAAACCGCCGTCGGAGCGTTTTGTTTGTTCATTTGGCGGGCCGACATTCCCGGTAGGCTTCGAAATGTCGGTCGTCAATGAACTTTTTTTCGTAATCAACATCAGATTTCCGGGTGACGAAGTGGAAACCGGGCGCACGGGCAACGGACTTTTGCCTGTGACCGATGCGGTCTCGGTGGCTGGCATTGGCGCGGCACTTCCTGTCGCAGGTGATGCGGAGACTCCGGGCACAACAGCAATTTCGCTTTCTTCCGGTGGATCAAGAAACAGCAGTTCTGGAGACAGGATCATCTGGCGATCCGCCGCGCGTATCGTGGAAACCCCCATCTTCCCTTTGCGATTCACGTTCCTGGGTTTCCGCGCGACTTCAATCAATTCTGCTTTGCGCTGCGGAAGTACGCCGTCCATTTGCTGGGCGACCTGGACAACCCATTCGGGTTCATCACACACAGCGCGGGACATCATGCTGCCGTAGAGCGAAATTTCGAACAGGTTGCGGTCCATCAGGGAATGCAGGACTGGTGTCAGTACTTTAGCAATCGCTGACACGCTGCTGGAAGGAAACCGCACAAACACGTCAGCCTTCTGCGTCACCACATGCGTCCCTTCCGCATTCGGCGCGTAGACCGCACGAAACCAGATCAGCGCAGACGCTTCCATCGGACGCAGCAGCAGCGGATTGTGGTAGCGGCCCTGACAGACGAATACCATCTGGTTGTCATCCTGATACAAAATGTCAGCGATGCCTTCCGAGCCATCAATCGCCTGCGCTTCGTATTCCATGTCGCCCGTCTGCCACATTTTAAACCGCGAAATGCCCATCACCCGCCAGGTGCTCACCGCCACATCGGGATGTTTGAGCAGATACCGGAACATCGGTTCGTCAATTGTGTATTGCAGTGATGGCAGACGCCGGAAGTGACTGCGTTCTTTCATAATCTCCTGAGCCCGTTGGCGGTTTTTCTGCGTCATGCCTGCGACTGGCAGGGAGGAGCGTGCCTGATCTTCAGCTCCGGCTGAAGATTCACCATCGGCAAGGATTCGGATGCCGGCTCTCTCTGCCAGTTCTTTCAACTGGTCGGCGGAGCAACTGGAGGACGCGACCGAGAACACAACCGCCAAAATTCCCAGGACCGCAAACCGCGTCAGGCTGACACAATTGCCGACAACCTCAGGGTCTGAGGACACGACGGAAGAATTTGCGTGATTTAACGTCCACAATTCATGTGTGTCACCAATCCTGAATGGTAGATCGTGTCGTCTTTTCAACGCAGTGCTGCGCATCCGGAGTTGCATAGTCCCCCCAAATCCTCTGACAACTGCGTCTCGGACACAAATCGAACTCCGGCCCCCCTGCAACAGAATCTGCTGCGGACGGAGTTCGACTGAATCAGAATCATGCAGTTTCATGCGACTCTGTAACCGGCCCCCCGGAAGTCAGATGTCGCACAATCCCCCTGACCGGAACTATCGGAATCATTGCGAGGTCGCGTTGAGGCCAATTGTTAAGTACGACAGGTTACAACGATTTTTCCGGAGTCTTCGAGGCACGGATGTGTGACTCAGCCAGGCTATTGCAGATTCGATCAGTCAATTTCGCCGAAACTCAGCGGCGGTTGTTTCCAACGCATGGTCCGTTCATACACCAGCGGGTCACGTCCAGTTTTTCACAGTAGACATGATCCAGTCCGCGATGATTGTCATTGATGTCCGTCACATCATCCAGATGATCCATGACCCGGTCAGTGCAGCGAAAGCAATGACAGCCTGACAACGCAGAGACGCTGGCACAGCACATCACAAAACAGACAAAAGCGCGCATGAGATTCCTTTCCCGACAACCCACTCAAACGTTGACGAACAGCATGACTGCCGGAGGATACCAACGAGGCGTCCATTTCCAGGCTGCGATTGATGGCCCTCATTGTGCCCCGAGTCTCCGACGCGGGATTCTGTGCCAACGTGACGTGAGCTTCCAGTTTGCGATGGAAAGCAGACGGCAAGCCGGAATCTGACACGACAATTTCCAGATCGAATTTCCTTCACCCACCCCTGAAGTCAGTACCGACTCAGGCGGCAAGACGTGTTCCTCGGGCTGCCAGTCGCCGTCAGATCCCGGACATTCGAATCGTCTTAGCTGTTGAATAACTCCGTTACGATCCGTCCATCCGCTACTTGCCAGCGGCAGCAATTGCCGTGAATGATGATTCTGAGGAATTCGACTCAACTGAAGAGCATTGCATCAATTGCCAGGCCCGCAGATCCGGCGCATATGCAACTTCTGTTACATTCTGCTGTGTTTCCGATTTGTTGTAGTCCGGCAAGCGGCGAGTGCAGGCAGAATGAGGTGACAGACTTATGGCAATAGGCATCAATTCGACAGTAGATTTTGCGTTCAAGCTGATGCTCGGCAGTCCTGAGCATACCGGTGTCACGATCCATTTTTTGAACTCAATTCTGGACGAACAGCCCAGAATCACTCAGGTGGAGATCCTGAATCCCTTTCTCGGCAAGAATACCGAAGACGACAAACTGTCGGTCCTGGACATTCTGGCGACCGATGAACAAGGGAGGATGTTGAACATTGAGATGCAGACCACGTTGGCACTGGAGCTGAAGCAGCGATTGGCTTACCACGCATCGTGTCTGTATGTCGGCCATCAGCATCTGTGTGTCGACGCAGGCATTATTTCCGAAGCTCCCGGGCCTGCATCTGGACTTTCGCCTGCGGGAAAAGACCGGGCAATTATTGACAGATGACGTGCAAATCCATCTTTTGGAATTGTCAAAACTCCTGGTCACAGCAGAGAATGTGTATTATGCGTCACCAGCAGAACGCTGGGCGTATTTTCTGAAGAACGCTGAGCAATTGACACAAGACGAAATCGTACGACTTTTTCCTGACCAGGAAATTGCAGAAGCTGCAGGAGTATTGGAAATGATCTCACGAACCCCCCGACCGACGCATGCTCTATGACGCTCGTCTGAAATTTCAACGGGATGAAGACTCCCGGTTGCGAGGCACAATTCAGGCAGGACTTGAACAGGGACGAAAGCAGGGACGGATACTCTTGTTGCAGCAGATGCTTGATCTTTCTCAATTTACGGCAGACGAATTCGCAGCACGGGACGCGACTCAATTGGCAGAGCTGGAAGAACAGTTGAAACGCCAGCTAGCTTCGCGCGGACAGTGAAAATAAGATGCAACGTCACCGGTGCCAGTCACCTGACGGTTCGTGACGGTTCGCCAGTCACCTGACGGTTCGTCTATTGATTAATGCAGCGTCATCTGTGCCGACGTGATTGTTACTGCCCATATGCACCCATGCACAAGTTATCGAGCATAATTCGTTTAAGGGCGAGCCGGGTGCGTACGAACTTGTCCAGAAGCAAGTCCGTCATAATGAGATCTCAGCTCAGCGCTTTCTCGACCATCAATAGTGACGTGTTGAGGCGGAAATCCGGAACACTGATCTTCGCTGATTAACGCTGATGCAGACTCGGGATGCGACGCACAATACCAATCCATTGGGCTTTTTATGCCAGTGGAACAGAGGTTTGACAACTACGATGAACGACAACGCGCAGCCTCTTTTTTATTCTCGGTAATCGGGTTGTTCATTGCCTCCATTGACGATCAGAATCTGCGTGCCCCTGCAAGGCGACTCAGCTTCGTTTCGAAGGGACCACGCAGCGAAGGTGAAGTCAAATCGGAAACGTGTCGGTGTCGAGCCTCACCGAACTTCCCTGTTCCCTGGCTGCCGGCTGGACACCGGCACGATCGCGATGGTACATTTTAAATGACCTCGATCGTTCCGTTCGGGAGCGGGCATCGACACAACGGCGAAAAGTCTCCTGATAGAGAACCAAGGCTTATGTCCAGAAAAAAGCCAAAGGTCAAGGATGTACCTGCGAGGAAAACGCGGCAACTCTCGCGATCCAGAAAATTTCTGTTTGCGACCGTGGCGATACTGACCGTCTTCAGCTCGCTGGAGTTCGTGTTGTGGTTGTGTCGGGTAGAGCCGGCTTACGTGCAGGAAGACCCATATGCAGGTTTCTCACGCCATATCCCGCATTTTGTGGCCGGCAGCGACAGCAGTGGTCAAACCGTGCTGACGGTCGCGCCCACGAAGAGTCTCGTCCTGAATCCCCGGCAATTCACTGCCACGAAGCCAAAAGACGTCTATCGCATTGTTTGTCTGGGCGGTTCGACAACTTACGGTCGACCGTTTTATGATCTCACGTCATTCCCTGGATGGCTTCGTGAATTACTGCCGGTGGCGCAGCCGTCCCGACGCTGGGAGGTCATTAACGGAGGTGCCATCAGTTATGCCAGCTATCGCGCTCTGGGACTGATGGAAGAACTGGCGCAGTATGCCCCCGACCTGTTTATCGTCTACACGGGTCAAAACGAGTTTCTGGAACGACGCACATATCAGGGATTATCTGATTCGTCGTCCTTGCTCACGGGCCCCTTATCACTCGTTTTCCGAACTCGAACCGCAACCGTTGTCCGCAATGTGCTGGATCTCGCCGGGGCCCGTCCCTCTCAGGCGCGTCATCGTACGCCCGTCCTGGGCGAAGAAACCAAAGCAATTCCGCTCAACGCTGTTGGCCCCGCTGCCTACGAGCGGGACGATGCGATGCAAAACGAAGTTGTCGAGCACTTCCAGGCGACTCTTCGCCGCATGGTCCAGGTCGCGCAGGGGGCCAGGGCGGATATCCTCTTCGTGGTTCCCGCATCGAATCTGGCGGACTTCGCGCCATTCAGGAGCCAGCACAGTGCTGCACTCAGCGACAAAGACCTGGCCCGCTGGAATCAACACGAGAGGCGGGCTCGCACTCTGATGTCGCAGGGCGACCATGCCGCCGCGTTGGCGGAGATCAATCAGGCTCAGACGATCGATGATCGCTACGCGGCACTCTGGTACCTGACAGGACAGGCGTTTCAGGCTCTGAGTGAATTTGAAAAGGCGAAACAGGCCTTCCAGCGGGCTCGCGACGAAGACGTCTGTCCGCTCCGCGCGATTGAACCACTGGTCGATGTCGTGCGGGATCTGCCGGAATCCACCGGAAAAGCGGTTGTGGATTTCGAGCTGCTGGTGGAGCAGCACAGCGAACATGGTCTGCCCGGTGCAGCTCTGTTTCATGATCATGTGCATCCGACGATGGAAGCCAATCGCCTGCTTGCCCTGGCCATCATCGACGAACTGCAGAACCGCCGCACGGTGCAACCGACAGCAACATGGGGCGATAAGGCCACTAGTCGGGTGACGGAACAGATTCACGGCCGGATTGATCGGCCGCTCCATGCCAGACAGTTGCGTCTGCTGGCGGCGATGCTGGGCTGGCTGAAACAGCCCACGGCGGCACGAACACAAGCTGAGTTGTCTCTGGAACTGTCCGGGCGCACCGAATCCGCTCTGTTGGAACTTGCAGGCGGCCTGCAGGTCAACGACGCGGCAGAACTGGCGATGGAGTATTTCCAGCGAGCCGTTCAGGTGGCTCCCACATCAGCCCAGTCACATTTTCGACTTGCGGCTTGTGCTCTTGACACCGGCAGCGAGGAGTTGGGCATCCAGCACCTGAACAAGGCAATAGAGCTTGATCCTCGTCTGACAGATGCTCGAGTCAGACTGGGTGTTGCGCTCGCAACGCGAGGGCAATTGCAGGAAGCACAACAGCACCTGTCGGCGGCTGTTCAGCTGAATCCCGATTCCGCCGTGATCTACAACAATCTGGGTTTGGTGATTGCCAAACAGGGCCGCTTCGCGGACGCCATCGCGTTGTATCAAAAATCGCTGTCGCTCGACGAGAAGGCCAGTTCAACTTATTACAACGCCGGATTGGCCTATGAACAACTGGGGCAATTGCAGGAAGCGAAATCGCACTATGAATCCGCCATTCGTCTGGCAAACGGCCATCCCAATGCCCAAGCCCGTCTGCAGGCCATGGCGAGCCGGCCATCTCGACGATGATGTCGATAAGGTCGTTTCAGACTGCCTTCCCGGCAATGAAGTCACATTGACGGCTGACAGCAGCAATCGTGATTCCAAAGCTTCAACGCGAAGCACGGCGAAATGCGACAAGGAATGCAAAACCTGTTGAACATGACGAGACCTTCAGAATTCACTGGAATATTGCGGGGCCATCTGGAAGGCGACCAATTCTGTTTCGAACTTAACACGGTCGCAGACGGAAAGGCAACTCGGCAGGTGGTCGGGCCTCACCGAAAATTCAGGATTGTCTCATGAAGGCATTACTGCGTCCCCGGCAATAAATCACAGTCGGCGGAGCGACTGGGCTACGTAGGCGATGTCGCTCCGCGACTCGAATTCCGATGGAGGCACCGCACCGGAAACGACGCCGTGTCGCTTGTGGACCACTTTAACTACGTAAGGAGCTCATTGATCACTTTCGCCGGAAGCACGCCGGTGAGGCGTTGATCGAGGCCCTGATACTTGAAGCTGAAACGTTCGTGGTCGTAGCCCAGTTGATGCATCACGGTCGCATGGAAGTCGCGAATGTGGACAGGGTCGCGGACAATGTTGTAACTGAAGTCGTCTGTCTCGCCGTAAATCGTTCCGCCCTTGAAGCCTCCGCCCGCCATCCACATCGTGAAGCAGCGAGGATGATGGTCGCGTCCGTAGTTTTCCTTCGACAGTCCACCCTGCGAATAAATCGTGCGGCCAAACTCACCGCCCCAGATGATCAATGTCTCATCCAGCATCCCGCGTTGTTTCAAGTCTGTGATCAGACCGTATGTTGCCTGGTCCAGATCGCGGCACTGATCCGGCAGACGACCGGCGACATTGGCATGAGAATCCCAGTTGTTGTGGTAGATCTGCACAAAACGCACGCCGCGTTCCACCATGCGGCGCGCCAGCAGGATTGTGTTGGCAAGCGTTCCCGGTTTCTTCGCTTCATCACCGTAAAGTTCATATGTCGAAGCAGGCTCCGACGCCAGATCCGTGAGTTCCGGGACGCTGGACTGCATGCGATACGCCAGCTCGTACTGTGCAATTCGAGTCTGGATTTCCGGATCGCCGATCTGGTCGAAATTCAGCTGGTTCAGCCGATTCAATCCGTCGAGCGTTGTGCGCCGCACGTTGCGCGGCACGCCACTGGGATTGTTGATAAACAGAATCGGATCACCGGATGACCGGAATGACGTGGCGGCATATTCGCCGGGCAGATAGCCGGATGACCAAAGTCGAGCCGAGATGGCCTGAACCTGTTCCTGATTCGTGGGCCGCGCCACCATCACCACAAACGACGGCAGGTTGTCATTGAGCGATCCGAGACCATACGAAGTCCAACTCCCCAGACACGGTCGTCCGGTGACCTGATTGCCGGTCTGCATCAGAGAGATGGCGGGTTCATGGTTGATAGCTTCCGTGTACATACTGCGGACGAAACACATTTCATCGACGACTTTTTTCGTCCACGGCAGCAACTCCGTGACCCACATCCCGCACTGTCCGACTTTCTCAAACTGAAACTTCGAAGGTGCAATCGGAAACCGAGCCTGTCCGGACGTCATCGTCGTCAGACGCTGCCCGTTACGAATGGATTCTGGCAAATCCTTGTCGTACCACTCGTTCATCTGTGGTTTGTAGTCAAATAAATCCAACTGCGAAGGTCCTCCGACCATGTGCAGGTAGATCACTTGTTTGACTTTGCCTGGAAAATGCGTCGGCACCGCACCGGGATATCCGCTCTGGATTCCGGCTGCTTCCGCCTTCGTCGATACACCCATCAACGACGCCAGTGCAGCCGCGCCGATGACGTTTGAGCCCTGGGAAAAGAAATACCGGCGGGTCATGTTCAGGCGAAATTGTTCGAAAGCGTTCATCTGTCTTCTCCTACTTATTCAGCACTTCATCCAGATTCATCATTTCATTACACAACATCGTCCATGCCGCCAGAATCTTCGAATCCAGGCTGGCATCCGGTTCGGTTTCGCCCGTCTTATTCAATTCAGCCGCATCTGCGGCATGTTCATTGTAAAACGCCGTTAGCTGGCCGAGCGACTCCTTAAGAATCTGCAGCTCGTCAGGGCGGAATTCGCGACACAGCAAACGCTTTCCGGCCCATTGCAGACGCTGTTCGTCGGTCGCCCCGCCTTGTTTTAAAGTGTTCTCAGCAAGGTGACGAGCGGCTTCGACAAACTGGATGTCGTTCATCGTCACCAATGCCTGCAGGGGCGTGTTGGTACGCTCACGGCGAACGGTACACTGTTCCCGGTTGGGCGAGTTGAAGATATCCAGCGACGCCGGTGGTGCCATGCGTTTAACGAATGTGTACAGACTGCGTCGGTAAAGGTTGTCACCGGTATCCTGAACATATCGAGATGTCGTGCTGCCAGTCATGGCAATTGATTCCCAGACGCCTTCCGGCTGATACGGCTTCACGCTCGGTCCGCCGATCGTTGAAACCCGCAGGGCGCTGACTTCCAATGCGTAGTCTCGCACCATTTCGGCATCCATGCGGAACCGAGGTCCGCGCGAGAGCAGCCGGTTGGCTGGATCCTTTTCCAGCTTTTCCGGAGTCATGATGGCAGACTGTCGGTACGTCGCGGACATCACAATCAGCTTGACCAGTTTCTTCATGTCCCAGCCGCCCTCACGGAATTCAACCGCCAGCCAGTCGAGCAAGTCCTGATTGACTGGAATCTCGCCGGACACACCAAGGTCGCCCGTCGTGCGGACCAGTCCCGTGCCGAAAATCTCCTGCCAGAACCGATTGACTGTGACACGGGCCGTCAGGGGATGCTCAGGCTGCAGCAGCCATTTCGCGAACCCAAGCCGATTGCGAGGCGCGTCTTTAGGAAACGGGGGAAACGCACTGGGCGTCTCAGGTGACACTTGATCGCGACGCTGATCGTACTCCCCTCGGAACAACACGAATGCCGTGGCCGGATCATTCTTTTCATGCATCACATGCGCAATCGTGCCACGGGCTCGAATGTCGGCCTCTTCCTTTTCCAGCGCCGCGAGGCTGGCGGTGCGTTCGGTAAAGGCTGGATCAAATTTCTTCAGCCAGAAGTTGTACAGTTCATTTGATTCTTCGGCCGAGCGTTGATCAACGGCTTTTGCCAGTGTCCCCTGAAACCGGCTGAGCTTCGCCAGAGAATCGACTTCCGCTGCTGACAGCACACGCCTTTGAATTCGCAGGTTCTGGATCGATCCGGTAAACGGTTCGCTCACGGAGCGCGATCCGATCTTCCACGGAGTTTCTGTACGAATTGTCGAACTGTCGAGCTTATCGTTTTCGATGTTCTTTTCCTGCACGGTTCCATTGATGAAAATCTGAATTCCAGACGCTTTGCGTGAACCGTCGTATGTCACAGCAACATGCACCCATTCGTTCGCTGGCACCTGAGCCGTACTCACAGCCTTCATGCCCTGCTCTGGCCATGCACTGATGATGTGCATCCCGATGCGGCGCTGCTGCATCCAGAAATCCCAGCCGCGATACCCTGGACCTGCATCCATCCGAGAACAGATCGCACCACTGCCATCGTTCGCCGGAACATGAATCCATGCGGCACATGAAAACGGTTCATCGCCTTCGAAATCGCCGGCGTCGGGCAGTTCACAAGCGGCCCCCTGAACTTTGAGCGCCTTGCCGTTCAAGCCGTCGGTCCAACTCGCAGAATCGTTCAGCGTCACTTCGACAGGACTGTCATCCAGGATTAAACCCAGCGACTTACCGTCGCCTTCATTCAATTCTGCCAGTAGATGCAGTCCTTCCGCAGAGACCGGTTCACCCAACGTCGCTGGTGTTGCACCGGCGGCCCAGGTATCGAATTCAGCTCGCGCCGCCGTGCGTCGTTCTTCAACCGCCACCCGAGCTGCCGTAATGAGCGGCGGCAAGGCTTCGAACCGGTTTCGATCGGCTTCCATCGGCACGGCGATAATCGGCGGCGTATCTTTGATGTTTCCATCTCGGACGGCCTGCGTCGTGTTATTGAAGAACGCAGCCATCTGGTAAAACTCGTTCTGGCTGAGCTGATCAAACTTGTGACTGTGGCACGTGGCACAGCCAGCGGTGAGTCCCATCCAGACGGCCGACACGGTTTCCGTCCGGTCGCGGGTGTAGAGCACTGCGTACTCTTCGTCGATGATCCCGCCTTCGTTTGTCGTCATGTTGCAGCGATTAAATCCGGATGCCACCTGCTGATCGAGTGTCGCGTTTGGCAGCAGGTCGCCGGCAAGGTTTTGAATCGTGAACTCATCAAACGGCATGTTTCGATTGAATGCCTTGATCACCCAGTCACGATACGCCCACATTTCACGGAAGTTGTCGAAATGAATTCCGTGTGAGTCAGCGTATCGAGCATAATCAAGCCAGTACCGACCGCGATGCTCACCCCAGGACGGACCGGCCAGCAACGAATCCACCAGTTTCTCATAGGCGTCCGGCGATTGATCTTTGACGAATGCATCCACGACTTCCGGGGTCGGAGGCAGTCCAGTGATGTCCAGACTCACTCGCCGCGCAAGCGTTCGGCGATCCGCTTCGACCGCCGGTGTCAGGCCGTTGGCGACCAGCTTCTGCAACGCAAAATTGTCGATTGGATTCTTCGGCCAGTTTGCGTGCGTCGCCTTGACTGATTCCGGCACGGCGGGAATTTCCGCCCGCACTGGCGCAATGTAGGACCAGTGCTGCTGATATTCGGCTCCACTTTGAACCCAGTCAATAAGCAGTTTTTTTTGTGCAGGACTGAGCGGCTTTTTGAGTTCCGGCGGAGGCATGATCTCTTCCGGATCCTCACTCAGGATGCGGCGAATCATTTCGCTCTCATCCGGTTTGCCCGGACTGATTGCACCATGCTCAATTGCCGCGTCGCGTTTGTCCATACGCAGATCGGCTTTTCGAGCCGCACTGTCCGGCCCATGGCACGTCAGACACGTGTCCATGAAGATTGGGCGGATGTCACGATTGAACTGGATTGAATCCTGGGCATCGACAGCCGTCGTCAATATGACCGTTACGGCGAGTGCGGCCACACAGCGAGTCATGGTCATGGCGGTCAACCTTGATATTTGAAGGCAGGAATTTATGTGGGGGACATCGACTTGCATCGACTGTTTCTCAGGGTGACAAAGGAACGGTAACCCTGTCAAGCATTCTTAATTTTACGCACCCCGAACTCCCAAACCCGGTTTATTCCTCGCAAAATTGAAACTCACCGTGCCGAAATCGCTGGCGGCAGCGTAGCTGAGCTCGTTACGGGGACGTCAATTTGTCGAGACTCATGGAAACGGCAGGCAATTCGACGCGATCACCGGCGGTAATGGATACCTTGTACTTTTTGCTGGTGTCGCCGATTCGCTCATGCCAGATACGGAAATTGTGCTCGCCGACTGGCAAATTATCGATTTGGAACTTGCCGTCCTTGTCGGTGAGCGCTGCATAGGAATGATCGACAATCAACCAGTGTGCGTTCATCCAGGGATGGAAGTCGCAGTTCACTCGTATCGGCACCGATTCTGCTCGCGAATATTTGAAAATCTGAGGCTCCACCGAGTTCGCTGCGATAAGCGAAGTGACTATCGACGACGAAGGAAATCGGATTTCGCGAACAAAGATATCGGACAGCACGAAGGTCGAGTAGACTTAGTTGGACAATCAGAATCGCCTGACGGACGTTGTCAACAAGAACCCATTTCAATCGCATGGTGCTTGCATCTTATGCTTCAGGCCAACCACTTCAAAAAGTGCAGACTGCCATTTCAGTATCGCCATCCCGCCTGCACGAGGACTCCGTCGCTAAGCCCGATTTGCACCTGGTCGGATTGGAATTCGTAGTGTCGATTGAAGGCATACCCGGTGTCAGCAAACCAGCCGCCTCCGCCATCGACAATGTGCTCAAGTCCCGACAACAATCGGATGTCGCCCAGAGACACTTCGTCGGTTTCCCCGTTCGCACGAGTCACGGCCCGGGTGTTGCCACCAATTCCTGACGACAGGGACATCCACGTTTCGCTCGCGCTGCCATCTTTGGCAAGACGCCAGGCGAAACGTGATTGCGGGAATTGCAGGTCGAGCCAACCGCCAGTGAAGGTCACTGTCTGAATTGGCTGTTTCTTAAATCGCTGAACGGGCAACTCGGCAGGCTCAACAAACAACTCCCCGGTAAAGGAATCCTCGTTTGAAGGCGGCGGCGGTTCGATGGTCGCTACGACCGACAATTGGTCATCGCCAGCAGGTTGCTGCCACTCCGGAGCATGTTGAGCCCGTGCGCCACTTCTCAGCAGCAGAACAACAGTAATCGCGATGAATGGCGCGCGAAGCATGACGTTATGATCTGAAAACTGCAGGAATCGCAACCACGTGTTAATTCACGAGTCCTAACTTTGATTGCTGGATAGGTGATTGTTTCTGTGCTGCTCTGAATTGAAGGTGTGAAGGAATCGACGCATTGTCGAAGCGTGAATGTAGCACGATCCTTGTCGATGGTCGATGATCTGAGTGAACGTTTCGGTGCTGCTGAAAAATTAAATTTCCTGCGTTGTTCACGAATATGCGAATTTTGCCGCTACCCTGACGCTCTGCATTCAATGGGCCGAAATCCTTGAGGCGGTGAACATGTTCCTGTCGGGCGAGCGGCAGATTTCTGGTTACCCTCGAAAACCGAGGCTAGCGCCCTGCGGCTAATAAAATCAGCCGCCACGCGCTAGCGTCCGGTTCTTCGGCCTGGTAGTTCTTAATCTGCCGCTCGCCTTAAAAAGACCCGATCGCGCCAACTGAGGTTCAGAGCTCCACCACGTCAAAAGCCGGGCCACAGGCGGCACCCGGAGTCTGGGCTGTTTACCTCTGTTTTGTGAGCGGCAAGGCGCTATCCGCCGTTTTTTGCAAGCGAATTACCCACGGCTAGCGCCTTGCGGCTCACTGTTTTTGTGTATCGGGACAGACTCCTGGAAACGAAACTTTCTGCTGGCCACGTGGTCTTTCACGCTGAATCTTCTAAGAATTTCTAATCATTTCAGCCTTTTACGAATTCTTTTTGAAAACCTTGTTACGTGTGGACGTTTATACCGGTACTTAAAAGAGCGATTTGAACGTTTTACACCCCTGGATAGAGAAGAGAGATTTTTATGAAGAAGCTGACAATGATTTTGGGCGCTGGATTTCTGGCCCTGTCTGCAACTGCTCAGGCAGGCTCCAAGTGCAATGGGAAAGTGGTGACTCATCGTGCCAACACCCGAGTTCACGTCCTGACATCTGCACCCGTGCATGCGGCTGCGGAGAAAGACATCGTAGACACTGCTGTCGGAGCGGGTTCCTTCAAAACACTTGTGGCGGCTGTCAAAGCCGCTGGTCTGGTTGAGACACTTAAGGGCAAAGGCCCATTCACTGTCTTCGCTCCAACGGACGAAGCCTTCGCGAAGTTGCCAAAGGGAACTGTTGAGGCACTGCTGAAGCCGGAGAACAAGGCGAAGTTGCAGGCGATCCTGACCTATCATGTCGTTCCAGGCAAAGTGATGGCAGCAGACGTCGTCAAATTGACTGGAGCCACATCTGTGCAGGGCCAGAAGATTGATGTCGCGGTGGAGGATGGTAAGGTCTCCGTAGATGCTGCCAGTGTCGTGAAGACAGATATTGCCTGCTCCAACGGCGTGATCCACGTGATCGACAGCGTGTTGCTGCCAGCTGACAAGGACATCATCGACACGGCCGGCGGGAATGAGTCGTTCACTACTCTGGTCGCCGCTGTGAAGGCAGCGGGGCTGGTTGAGACGCTCAAGGGAAAAGGTCCGTTCACGGTCTTCGCGCCGACAAACGAAGCATTTGCCAAATTGCCCGAAGGCACTGTTGCTGACCTGCTGAAGCCAGAGAACAAAGACAAGCTGATCGCGATCCTGACCTACCACGTAGTCCCTGGGAAAGTCGTAGCGGGTGAAGTAGTCAAGTTGACTGACGCCAAGACAGTCAATGGCAAGTCGGTAGCGATCAAAGTCAGCGAAGGCAGCGTGATGATCGATGCCGCAAAGGTCATTGTCACCGATCTTGAAACGTCGAATGGGGTCATCCATGTCATCGACAGTGTCATCCTCCCGTAAGAAGATTGTTAAGTCAACAGTTTCTGAGCGATCGACGCATTGTCGATCGCTCTTTTTTTGTGCCATTCCTTCAGCACCCAAACATTTAAGAAAGAGATCAGTATGTCAGACGTCCGCAGGTTCAGGAGCGGATGACGGAAACCGTTGCCAATCTTTTCCAGGAGCGCCTGCAAACCAGTGTGGAGAATCTCTGCCATCGATTGTTTACCCAAATTACGCAGAGGGACTGAGGCTATCGCAGCGCGAAGTGCAAAAAATCGACACGCCTGTCATCCGCTACATGCGTGAGCATTGGGTGGCAGACAATCGTCGCTTCAATTGCGGAACGGTCCATGCCGATATCGAATTTGCGTTCAGCCCCAACCCTTTCGGGCTCACATCCTGTCTGCATCCTTCATCTCGC
>Ga0105046_10005162_pt1 | contig 20681 bp, 11 predicted proteins | sample MAT03_FD_78385 | JGI IMG/M metagenome (GOLD analysis project Ga0105046, IMG submission 78385) | Freshwater microbial communities from Lake Fryxell liftoff mats and glacier meltwater in Antarctica - MAT-03 (megahit assembly) | ecosystem: Environmental > Aquatic > Freshwater > Ice > Liftoff...
AGGATGGCGGCGTAGATGGAAGCGATGTCGAAGCGTTCTTCTTGGTATGGCAGGCGGGTGGGTGTTAACTTTGTAATCAACAAGCCTTGAGCATAAGCGAGTTGGGGGACGTTCAATGAGCCCCGAGCATGAGCGAGTTGGGTTCACCCCACTCACTTACGTTCGGGGCTCGTTGTAATGCGTTGGGTGCCCCAATCACTTACGTTTGGAGTTCGTTGTAATGCTTGGGGCACCTACTCACTTGCGATCGGGGTGGGCGGGTGTTGAGTTTGGCGGCTGGCTGATCTGTGATAGATGCCGCTGCGGGGCGTTTTTCTCAAGGCGGTGTTCACTTTGACAGGCCATTGAAAGACCCTGCGCTTTGCGGAACCGGACTGAAGGTTTTGTCGTAAACTGCTTCGGGCGAGGACGCCCGCAACGTTAGCCTAACCTCAGTGTCAAAATCAACCTCGACGACCTTGCTCCGGTGGGGCATCCGCTTCGTGTAGCTCTCGCAAATATTACAGTCGTCGATGGCGCGCTGGCCGACGTGTTGTGCGTTGGTACGCGAACCGGCACAGTGCTCGCTCTGGGGTAGAGCTGACCTTTGGACAGGGCCGCGGCTGCATAAGCTTGGATCCTATGGCATCCATGAGTACGCAGCCGCCGGTGATTACGCGTTTTGCACCGTCTCCCACGGGACACTTGCATATCGGCGGCGCGAGAAGCGCTCTGTTTTGCTGGGCATTTGCTCGGCGAAACGGGGGGCATTTCATGTTGCGGATCGAGGACACTGATCAGGCTCGTAGCAGCGAGGAATCGGCGCGGGGCATCATGGAGGATCTTGCGTGGTTGGGGATCGAGTGGGATGAGGGGCCGGTGTTGCAGACCGCTGAGGGTCGAAAGATCGGGGGCGATCCGCGCGGCGTGGCTCCGTTCTTCCAAGCGCAGCGAATTGCAACTTACAATCAGTACATTCAGTGGCTTGTGGAAAATGAGCGGGCGTACCCGGCCTTTGATTCTCAAGACGAGCTCGAAGTACAACGCAACTCGGCGAAAGCAAGGAAGGAGACGTTTCGTTATGATCGTTCCGCGGCGATGAGCCTGCCGCTGCCGGAACGGCTGGCGAAGATGCGCGATGGCGTTCCACATGTGATCCGGCTGATCGCGCCGAGCGAGCAGATCGTGGTGAACGACCAGGTGCTGGGTGAGGTGCGGTACGCCGCGGGTGAGCTTGACGACTTTGTGCTGCGTAAGGCCGATGGGTTTCCAACTTATCACTTTGCGGTCGTCATTGACGATGAGCTGATGGGCGTTACGCACGTGATGCGAGCGCAGGAGCATTTGAACAACACGCCGCGTCACGTGGCGTTACAGCGCGCGTTGCAACGTACTGAGAGCGGGGTTGCGTTCCGCACGCCCATCTACGCCCACATGCCACTTATTATGAATATGGATAATAGTAAGATGAGCAAACGCGACAAAGCGAAGGTGTCGCGCGCGGCGCTGAAGGGGGCGATGGCGAAGAACCCGGCAATGACGGGGGAGAGCCTGGCCGCGGAGATGGGCATTGATGCGAAGCTGCTCGCGGGGTTTATCGCGGCGGAGAATGATAATATTACAGTTGCTGTCGCGCTGGCGTCGCGACTCTCGATTGCGCTGCCCGAGATTGAAGTGAGCGACTTTCGCGAGAACGGTTACACGCCCGAAGCTATTATTAACTTTTTGGGCCTTTTGGGCTGGAACCCGGGCATCAAGCAGAGCGATGGTAAGGACCTCGAGAAGTTTAGCTTACAGTTTTTAGCCGACAACTTTTCGATCGAGCGGATCGGGAAGACCAGTGCTAAGTTTGATCGGGTGAAGCTGGCGAGCTTTAACGGCGACGTTATTGGCGCGATGGAGCCCGCGGTCTTTGCCCAAGGGTGGGCCAACTGGTGCGAGGAGCATGCCCCTGGCCTGCTCCAGCGGCTGGGGATCACCGCGCAGCAGGCCGCGGGGGACAAGCGGTGGGGGTGGCTGGCATCGGCGGTGAAGCAGCGGGCGAAGACGTATGCCGACGCCGTGAAACCCGCGGCGTTCGTGCTGCTGGAGGATAGCTCGGTACCTTATGATCGCGGTGCGGCTGATAAGCATTTGCTTGCATCAGGTGGCCCGGCTGCGGTGGCCAAGCACGGACTTACAATGCTACGAGCGTTGATCTTGCGGCTTTCGGCACTTCCCGAGTTTGAGCCGACGGCGATACATCTTGCCATCGAGCACGCGGCGAAAGAAGAGGGGCTTGCAAATATGGGGCCGCTCGCTCAGACCGTGAGAATAGCGATTACGGGCACGACTGTAAGCCCGCCTCTTGGCGAAGTGCTCGCGGTGCTGGGCCGTGGGGGCGCGTTGCTCCGACTTAATCGATGCGTTGAATGGGCGGCCGCGCTCTGACAGGGAGGCGGCGGGGCTGGTGCATTATTGCTTATATTTAAGTTGCGACTGCGATAGTCGTCTCACTCATGCCCGGGCGACGGAACCCGAGGCAGCGCGTTGAGCGACCATGAAACGCTGGAGGTTACGTCCGGGGCAGACGGACTGCCCGATCTCGCGGTGGGTGTAGATGCGTGAAGCGGGGATGCCGTACTTGCGTATCTGATCGATAAGGAAGGATTCGAGGGTTGCCAGCTGAGCGCTCGTAGGTCGCTGCTCTTCAAAGTTGCCGATGACCATAATACCTAAGTTATGTTCGTTATTACGTTCAACGTGTGCGCCTTGGTATTGCAGGGAGCGAGCGGCCCACACGCGGCCCGCGGGATCAATTACGTAGTGGTAGCCGATGTCGGCAAATGGCTCGCCGCGGCGGTTGATGTGTCCGTTGCGGATATTGGAGAGCTTACGTGCAATAGTCGCGACGTCGCTCGAGCCTGAGAATCCGTTGCCCTCATGGTGTACGGTGATGCGGGTAACGCCGTTCATCGGGTTGATGCGAGAAGAAATTACGCCTTCTTTGGTCCAGCGAGAGCGGGGTATGACCGTGCCGGTATACGCCGAAGGCCCGCTCCACGTCCGGCCCGGGAGGGACTGAGGTGGGGGGTTGATGCCGGTAATGGGTTCGGGCGGAAGAGGTGGGGCCTTTCCGCCACCCTCCATGTCCGGCCAGCGTGGGCCAGATCCGCCGTTAGTGCTCACGGATTGCTGGCACCCAGCCAAGAGTGCCGCAGCACCCAGTAGTAATCCGCCGCGGAGCAGGGCGCGGCGGGAGGAGGGGCGCATCGCGTCGCCGCGTTGTAACATATCAAGAAAGGAATCCAGCGTCGGATCGCTGGGGGTGATTGAAGGCAAGTGCTGGCCGCTAAGGGGGTCCTGACTCATACGTAATCCATCCGTGGGTATTGCCAAACTGACGAGCACTTTGGGTTTCGTGCTCGGGTGAGCGAGCGTTTACTGCGATGAACCGGCTGGCTCAGTTCGACGCGTCTCAACACGCTGGGCTAGCGATCGTCGTTCAGTTTTAAAATTTCCGCGAGCGTCCATGCCGCGGCGTGCATCATGCCTGCGAAGGCGACTTTTTACCGCCCAGGAGTTTGTAGCGAACCAACCCATCGCGACCAAACTGCAAGCACCAGTAGTATATACATGCGTTGGCCGTGATTGCGGCCTTGCTGCATATGTTCAACTACTAACCGTCGTACGAATCGGCGATCAACCTCAAATCCCAACACATTCGTTGGGAAAGGGTCTGAACTTTCCAGCAGATCGAAAAGCAAGTCGCGCAAACCACCAAAGTTACTGCGAAACCAAAGGTCTAGCGGGATACTGAAGCCATGTTTGGGGCGGTCGACGACCGCTCGCGGCAGCATGGTCAACGCGAGCGCCTTGAGCAGGCCTTTGCGCTGCCCGTGGGGCATGAGGCTCGCCATCGGGTGCGACGCCGCGGCGTGTACCAGGGCGGGTTCGAGGAAGGGGGCCCGGACTTCGAGGCCGACGGCCATCGAAGCGGTGTCAACCTTGCGCATGAGATCGCTGGGAAGGTAATGTGCGAGGTCCCAGTGATTTGCCTGCTGCTGGCCCAGCGGAGCCGCCGCGAATGGCTCAGTACCGAGTTCTCCCATCAGTTTGACGGCTTGTTTGCGGAGAAAAATCGCGGGAAGCTGGGGGTAGCCAGCGTGAGCCGCGGCGAGAAATCGGGCTGCGGTATCGAAACGGGTACCGCTGAGAAGGGAGGAGGCTTGCTCCGGACAGAGCTTAAGCAGGAAGCTGTATCGATTAAGATACCGGGCGGCGGAGTGACGGCGGTAGCCGCAGAAGAGTTCATCGCCACCATCGCCGGAGAGGGCAACTTTGATGTGCTTGCGGCAGGCGGCGGCTAACCAGTAAGTTGGGAGAAGCGAACTGTCGCCGAACGGCACGCCGAGGCGTTCGATGAGGGAAACTAGATCCTCCGCGGCGGTAGGATTACATTCGAGTGTCGTGTGATCTGTGCCCAGGTGCTCCGCTACCGATTGAGCAACCGCTGATTCGTCAAAGTCTTGCTCTGGCATGCGCATGCAGAAGGTGCGGAGGCGGGTGCCGCGGGGCTGGGATTGCTGGGCGAACGCGGCGATGAGTGAGGAGTCGATACCGCCGGAAAGAAAGCAGCCGAGGGGAACATCGGCTTCCAAACGCGAAGCGACGGCGGTGGAGAGTAGGGTTTTGGGATCGAAGGGTTTGTCGGTTGAACTGGCGCGGGTGGAACTGGAGGGGTGGGTGGCTGCGCGACCCAGCGAGGTGCGGGTAAGGTTAAGATCAGCATCCCAGATGTAAATGCTGGCCGGGGGGAGCTCGTGGAATCCGTGGGCCGGGGCGGGCTTGGTCGGGGCGGTAACGTTTATATCCCAACCCATCGCCAGGTATGATGCGAGTGAAGCGGCAGAGGGGAGGGAGCGAGAATCAAAGAACGCAGGTGACGCTCGGATGACCGCCGCGGCGGAGCTGGCAAAGATAAGGCTTTCGTCACCGAGGCTGGCGTAGAGGGGCTTTTCACCGTGGGAATCGCGAGCGAGAAGGAAACTGGGTTGCGGCGAACTGCTTTGAACAGCCGGGCCGATGAAGCAGGCGGCGATAGCGAACATGCCATCGAGCTTGCGAATAAACTCGGGGCCATCTAGGAGCAGGCCTTGGCAGATTACTTCGGTATCGCTGTGCGAAGAACTAAAACGAACGCCGCGAGCTTCGAGGGCGGAACGTAAGTGGCGGTGGTTGTAAATGCACCCGTTGAAGACGATGGAGACGGCGGCGGCCCCGGCGCGGGCGGTCATGGGTTGCGCGCCGCCATCGATATCAATGATCGAAAGGCGGCGGTGGAGCAGTGTTATGTGTAATGATTGCTGAGAAGAGGGGTACGAGGCATCAAAGCGGCCGAGGCCATCGGGGCCGCGGTGGGAGATTGCGCTGTCTATAAGGGCCGCCGCGTCTTCACGTTTTTTGGCGAGGGCGGGCGGGAGGTAGAGAGGGGCGCGGAAAAGGATGCCGCCGATACCGCACATAAGAGGCAAGAATAGGCCCACGGGGGCGCGGGGCGGGGCGAAGTGGGACGGATATTACGTCGGGACGCCGAGGGCTTTGCGGACGGTCTCGATAAGTTTTTGAAGTTGGAAGGGCTTGAAAAGAACACCCTGCAGGCCATCTTCGTGAGCACGAACGATGGAGTGGTGGGGATCGTAACCAAAGCCGGTCATGAGTACGACGGGCACGCCGGGGCAATAGATTCTGGCGGCGGCGAAGACTTCGTAACCCGTGGAGTCGGGCATGTGAATATCGCTGATCACGAAGTCAAACTTGCCGGGATCTGCGGCGAGAGCCTCGATCGCGAGTTTGCCGTTCTCGAAGACGCTGACGATGCCGCCCTTCATCGAAAGATAATCTCCGATGAGCCTTCGAATATTATGTTCGTCATCTGCGACGAGTACGCGTTTGCCGATGAGCACGGGCTCAAGCTCTCGATCGGCCATGGCTTTTTCGACGTCGAGCAGGGATTGCGGACCGGCGGCGCAGGCTTTCATGCGAGAGCGGATCGAGACAAGATCGTCGCTGATCTTAATCAGGTGCTCTTTGACATAAGGATCCGCCTGGTCGTGAACGAGCAGAAGATCAACCTGATGGGCGATATCCTGTAGCGGTTCATCGAGCTCGTGAGTGACTCGGACGGTGATCGTTTGATTGGTTACGATTCGCTCGACCACGAGAAGATCCAGCATGTTGAGTGCCATGGCGACATAGCGGGCGAAGATCTCACCCAGTTGCCGGTCTTCTTCGCTGAACGCCGCGGCGTTCATACTTTCAACGTTCATAACGCCGATGATTTTGTCGTGGACGCGGAGGGGAATCGTAAGCGAACTTTTGGCCCCTTCGACGCCTTGTATGTAGAGGGGATCTTTGCAGATATCGTTGCAAAGATATGATCGACCGCTGGCCGCGACGTGCCCGGTGATGCCGTTATTCTCGAGCCGCGGGCGCAGAATAAACGCATCGTACTCGAGAGGGACATTATGTTTAATAACCAGCACGAGGCGGTCGGCACGCTCGTCGAGCAGGCGGATGGCGAAATGATCAAAGTGTAAGAGCGTCGCGGCGATCTTAACAATGCGCTCTTCGAGTAGTTCGAGCCGCTCCATCGCGTTGTACTTACGAACAACCTCCGCGTCAATCCGCATCAGATCCGCGCCGGCTTGGTCGATAGCGGCGATTTTCTGCTGCAGTCGGCGGGTAGGGGTTACATCGGTGACAACAATTACGATAGCATCGCTAGGAAGCCCGGCGGAGGCCGCCGAGGCGGGGAGGGGAGAGAGCGTCAGCGTGTAATGCTTATCTTCTTCGGTAATGGCGATCGTTTCGCGCGGTGGCTCGTAAGTTTGGGGAAGCGACACGCTTTTGGGAGGGTGCGGGTGAGCGCGATCGAAGTTGCGGGCGGCGACGGCGAAGCGTTCTCGCAGCGCGCTTGGCAGGGCCGCGATAAACTCATTGACCCAGACAAGTTCGCCGGTGCGCGTGAACAGGCCGACGCCCTCTCCGATGGCATTGAGAAGCACGCGGCCTACGCCTCGGAGTGCGTCGTCGATCGTGGCGGGCGCAGGTCCCGAATGTGTTGGAGTCTGAGTCACGCTGCCGACGAGGGTAGCGTGCGGAAGAGAGAAGCCTCCGCATCGAACAGCCCAATCATCAGAAACAGGTGAAACGGTAGAAACAGGTGAAACGGTTTCAGTATTCGCGTTAGGAATACCAACCACTTGAATTACTAACGGGGGGAGGGGCTGAGCGGGGGTTAAAGAATCGCTCGGTGAGTCGGAGTCGCGTCGCTGGTTGAGCGTTTCGGTGCCTCGACAACAGCTCTCTTGATGGCTTGACGCGGCGAACTGCGACTGGGGGTCTCGGGTTGTATGGTCACGAGGGGTCATCATAACGCATCACCATCAGTTATACGCACGAATCGGTTATTAGTTTGAGCAGGGCTGATGAGAATGTAGAAACTCAGGTAATCTGAACGTTGACTGACAACCCTAGATTCTCACCTTGTGATTTCGGCCTGAAATAACTGGCAAAGTGCCCAAGCAGTGGTTCTCCGCCTGAATTAGCGCCACGAAACCCATCCGAATGGACAATAGCGGGTGCGGACGGCTTGACATACAAAATAAGTGGCTCTCCGACGCTCAAGTATCGACTATTGCGCGAATCCGTACCCTGGCAGATGACGACTGTTCGCGTAATCATTAGGACCAGATTCCAACAACCGACATTTAGATCGATTATTTTGTGAGAAGTTCCCAGAAGTGGACCGCGAGAAACTCATCCGCGCCGTGTGACTGCGAGAGAGGGGGATAAGGTAAGTTGCCTACCTAGCGCGACCGGCTTCCGCGATGTTGGAACGCCAATTGCTGGAAAGACCCTAGTCGCCACTATGAATGCGGCGGCAGTGCGGGGACTAAACTGGAGTGGGTCGGGCTGGGGAGATAAACGTGCGCGATGATAATCGTTGAAGCGATCGAGAAGTACTTTGGCAATGTTCACGCTGTTCGCGGCGTGAGCTTTGAGCTTGCGCCTGGACAGATCACGGGATTGCTGGGTCCGAACGGCGCGGGGAAGACCACCACTATCCGAATGATTGTTGGGTATTACATGCCCGACCGAGGGCGTGTGCTGATTGAAGGGAAGGACACTCGGACTGCCGGAGCCGCGGCGAGGGCCAGGGTAGGATACATGCCTGAATCGACCCCGCTTTACTCCGAGATGCGGGCGGAGGAGTATTTGGATTATCGGGCGAGGCTGTTTGGGATGAAGCGAGCGCTGCGGCGCCAGCGAGTGGCGACGGTTTGCGATCGATGCGGACTGGGAAAACTGGCCACGCGCCGAATCGGCGCCTTGAGCAAGGGTTATCGGCAGCGAGTGGGGTTGGCGTCTGCGCTGCTTCATGATCCTCCGGTGCTGGTATTGGATGAGCCGACGAATGGGCTCGATCCGACGCAAATCGTGGAGGTTCGTGCGCTCGTCCGAGAATTATCGAAAGAGCGGACGATGTTAGTGAGTTCGCACATTTTGCCGGAAGTGGAGCGGTTGTGCGATCGGGTTATCGTTATGAGCGGGGGACGGGTTTGTGCTGACGGTCACCCCTGGGAAGTAGGCCGCGGGAGCGCGACCGACAGTCAGGAGTACGTGGTGGAGTGTCGGCTTGGGGACCAAGTAAACGAGGCGCTGCTGCTTGAGCGTTGGGCACGGGTGCCGTTCGTTCAGAGCATCGAGCGACGTGGGGAGAACCGCGGGGAGTGGGCGAGTTACTTAATTAAATCAAAGGCGGGTGGACCTGATCTGCGGGAGGCGATTGCCGCGGGGGCGGTTCATTGCGGCGCACTTGTGCGGGAGCTGCGTCGGGTTGAAGTGAGTTTAGAGGTGGTTTTCTCGCGATTGTTAGCGGGTGAGGATGCGCGAGGGGGAACAGGGGAAGGGGCGGCCAAGCCATGAGAACAGCGGGGACTATTGCGCTTCGAGAGCTCGCGGGATACTTCCGGCAACCTGCTGGTTGGATTATCATTGCGCTCTATCTCCTATTGTGCGGAGTTGTGTTTATTACATCGGTGTTAGTGCCGGGGCGGGCGGCATCGCTTCGAGATTTCTTCGCGCTGAGCGGATGGCTTTTGCTGCCGGTTGTGCCGGCGATCTCTATGCGGCTCATAGCCGATGAATTACGTTCCGGGACGATCGAGCAGTTGCTTACATCGCCCGTATCATCGTTATCTTTGGTGGTGGGAAAGTATCTGGGCGGCCTGGGCTTTATCGGGGCGATGTTGATTCCCACAATTATCTACCCTGCGCTTCTATTTGCATACTCATCGCCCAGCCCCTCGGTGGGCCCGATGCTGACTGGTTACCTTTGTCTGCTGCTGCTTGGGAGCGTGTACCTGGCGCTTGGGCTGCTGGTTTCGTGCCTTACATCCAACGCGACGCTAGCGTTTATGGTAACATTATTTGCCATGCTTGGCGTGCTTTTCCTGCCGATGGCCGCTGAGGTGGCGCCGCCGAGGCTTGCAAGTGTGCTGGCGGGGTTCTCGATCGGCCCGCGCGTGGTGGATTTCTCGCGGGGTGCGCTGGATACAGCACACTTATTATTTTTCATCCTGGTAAGCAGTTGGCTGATTTTGGCCTGCGCGGCGGTTATGGAGGTTCGCCGATGGAGGTGACCGGAAAAACGTCGAATCGTGCTGGCGCAATCCGCCATGTGGGTGCGAATCCTAAGCGTGGTGCGCTGGGACTTATCGCTATTACCATGAGCTGTGCGACTCTTTTGATGGTCTTGGGGATTGCGCTGGGTGATCGCTATCGACTGCGGATTGACCTGTCGGTGCCTGGGGGAAGCCTGCTGGCGGCTCGCTCTAAGGCGGTGCTCGATCGGCTTGATGGAGACCATCGCCTGCTTGTCGCTGCCGATTTATCGACGACACCACGAGAAGATATCACGAAGTTGACTGATACATTAGACGAGATGCAAGCCCGGAATGGCCGTTTTGATTACACCGTTATTGATGTGAGTGGTGCCGCGGGGGTGGGGACGTATCAGCGGGCGATTGAGGGATTGGTTGCCAGCGATGCGGTGACATTGCGGGATCAGTCGGCCGCGATCGGACTCGCAGCAGCGGGGGCGCAGGGGCTGTCGGCATTTTTGAATGAGGTGGCAAGCCCCAAGTTGCTGGAACTTGAGAGCGCGGTTTCGCCGGGGACTGCGGCCGGGAAAGCTAATCGCGATTACTTTAATCAGACCGCAGCGCAGATGCGGTTGGCCGCTCGATCGTTGAGCGAGGGGGCAGCGGCGGCTTCGAAGGAGCTTAAGTCGACAATTGGCCCGGTGGCACTACCAAGGACGGATGCGGCGAAAGCCGCTCTGGTTGGGACGTTTGAAAATGCGGTGTCGCAGTTGAGTGCATCGATAACGCAGTTGGAGGCCTACGCGAAGATGGGCGTTCAGGCAGGCGGGTGGGAGGATGCGAAGCGACTATCTGGGATTTTGGGTGGTCGGCGTGACCAAGCTGCGGTGTTGCTTGATTCAATTAGGCAGATGCAGCGGCCGGACGTGCTGCGGGTCGCGGATGGGTTGGCCGCTGGTAGCGGCGCGATACTTGTTGGCACGCAGGGGCGGGGACTGGTCGCGCTGGACCTGGAAGCATTGCTGCCGACCGGGCTGAAGGGTGAACTAAACGTAAGTGCCGATCAAGGCAAACGTATCGAAGAAGCGGTTGTGGGCGGGCTACTTACGTTGCGCTCGGACGCGCGGCCGATTGTGGTGCTGGTACACGGTGAAATGCGGGCGTTTGTGCATGAAGAAGTTGGAGTCGTGGGGTTGGCGCGGCGGAGACTGGAGGCACGCGGCATCGGATTTGTTGAATGGCCGTGCGTGATCGCGGCGGAGCGGCCGCGGATTGGGGAGCTCGATGCGGAAGGCAAACGACCGGTGGTGTATTTGGTTATGAGCGCAGACTCGACGGCTGATTCTGGTCGTCGCGACGCGGCTCAGCCGGGCCGGGGGGCGGGAGGCATGAGCGGGATTGAACGTAATCAGAAGATCGGTAACGCGGTGAAAGCGCTGATAGCGGCGGGCGAGAATGTGTGTGTAAGCTTAAACCCATCCATAGTGGCGACTTATGGTGATGCAGATCCGATTGCTCAGGCGCTGTTGGAAGTTGGTATTGGCGTGGAGAGCGGACGTCCGCTGTTGCGTGAACAGCTTGTGGGTGGTGTGCGGGGTGTGACGACTGATTTTGTGTTACAGCCAACGCCGCAGAGCGGTGCGGTGGGCGCGCTCAATGAGGACGCGATCGCCGCGGCGGTTGCGGGCCTCCCGATCACCATTCCCTGGCCGCTTATCATGCGGGAGGTCGCTGGGCGAGAGGCGCGGGTACGAACGATACTTAGTATCGAGGCTTCGAGCTCAAGTTGGCTTGAATCGCAGTGGCTCTCTCTATGGCAGACGCCGCGTGATCGTCGGGCGCAGTTGAGCGATTATCCGAAGTTCGATTTGGGGAGGGATAGCCGGGAGGGAGGAGAAATAGGCGGGTGGCCTGTTGCGATGCAGAGTGAGCGTAAGCATCCGGGAAACGTTGCTCGCACCGGACGCCAGCGGGTGGTGGCGGTTGGTTCTAACAGCTGGTTTATTGATGCGGTAGCGGGCCGATGGGCTGTAATAGATGGAAGGCGTGTGGCGCTCAGCCCTGGCAACCTTGAACTACTGGACGCGGTTGTAAGTTATCTTGCGGGTCAAGATGAGTTTATCGCACAGAGTGCTGCGGCGTCGGCGGCACCCATGGTGGGACCAATTGCGGATGGAAAGCTTGGACGGATTCGGCTTGCGGTGGTGGCTGGCTTGCCGGCACTTGCATTACTGGCGGGCGCGGCGCTGGCGGTACTCAGGCGGTAGGGGCGCGGTCGCGGGGTTTGACCAACTGCTCGCAAGCGGCGCAACTGGCCGCGGCAGGGTCCATCAGCGCAACGTAATCACAAACCGGGCAGGCGCGAGAGATCGGCTTGACCGCAGCAAAGGTAAGCCCACATTCGGGGCAAGTTGGATTCATTAGTTCCAGGCCTGCGAGTTCATAGTCACATTTGCGGCAAGGCTTGATCGCAGCGCGGTGCGGAAGGGCGAGAAAAAAGACGCCGACGATTAGAATAATGACGGCCTCAACACCTAGGAGCATGGAAAAAATGCGAGCATCGGGCCGTGACTCAAAGAGCACACTGCCGCGGAGCTGTGTCCAAAGCATTGCCCACTCATAAACCCTCGCGGTGAGGCCGACCAAGAGCAGCCCCGACACGAGCGCGGCGATGCCTTTCCAGGTCCGCCGATAGCGGAGGCAGAAATACCAGACGAGAACGGCATAAAAAAGGAATAGAATCAAAGGGCGCGGGCCATCGCGAGGAGTCGTAAGGCGTAGGGGAAGCGTCTGGCGGGAGTGGGGTCTACCGCTTCGGGCATAAAGTGTATTTCGGTAAGTTCGAGGCGGCAGACGCAGAGTTGTGTTCGTTGCGACGGCGATAGGGGTGCTTGTGAACCTCTGACCCAGGGATTCTGGTGGCCAGCCAGCGATAACACGGGCGTTTGCGGTCGCGCAGGGGGCTGGTGATGCTGGGGAGCTTTTAAGGAGGTAGATTGGGCCTAGTTGAACACTTGTGGGATAGCTGGTTGCTCTGGTCGTTGGCGCTCCTCGACATCGTAGTGCGACTTTGGCTTATGTGTCGGGTGATCATGAGGCGGGTTTCGGTGCCCGTGTCGCTCGCGTGGCTCATTTTACTCGTGTTTCTGCCGTTCGTGAGCGAGTTCTTTTACCTGCTCTTTGGAGAGAAGCGGCTGGGTGCCCGGAAGGCTCTGAAAGTGAACGCGGCGGGCCGCATCCAATCGCGGCTGGCGATGGCGCAGTGGGGAGCGAGGGTGGGGGCGACGTTTGAGAAAAATCCGACGCACGCGGCGATTGCCAATTTATGTTCAGCCGTTGGTAGCTTCCCGCCGGTTGGGGGGAATGTTGTTGAGCTGATGGACGATGCATCACAGGTGCTCGCCCGCATCACGGCGGACATCGCCCGGGCCCGGAGGCATTGCCATCTATTATATTATATTTGGCAGTCCTCCGGGGGTAGCGTGATGGTGAGCGAAGCGTTGATCGCCGCGGCGAAGAGGGGAGTGAAGTGCCGGGTGCTGGTAGACGCGGTGGGGAGCCAGTCTTTTTTGCGGAGCGAGATGTACCGCAGCTTGGTGGAGGGGGGGGTGCGGGTGGTGGTGGCACTGCCGGTGAACGCGCTGCGTATGTTGCTGGCGCGGATTGATCTGCGGAATCATCGTAAGATTACAGTGATCGACGGGGGGATTGCCTATTGCGGCAGCCAGAATATGGCGGATGAGTCGTTTCGCGCCAAGCGCAGCAAGCGCCTGGGGCCGTGGATCGACACGACGGCGCGGCTTGAGGGTCCCGGGGTGCATGCGCTGCAAACGATATTTCTCCGGGATTGGGGCTACGACAGCGATGAGGAGATGGGCGACTTGGCGGAGTATTTCCCGCACTGCCCGATGGTGCCGGAGGGAAGCGTTGTGCAGGTGGTTCCGAGCGGGCCGGGGGTAGCCGCGCCCCATGCGATTCATCAGGTGCTGCTGGCGATGTTACACGCGGCCCATGAAGAGATCATAATGACCACTCCTTACTTTGTCCCCGACGAGGCGATGATGGCGGCGCTGATCAACGCGGCTTTACGGGGCGTGCGGGTTACCTTGGTCGTCCCGGACAAGCTGGATGCCATGCTTGTCGCGGCGGCATCGCGGTCGCATTTTGAGGAGTTACTGGAAGTGGGTGTTACTATCATGCAGCATGAGGAGGGGCTGCTGCACGCGAAGACGGCGACGATTGATCGATCGTTGTGTTTAGTTACGTCAGCCAACATCGATATCAGGAGTTTTTGGCTTAACTTCGAGGCGAGCATGGTGGTGTACGACAAGGATGTGACGGGGATGATGCGGATGCTTCAGACCAAGTACATCAGCGAATCCAAGCAGCTTTTTGTGGACGAATGGCGCAAGCGGCCGTTGTGGATGCGGTTTGCGGACAACGTGGCGCAGCTTTGGGGCCCTTTGTTGTGATGGCCAGAGGTGGCATGGGCGGAAGGTCAGTGAACTTATAGTGAATCGCCGTTGGAGGCGATAACACCCCGGTACCAGTGGGCCGATTCCTTGAGTGTGCGCTTGAGTGTTGAGAAGTCGACGTGGATAAGCCCGAAGCGCTCTTTGAAGCCCTGCTGCCACTCGAAATTGTCCAAGAGAGACCAGTGGAAGTACGCGCGGATATCCGCTGAGCCATCGGCACTGGCGCGACGGAGCTCTCGCAGGTAGCGGCGGGTGTAATCAATGCGTTGATGATCTCTCACTTTACCGTCCAGGTCTACCCAGTCTAGATTCGAGAGCCCGTTCTCGGTGATGCAGATGGGAGTTTTGTAACGTTCGTAGAGAAACTTGCACCCCCAGTAGAGTGCTTGCGGAATGATAAACCAGCGCAGCGCATTTTGAGGATGGCCCGGCGGGAAGGGCACCTGCACCGGACGCCCGTTCTCGCCGCGACGGAAGACCTCGGCGTCGTAAATGTTCACGCCGTAAAAATCAAGAGGTTGGCGGATGAGCTCCATGTCTCCCGGTGCGGGCGTTGGCGCATCTACGCCGTAGAGACGTAATCCGTCTTCAGGGTATGAGCCGAGCACGACCGGATCGGCGAGCCAGGTGTTGTTCCAGAAATCTTTGCTCGAGACGGAGTTGTTTTGTTCGCGGGCTGCATCAATATCCTGCTGGGCGGGGAGCGAGCTGGACTGGTCGCCGGCTTCTTGGAAGAGACTGGCGTGGTAAGGAACCTTAATTCGACCGATGGGCGCCCAACCGACCTGGCCGGGCAACTTAGCGCGGGCGCGGAGGGTCTGGGCGGCGCGGCCGTGGCACATGAGGGCGTGATGCGCGGCGAGCAGCCGCTCACGGTGATTGAGGCGGTTGCCGGGTGGATGAAATCCTTCGCCCTCGCCAGGGCCCAGGAAAATGTGGGGCTCATTAAGTGTAATCCAGTTGGTCACGCGGTCGCCCAGGCGGTCGGCGACCGCCGCGGCGTAGTCGGCGAACCAGTGCGAGATATCACGATTGAGCCAACTACCTCGGTTGTGGACGGCTTGGGGTGTGTCCCAATGGAAGAGCGTGACCCAGGGCGTAATATTACGAGTAAGCAGACTGTCAACGAGTTTATCGTAAAAATCCAGACCAGCTATATTTACTTTTCCGGTACCTTCGGGCATTACCCGGGGCCACGAGAGGGAAAAGCGGTACGCTCTCAGCCCGATCTGACTCATGAGATCAACATCTTCTTCGTAACGGTTATAGTGATCGCACGCGATATCGCCGGTGTGACCCTGGTAGACCTGCCCGGGCGCTCGGGAGGTGTAGTCCCAGACAGAGAGGCCTTTGCCGTCTGCGTTCCAACCGCCTTCAATCTGATAGGCCGATGTAGCGGCACCCCACACAAAGTCTTTAGGGAATGTCATAAGTCAGGACCTTAACGCGGGCGAGGTGGCTTGCTGGGCGGGGGAGGAGATACGAAGGTTAACAGGTTAAAACGTTTGAATGATAACCTTCGCGGGCATTTCATTTACGATCACCTCGCCGCGGGGAGTTGTCAGCGCGGGCTTATCATTGACGGTGGCCCGCTGTATTGCGTTGAGTGATGGAGACGTGACGACGATGCCGCCGGGCGGGGGAGTGACGTCACCGGTGAGTGTGATCGTAAACTGATTCTTGCTGCGAACGACTCTGCAGCTTAATTTTCCGTAGTGCGAGGGCATGTCCTGGAAGGCGACGCCTTCAGCGCGGACCCACGATTCTGGAACCCCGGCAAGAATCACAAGTGATGAATCCTCCGCACGCTCAAAGAGAAAGAGGGAACGAAACGAGTTCATAAAGTCGCTGGCGCACCATGTGTGTGGGGAATCGCCAATAAACTTGGTCGCGCGAGGTTCGCGCCACACCACCTCTTGCCACTGCCGCCACGCGCTGGGGCGTTGCTGGGAGATAAACCAGTTCATTGAATCTAGCGCACGGCCACGATCTCCGACGCGGACGAACGCGCCAACGTGTCGAAGCTCGTAGGGAGTGAATGCTTCCCAGGTCGCGGGAGTTACATCTCGCCGCGATGTGAACTCGGACCAATAGCGATCGAATGTGGCGGCGAGGGACTTGGCGGGAAGCACGGCGGCGGCGTTCGTGGGGAAGAGCGCGATCGTGGTGGAAGTGGAATCGAAGTCTCCAAGTTCGACGCAGCCGGGGAGGTACGTGATATTGTGAGCGGCCTGGGTTGCTGCGATGGACGCGGTGAGATCTTTAGCAAAGGTATCGCGGGCGCGCTTCCAGAGCGTTGCCTGTGTCGGTTCCCCTAACACTCCCGCTATCGCGATTGCGGAATCGAATCCGCTGAGTGTAAAGTAGTTATCCCAGTAGGAGTGCATCGGCTTTGCAGAGTAACCCTCGTGGCTGATGGATTCGGGGACCATTCCAAAGAAAGCGGAGATGGGGACGGGTGGCTTGCCAGGTTCCTGACGCGTGGCGTTCTCGCGTTGAAACTCAGCAGTGCTTCGCAGGGCTGTCATGTACTGAAGATAACTGACCGCCTTCACCACCCGCGGTAACTGCGACTTTAAGAACTCGATATCTTTGGTGAACTGGAAGTAGTTCCACAGCGCGAAGAGATATTGGCCGGTGCTGTCGTTCTCGTCGACAGGGTCCGCGCCTCGACTATCCACGACGCACGGAATCTTCCCGAAGTCGTACTGGAAACCTCCATACCATGAGAGAAAAGGCTTGGCGAGTTCCGGGAAGCCCGCGTCCAACATCGCCGCGGATGTCAGTGCCCCATCACGCATCCACGATCGTTCGTAAGTACGGCTACCGGGCTGAAAGGCCTGGCCGTCCATATTAATTAATATATGGGCGGCTGCGACATACCAGGATTCGAGCATCGGCTGGGCCTCGGGGGGAAGTTGCAGCCTTGTGCGGACGAGTGTTTTCATCCAGGAGTCGGCGATGAGGGAAGTGGCCCTTTGAAAAAACGGATCGGGATTGGCAGCCGCGGCGTCGAGCCGCGGTGGGGGAGTGGTGGCATGGAGCGGGATGACAATCCACCAGCGCTTGCTAGTGTCGGGAGGCAAATCGTAATCATAAACGATGCCCGCGCTGCACAGATTTCGGGTAAAAGCAGGGGCGGTGGTCGTCGAGGTTTCTGTGGCGGTTGGCGGTGAGGTAGCCAGCGGCGTGCCCGCAAGTATGTCACTGGGCGAAAACCCGGCGTCAAACGTCGAGAAAGTTTGAGCGTCGGGCTTCGTGTAAAAGACCACCGCGCGTTCGCCGTTCATAATTAGCGTGGTGGGTTGGCCAGCCTGGGGTGGCTGTACGGTCACAGAAGTTAGTTTGCCCGCGCCGCCCTCGATGTTAAGCCGCTGCCAAGGGGGCAGGACTTGAAACGGGCGAAGCGCGAGGAGCAGGCGGCCCGCTTTTGGGGCTTGCGAAGTATTGGTAACTTCATAGCAGGCGAGCACGGAAGAATCATTAATCCTGCCCTCGCCGATAAACGTCATCGTAAGATCAAGACCGTCGTAACTCCGCTGTACGACGGGGAGCGGGAGCATCTTGTCGGCGAGCGATTGGGTGTGCGTGCCGTCGGCCCAGGAACGCACGAGGGGAATCGAACCTGCGTTGCCTGCCTGTTGGCCGGGGGGAGTTTCAATGATAAACGGCTCTATCGAGAACTCGCCCTTGAAGGGCTCTAGAGTTCCATCTTCGCTTACGAGCGCTTCGAGACGGTCGCCGGGTGCGCCTACTACAGTCCAGTAAGTTTGCTCTCCCGTGAGGCTTCGCGGGAGCGACCCACGAGGAAGGTGGGAGCCAACTGACGCGACAAGAGTGTTGGCTGAATCAGCGAATCCGATCTCCTCAAAGCGAAGATTCTGGACGCCAGCGGCGCCGGGATTTGCGGTAGGCGAGAAGGTAAATTTTACAAAGCGTGCGTAGGTATCGTTAAGCGGGAGGATCGTCCGGGAACTGCTCACGGGCGACGGGGCGCTCGCGATGGTGCTCCACTGCTGGCCGTCGAGGCTGGATGTAACTTGAAAGGAAGCCGGGGCGAAGCCGGCCTCCCAGTCGATCGTAATTCCGCCGAAACCGCGGGGGGGCGATGACGCGCCGAAGTCGTACTGTAACCAGACCGACTTATTATCTTCATAGTCGTCGATGTCGGACTGCCAAGCGGTCGATGGGTCGGCGTCGGCGAGGTTCGAGGGGTCGTGAAGAACGCACATCCGGGAGGATGCGGTGATGGTGGGGGTGGCGGTGTATGGGAGGGGCGCTGGCTGCTGCTCGATCGTAATGTCGCTCAGTTCCACCGTTCCCTGGCCACCCTCGCTCGCGGTGATCGCGAACTCGAGGGCGCCCAGGCGTTTAAGCTCGGCGCGATCCCCACCTGGTCCCCATGCGAACGAAAACTTACGACGGGGGAGTGAGAACCGATGAGCCTCCCCCGTGACCAGTGGACGCTCAACATACCACCAGACATTGTCGCCCACCGGGTCGGCGGCGATGCCCCGCACCGAGCCATCGACGAGCTTACATTCGAGCGTGTTGGTGGCTCCGCTTGCGCTCGCTGTGAATGCCACACGATAGTAAGGCGGCAGGTCGATATTAAGCGGTAGCCTCGCGATGACGTAACCAGCGTTCTTCTGAAAGTCGTAATCAACTTTCACGACGCGCGTGGAGCGACCGCCTGGCACTTCCCGTTCGGAAACATCTAAACTGGCCTTCACGCCCGTCGACGGGGAAAGACTCCACTGCGGCAGAGGGGTAGCGCCGGGGATCGAGGCATTCTGTGGCGTGGGCGCATCGCGGTACACTTCTTGCGCGGCAGCCACTCCGCTAAACGACAACGCGAGCAAGGCGATCACAAATCGGGGGCGCTTAAACATGCAGCGTGAGCGTAGGTATCAGCATCCCGCTTGCCACAGGACGAAGAATTGCTCCACATCTGTCCCATCGGTGCCTCCGTCTTCGGTAATATCCGCGTTGCCTAGCACCCAATCCGCAAAAAACGCATCGACATCGCTGCCATCCACTCCGCCATCCTCGTTCCAATCGCTCGGGCAGCCCAGATTGCCTTCGCAACTGGGATATTGGCCGGTGAGCACCGTACTTACACTCAGTGGTCGCAGCAGTTCGGCGAGGCCCAGCGCGCCCAGCGCGACATCGGGAAGGCCAGCGGAGTTGGGTGAGTAGGCCGGATCAACCTGCGATCGGCGGTAAAGAATTGACGCACCCGACTTGAAAGTCTGCCGCGCGCCGCTGCGATAGGCGTGGTACGCCGCGGCGGCGGCGTTGATTGGACCACCATCGGCGCGTATGGGTGAGGTGCTGGCGGCCATTGCGAGTAGCGATGTAAAAGTCGTTACATCTCCGGGGTGGTTGGTGAGGCTGTCGGCGTGGTAGCCGCCCCATTCAGACTTCGTTGTACCGGCGGAGAAGACGGTGTAATATTTCGGTCCCGCATCGTCGTTCCACGCGGCGTGGTTCAGTGCGAGATTCGTGATGTGTTCCTGCCAAGCGGGATCGGCGCGGTACTGCGCCATCGTAAGTTGCGGGTAGAGCGAGATGAAAGCTGGCAGAAAGCCGCTGCCGCTGTTACTGGTTACCCGCCGATTGCTTACGAGCGAGGCAGAGGGCCACATAGGTCGGTTCAACCAGGCTGCTGCGTTCTGGGGGCCAGTGGTGAAGCCGTACACGCCAGCCTGTTCGGCAAAGATAACGCTCTCGTGCCAGCCCGACGAGATCGACGCTGGATCACGGCCCCCCGCCTGAAGGCCTTTGAAGTACGTTCGGCGCGAGGAATCAAAGTAACTGTCCCAGTTTCGAACGTTACAAATAATTGAGTTCGCTGCGATGCGGATCGAGCTATCGGTTGGGTAGTAGGCCCGTGCGCGTGCCGCGGCGAGCACGATCTTCATGGTGGAGAGGGTCGCAAACTCCGGGTCCCAGCCTGGCTTCACCTGGCCGTCGCTAGGGTTGATCCAGTGACGGAAGATCCCATCCGCGGATGAGACCGGCGCGATCTGGTCGGGCGCCAGACCGGCGTATCGGGTTAAGATCGTTCTAACCAGTGCCTGTGCTTGGGGGTCGCCGTTCACGTGATCGCTCATGAGGAGCAAGAGCACGACCCACGCCGCGGCATCGGGGGTTGCGGGGTGAAACCGCGACCACGAAGGAATTACGTCTGCGTCGATCACCCAACCAGCAGGCTCGCCATCTGGGGAAATCAATCCTTTCGCGAACCGCACCACTTGGGAAAACTCATCGGCCTGCCACTGTGAAAACGTAAGCCGGGTGTCGCTGTTGTCGCGAACGCGAAGGCTTTGGGTGACAGTGGAGAGAAGCAGCGAACCGTCGGAGACGGCCGAAAGCCCCGTGGGAGCGAGTAGGGTCGCATCCCCACGTAAGTAAATAGCGCTCGCAAGGGTCGCTGTGCCGCGTGCCATTGGGGGAGTGATGTAACCCACCAGCGGCGAGTCTGGCGGTCCACCGGCTGAATAGGTGTACGCCCAGTAAAGCCCTCCTTGGCCAAGTCCACCGTACTGATCGCTCCATGCCAGAGCGCGGACGGGCG
>Ga0105046_10005163_pt1 | contig 20681 bp, 14 predicted proteins | sample MAT03_FD_78385 | JGI IMG/M metagenome (GOLD analysis project Ga0105046, IMG submission 78385) | Freshwater microbial communities from Lake Fryxell liftoff mats and glacier meltwater in Antarctica - MAT-03 (megahit assembly) | ecosystem: Environmental > Aquatic > Freshwater > Ice > Liftoff...
ACATGGCGTTCGCCAGCGAGTCAACTAATGACTAATCGTTCATGATTTTTTAAAAATTGCTGAACTTTACAGGAGTCAGAAGTGTTTGTACAGTGAACTCAAAAGTCATTGTTGAATTTGACCATGATTAGAGCAAAAAAAATAAAACTTATAATTATTATTTCAATCATGTTATCATCATTCATTATCATGTTCGGTTTGTTTAATTGGTTTGGGAATAAAGGAGGAGATACGTCTACTTATTATGATAATCTTAAGGAGAATGCCAACAAAACTATTTATCAATTTACGCTGAATGATATTGATGGAAAACCGGTTACATTATCTGACTTCAAAGGCAAAACTATTCTAATTGTTAATGTTGCCAGTAAATGTGGATATACCGGTCAATATGAGGCGCTGCAAGCTTTTTATGAAAAAAATAAATCGAAAGATTTTGTGATCCTGGGCTTTCCTGCCAACAATTTTATGAGTCAGGAGCCGGGAAATGATGCGGACATAAAATCATTTTGTTCTAAAAATTACGGTGTGACTTTTCCAATGTTTTCTAAAATTTCGGTGAAAGGAAAAGATATGGATCCTCTCTATCAGTTTCTTACCGAAAAAGAAAAAAATGGTGTAATGGATGCCCCCGTTAAATGGAATTTTCAAAAGTACCTCATTGATAAAGAAGGACATTTGGTAACTTTCTTCGGCTCTTCAACTAAAGTAACCGATAAAGATTTTATAGATGTTGTTACTCCTTTTCTCAACTAATATAATTTAATACCACCCGACTTCACAACCGGGACTTACGAAGTGATATCAAATCAATTTCATCAATCATAATAGATCAATAATCAAAAGGATCAAAGAAAATCAAGGCAGCCAAAAATTTGACTGCCTTGTAGCACACAAAAAACATTAGGGGACTACTATAAACTTTGGTTAGGATACTTCCTGTTTCAGAAGATTACCAATAATCGGAATAATGTTTTGCTTCCGATTTAAATGGAATCAATTAAGGCATTAAAGATAGGACAGACTGAAAAGAGTGTAAATAGGTAAAAAGTATGAAATTGCTTCACACTGGGGTCCTTGCAAATGGTAAAGGCGATTAAAAAAGATTCACATTGTTCATACCGCGGAATTTATTCACCGCTTCAATTCTGCTTTGTACGTGCAATTTTTGGTAGATATTGTAAATATGTGATTTAACGGTATGGAGAGAAATGAATAATTTGTCGGCTATCTCCTTATTTCTGAAACCATTAGACAAAAGAGTTAGGATTTCGACTTCCCTTTCGGTGATGCCGTCCGAATCATTCATGGCTGTTGGAGAGCTGTGGAAATAGTTGACAACTTTACGGGCAATCTGGCTGCTCATGGGCGCACCACCCACCATTAATTGGTTAATGGCCTCCAAAACTTCGTCTGAAGTGCTTTTTTTAAGAATGTAACCACTTGCTCCGACAGAGAGTGCCTTGAAAATTTTATCATCGTCTTCATAAACCGTGCACATCATGACCAGAATTTCAGGATGAGCGGCCTTAATTATTTTTGTGCACTCAATTCCACTCATTCCGGGCAGGTTAATATCCATTAAAACGATATCCGGTTTGCTCTGTTCTACAAACTTCAGAGCGGCCTCACCAGAGGATACCGCCCCCATACAATGCAGATTATCAGCCGAATTGATCATATAAACCAATCCATCCCTGATATTTTCGTGATCTTCTACTATAAGTACTCCGGGCTTTTTCATAATTAATATAAAGTAAATAAATTGTTGTCAATTATCAACCATACTAAAGTATGAAATTTTATCGAAAGTTTAACAAACATGGTGGAAAATCTGTCCTCCCTAGATGGCATGTGTGTTGGGGCATGCCTGCTGCAGGTAGACAGGCGCAAAAAGACAAGTTAACAAATGTGAGTGCACTTGGCATTGTCGCAATACAAAATTTTGAAACGAGTGAATTTAATTTACCTCTTTATGAACTTAGAATTACCGAGCATTTAATTCTTTTTCCAAATCCCTTGCCTTAGGAAACAAAATATTATTTTCTAAATGAATATGGAGATGCAGATCTTCTTCAAATTCTTTGAGTAAAGCAAATGCCACCTTGTAGGTACTGCAAGCATCATGAGGCGGAGTATAATTTTTACTATAGTCTGCAATCAAAGAAAATCGTTCACCTTCGGTTGAATGTTCTTGCATCATCATAAGGATAGGATTTTGTATTGTACCAAAATGTGGTGTTGCAATTTGCACATTCTCCCGAATTGCCTTGGTCATTTTTCGCACAAATGGGAATAAAATTAGCTCTTCTTTTTTCATGTGCTGGGCTAATTCACCGGCAGCTGCATTAAATTGCTTACTAATTTCAATTAACTCGGGGTGGCGCTCGCCATGAATCTTGCAAATTTTGTCTAAGTAGGGTTGTATTTCCTTAGTCTTATCCTCCACATAGCGATGGTGTTTTTTCTCAATATAATCAGCTAATAAATCTAACGGCCATGATGCATAATCTATGGTTTGTTGATCAGGTGTTCTCATCGAGAGTTCCAAATCATCGATTACTGATTTTTGATTTATATTTTTCTTTGTGCAAGCATCATAAATAGTTCTTCCGCCCTGACAACAAAAATCTATTCCATACTTTTTGAACACGGATGCACTGCGATAGTCTTGTGCTACTAATTCTCCAATAATTTGACTTTCTTCAATATTCATTTTTTAATATATTTAATTGTTAATTTTTCATTTTAGACAATCTAAAACTCGCAAGTACTAAATTAGATTTTAGTATTTAACATTCAAGGGCTCATTGTCAGTGCTATTATAACAAAGGTGTAGTTGGGTGATTTTTATAATACTCAATTTTAGAATGGAACATTTCTGCCATTCGATCTCCTTGCCATTTAGCTCTATCTGCATTCTTTCCAACGAATAATTCATCAACGGTTGCCTCAAATAGCTTTAACCAGCCTTCAAAATGTTCTTGAGAAACAGGTAATTTTGCATGAGGTAAAAATGGACTACCATGATAGGTGTGTTCATCCAATAAAACAGTTTGCCAAAACCGGTACATTTTTTCAAGATGCTGAGGCCAACGGTCTTCAATTCTATCATTGAAAATATCTTTCAACAATTGATCATTACGTACTTTACTATAAAAACTATCCACTAATAGTTTAATATCTGTAATATTGCTGATGTCATTTTTCATTTGAATCAATAATTTCTAAATACTGAAATTTGTAATGGTATAATAGGCTGCCCAACCGAAAAAAACTATTAATAAAATCCATAACCAGCTTGGCACACTTTGAGGTGTTTCACTTCCTTCAATTGCAAATTTATATTGATTTCCTTTATCGTACGCATTAATCATCAAAGGCAAAATTCCATCTACAACTGCGTTTTCTGAAATTCCTTCCACAGAAATCGCAGGTCCGTTTCTAACAATAAATTTTATCTTTTTTATACCTTCTCTTCCTGATGGTGATTTGCTTACAAGCTTAAGTACATGCTCTCCATCTGTCAATTTGCGGGTATCCAACTCAAATTGGACCGGAGCTGTTAACACTGCAATGGGTTGCAAATCGTCATCAACAAATAATGATATTTTACTATTATCTTCTTTCATTATTTAATTGTTTAAAATTGATTTTTTTATATGGTCTGCATTTTTCTCTCCGGGCTTGATCAAATATTTAAGTGAAAAAACAAAAGTTAATATTGTGAGGATAGAAATGATGGCTATGATCAACCAATCCCAATTGCTTTGCGGCCCCGCTCCGTGAGTTAATCCTCGTGTAATTTCCGGTTGTTGTTTTTCGCATACCGGGCAAGCAGAAAGAATTTGAACTGTCACAAGAAACACAAAAATTAATAATGTTTTTATTCTCATTATACTATTTTTTTGCAGTTATTTTAATGAAATCCATAATCTTCTTTACCTCTGTGACAGATATCGTTTTGGCATCATTACCCCAACTTGTTTTCTCATGATTGATTATAGAAGTAACCTCGTCAGGAGTTAAATTGTTGTCGGTACCTACTGCATTCATTGAAGCATACTCAGGTCGTGCATCATAACCTTGCATTATAATTGATACAAATAATTCAAGATCTTCACCTAAAACAATCGAACTTCCTTTCAGTGAAGGGAAAGCACCTTTCAAACCTTCCCCATTTTCTTGATGACAACTTTGGCAATTATTGATATAAAGTTGGTTGCCATCTGGCAGGATAGGAGTATCTCCATTGGCAGTAATTAATTTTTCAGCTTTCTTATAAAGAAATTCCGGAGAGGTTCGTCCATCAGGAAGTGGTGTTTGTTTTAGGCTTTGCAAATATGCAACCAATTGTAACGCTTCCTTCGAGGCAATTATTTTTCCGTTTATGTTCTTTCTGAATTGATCGGGAACGATTACTTCCAAATCATTATCACCCACCTCGTTTTTTATTTCAAAAAGCCATTTATACGATGGCATTATCGATTTATCTACTACAGCTCTAGGTTGATATAAATGTAATAAATGCCAGGCCATTGAAGGTTGACGGATTCCTATATTTGTCAGGTCCGGACCAGTTCTTTCTGTTCCCATTAAGGTGGCAGTATTTCTCCAAAAATCCGTTCTCGTAATTCCTGCATAATCAGCAGCAATACCAGGTCTGGTTCCCCACATTTTATCCATATCAACGTTTCGAACCTGTTGTGTATGACAGGATACACAACCATTTGCAATAAAACTTTTTTTACCGGCCAATTCATCGGATGTTAAGGGAACTGAATTTGGCAGAGGAGCATTATTTTTCTGGTTATTAATCGCCGGAAGAAGTGCCACTACAATTGTTAGTCCCACAAATAATGCTAATGCGGTTCCGAATAGTTTTTTATAATTATCAAAAAATTCCATTTCAGTTTTTTATTTGATTGCTAAATTTTTATCTAATTCTTCTTTTGCCTTCAAAATATCTATGGCGGAATCAGGTATCTCCATAAATTCACTTTTTCGTATCATAACATAAAAATTATAGGCGAATAAAATGTGAGAGAGCCACATTAATGATCCACCGATAGCACGCCACAACCAGAATGGAGCCATCATTTCAACACTATCAATAAAAGGTTTTCCATCCATCCACATTAAGCCTCTTAGTGTTGAACCGTACATTAATGGAACAGTATAGAATAATAAACCTATGAGTGCCAACCAAAAATGTGCTCCCACCGTAATCTGTGAGGGTTCCTTTCCCGTAAGTCGCGGCACGATGGTATAAATAAATCCCCACAACATAAAAGTGATGATGCCATACATTGTAAGGTGCGAATGAGCAACGGTAAAATCGGTAAAATGCCAAACCAAATTTGTAAATCGGAATGCCTCTGCTGTACCCTGCAAGGAACCTGTGAAATAAAATATGATTCCAATCAAGTAAAATGGAAGGGTATAACTACCCGAAAGTTTATTCCACGAGCCTTTAAAGGTCATTAAAAAATTTGTTGTGCCGGCCACTACTGGAATTATCATCCCTACACTACCAACAATAGCAGTTGTTTGTAACCACCATGGAATGGCACTGAAAATAAAATGATGTGTACCAATGAGTGTATAAAATAAAATTTGTGCCCAAAAAGCTAAAATCCCCAAGCTGTAAGAGTAAATTGGTTTGTTCAATTGTTGTGGCAAAAAATAATACATTAAACCAAGGGTAAAAAGCATAAACCACATTCCCACTCCTTGATGCATATAATATCCTTGAACAATAGTTTCCCCTAATCCGGATTGCCAACTTGGCCAATAAGCCACAATAGCGATTACTAACAAAAACATCATCGCAGAAATAATGTACCAGTTGGAAACATAAATTTCTTTTGTGACTCGTTTGGCTATCGTTTTGAAAAAGTTTATTAATGAAATTATTATACCAACACCAAATAGTGCCATCACAGGCCAAATATATTCCCTGTATTCGCCACCACCGTTATTAATACCTGCCATTAAACAAATACTGCCTGCTATCACTGAGGCATTGATAAGAATTAAGGACCTATATCCTGTTTTAATACTCGCAATAGGAACGTTGCTAACTCTAGGTACCACGTAATAAGCCAAACCCATCATTGCAAGTGATGCCCAGCCCCAAAACACTGCATTCGTGTGAACAGGACGTAATCTGCCGAAACTTAACCAGCTGTATTGGTCAATATCAGGAGCTACGAATTTTATTCCAATATATTCTCCTATGGTAGTACCAAATAAAAGCCAAAAAGTAGCACATCCTAAATACCATAAAATTAATTTGGTTAAATCGGGTTCTATATAGGGCCGGAGTTGACTCTTTTTCTTTTGCTCAATAAAGCGAAATGTTGATACTTCGCTTACTCTATTTATCAAACCTTTACTATCAATAGGGAGTTCTTCTCCGGCCAACTCCGTATTTGATAGAGCAAATTGAAGTTCGTTCTTCCTTTGTTCTAATTCCACAACTTTTTCAGGGCTAAGTTCGATTAGATATTTATTGAATTTTTCTAATTCTTTTCTTTTAAAATAAGTGTTTAAAGAAGCATACGCTTTTAAAATAATTATAATTGATGCAACAACAATCGGAATACAAATAAGTATTAAGGTAATGATAATTCCTGATTCGTTAAAAATATTATTTGTCTCCATACTATGAATTTATTGGACATTTTTGTCCGCTATTTAGATAATTTTTTTTTACCTCTTTAAAAATGTTAACCCATTCTCCAGATCAATAGTTAATGATTTTACAGAGGTAGTTTCAAGCATCTTTTTTAATTCGTCTCGTATCACCTTAAATTGAAAGTGAACAGGGCACGGCTTTTTTTCATTGCATTGTTTTAATCCTAAACCACAGCCGATATAAATACTGTTTCCGTCTAATGCAGAAACTATGGTACTTAGTTTTATTTTATCTATTGATTTTTTATCCATTGAAAAGCCACCGGAAGGCCCTTTGGTAGAAATAATAATTTTGTTACGCGAAAGCTGTTGCAATATTTTTGAGGTATAAGCTTCAGGTGACTCAATTGCTTTGGCCACTTCCTTTAAGCTCACTTTTCTATCATTCAATGATTGTTCAGCAATATAAATGGAAGCTTTAATACCATATTCGCATGCTTTTGAAAACATTTGGGCTATATTTTACGGTACAAAGATAATATTAATATTTAAATAGTGGACATTTTTATCTACTATTATTTTTAACTAAGAATATGTATTAATTAGTGAATGGCGATTTAAAGGGCACGACGGGTCAAAAACACCTTCACAATTCAATAATTTTGATTTAAATTTCGGTTAATGCCTGATATTCAGCCAAATAAATTCGAACTCAAAATCACAATGAACACCAGATTGTAACCCAAAGTTAGCGGATAGAAGCCAGTTTACTTTTTTTTTGGCCTACGTTACCCCCCTAAGATTTAAAAAAGTACTCTATCTCCATACAAGATCCTTTTCCATGAGTAGATTCAACAACAATTGCGGCACCAATCTCATCCATTCTCTTACGGAGGTTTTTAATTCCATATCCATGTTCTCTTGTGGAGGCGGGATCAAATCCGATTCCATTATCTTCCAGCTTCAGCTTCACAGAACCGGTTCCTAACTCGATGGAATAATTTATAGAAGAGGCATTAGCATGTTTAAAAATATTATTGAGTCCCTCTTTCATTGCTAGAAAAAGATTTCGTTTAGCCACCGTTCCTATCACCACATCCGGGATCTTTGAAGGGACATGCATTTGAACAGGAATGCCTCTTTTTTCACACGATGCACTCACATGTTCAGTTATGTAGGCGAGCAAATTTTTTAACGAATCATTTTGTGTGTTCATAGCCCACAGTATCTCACCAATTTTTTCAACGGTTTCTCTGGACGAAGTATAAATGGACTGCACATGTTTATTGAAAAGAGGATCTGTATTCTTTTGCATCTTTAAAAATTCAGAGTTCATCACAATACCTGTTAGATCCGCACCGAGGTCATCGTGTAAATCGCGCGATATGCGTTCCCGTTCAAGTGTAACTGCCTTCTCCATTTCCAGATCCCTGATTTTTTGTTTCATGGCTGTTTTTTGCTTAGAGAAATAAATGGTAAAAGCCAGACTTAAAATCAAAATAACAATTGATAAACTAAACCACGAAGAACGCCAGAATGGTGCCACAACATTAATTTTTTCTACAACAGGTAAACTCCATTTACTTCCTGCATTTTTTGCCCTCACCTGAATATTATAAATTCCGGGAGAAAGATTCGACAATATAATTTCATCATTTCTGGTTGTGATCCATGCTTCATTGGCATCCGTGCGATACTGATACATGATGGCATTGGGATTTAAAAAATTGATGGCTCCAATTCCAATTTGAAGCGGGCCCTCATTATGCGATAATGTAATATTTTTTAGTCCTGTATATTCTCTGTTATCTGTTTTTATAAACCGAAAATACACCGGAGGCGGATTTGCTGACTGGTAAAATAATGATTCATCCATAATGAACAAACCCTGCGATGTTGCCGCAAACACATTTCCGTTTTCATAAAATAAATCTCTTACGTCTTCACTCAGTAATCCATTTTGTCTGTTGATAACGAGAACTTCTGAAATCACATTATCCTGATATTTGAATCGACACATCCCTTTATTGGTTGCCACCCAAACAAGATTGTTACTTATAAATACTCCCTGACACTGGTTCGAAGGAAGTCCGTTTTCGCGGGTGAGTGTATTTATTACTGTGCCATTCTTATAAAAAACCAGTCCTTTCCCATTGGTGGATAATATCAAAGTAGAATCAGTTGCTTCTGCAATACTTGTAATCCGTTCCCTCAAAACTGGTGCATTCTGATATAAGGCAATCAGTGAATCATTACTGTAAATATGTAATCCCTGAATATTAGAAACATACAATCCTGTGGTTGCCTGGTAACAGTTGTAGGTACGGATGGTTTCTTTTGATTTAAGCAGATTGACAAATTTCCAATCATCAGGCTTTTTTTCTGCAATACCGGCAAAATGTGCAATAAAAATGGTGCCATCTTTACCCATCGTAATATTTTTCACGGAGTAAGGCAACGAATACTGGTCGGTTAATATGGGATACCGAACAAGCACATCGGTATTTTCTTTGTTGCTGAATACGCCCTGATCGGTACCGATCCATAACGTATTGGCGGTATCCGTTACCAAGGAGAGAACTCGGTTTTGTTTCGGCATTTGTGTGTCGAGATAAAAATTTTCGACAATACCATTCAACAAACTAACTGTTGCAACACCACCATTATCGGTTCCTACCACTACCATATTATCCCCGATAGAAGTGAGTGAAAATAAATTATCGGAAGGCAATCCATCTGTTGAATTGTAGTAAGTAATTTTTTGAAATCCGAAAGGGATCATATAGAGACCTTTATTTTGCGACGCTATCCAGAAATTTCCTTCCCGGTCTTTGAACAAACTATTTTGAATAACATTTTTCAAAAGTGTTCTGTTCACCCGCAACGAATCACGCTGTTGAAATATCAGCAATCCCTGGTTTCGGGTGCTGACCCAAATTTCACCATTACCATTGTAATGAATGGCATTGTAATTATCCTCACTTTCATTTACACCAAAAGCATATAAAAGAGTATCTGCCTTACAATTAGCACCCAATTTTACAAGTCCTTCACTACACACCCGTATGGAAGTACTGAGATCAGAACCAACAGTAATTGCTCGGTTATAGGAAAATCCATCGGGACACTGTTGCGAAAAGTTGAACCGTTTCGATTGATTGTCGAATTTGAAGTTGATATTACTAAGATAAAAATCGGGCTTCCCTTTTCGACGCTCAATAAATACCATTCCTGCACCGGGAAAATTATTCTGAAAGTGATAGCGACGAACAATTTCGCCATCAATACTTATCACTTTATTTCCGATTGCGCTGAGCCATATTTTTCCTTCATCATCAATAAAATAATCCACCCACGACTGACCCAAATAAACACTTTTCAAAAACGGCATATTGTATTCGTTAAAAAACTGTCCTTTCCAATAAAACGACAATCTTCCGCTAAGAGTGAGGAACCAGATTCGCTCTTGCTTATCTTCAAATATTTTAAAAACTTCATTGTCGCTAAGTCCATCATCCATCGTAAAGCTTTCAAACCGTCGCCCGTCGAACCTACTCACTCCTGCATCGGTACCAAACCACATGAAACCCTTGGAATCCTGAGTTGAACAGTAGATATTGGAACTTGCAAGTCCGTCGGAAGGAAGATAGTTTCGGATCGTGTATTGCTGGGAAAAGAGAGAGTTGGTTGTAGCACATAATAAGAACACAACCAGAAAAATCCAGATGTGGCTGATCTTACATATGTTACAAATTATTAAAAGACGCACAAAATAGGAGGTTTAGTACTTGTACGACCAAATATGCGAAAAAAAACCGGAAATTTAAAATCGGGAATTATACAATTTAGAGTTCGGGAATTTTCAATCTAAATTGCGGGAGTGGGAAATCGAGAATTTTTCAATTATGCAATTGTACAATTATACAATTTAAATTTAAGGAATTTTCATTGTAGAATATGGAATGGTATAGTGCACAATCACAAATCACTTTTACCGGACACCCAGTCAATTGCCTTTTGTTCATCTTTATGTTCAAACCCTTTAAACTCTCCCGGCATTAAAATGCTGAATATTTCAGTAAATTTCCTTACACTATCATTATCAGAAACAATTGCAGCACGATTCCATTTGGTTAAATGCTTAATTCCACATTCCCTACTTAATAATATTGTTTATTTACCAAACGGCTGCCATTTAATCCTTATCCTTAAAATTTCATTCTTAACAAGAGAAATGCAGTTGGTAAGTTTATGAATTACGTTTGGGTTTTCAACTTCGTTTTATGTATCATGTTAAAACCGTGCCACAAAATCGTGAATTGCACAATTATAAAATTATACAATCCAGAATATTGGAATTCTCAAATGTAGGTTCAGGAATGAAAAATCGTGAATTAATTAACAACTAGCTTTTAAAGAAGTTATAAGCAGGATCACCTGACATTTAAAGAGCCGGGATATTTTTTGTACAGTTTACAAAGGGAGCGACTCTTGATCCAATCAATTGAATTGATTCTTTCAATTGTTCATGTGATAATCCTGCATTATCCATCTGGAATGTTAATCGTGAAATGCCACCCAGTGATTCGCTGTGACGCAATATTTTTTCTGCTACTTCTTCAGGGCCCCCAACTAGCAGTGCTCCTTTGGGTCCTGTCTGAGCATCAAAGTGAGCTCTTGTCACAGGAGGCCATCCGCGTTCGCGCCCGATACGGGTAAATGTTTCTGCATATCCCGGAAAGTACTCGTTAGCTGCACGTTTAGAATCCGAAGCAACATACCCGAGTGAATGCAATCCCACCTTCAATTTGTCTTCAGCATGACCAGCACGAATTCCGGCTTCCCTGTAAAGGTCCACCAAAGGTCGGAACCGGTGAGTTTCGCCGCCAATTACCGCCACCATTAATGGAACACCCAATTTTCCGGCCCGAACAAAAGATTCCGGCGTTCCTCCTACTCCAATCCACACCGGGAGAGGGTTTTGTAACGGTCGTGGATATATGCTTTGTTGGTTTAAAGCAGGACGAAATTTTCCTGACCAGGTAACAGTTTCTTCATCTCTGATTTTTAATAATAGATTCAATTTTTCCGTGAACAACTCATCATAGTCGTCAAGATCAAAACCGAACAAAGGAAAAGCTTCAATAAAGGAAGCTCTTCCAACCACCATTTCTGCCCTTCCGTTGGAAATGAGGTCGAGTGTTGCAAAATTCTGAAACACCCTCACAGGGTCGGCTGCACTTAGCACGGTCACAGCACTGGTAAGCTTGATTCTTTTTGTTCGGGTTGCTGCTGCTGCAAGAATAATTGTAGGTGCTGAATCAAGAAATTCCTTACGGTGATGTTCTCCTATCCCGAACACGTCAAGTCCTGAATTATCGGCATGCTCAATGCGTTCCAAAAGCTGGGCAAGCGCTACTTCACTGCTGACTTTGGTTCCGTCAGAGTTTAGATATCCTGCAGCTGCAAAGCTATCAATTCCTATTTCCATCAATTAAGCGAATGTTGGTGCTGTTGTTGTATTTACAAACAAATATTTGTTGCGAAGATAAGCAGAAACCCACACAACAATCAAGAAAGCTATAGCTGCAGGTGGCTGCCCGGCTGCAAGCTCAATCGACAAGGCTCCTCCAAGGTAGGAAGTCACCAGTAGAAATCCAACCTTGAAGGTTGATGGAAACAGAAACAAAATTACTGAAACAAGCTCAACGATTCCCAGTAAAGTTACATGGTTACCAAGCCCCGCAGCTGTCAGACCCGTTACAATTTGATCAGCTCCTGCGAGCTTCATTTCAGCACTGAATAACAGCATTAAAGATGCAAGTACCATTAGTGAAATGGAGATAATACGTTTAGTTTTGATTGACATGATTTTGATTTTTTTAGGTTCATATTAAATTACGATGCAAAATTAATGCAATCTGATATACTTTTTATACCACTTTCCCAAAGTATACCGGTATCCTAAAGTATAGCAGCTTTCGGTCAAGTTGTAATTTATAAGTACTTTTGCAATATGATGGATATGGAAAATGATAAAAGAAAATGACCTGAGCATATTTCTTCCACGGAATGCACCAGGCAACTTCTTCTTGTAAAAGATGCCCTCGATATACTTAGCAGGAAATGGAAGCTGCAAATAATTCTATCTCTTACCTTTGGCAGGAAAAGGTTCAAGCAAATTCAACGTGAGCTGCCCGGTCTCACTCCTAAAATGCTTTCAAAAGAATTGAAAGAGCTTGAAGTGAATGAGCTGGCAATACGTCATGTTTATGATTCGATGCCTGTTGCTGTAGAGTATGAGCTTACACCCTACGGACTCACCTTAAAGCCTTTGATCCGCGAACTGCACGCTTGGGGAAGCAAGCACCGGAAGAGGATTATTCGGAAAAAATAAATTTAATTGAACGGAATACACCTTACAGAATATGCATCCAAAATGGATGAAAGATGCTTTTGAACTTAGAACAGCAGAAAGAGCATTACACTTTGCATTAGTTGTTTAAAATAAATACAATTTTGGAAAGGGTTATCCAACGCTCACCACAAATATCACAAGTGCTCTTTATCCGTGTAGCATTTCTTTATTGGAGAGAACAAAGTCGTCAAATGATTTAGGTTCTTGTCCGGTAATAATTTTTACCCAATGAGTTGTTCGTGGAGTTTTTTGAAATCTCGGAAAATAATGCAACATTATCAGAACTAAAATAAACATAGTAGGAACATCGTCCTTATGTTTAGTCAGAAAGAATTGCCATAAGTTAGGTGAAATAAATTTTATTTTCTTTCCGGTTCCCGTACTAATTTTCTCAGCCATTTCAGTAAAAGTCAAAGTTTCGTTGTTGGTTAATTCATAACTTTTATTGATATGGTTTTGCGGTTCGATTAAAATTTTCGCTGAAACAGCCCCAATATCACTTACGTCTATTAATGTAAATTTTGATTGCCCTGCAGGTAAATAAATTCTTTGATTATTTACTAAATCCCTCCGTAAAGTTGTGGTAAAGTTTTGCATAAAATAAGCCGGGCGTAAAAATGTATATGGAACTTTACTGGTTACGATTAGCTTTTCAATTTTATGATGTGGTATGATTTTACTTTTCTCAACACCTTGCACTGATAAAAATACAATGTGTTTTACTGAAGATTGTTTTGCTATTTTAATTAATGGTTCAAAATACTTATTTACGTCTGATAATTGTGGTGGCCGAAGCAAAAAAAGTAGATCCATATTTTGAATTGCAGGCACAAAAGTCTCGCAGTTAGTAAAGTCAAATTTTATAGCCTTAATGTTGAAATTTGTTAATTTATCATTCCCAACTTCCGTGTTCTTTACACCTGCATATATCTCCAATTGATGGTTAATCTTTTGCAAAGCAGATAATACCTCAATTCCAACATTTCCGGTCGACCCTGTAATTAAAACTTTTATCATAAAATTAATGTCTGAAATTTTCTACAGGTGTGTCTTGATAAATTAACTATGAAATTTTTGCGTTGTCGCCATTGAGTAAGGAATGTGAGTTGTTAGCATTCCTGCAACGCTAACTCTTATTAAAACCTCGTGTGCCTTTTGGGCTCTAGTCACCCCATCTTTATTTCAAATTAAGAAACCAATAACCTTGACCGAATTAAATTTCATTAGGCAATAAATATTTATTATTTTTTTAGAGTAAATCGAATAACCATGTAAATCCTTTCAATTTCCTTGTCGACGGCTTCTAACTTAAGATTCCAGTTCTGCAATTTACTTCCGTCAGCTTCAAAATTGAATACTTTGTTGTTCCCAATTTCTTTACCTTCTGTGCGTTTCCAGATTTTGCCACTTTCCTCAACACTTAAGACAGGTGTTGCTTCTGAATCAATAATTACACTGACATCTGATGCCAATATATTTTTTAAATCCCTAATACTACCGTCCGGTTTAAGTTTCGCGTAATAGGGTAAAAATTCTGAAATTTTTTCCAGTGACATGGTGATCATATCATCAGTTTTAAGCTGCATAGCTTTATGCCATTCTGTTGAGAGGTCATGTTTCAAGTCAATGAATGTGAAGAAGCCTTCTGTTTTACCCATGCCCTCAACGCTTGAAAGCATCGTGCTTACTGAGCCTGCTGCAGCCTTTTGAAACCGGTCACCGCCTTCTGAAGAAACATACCGTACATGCATTACTGCATCAGCAATTGTATCATAATTAAACTGCCTGAAAGAAGGTAATTCAAGTTCCCATTGACTGATAACGCCCGCGCCTTCAAAGGGAAGATAACGTTCATCTTTGAAATTTAATTCAAACAAGCCACCATCATTTTGAGCGGAACTCGCAGCAATGGCACTGATCGGAATAATGAAGCTGCTAAAGCGTTCATCCGTCTCCTCCATTTTTTCAGGGTAATCTTTTGTATCCTTTACAACAGAACTATTGCGGAATTTATTTTTGGTCAAACGCAATGTCGCATTCACACTAGTGTAAGGACCGGCAATACATGGGATGGAAATTGATATGGATTTAATACGTCGGCTGTAGTGACCGGGATAATCCATATCAAATAAAACTTCGGGAAGATCAAATGTGCATTTGCCCGTTTCTTTTAGTTGCAATAGTGAAAGCGGATTTATCTGGCGCAAAGAAATGTGCTTTGTGATCTCGTAATGATAACCACTTTTTTCCTGATAAGCCGCTTCCAGTTGTTTAAGGTTTACATATAATTGTTCTCCTGCCAGTAAGCCTTGTCGGCCTTGGTCCCAATACCCTGCATTGATAAAATTTGAATCGGTAAGGCCTCTTTCAAAGCGATAGGCTTTCTCAGCTTTTTTTGCAAGTTCGTAGGTAAGGCTATATACCTGATGATAAAGAGTGCGCAGGCTGTCTTTCATCCAAACATACAGCTCTTCATTAGTATATTTATTTTTCAGGAATTCTTCTACCTCCAGAGCATTGTCTATTTGCTTTTGTTGGTTGTTAATTTCCATGTTAGCTATCCCCAGCCGAATCTGCTGCGAAGTAATTTGTTTGTCTATCTGTTTGATTTCTCTGCCAGCGCTGTTTGCCTGCATGATACGATCCTGCATAGCCCGTTGGAAAGTTCCTTTTTTTCCGGCATTAGCGGATTCATACGAATATTGATTAGAAATCATCTGAATAACTTTAGCGATTGCATTTGAGGCATTGCCAAGGCGGCTACCGCCAAACTGAGACTTTACTCCAACACCAAAAGGTGCTGCATCTATGATTACATCGGGCAACGCATGAAATGTAGCAGATAACGATTCGGTGACACTGCTTGAAATTTGCCAGATGTGAGCTAAATTTGCCTTATCCATTTCCTGCTTCTCATACTTGCTTACTTTTAATCCGCTTTCTTCAATTGGACTTTCAACAATATTAGCTATTTCAGTGAAGTCGACTCCTTGGCTCGGCACTTTGTTTTCGTCTTCGCCAATTATCTTCAAATAATATTTCAAGCGTAGTTCTGGTGCTTTCCGGTTTTCGAATAAAGCATCCAGTGATTTTTGTGCTTCTTCCAATTGTTGTTTTTTTATCTCCATCACAAGTTTATTCATCACGCCTTCATGACGACTGCGGATAAGAGCAATTGTTTCATTGTCTTTTTTCTCTATGGCAGATAACATGGCATTGCCAAGTGATTTTAATTCGCCACATAATTCCAATGCCTTTTGAAGTAAATAATAAAAACGGTAGTTCGGCATCGGCGTATTTAAGTCGTTCATCACTGATGAAATGCTTAATCCTTGCGCTGCTGCTTTTACTAATAAAGCCGGATCGATCGGTGGTTCAAATAGCGGAAGCTTACGGAATACACCTTCAATATTTTCACAATGACGGATCTTATAGAGCCGGTCGGCAATGGTATCCCAATACCCTAATAATTTAGGGTTGTTTGGAATACAGAAATAAAGAGATGATGAAAAACCGAAAATATTAGCAATCTGAGGTTGATGATTAGTTAAAGCTAAAAGCCCACTAATTTGGCTGCTGAAAGGAGCCGCCAATTCCAATTCAGTTACCGCGTTTGAAAAAGCATCCCATTTGTCAAGCATGCTTTGGTAAGTTTGAGGTTTTGTCTTTCCTCTTTTCGGAATAAACTCCGGACGTTTACCTAAAATATGCGATGCCATGATATAAAGTTGTGTAGCCTGATTGATGCTTTCGATCGTATCCTGCCTGAACAGGTAATCGCCCCAGGCAATCAGATTATCAATATATTTCATCACTACCCATTTCATGTATGCCACTGGGCGGTCGCGGGCAATCAAGTGGGGCATGAAGGGATTTTTCCGCCATTCACTTATTGCAGCGTTTGACTCATTAGGCTTTAACAGGTTAAATATTTTATCAAGAATATGTTCAGCATCCATTTCTTTAAGAGGCTTAAACTGCCAGAATCTTTTTTCATCATTGCCTTCGGCCATAGGGTTAAAAACATAATGGTACCAATTCATAGCCTCCTCAAATTGTTGCGCCTTGCTTAATGCATCAGCCAACATCAGCGGAGTATGGAAAAACAGTTCCCAATTGTAGAGAGAATAAGGGTTTTTTAGTTCGTGGTAGTTTTCTTGGTTTTGACCGTATGCCTCATTCTTATTAGGTATTGACAAATTGTAAGAAAAAAACATTTTTAAATCCGGATCATTTATTTTGCCTAGCATGGCAGAAGTGTAGGGATGGTAAAAAGAGGTTGATCCATTGTATGTAGTATAGCCTTCATTTGTCTTTCTAAATTTAAAACTCTCAACAGAGACAGGTGCATTAATTTGTAAAGACCTAAAAACATCATCTTCATATTGAAAATTGTCAACATTTATTGAGTTGTCATAGCTATAACTTTGAGAAGGGGCATGAAGATTTGCTCCGTCAAACTCAAAGGAGCCTTTTTCAACACCGGCATTAAAAACTTTTATCCCTAAAAATGAATTGTTCAATGGATCGGATTGCATTGGTACAAACTCATATTTTGATATATCAGAGGCGGGATAGCGGGGAACTTTTTCAAAATCATTTTTTACATCGGCTGTCAATTTCACTGCCAAGTTATATAATGTCAATGCAGATAAATTATCATCAGCTGAATTAATATATAATTCAATAGCATCCTCTAACTTCTCCGGATCTAATGGAAGTTTTTTTACCATTGAGGCCAACTTTTCACGTGCATTGTCTAGTGTTTTTTTAGACGCTTCCAATTGTTTTGAAGTAGTTGAAAAGCTTTTATTCTGGATTGATAAAGTAGTTGCCCAGAAAAAAAGCTCATATAGATCTTGTCTATCAACGATTGAGTAGTTGCTTAATTTTTTTTGAGACCATTTCCCATTTAGAAATTCGCTCCATGCCATCTTTATCTCCCAATATTCAATAGGTTTGTACGCATCAGGAGTGTTTTCCGTCATGTTTATTAGGCCATCTCCAAATGGCAGAGCTATTGTCTTTTTAACAATCTGCGGAAAGAAAATTAATAGCCTTCCATTCCAAACCACAGGCGTTAGGTAACATCCATTTATAATCACTTTCCCAACAACACCAGCAACAACATTCCTCACGGCATTTGCAACCTCTACCGGACTATCTTTTTTATCATCGAAAACAATTTTCGTATCGACATTTGTGGTATCATAGGTCGGAATATCCACTTGCATTTTTTGCCAAGGATACCAGTTCATTGCTTGTAAATCGAGGTAGCGGTAATAGAAAAAATAAGGGGCATTTTTAGTACGCGAAAAAACATGCAGTTTTTTTTGTCCTTCTTTGTCTCCTTCAATGTACACACCAATCACTTCCATATTGGCTACCTCATCCACTTTAAAGAGGTATGATTTAAGCGCATCCGTTACATTTTGTTTATTGATATCTTTTTGTAAGAGTTCCCCTTCCAGCTCTTTAAAAAACGGGCTTTTGTCATCTCTCAAATTACTTTCAATCCAGTTTTCAGGATATAGAAATACTTTACGGTTTGCTTCCCATACCCGGTACCGTTGCATCCACTCCCAACGCTTCCGGTCTAAGAGCTGTGGCGGTACACCGTTACGTTCTTCCAGCCCCAGCAGGCATCGCTGGATGTATAATTGAACGGATGAGATGGCCTGCTTGATCCTAGATGTTTCCATGCAAGCATCCATTTGCACATCTATTAGAAAAAATTCAAAAAGTCCATCAGCATCGGTTACACCCTGCGTGATCAATGGCTGCTGAACAAGCAAATAGGCAATCAACGCATTTTTTTGATTTTCCCGAAGCTTATCATTAAGAGGTTTTACTACCTGCTCCCAGTCAGTTTGTAAATATTGGCCCCTTATTGCATTCCGAATACTTTCCGCTATGGTATGGTTCTTATTAAAATCTGCACCCGGTTTAGCCCAATCAAAAAGCAGGTTTGCGCTCATACCTGTTTTATCTGCAATTTCGAGTGCCTGCTGCAGCCTTAATAAATTGACTTCATTTTCAAACTTTGAGGGATCATTCAGGTTAAAATGAGGGGCAGCAATGATTTGATCAATCTGCTCTTTATTCCAGTTGGTAAGTGCCGCTATTTTTTGGCTAAGAAGCGGGGCATCAACACCAGCATTCGTCCACTTGAAAAAATCAAGCAAGGCCGGCTGGTTTTCGGAAAGAGAATTTTTGAACTTTGTATAATTTGCGAGGCGGAGAAATTGTAGTATCCCGATATTATTAAAATCAAAATTGTCAAAATCTTCTGTATGTGTAAAAAGCCATTCAACTTCAGCAGCGCTAAAACCAAATCCATTTATCCAAATTGCTGTCTTTTTGAGTTTTGTAAATGCCTCTGATACATTTCCCAGAACAAAATCCGGTAAAAGTGCAGTGGCTGAAATAATTACAGGAAGTGTTGTAGCAGTTTTCCAAAAAAGATTTTTTATATCGATATCTTGACCAGTAATATTTAATTCATATAAACTCCCTGCCTGGAGTGGCATCGGTTGTTCGCCCCACCACTCATCAGCCGGCTCTTCCTGCTGGTTGAGGAGTATAGGTTTACCATCCAAATACACAACAGGCATCTCATTTGTGTTTTTAACTATAAACGTGTAATCGTTCGTGGCAGCAGGAACAAGAAAACCCTTCCAGTCGCCGGTTGGAACGAAGACAGGCTGAATCGATTGAAATATATCGTATAATAATTTATTATCCTGTCCCGCTCTTAAAATTTGTAATATTAACTTTTCAGTTGTTTCAGAGTTCATTCCCGTTAACCCTGAAAGGGTTTCAACAATAAACCTTTTTATAAGCTGCTCCCGCAGGTAGGGAAGAAATATCTCCAAGAACTTAGCCCGCTTCTCCGGCGCAGTGTTAAGATCGGGAGGGAAGGAACCGTCGGAATTTGCCTCCAATTTTACAAAAACGTCCCCGCCCATAAGTAGCATTGTCGTGGGATCATCATAGATTACACCACTTAATAATTCCTTAAATAATTTCTTTTTTTGTTTATCAATCTTCGGCAATATAGCCTGCCATGCGACATCATTACTCAACAAATTAAATATTGCCTCTTCTTCTGATGTTAGTATACCGGTAATTTGTACGGCTTTATTTTGTTTATCGTATTTAACTTTTTGAGCCAGATTTTCACCTATGGTGACGTCCAGAATTATGGGAATTTTTGTACTATAAACAGTGGTGCCATTTAATATTCCCATGATAGCATCTACCATCGGTTGTGGATAAATTAAGGCTGCTTTTGCTTTTGCCAATTCAACGGTAGCCTGTTCATTAATACTTAGTATTTCCTCATCGCCTGCAGCCGTTGTTTGTGTAATAGACTTAAGATCTTTATGCGTTTCGTTGATAGTATTTAAACCATCATAGATAGTTTTTGCCAGCTTCAATATTGATACCTTGGCTGCACCAAGCGGCCTCAACGGATCATCAACGTTTTGAATAAGGTAACTTACCTGCCGGGAGTCAAAGCCTGCATCAGAAATAGCCGTCCATTTTTCAAAAAAATCAAGTGTGGAGGATGCATTTTGAAAAACATTGCCGAAAACAGGCAAGACGCTTATTAAAGATGGAA
>Ga0105046_10005165_pt1 | contig 20679 bp, 16 predicted proteins | sample MAT03_FD_78385 | JGI IMG/M metagenome (GOLD analysis project Ga0105046, IMG submission 78385) | Freshwater microbial communities from Lake Fryxell liftoff mats and glacier meltwater in Antarctica - MAT-03 (megahit assembly) | ecosystem: Environmental > Aquatic > Freshwater > Ice > Liftoff...
CGGTCAGCTGGCTGTCGGTCAGGGCGACGCGCAGCACCAACCCGCCGCCCGCCTGGCTGACCGTCATGATGGGCGTGCCCGCTGCCACAATCTGTCCCTGCTCCGCGCTGCGGGCCAGCACGGTTCCAGCGGCAGGTGCGGTGATCCGGGCATACCGCTGGGCGAAACCGCGCGAGGCGACTTGCGCGCGCGCGGCGCTGGCCGTCGCTTCGGCCGTTTCGACGCGGGCTTTGGTCACCCACCCCTTGGCGAACAGCTCGCGTTGGCGGCCCAGCTCTGCCTCAGCGCGCGCAAGTTCGGCGCGGCCTGCGGAAACGCCCGCATTCACTTCGGTCATGTCGAGTTGCGCCAGCAACTGACCGGCTGCAACCCGGTCGCCTTCGTTGACGAGCAACTGGGTAATCCGCCCTGGCACTGCGAAGGCGAGGGCTGCTTCCTGTCGTGCGCGCACAACGCCGCTGACCAGCGGGCCTGCTCCCGGCGCGGCATCGCCGACAGCAACAACACCCACGGGAATGGGCGGTGTCGTTTTGGTTTTTTGGGGAGCGTCCGCGCTGCCACAGCCGCTCAACAAGATCGCGAGCACCAGAGGAAAAAGTTTGAAATTGCGGGTTGGCATCCATTATCCCCCTGTCACAACACCATGTGATTCGCATAAACTATACTTGTCAGTTCACAAATGCTAGCGGGGTATCCATGTCAAGCAATGATCGGACATCCATCCCGGGACGACGACCTGATCCGGCCAAGCATGCCGCCATATTGGCGGCGGCACAGGAATTGTTCGCCATTCATGGCTTTACCGCAACGTCGATGGATGCGGTTGCCAAGCGTGCTGGCACATCAAAGCTGACGGCCTATCGCCATTTCGGTTCCAAAGACCTGTTGTTTGCTGAGGCCGTCACAAAGCGGTGCGCCGCGATGCTGGGGCAATTTGATGAATCGACGGTGCTGTCCGGCAATCCCCGTGCGGCTCTGATCAGTTTTGGGCGGGCCTTTATTGCGCTCATCCTGCATGACAAGGCGCTTGCTGTGCACCGGCTGGTCATCGGCGAGCGCGACCGGGCGCCGCAGTTGGGACAAATTTTTCATGCCAGCGCAATTGCGCCAACCAAGGCCCAGTTGGCGGATCTTATCATAAGACTAGAATTGCCCGTCGATGATGCCTCCGTCGCTGCTGCGGATTTGCTCGCGCTCTGGCGTGGAAAACCGATGCTGGCGCTTGAAATGGGATTGCCCCGCTGGTCCGCCACGGAACTTGAGGTCCACATTGCACGCACAGTCGATCTTTGCGTTGGGGGGTGGCGGGCCCTACCTATTGACCATACACCTATTTAAGCATTGATTCTGGAGCGAAAAACTATCCAAATGGCACGTAAAAATCATATTATTGACCTAATATACAATAACGCATAACATGGCCTGCAAGAGCACCCACTGAGGGTTGCCGTGGGAGGGACCATCATGCGTAAATCCAATCGAACCTTATTGCTGTCTTGCGCCAGCCTGCTTGCAGTCGTCACTCTGCCCGTCACGGCCACCGCACAGGACGCCGACAGTGATGCCGCGTCCGACCAGTACGAAATCATCGTTACCGCCCAGAAACGAGCTGAGAATATTCAAGATGTGCCAATCGCAGTGTCGGCTTTTACGTCGGAAATGCTCGAGCGGCGTAATCTTGACGATGCACTTGATCTTCAACTGTTGGTTCCCAACTTGCTGATCGTTGGCAATGATCGTCCGACGCTGCGCGGGATTGGCAACAATGCCATTTCCTCTACCGCCGACAATGGCACCGGTTCGCTGGTGAACTTCGCCCCGCTTGGGTTCCGCTCACAGGATGAATTTTACGACATTGAACGTGTCGAGGTGCTGCGTGGTCCCCAGGGCACGCTCTATGGCCGCAATACGACTGGCGGCACAATCAACATACTGACCCGCAAGCCCGACGATGAATTCGGCGGCTATGTCACGGCGCAATACGGCAGTTTCGACACCCGCCGCATCCATGGCGCGATCAATGTGCCGATAGATGAAGTTGTTCAGTTTCGCCTTGCCGGATTTTATTTGAAACGCGACGGGTACACCAAGAACCTTGGCACTGGCAAAGACGTCGATGGCCGCGACCAATACAGTTGGCGCGCGTCGCTCCGTATCAACTTTGATCCCGATACGCGCCTTGACCTGATGTTCAACCGGTCGAGCGAGAACAGCACGCGTTCGCGCGAAAACAAGCGCCTGTGCAAAGCGACCCCGGTACTGGGATGTTCGCCGAACGAACTTGGTTTTGATTCGCCCGACACCTCCGGCGTGCTGTTTCAGACGCTGCTGAATGCGACAAATTTGTTTGCGCTGGGCGGCACTCTGTTCACCCCTGGTGCCAGCATCTATGCTGGCGCGCAAAACCCGACCGACCTGCGCACGATCGCCACCGATTATGATGCGAGCTTCGTTGGGCGCCAGACCAATGTAACCGCAGAATTCAGCCATACGTCAGGGCCGATCACGCTCCTGTCGCTGACAGCTTTCGCCAAAGGCCAGTCAGAGGCACGCACCGATTTTGACAATGCCGTGCTGCCGTTCCGATTCAGCTTTCCTGTTACATACAACCTTGATCGGGACACGCGGATCACCACCAACGAACTGCGTGCATCGGACAGTTTTGTTGCGTCGGGCCGCAGTTTCTATCAGGAATTCCGCGCCGCATCAGATTTCAGCGGGCCATTTGATTTCACGCTGGGCGTCAATTTCCTCGATTCAAAATCCAATGCCTCATTCCAGATCTACCATCCCGGTCTTGAGCTGTTTGCGCGGCTCCTGCGCGGTTTTCCGCAAGAAGCATGGGCGTTCAATGGCGATACGCGCGATGCCAAGACCAAATCCTTCGCGGCCTTTGGCGAACTTTACTATAATCTGTCCGACGCAACCAAGGTGACGTTGGGCGTGCGGTACACCGACGACAAAAAATCGGTCCGTGGTCGCACTATTGTGCCGTTTGCCGGGAACCTGGCCGGCGCGATCCCGCCCTTTGGTTCGCTGTCGGGCAGCTATGATGCTTTCACCGGGCGCGCTGTGATTGATCATAAGCTAACGGACGACAACCTGATTTATGCGTCCTTTGCACGCGGGTTTAAGGGCGGCGGCCTCAATCCTGCAGGATCGCTGGAATCGACTTTTGCCCCGGAATTCATCAACGCATTTGAACTCGGGTCAAAAAACCGTTTTGCCGACGGCACGTTGCAGGCCAATTTCTCAGCATTCTATTACGACTATAAACATCTGCAACTCGGTCAGCGGCGCAGCACGTCGGTGCAAACGATCAATACCGATGCTACTATCTGGGGTGTCGAAAGCGAGTTCCTGTGGGCCCCCGCGGACGGCCTCGTATTCAACGCCAACGCATCTTATCTTGATACAAAGCTCGCCGGGCTGGCGCCGGGTCAAGAAACCAGCGATCCAGCCAATCCGGCGCAGTGGAATGGTGTCGGCGTGCCCACCAAGACCCCGGAAGTCCGCTTGACGCTGAAGGGCAACGAACTGCCCTATGCACCCAAATTCAAGCTGGCCGTCGGGGGCGAATATACGGTTGGGCTGGGCAGCAGTGGCTGGTCGGCGACCATCCGCGGCGATTACAGCTGGCAAAGCCGCTATTTCGCGCGCGAGTTTAATACGTCAAACGACCGGATCAAACCGTGGAGCGTCGCCAACGCTTTGCTCCGTTTCAGCAACGACGGCGACACGCTGTCGATCGAGGCCTATGTTAAAAACCTGCTGAACAAGGATAATATCACCAATTCCATCATCGAAAGTGATCTGATCGGCAGTTATCGCAATGCGCGCATATTGGAACCGCGCACCTATGGCCTGGTGGCAACAGTCCGCTTCTGACCATGGCACAGGGCACCGGCCCTCTCCCCGCTGGTGGTGGCACTACGATTGCGTCACCACCACCTTTTTGGCATGCGGGTCGCGGAAACTATCAGGAATGGGATTTGAATGTTTGATCTGACCGATCATGTTGCACTGGTGACCGGCGGCAATGGCGGGCTGGGCCTCGCCATGGCGCGGGGCTTGGTCAAGGCAGGGGCATCGGTTGCAATCTGGGGCCGCAATGCCGCCAAAAATGCTGCGGCGGTCGCGGAATTGACCGCGATGGGCGGCAATGCCGTCGCCTTTCAATGCGACGTCACCGACCGGGCTTCGTGCGCGGCGGCCTTTGTCGATACGATCAGCCATTTTGGTAAGATCGACAGTTGTTTCGCCAATGCCGGCGGCGCGGGCGTGCGCGGCCCGTTTCATCGGCTGACTGAGGCTGACTGGGCCAGCACCAACGCACTCAACGTTACCAGCGTGATCACCAGCTTCCAGTTGGCGATAACCCACTGGCTGGAACGCAATGCACCAGGCAAACTGATCGTTACGTCATCAATCGCCGGTTTGATGGGTATTCCGCAGAGTAGCGGTTATTCGCTGACCAAGGCAGCGGTTCAGGGTCTGATCCGTTCACTCGCCATAGAATATGGCCGCGCCGGTATTCAGGCCAACGCGATCCTGCCCGGCTTCATCGAAACCGAGATGTCACTCGACACTCCGCAATATTTTCAGGATGGGTGCAAACGCCGCGCGGCATCGGGTGAGATTGGCCAGCTTGAGGATATGGAGGGTATTGCCGTCTATCTGGCATCCCGCGAAAGCCGTTTCATGACCGGCCAGTGTGTTATCCTAGACGGCGGGCACACGATCTTTCCGCTTTAGGGCGTGATGACGATGGATTGCCCTAACTCCTTTTCAACAGCTGGCGGCGCGCCACATAGTCAAGTTTGAGCTGGCTGAAGGTGCCGATAATCATGGTCACGGTCAGATCCTCCAATGTGGTTAGATCAAGCTTGTGGCGGTGCAGATAGGAACCCGCTGACGCTGGCAGGCCAAAGCTGATGTCGGTCGCCGCGCGGGCAATGTCCAGCGGCAGATCGAAATGCTCCATCACGATTTCGGTCAGATAATCGACTGCCGCCTCGCGTCCGAAATCGGTGGGATCGTGCATTTCCGATACGCTGGGTTCGGCCTGGAGCCGCTCGATAATCAATCCACGCTCGTTGATGTAATGAAGATAGACATGCGTAACCGAGCGAACCAGTTCCTCAAAGGTCGTCGCCGCCGCCGCCGCATCGCGCTGCGCCCGCCGCAACCGCCGCATCTCGCGCTTGTAAAGTTCGCGCAGCAGATCGGTCAAATTGGGGAAATATGCGTAAACGAGCGACTTGCTGACCCCCGCCTCGCGCCCGATGCTGTCGATGCTCAGATGCGCAATACCATCGCGCGCCACCATTTCGGCGGTATGATCCAGGATCAGCGATTGGCGCTTTTCCGGGCTGAGTCGACGACGAACAGGGGCTGCGACAGTGGCCATAATCTGTGTGTTACCACATTATCACTGCGATGAAAGCCACTGCCCAGATACCAGCCTGCGGTATTAGCGTAGCGCGGCGACCGATTCCTCTGCTGGCGCCTTGCCGCGCTGGACGAGTGCAAAAATATTGCCCTCTGGGTCAAAAGCATATTGGGTTTGCCAGCCGCCAACGCTGCGCGGCTTGCCGATCAAGCGCACGCCAGCGGCCTTGATGCGTGCCGCCTGCGCACGCACATCAGCCACCTCAAGGGCAAAATTGCTATAGCCGATTTCGTCAAGCTTGCGGTCACCCCTTGGCGCGGGCGTACGCGGATGCGTATATTCCCACACCTCAATCTCCATATTGCCGACATTCAGCCAGCCGCCCCGTATTTTAAGGCCGTCGATCCCCGCGACATCATCCAGCCGGGGCCGGTTTTCCTGTTCCAGCGTGCGGTGCGCTTTGCGGCCAACGACTGCACCATAAAAGGCTAGCATGCGGTCGCGGTCGTGCACCGTGTTGGCAATATGCGTGATCCAGGCAGGCTCGCTGCGTTTGGGGGCATCAAGCGATTCATTCTCGATCATGATGCCGTTGGGGTCGGTGCCGTAAGCATAGCGGACGCCATATCCGCCAATGTCAACGCCATCGGGCTTGCCAAACCGCGAGATGATGCTGAGCCCCGCCGCCTTGAAGCGCAGGATGGCGGGATCGCGTGAGGAAGATTGGAAGCAGATGTGGGTATAGCCAGGCCCGATAACCGGCCTGATCTGGGGCGCTGCGGGCTTACCGGGTTCAAAATCCATCAGCTGGACAAAGCCCGTTGGAAAGGCAAGCACGGCCACATCGACCGATGTGTAACGCCGTGACAACAATGCAGCGGGAAAGTGCGAGGCCGGGACACGGTAACGCCGGGTGACCTTAACCGGCACGGCTTTGGCATAAAATGCGATGGTTTCATCAATGTCACCGACGGTCATGGCGACGTGCTGAAGCCCCATGACGTGCATGTCATCGACCGCTGCTAATTCACCGCCACCTTGGGCCAATGCGGGCGATGCCAGCACCAGTATTACCGCCGCCATAGCATGTCTGATCATTTGCCCTTCTCCGCTTTGGGACCAAAGACGAGCAGGACGTTGCCCCCGATCTCGCCAAATTTATCATAGCCCGAATTGACGATCAGATGGCCGCCCGCGATCACCGGGCCGGCACTGTCGATACTGCCGCCGCGCGCCCTGATGCCATTGACCGTCACAAAATCGCGGATGGTATCAAACGACCACAACAACCGTCCGTCGCGGCTGGAATAGGCACGGACCAGGCCATTGTGCGTGCCGCCGAACAACACCCCGCCTGACAATGTGACTGGCGCGGAAAAAGCGGTTTCGCATATGTACGCGCGTGCAGCGCAGGTCTGCTTCTCAATGACGCTCCACAGCGGCTGGCCGGTTGCACTGGTAAAAGCATGAACGCCGGGGCGGCGCGGCCCGACCGCGCCCTTGTTGCCTGGCGTATCGGCAATTCCTACGAACAGGCTGGGGCCGTCACTCGCCATACCCCAATGGATCCCGCCATTAAAGCCGCCCATCCCGGCGCGCCGTTGCCAGCGGATCGCACCAGTATCAGGATCGATGCCAAAGATCAGGCCCGATTTCTGCCCAGCGAGCAGAATATCCGCCCCCTCGCCCGTTTGCGCCAATATTGGCGGAGCACCGAAATCAAGGTCGGGGCCGTCTTCTTTTGGGCAGTTGACTCGGTTCGCGCCGTCAATGCACGACCCGTTCCAGGCATCACCCGCCAGCACCTGACGCACCCAGCGGATTTTGCCCGTCGCCATGTCGACAGCAAAAATCGCATCGCTGTTCTCATTGGCGGGCGAGGAGTAATTTTCACCTGTGCCAAAATACACCAGCCCGCGTTTGGCATCGACCGTCGGCGGTGACCACACTGGCGCACCCGATGGACCAAAGGCCGGTTTGCCTTTGCGATTGGTGCCAAACGCCTGAGCCACATCGGTGGTGTGAACGCGCCACAACGGCTTGCCAGTGGCAGCATCAAGCGCCGTGACTCCACCGCGAAAAGTGCAGCAAGTGTAATTTTCATCCATCGCGCTGACGATTTCCGTCGATGACATCGGCACGAATATGCGCCCGCCGTACAGCGTCGGCGATCCGGTGATTGTCCCTGCAGGATGATCAGCGACCGATCGTTTCCAGATTTGTTTGCCGGTGCGCGGGTCGAGTGCGTAAACATTCGCCTTGAAGTCACCAAAATACAGCCGGTCAGGACGGCCCAATGTATCAAGCCCCAGTGTTGGCGAAACGCGCACTTCACTTTCGGCGTCGAATGTCCACCATGTGCACCCGTCGGCTAGGCCTAGCGCATAGACGCGGCCGTCCTGACTGCCGGTAAACAATGCTTCATCCGTGACCACCGGTTGCGACCGCGCGCGCGCGGCACCGGGGAAGCCGAACGCCCATTTGAGTTCCAGATTGCCGACATTGGCCGGGGTTAGCCCGCCGATGCCGCCCCGCTGAAACCGCTGGTTCGTCACGCCATTGCCCCACGCGTTCCACAACGGCCGCGATGCCAGTTGAAGGTCGCCGCGACACGGTTTGCCCGCCGTCGCTTGCGCACCGCTGCCCAGATAGGCGCCGACCAGTTTGTGTTGATCAGCAGTCAGCGCCCTGCCCTGTTCGCGCATCAGTCCGGTTTGGAGTGAGGCGACGATGGCTTCGGGCGTGCGGCTGCGCAGCGCCGCGCGCAGCGGTGCGCCGGACCCTTCCTTGTCATGGCACGATGCGCAATGCTGGGTATACAAAGCATCGGCGCGGGCAACGTCCCCGTCGGATAGCCCGCTGGTCCCACTACAGCCGGCCAGCGCGCCAACCGCAACCAGCTTGACCCAATTACCGCCTGCCTGCATCATTCACCCGTTCCGGCTTTGCGCCTGTTGATAATCCCAACCTAGCTTTATTGACGAACATTACAATAGTGATATTACGTTGCCCATGCGCCCGATCCTTACCTTGCTCGCTATTGCTGCGCTCATCTTGCCCGCTCTGGCGTCGGCGCGCCAGATTGCGCCGGGCGATCCTGCCGTTGTGCATGCAAACAGCATTCGCAGCGGCCCGATTGCCTACCGAGCGGGCTGGTTCGGCAAGGGCGCAACCCGGCTGCATTATGTTGAGGCTGGGCGCGGGCCGCTGGTCATTCTCTACCACGGTTTCCCGTCCTTTTGGTACAGCTGGTTCGACCAGATGGAGGTGCTTAAGAGCAACTATCGCGTCGTTGCGGTGGATGGGCTTGGCGCCAATCTTTCTGGCAAACCCGATGACCTTGCGCCCTATCGTATCGCTGCGCTCGCCAAGCAGCTTGATGACCTTGCGCGTCACCTTAACGGCAACCGCCGGTTTACTCTGGTGGGCCATGACTGGGGCGCGGCGCTCGCCTTCGCCTATGCGCAGGCCTATCCCACGCGCCTGCGCGGTGTCGCGGGGATCAGCGCGCCGCCGTTCAACCTGTTCCTCGATCTGGTGCACAGTGATACCGAGCAACAGGCGCGGTCAGGCTATATGCAGATGTTCCGCACGCTAACGCTCGCTGATATCAAGGCGCGCGGCTTGGCACCGCAGGTTTTCACGGTCAGCTATCAGGGTCTGATCGCCAGCGGCGCACTGACCCCCGCCGAGGCCGAACTGTTCCGCATAATTCTGTCCGATCCGGCCACGATCAATGGCGGCATGAACTGGTACCGCGCCAACGTCCCGCCGTTTGCCCAGATAGGCGCGGACGATTACTGGCCAGCGCGGGACGTCAATATTTCTGTCCCGACGCTGCTCGTGTGGGGCAATGCTGACCGGACCTTTGTGCCCGGTTTTATCGATCGGTTTCAGGCAGCAGTGCCACAGGCCGAAGTGGTCCGGATCGACGGCGTGAACCATTGGGCAACAATGGAAAATGACCCGACCACGACGACCACGCTAAAGGCTTTTGTCGACCGGGTGGCACGCTAGCACTTCGGTATTGTGCGCCTGATGGAATAGCAATCCAGGGCAGCGTAAGGCGACCCTGGATTGCCTCGCTTAACCCGCAGCGATGGCTGCTTGCCCGTGCGGCAGTATCAAATATTTCTCGCCGGTCCGTTTTGCATTATAGGCCTGCAAGGTTGCCACATCGAGCGCTTGATCGAGCGTGACACGGTGGCTGTAATGACTCGCAAACGTCGTCGTCAGCTCATCAACAACGCGCTGGCGCATCCGGCCCACGGTTTCCGCGCCGGCCTTTTGCATGAACGGCGTCAAAAGAAAGCCAGAGATGGCCCATGAAAATCCAAAGCTGCGGTTAAAGCTGGTCGGGGCAAGGTCGAGCGCGCCATAGATATACAGTTGTTTGAAACTGTCTGAACCATAGCGGCTGTATGTCGCCATGCGGGCAACCGCCGCTTGCTCCATCGCGCCAAGAATCTGCCCGCCCAGCGCTCCGCCACCGATCGCGTCAAAAGCGATGGTTGCCCCGGTTTCGATTAGTGCGGCGACCAAATCCTTGCGGAACGTATCACTACTGCTGTCGAGCACATGGGCCGCGCCGATGCCGCGCAGCAATTCAACCTGCGCCGCGCTGCGGACGATATTAACGAGCGGGATGCCGTCCTTGGCGCAAATCTTGACCAGCATCTGGCCCAGGTTCGACGCGGCGGCGGTGTGCACGATGGCGCTGTGTCCTTCGGCCTTCATCACTTCGGTAAAGGCCAGCGAGGTCAGCGGATTGACGAAGCAGGACGCGCCGTCCTCCGTATCGGTGCCATCGGGCAAGACCATGCACATCTGCACCGGCAGGCTGCGATATTCGGCATATATGGCGCCGCCAAGCATCGCGACGGTTTTGCCGACCAACGCTTGCGCCTCTGGATTGCTGCCCGCTGCAATGACGATGCCGCACCCTTCGTTGCCAATGGGCATGGCTTCATTCAATCGCCCCGCCATGGCGCGCAGTCCAGCGGCAGAAACAGGCGCGGTAACCAGGGGGAGGCCGTCGCGGGTACCCGCGGTCGCCTGGGATACGTCCCCTGCCCCCACCAGCAGGCCAAGGTCGGAGGGATTGATCGGGGTAGCCAGCACTTTCACCAGTACCTCGTGCGGTTTGGGTTGGGGCATGGGCAAACGCGCGAGGCTGATTTCCAGGGTGCCGCCATCTTTGATTTCGGAAAGCATCGTGAGGTTGGTGGAGGGCATGTCGGTCATTGGAGTTCCTTTTTTGGCTGAATATTTTTTGCATCCCCGCGCAGCAGGGAATGATGAAGGGACATGTTAAACCTTGGCAACAAAACGGTTTGCCACCAGATTATCCACCACCGACGGGTCCGCCAGCGTCGAGGTGTCACCCAGATTGCCAACCTCATTTTCGGCAATCTTGCGCAATATGCGGCGCATGATCTTACCGCTCCGCGTCTTGGGCAGGCCGGGCGCGAACTGGATTGCGTCGGGGGCAGCGATGGGGCCGATTTCGCGGCGCACCCACTGGCGCAGATCAGTGCGCAGATCTTCACTATCAGGTTCGCCTGCGTTCAGAGTTACAAAGGCATAGATACCCTGCCCTTTAATGTCATGCGGCATGCCAACCACGGCGGCCTCGGCCACCTTGGGATGCGCGACAAGCGCGCTTTCAACCTCGGCCGTGCCCATACGGTGGCCAGACACGTTGATGACATCATCGACGCGGCCGGTGATCCAGTAATAGCCATCGCCGTCGCGGCGGCACCCGTCGCCAGTGAAATATTTACCCGCATAAGTGGTGAAATAAGTCTGGAAAAACCGGTTATGATCGCCCCACAGGGTGCGCATTTGCCCCGGCCAGCTGTCGGCAAGGCACAGGTTGCCGCTCGCAACCCCCTCTAACACCGCACCCTCGGCATCGACCAACTGGGGGAAAACGCCTGGCAACGGGCGGGTCGCGCTGCCGGGTTTGAGCGGGGTGGCGGCGGGCAAGGGGGCAATTAACGCGCCGCCCGTTTCGGTCTGCCACCAGGTATCGACGATGGGACACCGCCGTTCACCAACAACGCGGTGATACCACTCCCACGCCTCAGGATTGATCGGTTCACCCACGGTGCCAAGCAGGCGGATCGATGTGCGCTGGTGTTGCTGCACCCAGCCATCACCCTCCCGCATCAGCGCGCGCAGGGCGGTGGGCGCGGTGTAGAAAATATTCACGCCCAACCGGTCGCACGTCTCCCAGAACCGGCCATGGTCGGGATAATTGGGCACACCGTCGAACATCACCGTCGTCGCACCATTGGCAAGCGGGCCATAGACAACATAGCTATGCCCGGTGACCCAACCGACATCGGCGGTGCACCAGAACACCTCGCCATCGCGGTAATCGAACACGTCGGCGAAAGTCTTGGCGACCCACAGCAGATAACCGCCGGTGGTGTGAAGCACGCCCTTGGGCTTGCCAGTGGAGCCTGACGTATACAGGATGAACAGCGGGTCTTCTGCCCCCATCGGTTCGGGCGGGCAGTCGGCGGACACGGCATCCCGCGCCGCAGTATAGAATATGTCGCGGCCTTCAACCATCGTCACAGCGGCCCCGGTGCGCGCAATGACGATGACGGTATCGACGCCGGAGCACTGCATAAGCGCCGCGTCGACATTGGCCTTTAGCGGGATGGTCTTGCCCCCGCGTAAGCCCTCGTCCGCCGTAATGACCAGCCGGGAATCGCAGTCCTGAATGCGGCCGGCCAGACTGTCGGGCGAAAAGCCGCCGAACACCACGCTGTGGATCGCCCCGATACGCGTGCAGGCAAGCATCGCCATCGCGGCCTCGGGAATCATCGGCAGATACAGGGTAACGCGGTCGCCCTTGCGCACGCCGCGCGCCTTTAGCACGTTGGCAAAGCGGCACACCTCGGCATGGAGTTCGCGGTAGGTAAGGCGGCGCCCCTCGCCCGGTTCGTCGCCCTCAAAGATGATCGCGGTCTGGTCACCCCGCGCCTCCAGATGCCGGTCAAGGCAGTTGGCCGAGACGTTGAGCACGCCATCTTCGAACCAGCGGATGCGGAAATCAGCTTCGTTAAAGCTGGTATCCTTGACGTTGGTGAAGGGTGTGATCCAATCGAGCCGCGATGCTTCGCGCCGCCAATATGTGTCGGGATCGGCAGCAGCCTCGGCATAGGCGCGGTGATAGTCGGCCTCGGTGATCGAATTTGGCGAAGCAAAGCCCACCGGTACAGGATATAGTGCTTCGCTCATTCCACTCTCCACCACGTCGTCATTGCTAGCGCAGCGCAGCAATCCAGAGCTGCACACCACCGCCCTGGATTGCTGCGCTACGCTCGCAATGACGATTCTTTTGTTCTGCGCGAACACTAGCCCCACCACCGTCATCACGTCCACCGTTGACGTTCACGTAAAGCAGCCGCTAGCGTCGTACGAACATTTAATGGAGAGAAGAATATGGCTGGTCCGCTTCAGGGTATCCGCATCATCGAATTTGCCGGGATCGGCCCCGGCCCCTTTTGCGGGATGATGCTGGCCGATCATGGCGCGGAAGTGATCCGGATCGACCGCCCCGGCGGCCAGCTCAACCCGCGCGACCCGCTGTTGCGCGGGCGCAAGTCGGTCGTACTGGATATGAAAAAGCCCGAAGCTGTCGCCATCGCCCGCGACCTGTGCAGATCGGCCCATGGCCTGATCGAGGGATTTCGCCCCGGCGTGATGGAGCGGCTGGGGCTTGGCCCCGATGTGCTGCTCGCTGATAATCCGGCGCTGGTTTACGGGCGCATGACCGGGTGGGGTCAATATGGCAGCTATGCGCAAGCGGCTGGCCATGACATCAACTATATCGCGCTATCGGGCACGCTGCACACAGTGGGCCGCAAGGGCGAGCGGCCCGTGCCGCCGGTCAATTATATTGGCGATTTCGGCGGCGGCGGCATGATGCTGGCATTCGGCATGGCCAGCGCCCTTGTACATGCGCAGCGCAGCGGCGCGGGACAGGTGATCGATTGCGCCATGACCGATGGGTCGGCCACGCTGTCGGCGATGACCTGGGGCTTTTACGCCAGCGGCATGTGGCGCGACGAAGCAGGCAGCAACCTGCTCGACGGCGCAGCGCATTTCTATGACACTTATGCCTGCTCGGATGGCAAGTTCATCTCCATCGGATCGATTGAACCCCAATTTTATGCCCTGCTGCGTCAGAAAACAGGGCTGGCCAGTGATCCCGATTTCGACGCGCAGATGGACCCGGCGCGCTGGCCCGCGCTCAAGGACAAGCTGACGGTCCTGTTCGCGAGCCAGCCGCGTGACCATTGGTGCGCGCTGATGGAGGCGACGGACGTGTGCTTTGCCCCGGTCCTGTCGCTCGCCGAAGCGCCGCTGCATCCGCACAATGTGGAACGCGCAACCTTTATCGAGGTGGGCGGCGTGACCCAGCCCGCGCCTGCGCCGCGCTATTCGGGCACGGTGGCGGCGCACCCTGCCCCGCCGCCGGTGGCGGGCAGCGATGGGGCCGAATTGCTGGCGGGGCTGGGGTATGACACGGCGCGGATTGCGGCATTGAAGGATGACGGGGTGGTGGGATAATTCACCACTTCAATCGCCACGCACCGTCATTTCTGCCCATAACCCTGCCCCGCCCAGCGCCACTGCCTGCGCACCCAGCACCTGCGCCCAATGCGCATCATTGCCGCCCCCGCTGCGCCACCGCATCAGCGCCAGGGTAAAGTGGTGGAGCGGATAGTCGGCGGTGAAGCCGATCGCACCGTGCATCTGGTGAGCAATCGCGGTGCCGACACCGATGGCGCGGTTGGTGCGCAGTTTGGCGGCGGCGACCTCGAACATAGCCGCATCGATATCGCCGCCCACCCGGTCAAGCCGGTCGGCGAGCGCAAAGGCGGCGACATCAACCGCCGCAACTTCGCAGGCAAGCTGTGCCAGCGCTTGCTGCACCGATTGAAATTTGGCGAGGGTGCGGCCGAATTGTTCGCGGGTGTTGACATGGTCGATCGCCAGTTGCAGCGCGCGGCCCAATGCCCCGCCGGCCAACGCAACATTGGCAAAGGCGCGCCATTCACGTCGGTTCAGCCGATCACCAAGCACCATTTCGGCAACCGGCAGCGCCGGGTCGATCCCGCCCGCGATCCGCAACACATGGACCACATCGCCCCAGTCACCGCCAAAGCCGCCATCGGACTCTGGCACCAGCAACTGGTCAAACCCCGCCGCGACCAGCGCCTCATCCCGCCCTTCGGCAAAAACCGCCCGCGCGGTATCGCACAGCATGTCGCGCGCGCCGCTCATCGAAGGCCCAACCCGCGCGCGATAATCCCGCGCACAATTTCGCGGGTGCCGCCGCGCAAGCTAAAACTCGGGCTGGCTATCAGCAGCGCGCGCAGCACGCCCGCCAGTTCATCGTCGCTGTCCCAATCGAGGTCGAGTACCGCCTGCACCCGGCGCGGCATGTCCGCCTCAAACGCATTGCCAAGTTCCTTGACCACGCACGCCGCGATCATGGGATCATGCCCAGCGGCAAGCTGCGCCGCCGTCGAACGCGACAGTTGGCGCAGCGTCCACAGTTCAGCCGTCAGTTCACCGACCAGTAACGTCAGCGCGTCGTTACCGCGCGCTGCATTGATCACAGCAACCAGCAACGCATGGCTGGACAAATAGCGTTCCGGCCCCGACCGTTCGAGCGCCAGTTCGGCCGTCACCTGTGCCCATCCCTGTCCGCGCGTGCCCACCAGAGCGCCGTGCGGCACCAGCACATCGTCAAAGAAAATCTCGTTGAAATCCTGCCGCCCTGCCATATCGGTGATCGGCCGCACGGTAATTCCCGGTGTGTCCATCTCGATCAACAATTGCGACAGCCCGGCGTTGCGCTCACTACCCGCCTCGGTGCGCACTAGCGCCAGGATGACGTGGCTGATGTGCGCGCCAGTGGTCCACAGTTTTTGGCCATTGACGCGCCATCCTTCGGGCGTTTCGCTGGCGGTGGTGCGAATTGCCGCAAGGTCCGACCCTGCCTGTGGTTCCGACAGGCCGATGCAAGCAAATATCTCGCCGCGCGCCATGCCGGGAAGATAGCGTTGACGCTGATCCTCCGTCCCATATTTCAGCAGCAGCGGCCCAGTCTGGCGATCCGCGATCCAATGCGCCCCAACCGGCGCGCCCGCCGCCAACAATTCTTCGATCACCACATAACGCGCCAATGGGTGCGCATCGCGACCGCCATAGCGCGCGGGCCAGGTCATGCCAAGATAACCGGCACTGCCCAGTGCACGGCTGAAATCCAAATCAAATTCGGCCCAGCAATTCGCCCGCCGCGCCGCGCTGGACTGCGGCTGATGCACCGCCAGCCAGCTGCGCAGTTCGGCGCGCAGAGCAGCCGCGTCATCCGGCAGATCGAAGCGATGGAAATCGAATGCTTGCGTCACGCCGCTGCCATGCAATAGCCTGATCCTGTAGGAAAGGATTTTCGCGCATGACTGGATTTCTGAATGTCGAACGACGCGGGCGCATCGCGATCCTGACCATGGCCAAACCCGAAAGCATGAACGCCATCGGCACGCATCAGGATTGCGAGGATATCGTCAGCGCGCTGACCGCACTCGGCGACGACCGGGGCGTCAGCGCAATCATCCTGACCGGCAGCGGCAAGGCATTCAGCGCGGGCGGCAACCTGAAAGCCATGGCCGCGCGCACGGGCATCGGCGTGCTCGACCAGCCCGATTCCACCCGTGCCAATTACCGCAGAGGCGTGCAGCGGGTCATCCGCGCGCTGATGGACTGCGAAATCCCGATGATCGCGGCAGTCAACGGCCATGCCATCGGCCTTGGTTGCGATCTTGCCTGCACCTGTGACATTCGGATTGCGGGCGAAAGTGCGCAATTTGCGTGCAGCTTTATCAAGGTCGGAATCGTGCCTGGTGACGGCGGTGCGTGGATATTGCAGCGCATATTGGGCTATTCCCGCGCGGCGGAACTGTTCCTGACCGGCGATCGATTTGATGCGGAGACTGCAAAAAACTATGGCCTGATCAGCGAAGTGGTCCCCGATGCCGAACTGCTTGACCGCGCCATTGCGATTGCCGAACGGATCGTCTGCAATCCGCCGCGCACGCTGCGCCTGACCAAGCGGCTTTTGCGAGAGGCGCAGCACAGCCGCCTGTCGGACATATTGGAACTTAGCGCGGCATATCAGGCAATTGCCCATGAAACGGCGGATAATAAGGAAGCTATTGATGCGTTTGTAGCCAAGCGGCCGCCGGTTTTCACGGGAGATTGAACGATGGACGACACCCGCATTCTGCCGCTGAGCGGTGTCCATAATTTCCGCGACTATGGCGGTTATGCGGTCGAAAGCGGCGGGCGGCTGCGGCGCGGGATATTATGGCGGTCGGCGCATCATGAACAGGCCAGCAACGATGACCTTGGCATCATTGACGCGCTGCGCATTGATACGGTCATCGATCTGCGCGGCGATGATGAGCGGGCGGCGCACCCCTGCCGCCGTTCACCGGACTTTGCGGCACGGGTGATGTTTGCGCCGGGGATTACCGCTGGCCTCGCCCCGCATCTGGCGGCGGCAGGAACCGGGATTACCGCCGATGTCGCGCGCGAACGCATGATCTTGACGTATGAAGGCATGCCGTATCGCCCGGTGCTGGTGGAATCGCTGCGCCTGTACCTTGCCGCGCTGGCCGAATATGACAGCCCCAGTCTGGTCCACTGCGTCGCGGGCAAGGACCGCACCGGCTTTGCCGTCGCGCTCGTCCACCGCCTGCTGGGGGTGCACGAGGATGACGTCATGGCCGATTATCTGCTGACCAACATCACCGGCAAGATTGACGAGCGCGTGGCGCAGGGCGGCGAAGTCATCCGCGCGCGTTACGGCGGCGACATCAAGGATGACGCCATCCGCACGTTGATGATGGTTGGGCCAGCCTACCTCGATGCCGCCTTTGCCGCCATCCGCGCGCGTCACGGCACGCTGGCCCAATATGCCGAGGACGTGCTGGGCATGACGCCGGAAATGCACGAAGGGATGCGGGATCGGCTGGTGGAGTAAGGCTTGTCATTGCGCGGTGCGCGGCGACGAAACAACCCGCAGCTTGCGTAAACCGCGCTGGATTGCCTCGCTACGCCCGCAATGGTGGTAAGGCTATTTACTGCCCCCGCACAACCGCCCCGCCCTTGATCACCGTATCAACGCTTTCCAATTCGCGCACATTGGCCAGCGGATCGCCATCGACCGCGATGATATCGGCAAAGCGTCCCACGGCAATCGCCCCGACATCGCCCTCACGCCCCAGCGCCTGCGCGGCGTTGCGGGTGGCGGCCTGGATCGCTTCCAGCGGGGTCATCCCATATTCGACCATGACGCGGAACTGCTTGCCGACCTGGCCATGCGGCATCACCCCGGCATCGCTACCGAACACCATGCGGACGCCCGCGCGATGGGCCTTGCGGAAGTTATCCCGCTGCGCCTGTGCAATCTCGCGGTCCTTGCGCAGATTATCCTCCAGCACGCCGTTCTTCGCACCCTCGGCCTGGGTATAGTCGGTGTTATAGATATCCATCGAGAACCATACGGGCCGCGCCCGTGCTGCGGCCATTTTGATGCCCTCGTCATCGGCAAGGCTGGCATGCTCGATGGTGTCGATGCCCGCCGCTATGGCCGCGCGGATGCCGCTGGCGCCATGTGCATGGGCGGCGACGCGCAGCCCCCACTGATGCGCCTCGTCGGCAATGGCTTTGAGCTCGTCGACGCTCAGCTGTTGCTGGCCGGGTTCGGTATTGCGGGAAAAAACCCCGCCGGTCGCGCACACCTTGATCACCTCCGCCCCGAACTTGCGCTGACGGCGGACCTGATATTTCAGTTCCTCGATCCCGTCGCCGACGCCCTCCTCCTTCTTCGGTTTTTCCAGGCTGGGCGGCAGAAAGGTCGAATCGCAGTGCCCGCCGGTGGCACCGAGGGCAAAGCCCGCCGGCACAATGCGCGGGCCGATCGCATAGCCATTTTCAATCGCCTGCTTCAGGCCAACGTCATTGCGATTTCCCGAACCAACGTTGCGGATGGTGGTAAAGCCCGCATCGAGCATCGCGCGGGCATTGCCGACGGCGGTCATACCCCAAAAACTGTCCGTAAACTCAAGGCCGCGATAGCCGCCAATATCCGACGGACTGTCGAGATGGACATGCATGTCGATCAGGCCCGGCAGGATCGTCTTGCCGGCAAGGTTGATATGCGTAACGTCGCTGCCCCAGCGCACCGTGCGCGCGTCGGCAATGCTGGTGATACGGCCGCCCACGTCCACGAAGATCGCAGGACTGTCGACCGTTTTGCCCGTCAGCACGTCGATCATGCGGTCGGCGGTAATCACGGTTTGCCGCGGGGCCTCCTGTGCCGCCAGCGGTAATGCCGCGATGGTCATCACCGCCGCTACGCTGAACCCCAGAAAACTGCGCAACTTCACACTGGATTGCATGATTTTTACCCCTGCCGAAACTTCCAGCGGGAACCATGCCAAATTCAACGGCGGTAGGACAGGGGATTATCAGACCGCTTTGCGGCCAAAGTCTGGCTGCGTTCCCGGCAGCAGCTTCATTCCAGAAACTCCTGCCGATCGGGGATGCGCGTGAACGCAATCTTGGTGCCGGAAAAACTGCTGCCCTGCGACGGCAACATGCCGATCAGCGCGCTGTCGCGGCCAAAGCGGTGATTGATCCGGTCGAGCGCATGCGACAACCGGTTCCATTTTTCCGCGCCCATGCTGCCATCACTGGTCAGCGATGCCAGCAAATCGCGAGGCACGTCCTGCGCCGCCACCAGCCCGTACAGCACAACGGACAGTTTTTTCACCTGTGTTCCCGCGCTGGTCGGGATATGCACGGCCCAGAACGCTAGGAGTATGTCCAGAAAGGTCTTGCTGTCCTGTACCGGACGGCAGTGCGCATCGGCATAAATGCGCCGGCCATCCTCCAGCCGGGCGGAAAAGGCGAACCGGGTCGCGCAATGCTCCATCCGCCGCAATCGGCTACAGGCCTTCATCGTCAGGCGGCGGGCAACCAGGATCGCGTGCTGGGGACTGCGCAAATCCGGGGCCAGCACATGGCTGTGCCCGATGCTGCGCCGCTGCGTCGCCAATTCGGGCAGGTCGTGACCGCGCAGCAGATACCACATGCGTTCGCCCCAGATGCTGCCCCACACCTGCCGCATGGTCCGGCGATCCAGCGCCCAGATATCCGCCACGGAATACAACCCGCGCGCGCCCAGCCGCCGTTCCATATTGGCCCCGATGCCGGGCAAGTCCCGCAAGGCCAGCGCCGTCAGCCGGTGTTCGACATCGCCCGGCATCAGGATGGTCAGCCCGTCGGGTTTTTCCAGATCGGTGGCCACTTTGGCGAGATAGCGGTTGCTCGCCACCCCGATGGAACAGCGCACCCATGGGCCCAGATTTTCGGCCAGTCCCACTTTGATCGACAACGCGATCCGCCGCGCCGCACTCTCCACCGCTTCATTCAGCATCAGCCGGGCGGCCATTTCGTCGATCGAGCAGACATCGGTGACGGGAATATGCCGGTTAATCTCGTCAATCGCGCGGTGATGAAAATCGACATAGGCATCGTGCCGCGCCAGCACACAGATGAGGCCCGGGCATTTCTGCTTTGCCTCCCAGATCGGCGTGCCCGTTTTGACGCCAAAGGCCTTTGCCTCGTAACTCGCGGCAATGGCGCAGGTGCTGTCGGTATCCACGGGAACGACCGCCACCGGACGCCCGCGCAGATGCGGCTGCAACTGCTGTTCGACACTGGCGAAATAGCTGTTGAAATCGACATACAGCCATTTTAGCGGCGACGGCGGGAACATGGGCAGGGCTCACAGATTGCGATTCGGGATATGCAATCTATGTTCTTATTATGTTCTCATAAAGCATTAATGCAGGGGTGCGCTACCCTTGCGGCTGTCGGCTGTGGCGACGACAGCGGCGGCCGCAAGGGCAAAGGCCGTGCCGAGCATCCATCCCCCGATAACATCGGTGGGCCAATGTACCCCCAGCATAATCCGCGACACACCCGTCAGGACGATCATTATGGCGGCCAGCGCATACCATAGCCTGTGCCGGGCTGGCGGAACGAGCATGATCAAGAGGATATAGACGACGGCAGCGTTGGTGGCATGCCCGCTGGGAAAAGCGGGGCTGTGGACGATATCAAGGTGAGTCACCAAATCCGGGCGCGCGCGACCGAAGAATATCTTCAGCCATTCCGACGTCAACTCC
>Ga0105046_10005167_pt1 | contig 20674 bp, 18 predicted proteins | sample MAT03_FD_78385 | JGI IMG/M metagenome (GOLD analysis project Ga0105046, IMG submission 78385) | Freshwater microbial communities from Lake Fryxell liftoff mats and glacier meltwater in Antarctica - MAT-03 (megahit assembly) | ecosystem: Environmental > Aquatic > Freshwater > Ice > Liftoff...
ATCATGAACTCAGGCGCATACGCGTTTGCAGCCTGCATCGTGCTGATTTCACGCAGGCGCATTTCCTTGACGAGCCGATCCTGCAAAGTCTTGTTCATACGCTCAACGCGGCCTTTGGCCTGCCGAGTATTGGCGCAGATGATGTCGATGTTGAGGGCCGCCAGCGCCCGGCCGAACTGGGTAACACCGTCGCAACGGCCGCCGTCATTTCGTGACGCGCCTTTCCAGGCAAACGTGCTTCCCTCACCGGCTCTCTAGAGCACGAGAAGGCGCAACAGTTGTTGGCTGCAGCCGGAGGCAAGGCGGCCTCAGGTCGCAGATTGCTTTTTTATAGACTGTTCACGGCGAAGAAGTGATGGTATGTTGTTATGGCATGGCAACCATGACACACCGGACAACCTTTGCGCTGGACGAGGGAACCGCGAGAACCATCAGGAACCTGGCGAAACACTGGAAAGTTTCTCAGGCAGAAGTGGTACGGCGCGCGGTGTCGATGGCAGAAAGTCCCGCGACCAAGCCCGATCCGGTAACCTTGCTGTTGCAACTCCACGCTTCGGGTCACGGTCTTGCAGCTGAGAACGCCAAAGCCTATCTCTCCGAAGTGCGAGAAGATCGCAAGCAGTGGCGGCGATAGTGATCTGCCTCGATACAAACTACCTAATCCTTGGTCTTGTTCCCGGCAGTCGCGAGAGCAAAGAGATCATCGCCTGGAACGCGGCGCAAGTGCCTCTTATCTCGCCGATGTCAGCTTGGTACGAGTTCCTCAGTGGTCCCGTTTCTGTACCTCAAATCGCCGCCATGCGGGCCTTCCTTCACGATTTAGTTCCTTTTGCAGAGTCACAAGCCATCGATGCCGCGCGACTGTTCAATGCCGTCAGGCGAAAACGGTCGCTGCGCATTGATGCAATGATTGCGGCGACAGCCATCGTTGCGGGTGCTGAGCTGGCAACCAACAATCGTACGGACTTCAACTTCTTCGTTCCCTATGGTTTGAGACTCGTTTGAAACGAACCAATTCACTGGGGTGGGGTGCTGAGCGACAGAGCAAGGGTGTCTCGCCCACGACGATAGAGCCGCGGCGTGGTAGAATAAGTGCGTGGATCTTGAGCTAACAGCCGAGCAATCGTTGATTCGTGACACCGCCCGCGATTTTGCGAGCAAAGAGGTGGCTCCCATCGCCTCACGCATCGATAAAGAACATCGATTTCCGCACGAATTGATTGCGAAAATGGGTGAACTTGGCTTCATGGGCATCGCAGTCCCGGAGGCCTGGGGCGGAGCGGGCATGGACGCTGTAAGCTACGTCTTGGCCTTAGAGGAGATCTGCAAAGCCTGTGCTTCTACCGGCGTCATCATGTCGGTGAACAATTCGTTGGTTTGCGATCCTTTGGTGAAATACGGGTCCGACGAGCAAAAGCAGGAATGGTTGGTTCCTTTGGCGTCAGGGAAGAAGCTAGGCTGCTACGCGCTTTCTGAACCCGAAGCGGGCTCTGACGCCGCTGCCCAGAAAACCCACGCCACGCTTGATGGTGAAACGTGGATCTTAAGCGGCACCAAAAACTTCATAACCAACGCGCCCAAAGCTGACGTTGTGTTGGTTTTTGCCACCACCGACGCCGCCAAGAAGCACCACGGCATCTCTGCCTTCTTGGTTCCTATCCACACGCCAGGGGTCGTTGTGGGTCCTCCTGACGATAAGATGGGTATTCGGGGGGCACACTCATCTCAGGTTTTCTTTGACGGCTGTCGGCTGCCGTCCTCCGCGATGCTTGGAAAGCCGGGCGACGGCTTCAAGATAGCGATGAACACCCTTGATGGTGGGCGCATTGGCATTGCGGCCCAAGCGGTAGGAATCGCCCAAGCGGCGTTCGAGGCGGCAACGAAGTACGCGATGGAACGCAAGACCTTTGGCAAACCCATCGCCGAGCACCAAGCGATCCAATTCAAGTTGGCCGATATGTCTACAGATATTGCCGCGGCGCGCATGTTGCTGTGGCGGGCGGCTGTGGCCAAAGACGACGGTGGCAAGTTTTCGAAAGAGGCCGCGATGGCGAAGGTGTTTGCCGCTGAAGTCGCCAACCGCGTGGCCAAGGAAGCTGTTCAAGTGTTCGGCGGTTACGGGTATTTGGCGGATTTTCCCGTGGAACGGCATTTCCGAGACGCCAAGATCACGGAAATCTATGAAGGCACCAGCGAGATTCAGCGTTTGGTGATCGCCTCCTTGGTGCTTAAAGACTAACGCGCAATTCGCTGCCCACGGAATCGTGCGGCTTGTGTCAAAGAGCAAAGGGGGATAAGACCTTTGGCGGGAGGTTACACACTGATGCACGCACGTTTCGGCCGCGTTTTCGGAGGATTTGTTTGGGCAACCTTGGCCTTGGGGGCCTGTGCCACGTCTGATTCGTCGGGCTCCGCCGCCGAACCTCGCTACACAATCGTGAAGGGCGACTCTACTCCCGCAGCGCGTGAAGGAATTCCCGCTGACAAACAAAGCGACATCATGATGATGTTGGGCCAACGCGAGCCAACGGCGCGTAAGTGTTACCAAGACGCTTTGAACGAGAAGAACGATCGCGGTTTTCAGGGAACCGTGGCGGTTGTGATTCAGTTGGCTCCAGGCTCGAAAGTAAAAGTGCGTGTCAGCAAGAGCACTTTGAATAGCCCCGAAGTTGAACAGTGCCTGATTGACAAGATTCAGGAGTTCGAGTTCCCGAATGTCGAGCAAACGGGCGACATGCAGTACGAATATCTGTTTCGTCCTGCATATTGATCCTTTGGTTGGCTTAGGAGCGCGGCGTGCCTAGAACGGCACGTCGTCCGATGGGTCCATCGGCTCTTCGGGGATCGGTCGATCGTCAAATGAACCACCGCGCGCTGCACTTACAGTCCAGACGTCCAGCGTATTGAAGTATTTCACTTCACCCTTCGGGCTGGTCCACTCGCGTCCGCGTAACGCGAATTCCACGTCGACCGTTTGCCCTTCTTCGCACTTATCAAGCTGATCGCAGCGATCGCCGGTCAGCTGAAACATGACGGTTTGTGGATACTTGCCATCGGCTATCTCCAGTACGAATTCCCGCTTGCGGAATCGCTCTGAAACTTGGATGACCTCGAATTTCTTAAGCAGACGCCCCGATGCTTGAAAGCTCATCCCTACCGCCTAGCACAGAATCATAGGTTTTCTCCACACAACCCTACAGAGCTGCGACTTCGATTTGCTGATTGCCGTTCTTTGGGTCGATTTGCGCATTGCTCTTCGAGCCCCTGCTTCGCTATGCTGCGAGACCTCGCAATGGCACACCAAAAGCAGTTCGTTGGCGTATGTGCGGTAGCTCTTCTTGCGTCCACGTGGACCGCTGGTTGCGGATCGTCGTCGAAGGCAAAAAAAGACGATGATTCCTCCTCCTTGGGAGGAACCCGACATGAATCGTTTAGACCTGGCTCGCGCAAGGTAGGAGACGACGATGAAGCCGAATCGAAGGACAGCATGTCTCTGATGCAGGAGCAGGGTGTCCTGGAATCGGAAGACGTGGAAACTGTGCTGGAAAGAAATTTTCGCAAGTTCACGCGTTGTTACGAGCGCGCAGGCGACGCACAACGGTACGTGGAAGGCAAAGTATTGCTGCGGTTCCTGATATCGGCGGAGGGGGCCGTGACCGATGTGCAGTTCGTGGAAAACGATCTTGGAAACTTTGCCATCGAACGATGTTTGGTGGTTGAAGCCCGATCGATAAAGTTTCCCGTGCCCCGTGGACGCAAGCCCACCGAATTTGAATACCCCTTGCAATTCAAATCGACGCGCGAAATGGCGCTTGCGGATTGGCCTATCACGACTGTACCCCCCGAAGTGATGTCCGCGATGCTTTCCATGCAACCCTGCAAAGAGATCTCGGCAAAGCCCGTAGAGGCCATCTTATACATTGAGCCTTCAGGAGAAGTTGGTTCCGTGGGCTTCTTGTCCGGTGCCGAAATCCAGCCGGAGGCCGCGATGTGCGTTCTTGAACAAATGCGGCAATGGCGTCTGCGCGGAGAGGCGGGCCATGTGCTTCGCGCCCGGGTTGACCTACACGTACCGAAGGAAGGGGAAGTGGTGGAAGCCCCGAAGCCAGCCGCGCCCTCACGTGGTCGAGCAACCAAAGGTGCCCGGCGCCGCTGATCCCAGAGGAACCGTGAGCTGCCGCACGATTTCCCAAACGACCGCTAAAGCGCGTCTCACTGTGTCTTGACGTGGAGGGCCTATTGGCCGAGATTTGAGGAACCATGACCGTAAAGTCGTTCGAGCCAAAGTTCATGAAAATTGGGGTCCTGACCGCGGCATTGCAGGAGCTGACGCCGCGCAACGTTCGGGACGAAGATCCAGATCGCGCCGTAGAAGATTGGCTGGGGTTTGCCCAAGAAGTCGGAAGTTCATACGTGCAACTTTCCGCAGCGCTTCATCCCTCCGAAAGCGATGTTCCTCCTGAAGCGATGTTGGATCCCGTGGCGAACACGCTGGATTTGCGCAAGCCCTTCGACAAGTCCCGAGCGGCACGTGTTTTGGCTGCGGTGAAGAGCACTGGCATCGGTTTTTCCGATCTTGGCTTCTTCGACAACATGTTGACCGATGACAACGACAACCGAAAGAAGAAGCACGACTTCATGTTGCGCATCTTTGATGCCGCGGCGTTGTTGGGCGTTGACGCCGTTTGTGGCTTCGTTGGTCGCAACCAGAAGCTTTCGATGGACGGCAACTTGGTGTTCTTCGAAGAGACCTTCATTCCGTTGCTTAAGGCCGCCAAGGATCGCGGGATCTGTTACCGGGTTGAACAATGCCCTATGCCTGGTTGGACCACGAACGATAACTTTCACAACAACATTGCGTACACGCCTGGCACCTGGATGGCCTTGCACCGGATTTGTGAAAAACACGGTGTGGGCGATCAATTCCGCATTCACTACGACCCATCGCACGCGATCTTGATGGGCCAAGACACTCGGTCCATTTTTCAGACATTGAAGGACGCCGGTTACAACTTCTTGATCGCTGGCTTTCACGTTAAAGGACAGGTCATCGATTCCAAGGGTGTTTCCACTTGGGGTTACGGTGGACAGACGGTTGAACGTGGCGATTGGAAAAACGGCAAACCGTCGACCGATCCTGCTGAGCAATTGAACGCTTGGAAAAAACAGGTCGTGTTGTGCGAGCATGAGTTGCCCGGCACAGCGAAACACGATCCCTTGGCTTATCTTCAGAACCGGACAGTCGATTGGTTGGACCACCAATTGGCGGCACGCGAACTTCTGCAATTGGATGTTGCCAACACTCATTTGGTGGTTGAGCACGAATACCCCAAAGCCCGCATTCAAGACAAAGAGAAGCTAAAGCCTATCCTCAAAGGATCGATAGCCTTTACCCGCAAGATCGACGAAGCCGCCGCCTGCATGTTTGCTCTTCAGAATGAAGTGTTGGCAGCGCAGAATATTCCAGTGCAAGGCATAGGTCGCCAAGCCTTCAGAAGTTAAGTTGCCGTAGCTCGTTTCAAAACGCCGGAGACACAGATGTCCAAAAAGAAACTGAATGTGGCAATGATCGGGTACGCCTTTATGGGGCGCGCCCACAGCAATGCGTGGCGACAAGTTTCGCACTTCATGAACCCGCCGTTTGAGCCTGTCTTGAAGGTGGTTTGCGGTCGTACTGAAGCGAGCGTCAAAGAAGCTGCCGCGACGTTGGGGTGGCAAGAAGCCTCGACCGATTGGCGCGAGGTGGTGAACCGCAAGGACATCGACATTATTGATGTATGTACGCCTGGTGACAGCCACGCTGAAATTGCGATTGCTGCTGCCAAAGCGGGCAAGACCGTGTTGTGTGAAAAGCCGTTGGCGAACACGGTCGAAGAAGCGCGACAGATGGTTGCGGCTGTTAAGGCCGCCGGCGTGATCAATATGGTGTGCCACAACTACCGTCGTGCTCCTGCCGTTTCGTTGGCCAAGCAGTTGATCGAATCAGGCAAGCTAGGAACAATTTTCCACTACCGAGGAACCTACTTGCAGGATTGGTTGGTGAGCCCAGATTTTCCTCGTCTGTGGCGCATGGATAAGAAACAAGCAGGCTCGGGCGCCTTGGGCGATATTCTCTCGCATACGCTTGATCTCAGCCGTTTCTTGGTTGGCGAAATCAGTGAAGTTTCGAGCATGATGAAAACCTTCATCACCGAGCGTCCTTTGCCAGGTAAAACAGAGATGGCTCCCGTTACGGTTGATGATGCCGCTTTGTCGTTAGTGCGTTTCGCGAACGGTGCAATCGGATCATTGGAAGGCAGCCGTTTCGCCACTGGCCGCAAGAACTACAACCGCTTCGAGATCAATGGCAGCAAAGGAAGCCTCGCGTTCGATATGGAGCGCATGAATGAACTTGAGCTGTACATCGAAGAAGGTCCCAACAGCGGCTTTCGAACGGTGATGGTTACAGATCAGAAGCACCCATTCGCAGGCAGTTGGTGGCCGCCTGGACATATTATCGGCTACGAACACACGTTTACACATACCTTTGCGGATCTGTGTAAAGGCATATCTGAAGGCAAGAGCCCTAAGCCAGATTTCGAGGACGGACTAGCCAACCAGCTTGTATTGGAGGCGATTGAAGCTTCCGCTGAATCCAAGCAATGGACCGCAGTGCAAGGATAGGGCCTTTGGTTTGTTGACGCTAAGTTGTCTAACGTAAAAGCCAAGTCAGAATACCGGCGCCCCCTGTGGCGCCGGTCATAGCGCATGCAGCACAATCTGCAGAATGCGCTTTTTCGCAGTGGATACGCTGTTCGAGCAGACTTACGCTGCATTTGTGAGAATCGCTTGCGTACTTTGCGGGTTGTTGGTTTTGTATGCGCCGGGGGTGCGCGCCGAAAGCGCTCCCTCTCCCGCAGTCGCCGAAGCTGAACACTACCAGCTGACTTCCGTGCCTGGTCCCGTGGGTGCGCTGCTTGAGGTTGGCGGTTTGGGCTTTGCCTCGGATGGCACGCTGTTCGTGTGCACCCGCCGCGGTGACATTTGGGCGCGACGTCGCGCTGTTGGCAAGAATGACAACAAGAATGACAACGCCAACGGTGCCGCGAAAACGGATCTGCAATGGTCGCTATTCGCTGAAGGTTTGCACGAGCCCTTGGGCCTGCACGTTGTATCGCCCCATGAAGTTATCGTTGCACAACGCCCTGAACTGACCCGTGTTAAAGACACCAACAAAGACGGCAGCGCTGATCGGTTTGAGGTTGTGACGGCAGCCTTTGGCGTGTCGGGAAACTTTCACGAATACCATTACGGTCCCGTTGTTGATAAGGCGGGTAACTTGTACGGAACCCTGAATGTGGGGTGGACGTCACACGCTGACAGCTCTGTGCCTTACCGTGGTTGGGCTTACAAAGTGACACCAGATGGAACCTTCGTGCCGTTGGCAACAGGACTTCGATCACCTGCGGGTGTGGGCATGAGTCCGCAAGGAGAGTTGTTCGCTTCTGACAACCAAGGTGATTGGTGGCCCGCCTCACCCTTGCTTCACATTCAACCTGGCAAGTTCTACGGCAACCCCGCGGGCTTGCGCTGGGAGCCTGGATACAAGGGCCCCAAAGACAGCTATGAAACGCCTCCAGAGGAGCTGGAGAAACGCAGAACGCTGCCAGCGTTGTGGTTTGTGTATGGCACGTTGGGGCACTCGCCAACGGAGCCTGTATGGGACACCACCAAGGGGCAGTTCGGACCGTTTGCAGGACAGATGTTTGTGGGCGATCAAACCAACAGCCAGGTAACCCGCATCGCTCTTGAAAAAGTGAACGGGCAGTACCAAGGAGCGGCGATTCCTTTTCGCTCTGGCTTTGGTTCTGGAATCACGCGCATGGTGTTTGGTGCCGACAATGCGCTTTATGTCGGCGGAACGGATCGAGGTTGGGGCGCCGTGGGTGGAAGGCCGTTTGCACTTGAGCGTTTGAGTTTTACGGGAAAGGTTCCTTTCGAGATCCTTAGCGTTTCGGCACGGTCCGACGGTTTCCTTGTAAAGTTCACCCAACCCATAAAGGTGTCAGAACCTAAATCGGCAGTGGCGCTTGTTCACCACACCTATCGATATTGGCGCAACTACGGATCGCCTCACGTTGATGTAACAGCTGTCGATGCCTCGAATGTATCCATAGAAGAAGGTGGCAACGCCTTGAAGATTCGACTGCCGGATCTTCAAGCTGGCAGTGTGTACTCATTCAAGTTTCGCGGAGTCATGAATGAAGCAGGGCGCCCCTTGTTGCACGGTGAAGCCTATTACACGATGACCCAGGTTCCAGCGAACGCGTCGACGGTCGAGGTGAAGCAATGAAAGCACCGAGCAAGATGGCCTCAAGCAGCTGTGCGACGGCCTTGCTGTCTCTAAGTTTCTGTCTTGCTGCTTGCCGCTCGCACAGTGCGGCGCCGCCTGCAACCGCTTCGATCATGGCCGCGCCTGCTTCGGTGGCGGCTACGTCAAAGCCTCCGCGTGAGTTTGGCTTGTTGGCTGCCATCGCAGATACGAAGACTCACATTGAAACGCTGGTATCGACGCCAAACTTTACGCTTGATGCGCGCGAGTCACTTCACCCCGGCATCGAACCCGCGTTCTCGGCGACTTTTTCCGGGGACCTCATGGTTGCAGAGCCAGGTAGTTATCGTCTTTATGTTTCGCCTGAACAAACGGGGGTTGAACTGAAAGTTGATGGCACCCTCGTTGGTGGCGCGCAGCTGCCGCTGGGCGAAGGTCGTCACTCGTTTTCGCTAAGCTACCGAAGAGCCTCGGGACCTGCCCGATTGCTAGTGGAATGGTCTTCGGAGGTGTTCGGCCGTGAACCTATTCCTTCCACGGCGTTTAAACCCGTGGGTTGGTCGTCGCAAGGTGAACACTGGCAGCAGATAGATCAAGGACGCGCCCTTTATGATGATCTTGGTTGCCGCGGCTGCCACCAGCGAGCCGGAGACGATCCGCATGTGGATGAGTTTTACCACATCACCCGTCGTGGCCGTGGCCCTGGCCTAAGCCGCGCGGGTCGCCGACTTCAGCCTGGATGGATCTATAGTTTTCTTGGAAACCCTAGAGGCCATCGCAACAACACGAAGATGCCCAAGATGCTGCATACTCAGGCAGATCAGGCCGACGTCGCGGCGTTCCTAACATCGCTGCAAGAACAAGGCGCCAACACCGCAGGCGAGCATGGTCCATGGACTGAGCCTGCGCTTTCGCCAGAAGAGCGAACCAAAGTTGAAACGATGTTCAGCGGGATAGGCTGCGCCGCATGTCACGGAGAAGGCGAGGGCAAGTTTTCCTTGGCAGCCGTTGGTTCAAAGTATGAACCGTATTCGCTTGTTGAATACATGATGAGGCCAGACAACTTCGATCACTCTGGCCGTATGCCTTCCATGTTGCGCGGCGATGAAGGCACACTGCTTGCGCGTTGGCTTTTGGAAAACCGGAAGCCCCAATTGGAAAAGCCAGCACCCAAGGGCGATCCTGCACGGGGGCGCAATTTGGTTGAATCAAGTGGGTGCCTTGGTTGCCACAGCATCGATCTGGCGGGCCTTCAGGTGTTTACCTCCCTTGCGGCGCCACGTTTCGAATTGCTCCCGGCACAGCGCAAAGGCTGCTTGTCGGCAACTGCCGAAAAACGTTACGCTGACTTCGACATCACGGACGCGGATCGCGATGCGCTTTTGGCTTATTTAAGGGTCAAAGAAGTTTCGCCTTCACCTGCTTGGGAATTGTCGCGCACCTTAGATTCTCGGGGTTGTCGCCATTGCCACGAAACTGATGTCGCAGCCCTTTCTCAGCTGCCGGAAGTGCCTCCTTCGTTGCGCGACGCAGGCCACAAGCTGCGTCCCGATTGGATTGCCCGCCAAGTGGAAGGGCGCGGGGCATCGACTCGACCGTGGTACACGTTGCGCATGCCGCGCTTTCACCGCGCTGGCGCCGTGGGCGCCTTGTTTGCCGCAAATGCAGGTGAACCAACGTCAGTGCCAAATGGCAAGCCCATGGCTGAAGTTACATCTCGGGTGGTGCAAGAAGGCGTTCAATATCTAGGAAAGGGCGAAGGCGGAATGTCGTGTGTAACTTGCCACCGCTACGCTTCTTTTGATCCAAAATCCGCAACGCCCGCGCCAGACCTTTCAACGGTCATTCATCGAGTCCGCCCCACGTGGTTCAACCGTTGGTTAAAGGATCCCTTGCGCATCACCCCTGGCACGCAAATGCCGGCGTTCTTTTCCGGTGTCGATGAAGACTTCGCCAATCTAAGAATCGACGCGATATGGACCGCGCTATCGCTTGGCAAGAAGATGCCCACTCCAGATGGCGTAGATCTTTCAGGCGCTTATCTACCTTACCCTTTAAGCGATAAGCCAACGGTCGTTCGAACGTTCCTCGAAGGTTCGGGACCAAGATCGTTGGCCGTGGGCTTTAAAGGAGCCGCTTACGCTTTCGACGCTGAAAGCTGCCGCTTGGTTTATACCTGGACCGGAAACTTCCTTGATATGCGCCCCGTGTGGGTTGGCCATGGTGGTGAGATGGCAACGCCACTGGGAACAGTTTCATACCGCGCAGCGAAGACGCCCGTTCTTTCGCTTCTGGATGAGCCAAACGCGAAACCACAATTCAAAGGTTACGCGATGGCGAAGGACGGGCCGCATATGGAATATCAATTGGGGACGGTGTTTGTAGACGATTTTGTTCGTCCAATGCCTGACGGGAAAGGGTTTCTACGTACGCTGCGTTTGCGGGCGGGGAAGAAACAGGCAAAGGTAATGTTGAAGCTTGATCCGGCGGTTCAACTTATCGGACCCAAGCTCGAATCAAACACGTTGCTGCTTGCACGTGGTGGGCAACGAACCCTCGAACTTACAATCTCGTCGCCTGCGGCAAGCGTCACTGCGAAGTAAAAATCACCTTCCCGCATCGCTTTTCTCTGCGGGCTTATTGCCCTTGTTGCAGAACTTCGGCTTGAGCGTTCGAGCGCAGCGTCTCGATGATCTCGAGAATGTCACCATCCATGATGCCAGGCAGATTGTGCTTGGTCATGCCGATGCGGTGGTCGGTCATGCGGTCTTGAGGGAAGTTGTACGTTCGAATCTTCTCGGAACGTTCGCCCGTGCCAATCTGCCCGCGACGTGCATCGCGCTCTGCGCTTTGCTTCTTCTCTTGCTCAATATCGTAAAGTTTAGCGCGCAAAATGCGCATGGCCGTGGCGCGGTTCTTGTGCTGGCTTTTTTCTTGCTGACAGTGAACGATGAGACCGCTCGGCAAGTGGTGAAGCCGAACCGCCGAGTCGGTGGTGTTAACCGACTGACCGCCTGGTCCACCAGATCGCATAACGTCGATCTTCAGATCTTTGTCGTTGATCTGGATGTCGACCTCTTCAACTTCAGGTAGCACGGCTACGGTTGCCGTTGAAGTGTGAATTCGGCCTTGGGCCTCTGTGGCAGGCACCCTCTGAACGCGGTGCACGCCCGATTCGAATTTCAAGAACGAGTACGCGGCCTGGCCCGAAATGTTGGCGACAACTTCCTTCAGACCGCCTGCTGAAGCGTGCGATTCCGAAACGATCTCCACGCGCCAGCCTTTGCGTTCTGCAAAGCGAAGGTACATGCGAAACAATTCTGCAGCGAACAAAGCGGCTTCTTCGCCTCCAGTTCCCGCTCGGACTTCCAACAAAACGTTTTTTTCGTCGAGGGGATCCTTCGGCAAAAGAAGGATCGTCATGCGACGTTCAAGCAGGTCGCGCGCCTCGGTCACTTCTTGCAGTTCAAGCTCGGCAAGTTCCCGCATTTCGGGATCCTTCATGAGCTCCTGTGCGCCGGCCGTCCGTGCCTCAAGGATCCTGTGCGTTCGCACGTGTTCCACAAGTTCGCGCATATCGCTGGCTTCCTTGGCCAACTTGTTCAGTTGGGTGGGCTTCGCGATTATCTCAGGGTCAGAAAGCTGTCGACCAAGGTCCTCGTAGCGAGCCTCGACGTCTTTCAGTTTTCCGATCAGCCGTGGATCGAGCATGTTTTTCTACCGATCACGCGCTTGGTATTTACCAAACCGTGCCAAGGGCAAACGGGAAAAGAAACGGTCCCTGGACTCGATTGAATCCGGGGACCGATGATTCTCGCTTCGTACGCCTACTCAGCTGCCTTATCGGCAGTTTCGGCAGTTTCAGCGGTCTTAACAGCGTAACGCCTCTTGAAGCGATCGATACGTCCACCGGTGTCGATGAACTTTTGTTTGCCTGTGTAGAACGGGTGGCAGGCAGCGCAGATATCAACCATGAACGAATCACGGGTTGAGTAGGTCGCTACGGTGTTACCGCAAGCACAGGAGATGGTGACAGCTTTATATAGTGGGTGCAGGCCGAGTTTTGGCATGTGGGGCCTTTCTAAAGGGCCTCAGGTTATAGTCACGACTGGACGCGACGGCAAGTCCCCCAGGCCAAGATCAGAACAAATATTGCCAGCGCGAGGCGACGAAGAGGGCGTCCAGGGACATGGCGCAATGCAGTGTAGTCGCACCCTCCTGCATTGAAAGAAGAAGGCTCGACGATAAAGTCAACGCTTGCAAAACTCTGGTTGCCGTTGGCGTCTCGTGCCCAAACCACCAACGTGGAGGGGCCCTCCGGTAGCTCGTACTGCTCTTCTATGTCATTGGTTTTATTGATGTTTTTGTGAACTCGCGCCCCGCTGGCCGTTTGCAACGAAACCTCTGCAACAGCGCTCTGGTCAGTAACATTCACCGAAACCTGGAAATGCGAAGGCACGTTTTGCCCCGGTATAGGCGCTTTGATAGTGATGACAGGCGGCGTTACGTCAAGAACTCTGCCGTCGGCCAAGGGCTTCGGGCTGCCACTGGGCCACATCCCCAGCACCTCCGAAAGTTTCTGGTGGGAGTTTTGAGTAAGCGGACCGCAAGTGCGTGGCGCCGTGATTTGGTTTTGGCGGTCAGTGAAGGCCCATTGTGCGGCCCCAAGGCGGGCGTGCATGATGTCGGCGTCATCGTCCGTGTGTTCCAGCCCAAAGGCGTGTGCTGTTTCCTGCGCCGCTGTGACGAATAGCCCGTGAAGGTTGCCGGGCAGGGCGCTGGGAAAAGCAAACACAACGTTGCTGGCCTGGGTGTCGTTGCAATCCATTAAAGCCACGCCTGCCACCCGTGAATCAAAACGAAGCAGCTCTGGCTGGCCCCCCACCATAACCATTGTGTAGGGGCCGACAACGGGGCGAACGGCGGTCCAAACCAAGTTGTATGGGAGGAAGGCCTTGTGAAGCGCGAAAAGCATGTAATCGGAAGCTTGTTGCGCCGAAACGGAAGGTTCATTTGGGTGTTGGGGCCAAACAAATGCAGGGAACGGCACAATGGTTGCGATGGCCGAAAGGTTCATGGTGGCATCGTCTTGTGGAGCTCCGAACAGGGCGGTTGTTCCGTCAGACACATTCAAGTAAGCCACCTTCGGCGCCAAGGCGTGCGCTGCCCGCGTGTCGGCGGTGAGCAGCAAGCCAACGCCTGCCGCAACCAGCGCAAGCCTTCGGGCGGCTATTGCCACCGTGCCCATAGCGAGTGAGGATCCATGCGGTATAGTGGCCACTAAATATGGCTCAAGGGGGCGACATAGACGCACGGTTACCACTTTACACGTACCTGCGACCGTTGATCGAGGGTAGGCGGGTTTTGGAGCTTGGCGGGCGCACACGCCCAGGAGCCGACGCGCTTGCAAGGCTTGGCGTTCGCAGTGTTGTCGCGCTGGTTGATGATGGGGCCATTTCGGGGCCAACGTCGGGCTCTGTTCGCTGTCTGCCTTCCCGAACTCCGATCGACGCGCTGCTGTCGGCTGGGCCGTTCGACGTTGTGATCCTGCCAGACGCAGCCAACACGTTGGCGCCTCATGGTAAGCTAACGTTGGCTGCCGTTGCCCGGTTGCTTTCGCCCGATGGCACTTTGGTGCTTTCTGCAAACAGCTCCGATCAGCGAAATGCTTCGGGGGCTGGTTTTGCTTACTACGAACTTCAAGAGCAACTCTTCACGCTCTTTCCCGTGGTTCGCATGTTCGGGCAAACGCCTTTTACAGCGCTTGGTATTGCTGAATTTGATGCAGAAGTTTCTGATCTGCGTGTCGACGCAGAGCTAATCGATCCTGAATCAGAGGAACCCACTCGCTATGTGGCGCTGGCTGGCCACTCGATGGGACCGACGCTTGGTTACGCGTTGGTTCAGGTGCCATCTCATGCGCCTGCGGCCGTGGCTCCTGTTATTTCCACTGAGCCGCGTACCGATGCTGCTTCTATTGAATTGACGCGCAAGTTGTCTGAGGCACAAACCCAGATTGCTTCGATCAACTCCAAACTGCTGGATGCACAGGGGCAAGCTGAAGGTTCAGTGCGGGTTGCTCGTGCTCAGACTGAAGAGATCGAAGAGTTGCGCGCGCGCGTCCGTCGCGCGGCTGAAACCCGTCTACAGCTTGATGAAGAAGTAGCGAGGTTGCGTAAGGCTCTTGGGCAAGCCGATGAGTCAGTGATGAACCTTACCCGTCGCACGGCTGACGAAATGTCAGCGCTTGCTGCGCGTTTGTCGTCCACGATTTCTGCTCCTGTGGCCCCTGTTGTTGTATCGCCTCCGGCTGCAGCAAAATCCGCCCCAGCTGCTGACGGACCAAACTCTGGAACCTGGCGTGACACAGCCGTCCTTACCGATCGCTTAAAGCAGCGAGAGGCTCAGCTTGCGCAGCGCGAATCTGCTCTGTTTGATCGCGATGAACGCATCGCTAGTCTCGAAGTGGAAAAGCAGGATTTGCTTTGGCAGTTGGAGGCTGCGAAATCCGCAGGAACCGGCCCGGTGGTTGTTGCACCGCAAACCGCTGTAGGTCCTTCACATCGAGAACGAGAACTGGAAGCTTTGTTGGCCTCAAAAGATCGTACGATGGAAGAGTTTCATCGCGCAGCTTCTGTGCACATTCACGATGTTGATCGGTTGCGAGCGGCGGTTGCGGAACAGGCTGCTCACGTCAACGAGCTGGAAGAAACGCTGGCAGAGACCGAGGCCCGCTTAAAGGTGGGTGTGGCGCAAGCGGAGCAAGCGCGTGCAGCACTGGCAGTGGCGCAAGAAGCAGATCGTAACCGTCGAGCTCGTTTGTCTGAGCTCGAAGGCACGTTGTTGCGAATGCGACATGAGGCCAACAACCGACCACGCAACGATGATGTGGAATTGACGCTGGCCCGCAAGCAGATTTCAGAACTGGAAGCGCGCCTAGCGGTGATGGAGGCCGCTGTACGCGATGCAGAACGAGGTCGCAACGATGCCCAAGGGCGTTGGAGTGAAGCGGTTGAAAAGCTCACGGGGCTTGAGCAACAATCGGAAGCTGAACGCGAAGTCGTAAGGCACGTGCAAGAAAATGTTGAGCAAGCCGCTCGGGTTGCCGGTGAAGATGTGAACCGTTTGCGTGCAGCACTTGAACGATCAGAAGATCAACTTCGCAAAGCGCGTGGTCAGTTGCTGCCTTTGCGCGGACGCATCGCCATTCTTGAGCGCGAAAAAGAGGGCCGCGAGATTGCGGAACGCGATCTAGTTCGCACCTTGCTTGACGAAGTAGGAGCGATTGAATCTGGTTTGCGCGAAGAGCTTGGTCGCATCGACGATCTTGCCGGGGCCGTGATGGATGTTCGCGCTGTGCCTGGCCAGTCCGCCCTTGGAAGCGATCAACCTTCTGAGTGAGATTGTTCGCGTTTTTTTGTCGCTTCGTCTTTGCCGATTGAGTTCGTAATCCAGCATTCATTATTGATTGTTGTTCATCCTGCCAGCAGGTGAATGTAAGTGCTGCGACGTGTTGCTCTTTGAGAGAAACTGCCTCAGGGTGGTGGGCTCGTGCAGATGTGGCTGCTAAACTCTTCCTCAATGAGAGAAGAGGTCGAACTTCTCCTGTTCCAACACTTGCTAAGCAAGACAGACTGGGATTTGGGGCTGGAAACAGCGGCGCTGGTGGTGGCGGAAGCCGAATACCCTGGGCTTAACCTAGGTAAATATTCGGGGAAGCTTGATCGCATGGGACGTCGGGCACGAAAACTCGTGACTGAGTCTGCGATGGAAGGAACGCTACCCATAGTGGCTGTACTTCGCATGCTCTATGAAGAGATGGGTTTTCGAGGCAACGTGGCGGATTATTATGATCCGAAGAACAGCTTCCTAAACGACGTACTTGAACGCCGTCTCGGCATCCCAATCACGCTTGCGTTGGTGATAATTGGTGTATGCAGGCGTGCTGGGGTAAAGGCTGATGGGGTGTCGTTTCCTGGCCATTTCTTGGTACGCACACAGGATGAACAGGGAAACGTCTTCTTCGTCGATCCTTTCGATGGGCACCTGTTGGACGAAGAGTCCTTGCAGCTTCTTTATGAACAGACAACCGGGGATCCTTCTGATTTAGATCCTGCCTGCCTGTTGCCTGCTTGCAAAAAGCAGATCTTGGCCAGGTTGCTGAACAATTTGAGAGCCATCTATGAAGTGCGCGGAGATAGCACTCGGTTGCGGAAGGTTTTGCAACGAATGGCCATTCTGAATCCCTCGGCTGAGATCAATAGTCGACTTGCGCTTCTTGGCAGCAACCTGCCTTTGGCTCCCCGCCTTTCCGTGAACTAGGCGGCTCCCACAAGCGACGCTTGTCAGTTGTGATGAATGGCGCGTCTTAACGTATAGTCCGTTGGATGGTTTCAGCCCGCGCTTTGGCAGTTGGCTTGTGGCTGTACGTGGGCATCAGCACGGGCGGGCCTGCGTGGGCGCAAGACACTGCAGGAATCGATCTTGTTGGCACCGAGGAACTACCCAACGAAGAAAACCAGGCCGAAGTTGAGATCATCGACGCGCCTGTTTCAGATGATGCCGCCGCCGAGAATGAAGAGCCCTCGGTAGATCCTCGCTACGTTTTGCAGGGCGTGGTGGTGCGGGGCAACCATAAGACCCGGGAAAACACCATTCTCAAGGTCTTGGGGCTCAAGGCCGGCGATGTGGTAACGCCCGCAGACAGACGTGTGCTGGCCGCCCGGAGTCGCTTGCTTGCTCTTGGGTATTTTCTTGAAGTTCGCCTCTCGCTCGACAAAGGAGGCAGCCGAGGCAGCGCCATTCTCGTTGTGGAGGTGCAAGAGCGGGGCACTGTCATTATTAACGGGTTGTACCTGGGGACGAGTGAGGCGACGTTGGCGTGGGGTGGTTTGGACGTAGCGGAAACGAACTTCTTGGGGCGCGGCGTTTTGTTGTCAGGCGGCTTGGTTCGGTCAACGACGCCAAATGTGCCTGGGGCTTTGGCAGCGCAGGCGTATCGGCTTGGCGTGGGCGTGCCGCTGTTGGATCTGGACGGTCCTTGGGTGACGGCCAATTTCCTCTACAGCCGAGGCAGCGAATTCTTCCGTGGCGTGGGCGACACCGGGGAACGTCGTCCGGCTGACTACGTTTCCGCCAACACAACCCGGTTGGGGGGGCGCGCGGGTGTGGGCGTTTTCTTGGCGCGAACCACGCGGCTTTTCGCAGAGGCAAGGGTTGAGCGCCTGCAATCAGATCTGCCGGATCTTCGCAGCCGTGATCTGGGCGCCGGTCGCGCTTCACACATCGACTTTTCCATCAACGAAGATCGATCTCATTTGGCATCGATACTGATCAGTCTCGACGTGGATACGCGCGACGATCCTTTCTTGCCTCGGGCAGGCAACCGCTTGTTGTTCTCGTTGGAATCTGGCGTTGGGGCTGCGTTTGCGGACTATTCGTTCTCAAAAGGTATTTTGCAGTACTCGCACCACATCCCCGTGGGGAAGCGTCGGCATTCGTTTAGCGTTCATTCATTCGCAGGGTTGATTCACGGGAACGCTCCGTACTTCGACAGGTTCTTTGTTGCCGATCTGAACCAGCTGCTTCCACCCCGCGCGTTAGGCTTGAACTTTTCAACTTTGCCCTCGTACAACGTCTTGGAAAACGCGGTCAATGAGCATCGTTTTGCTGACTACGCGGGACGGGTGATGATTGAATACTCGCTTGCGATTTGGCGCGGGCGGGGCTTCTTTTACCGAGCCGATTTTTTTACCGGCCTGGGGGCTTTTGCGCTGACGCAATCACGTGATCTGCGGGTTCGCTCTGGCTCGGTTTATGAAGCCTTGCCGGTAGACTTTACGGCAGATCTTGGCTTGCGACTTGATAGTGCGATCGGCATTTTCAACATCTCAGTTGCCAATTTTCTGGGGCGCATTCGTTACTGATGCGACGCCGATCGGTAGTGCTCGCCGCTGTCTTGACGCCAACGTTGGCTACGTTGGCGTGGGGCGCCGATCTATCGGTCCGCACCACGGGCATGAACCGTTTTGGTGGGAAACTTCATGTGGATGTGGGGCTACAAGATCTGTTTTGGCAGCAACACAGAAAGCAGCTTCGTTCAGGCTTCGTCACGCGCGTGTTGCTACGGGTTGCCATTTATCTTGAAGATGGAGACGAGCCCATATCCACGGCCTTCCGTCGGGCTGAAGTGACCTATGATATTTGGACCGAAAGATTTCAAGTGCATCGCACAGACAGCGAGGGGCGCGACGAGCGTTTCGCTGTTGGGGACGAGTCTGAGGCCATTCGTCTTGCCACAGTCTTGATAAAGTTCCCTGTATCGCCTTTAACCTCGCTGCAGTCGGGGCGAAGGTACAAGATTGCGTTCCGTGCCGATTTGAACCCTCTTTCAGAGGAGTTGGTGGCTGGTGTGCGACGATCGTTGATCAGCCCTGCTCGTGGACAAGGGCGGCTGGCGGGTGACAGTTTCTTTGGGTCGTTCGTGAGCGTATTTGTGAACCCCCGCATTGAAGACAGTGAACGGCAGCTCCGCTTCGTCTCCCAAACGTTCAGGGAGCCCACCCGATGAAAAGATGGCGGACTTTGTGGCCAGGGCGATTCGAATGGAAAGTGCTTGGTGCCATGGCTTTGGTGGGCGCTTTAAGCGTTGGCACGGCTGGATACGCGATGCAGTTCTCTTTGCGTGGGTTTTCTGAACTCGCGAGCCTTTACCAACAAGAGACAGGTGATGCGGCGGCACAGGCCGAAGAAGTGTTTCGTACGTACTTTGTCGATCGAAAGGAAGCGTTTCGGCGTCGGACAGAAGATCTCGCCCAAAGGCGGCCGCAAAGCATGGCCCAGCTTTCTGGTACCGAAGGTCTAATGCGTGCGCGGCTGTTGCGTGGCAGCGAAGTGTTAGACGAATGGCAGGCTCCTTCGGAAGCGCTGAGCAGCATGCGCGAATCTCCTCCGATTCTTGCCGCTGTTCCGTTCTTTTACGCCGAAGAGATGCCACAAAAGATTTTGGAACTGACCTTCGGCATCAACAGAACCATGTACACCAACTTCCTTGAGCTTCGCGAAGCCATGGATCGAGAGAAGCAAATGCATCGTGCGTTTGAAGCCGCGGCTCCAAAAGTTCTTAAGGACTACCTGTCATTCGTTCTTGTTGTGCTTGTCTTCCCACCGGTGTTAGGTCTTTGGATCGCAAGACGAACAACGAAACGCGTGGCTCTGTTAAGAGACGCCGCTCGTCGCGTCGGCGGTGGTGATCTTTCCGTTAAAGTGTCGCCCACGGGCAAAGACGAGCTGGATGAGTTGGGGCGCGCGTTTGACGCAATGGTTAGTGAACTCATTGAAGCCCGTTCACGCCTTGAATACATGCAGAAAGTTGCTGCATGGCAAGAGGTGGCCCGGCGTCTTGCGCACGAAATCAAGAACCCGCTGACACCCATTCAATTGGCGGTGCAAGAGTTGGTGTCGAAGTATCGTGGCGAGGATGCTTCGTACCAAAGGCTGCTAACCACGGCCGACGAGATTCTTCGCGAGGAGATTACGTCACTGCGTCGGTTGGTTGACGACTTCTCGGCGTTTGCAAAACTATCGCGGGCTGAGCCAGTGCCCGTCGATGTCACTGCGCTCGTCCAAGACTTCCCAAGGCAGCATCCACAATGGCAGAGCTACATTGAAGTGGATGTGCCCAACCAAAATGTCGTGGCTTTGGTTGATAAGGTGCTGTTTCGCCGCGTTCTTTCGAACCTGGTTGAAAACGCAGTTCAAGCGGCCCAAGGAGTAAATCGAGAGCCACGGGTCCGGTTGCGCGTCGAGCCCGCAGGAGATCGACAGCGGGTTTCCGTGATTGTGCAAGACAACGGCCCCGGGGTTCCTATTGCGGAACGTCAACGAATCTTTGATCCCTACATCACGAACAAAGAAGGTGGCACTGGGCTAGGTCTGGCAATCGTGCGCAAAATACTTATCGATCATGGCGGCGATATCGCGGTGTCTGATGCCGACCCATCAATGGGTGGCGCGCGCTTCGACGTTCGCGTTCCACCGGTAACTTAGGGTGAAGTCCGTGCTCGAAGTATCGTGACGGACCCGTCGGGAAAAACCAACTGCCAGCCGTCCTGCGATTCGTGAAGGTAAGCGGCCAGGGTGGACATGGCCGCTGTTGAAAGGCGCGCCTCGAGTCTGCCGTTTTTCACCATCGCCCTTAAGGTTCCTTCTTGGTCGTAGGTCACGGTATCAACGTCGAGCGTTTCGTCACTGCCATCTGTCAATGACATGACCAACGCTCCTTTGTCTACGTTGGCTTCCCAACGCAGCGACCGGGCAACCAATGGCGTGTCTTGCACATCGATAAAGACGAAACGATCTTCA